>Ga0105047_10011352_pt1 | contig 14463 bp, 9 predicted proteins | sample MAT04_FD_78384 | JGI IMG/M metagenome (GOLD analysis project Ga0105047, IMG submission 78384) | Freshwater microbial communities from Lake Fryxell liftoff mats and glacier meltwater in Antarctica - MAT-04 (megahit assembly) | ecosystem: Environmental > Aquatic > Freshwater > Ice > Liftoff... | reverse complement strand
TGAATATTGCCCTTTAGTTTTTTCAGCTGTGAGCCTATATCCTTGCCACCATAAGCCGCTAAGATATTCAAGTTTTTACCTACCGCAAGCTTGTTAGCTTCCTCAGTTATCTGTATTGCAAGTTCTCTTGTAGGTGTCACTATCAGTCCTTGAATTGTGTTTATATCACCAGACATATTATCAAACATTGGCAGTAGAAACGCAAGGGTCTTTCCAGTTCCTGTTTGTGCCTCGGCTATAACATCTCTTCCATTCTTTATTAATTTGATGCTCTGCTCTTGAATTTCCGTTGGCTCATGTATTCCTTGAATTTTGAGCATATTTAAAATATCGTCGTTTATTCCTAGTTTTTTAAACTTTATCATTCTCATTTACCTTTCTATTTAAAACATATTTTTATTATTATATTATAACACTAGTGCCACCCACATGGCAAATAGGTAGCACAGTCAAAACCAAATAAAAATTCCAATTTATAGAATCTGCATTCAAAATGTGACAAATTTTGTGCTTTGCTTTTTTATACATCTCCTGTATAATATATATTATTACTAGTATAATGAAAGTTATTTGAATTAGTAAAATAGTATATTTTATCCTACATGGCATAATGACTTTTAAAAATCATGTAGAAATAAAGAAGAAGTGTTAACGATTACAAAAAACAAAATAAAGTTATTAGGTGCCAATATTTAAGTATTGCTATTTATAGTATATACTGTATACTATACTTAATACATGGTATTATTCAGACTTAGATAGTTTATTACAAATATATAAAACATAAATTTCTTAAAAAGTCTGAATTTTATGAATACGTATACTTCATTTATAATCTCATTTTAATATTATTTGAAACCTTGTAAGTTAGTTTTAATTATAGTACAAGTTGTTGTAGCTATTCCATGAGAAAACTAAATTTACTTGAATGGTAAGTACTTCTTATGCAAAATTAAAATTAAGAAAATTATATCTATTTTTTTTAATTTTAGTATATATGACAGCTTAAATTTTCAGAATACTTATAATACCGAGGGGGAATTAATAATGGTCTCAAAATCAAAGGTAAAAAAACCTAGAGAAGCAACCTTATGGGAGGCTCTGATACCAGTAGTTTCTACAATAGCACTTTTAATGTATTGTGTATTACCTTATTTTAAGGTTGAACAACCAGTTCATATTCCATTAGTTTTAGGGTCACTTATAGCTGCAATAGTTGCTATTACTAGACTTGGTTATTGTTGGCAGGATATTGAAGATGGAATCATAAGTAGTATTTCTGGCACTATGCAAGCAATAATTATTCTAGCCATTATAGGTATGATTATAGGCACCTGGATTCTTGGTGGTATTGTTCCGACACTTATTTTTTACGGATTAAAAATATTATCACCAGGAATTTTCCTAGTTGCCTCATGTTTACTTTGCTGTGTTGTGTCCTTAGCAACAGGCAGTTCATGGACCACAGCAGGCACAGTCGGCATAGCCCTAATGGGTGTTGCTGCCGGACTTGGAATACCAGCTCCAATGGCAGCAGGTGCAATAATTTCCGGTGCATACTTTGGTGATAAAATGTCTCCACTATCAGATACTACAAACCTAGCACCAGCTATGGCAGGTGCAAAATTATTTGACCACATTAGTCACATGGTCTATACAACTGGAGCCAGCTTAGGAATTGCTTTAATTGGATTTGGAATACTCGGATTTAAATTTGCTGGAACAGCACTTGATTCTTCTAAAATAGATGCAATAAATAATTTAATGAGTCAAAAATTTACAATAACACCATTTTTACTACTAGTACCAATTATTGTTATAATTATGGTTGCTAAAAAGGTCCCTGCTATTCCAGGTTTATTTATAGGTGTTTTACTTGGTGGCGTTGCTGCAATGCTTACTCAAGGTGCTAATTTTTCTGATGTAATGTCTGCAATGCAAGATGGTGTTGTATCTGAAACTGGTAACAAACTCCTAGATACTCTTCTTACAAGAGGTGGATATCAAAGCATGATGTTTACAATATCTCTAATACTAGCAGCACTTTCTTTTGGAGGTATTCTTGAGAAAACTGGAATGCTTGAATCACTTGCAAAGAGAGTACTTAAATATGCGAAGAGTACAGGTTCACTTGTAACAGCTACAGTTTTTACAGCTATATTTACAAATATACTTGCTGGAGACCAATATCTTTCGCTTGTGCTTCCTGGCAAAATGTATAAGGATGAATATCGTAAAAGAGGTCTAGCACCAAGGAACCTTTCAAGGTGTCTTGAGGATGCTGGTACAATAACTTCTCCCCTTGTCCCATGGAATACTTGCGGAGTATTTATGTCAGGTGCTTTACAAGTTCCAACCCTGGAGTATCTTCCTTACTGCTTCTTAAACCTTGTAAACCCATTAGTATCTATTTTCTTTGGATTTACAGGAATTACAATGATGAAGCTTGAAGATGACCCATCAGCTCCAGAATATAAAGGTGTAAAAGAACAAGCTAGCATGTAACAGTTACACTAATGCATCAATCTATAAAAAAATCCTTGTTGGATAATCAACAAGGATTTTTTTATAGGATTTTCTTATGCCTTTCATTTACAATTGCAAGGATTTTTTCTCTTAAGATATCTCCCTTTTCAACAAAAGAAATTAAAACCTTAGAAGCCATATTAAAATTAATATTAAGGTCTGTATTTCCCTCATCATTAGAGATTGTTTTTACTATTTCATTAAAAGACTTATTTGATTTTATACCGCGCACTCTATCCCCTGTGCGGGTTTTTTTTCTTCTAAACGCATACAGTAATGTAGTATCTTCATCAATTCCATGTACTGCGCAAAAGGCGATATCATCAAATTTTATAGTTCTCATATTAAAGGGTTTATATATCCTTATTTTTTGGTCATCTACAGTTATAAAAAGTATAAGACCCTTGTAAAACTGCCAAGCAGCAGAAATAAAAATTATTAGCAAAATTGTTTTCAATATAAAATTAGGAATAAAAAACAAACTCACAATTGCTAATATAATTGAGATACTAAAACTAATACCGAGTTTTTTTAGAGAATTCGGTTTCCCATTGAACTTTTCCATAGTTCCTCCTTTATTGTAATTACATTTTTTCACAAGTGATATCTACATATATTTTACCCTATTATCATGTTAAAAACAATGATTGTTGAAACTAGTATAATTATTGTTAATTTTAAAAAACCGTGTAGTGATTTTAACAATTCAAATCACTACACGGTTTTTATTAATTTTTAATACAAAGATCATTTAAAATTCTTTTGAATTGATATCCATATTTATTCTGCCATCTTTTATCTCAATTATTCTGTCAGTTTTTTCAGCTATTCTTCTATCATGTGTAATTATTATGAAAGTTGTCTTAAATTTGTCATTTATATCCCTAAGTATAGTATAGATGTTTTCAGTTGATTCAGAATCTAAGTTTCCAGTAGGCTCATCAGCAAGTATTATTTTAGGATTGTTAATTAGTGCTCTAGCAATAGCAGTTCTTTGCTGTTGCCCTCCTGACATATTTATTGCCAAATTATCCTTTACGCTGTAAATACCTACTAAATTCATAAATTCCTCGGCTCTCTCTATAATTTCTTTAGAAGGTTTTGGATTATTCATCATATAGGGAATAAGTATATTTTCTATAGCAGTAAATTCTGGTAGCAAATAATGAAATTGAAAAACGAAGCCTATAGTTTTGTTTCGAAGAGTAGCTAAGGCGTTCTTTTTCATACTATCTGTTCTTTTACCGTCTATATAAACCTCACCACTAGTTGGCTTATCTAGTGTTCCCATAATGTTTAGCAATGTACTTTTACCGCTTCCTGATTGACCTATAATTGAATTGAAGGAGCCTTCTTCAAAACTTAAATTTGCGTCAAACAGCACTTGTGTCTTTACTGCTGCTCCGTAAATTTTGTTTATATTCTTTAATGTTATCATATTAGCCATTCTTAATCACCTCAATTGGTTCTAATTTTAATGAGCTTCTCGCAGGTATAAGCGCAGCTATTGACGCAGAAACTACTGCTATTAAACCTGATATTGCAATGAACTTATAATCTAAATAAAGTGGTATTATTGATGTGCCATCAGAATTTAGTGCGAATTTAGTGAAAACTACCATTAATGTAATTCCGAATATTATTCCAAGAATTGCCCCGGCAATACCTAGTAAAAGCCCCTCATACAAGAAAATCATACTGGCATCTCTGTCTTTTATACCCATGGCTTTAAGTATTCCAATTTGTTTGGATTTTTGAACTACTGTTACAGCAAGCACGCTTGCAATGCCAAGTGTTACAGAAATAAGCACAAAAACTTGTATCATTAAGCTAGAAACACTCTGTCCATTAAGTCCACCAAGTAATTCCTCATTTTGATCCTTCCAATTTTCAACTATTATATAAGTATCAGTTAATTTTCCTTTTACTTTCATTGCAATTTCATCTGCTTTAAATACATCTTTTGAATTCACTTGCATCTCAATAGATGTCACTTTATTATTAAAATCAAAAATATCCTGAGAAGTTTTGAGACTTGTTATAATCCATGATTTATTTATATTGGATACTTTCAAATCATAAAATCCAGTTACTATAGAATCTTTATTTTTTCCATTAGGCGTAATCAGTGAAATTTCATCTCCAATCTTTAACTTCAATTCATCTTTTAAATTTTTACCTACCAATACTTCATATAAATTTTCTGGAACATTTCCTTCATAAATTTTAGACTTTATATTATATATATCCACTTCTGGTTCAAAATTTAAGCCTCTTATAAGAATTGGAGCAGTTTTATCACTATATTTTATAAATGCTGGTGAATCTGCTGCTGGAGATATTTTTTCTATTCTATTGTCAGTTCCCTTTATCTGAGATATTTTTTCCGACCAGTTTTCTATAGTTTTATCATCATTGTTTGATACAACTGTTATTTGTGAAGAATTTCCTATTGTTTTATCTATAAGGCTTTTTTGCAGACCTTGTATTAGAGAACCTATAAAAATTTGTACTGATACTCCAATTGCTATGCCTGTAGCTATTAAAATTGTTTGTCCCTTACTAGACTTTAAAAATCTTACAGCAATTTTAAATGGTAATTTCATTTTAATTCTCCTTTTTTAAATTTCTTATGTCATCAAAATTATCTATAAGCATATCTGCATTACTGTTTTTAAAAGCTACAGGATTATTTCTAAAAGCATGACCCCCTACTAAAATATATAATTTTTTAGTAGTAGAATTTCTTATTTTTTCAATTGTCGCTTTAGCTGCTACAAGATTGTAATAGCTTGTCACACTTATAACTATATATATTGGATTTACATAATCAATGACTTTTAAAAATTCATTTTTAGGAGTGTTACCTCCCACAAAAATAGTCTCATAACCGCATAGTGTAAAGAAATCCGAAATTATCCTAGCACCTATTTCATGATGTTCTTCGGGCGGACAAATAATAATAACTTTTCCGAAATTTGTGTGCTCGTACAATTCATTTTTTCCCTTAATAACAAAAGGATAACAGCATTCAATAATAGTTCTAATTATTGAACTCCTAACATGCTCTTTCCATATGCACACTCCACCCTCTGCAGTATCAGATTTCATATTATTCAAGGAAGGCGCTAATATCTTAGTGTATAAAGAAACAATATCTATTTTTTTCTCGTCTAACAAATTTAATATCATATTCACTGCATTTTCTTTATCCTCTAGCTCTAATAAATTTATGAATTTATTATAAATATTTTCCATCCAGTCCCCTCTTTTCAATAATTTTTTTCACCAAATAATCCATATTAAATAATCATATATATTGCTTATTTCTATATTACCATACTTTTCCTAAATTTTATATATTTTCATAAAAATATCTTCTGCCCTCCACCTAGCATGTGGCATCCATTTTTAGCCTAATATAAATAAAAACTAGCAAAGTGTTGTTGTGCACTTTGCTAGTTCATTGTTAACTATTTATTTTTTAAAGAAATCTAGTAGTATCTCTTTTCCACCATCAGAAAAATCATACATATCAAGTTCTCTCTCAGTAATCCACTTAATTTGATTTATCTCTTTATGTAGTGTTATGTAGTGTTTTAACTTGCCTGTATAAACAAGCGAACTATCTCCACTGTCATCGTCTAAAATATATTCTTTAAACGGCATTATATCAAAAATAGTACAATTTAAATCCTTATCTATTGCTTTAGTAATGCATTTCTCTGAAGTCTCCTTGCCTTTCATATCTTTGCCGAAAATACTCCATACTTTTGGAGATTTCTTTCCTCCCTTGTTAGCGATGAGCACACCATTAAAATCATCACAAATTATTATTGAACATTTTACAATTTGACCCATATTAATTCCCCCTTAACGTAAAATCTATTTTTTATAATTATCCTAAAAAATTATGTAATATATAAAAATAGTATAAAGCACATTCTTATAAATAACAAGTTAGAATTTTATTGCCATTACATGTATACTCTTTTAGTTTATGTCAATAATTGTAATGTGTGTTTACACGTGAAAGGAGTAGATTAATGAAAAAAAATATTAACTTAATAAATAATGAAACTTTAGTTAGAGAATATATAGAAAGAGGAAAAGGACTTTTTAATGATGGAGCGGTTGAAAAAGCATTCAAAGATTTTAATAAAGCCATTTTCTTGGATAATGAGTATGCCGAAACTTATCTTATCAAAGGTCAAGCTCATATTGAAATGTACGAAGTTGAAGAAGCGGAAAAATGCATAAAAAAATACTTAAAACTGCTTCCAGGTGACCCAAAAGGTTACTGGAAGTTAATTGATATTAATGATTTAACTGGAGATTTCGATAAATGCGTTTACTATTGTGAAAAGCTTCTTGAAAGTGATGAATCAAATACACTCCTATATTTAAAAAAAGCAGAGTTCTTAGCTCTTCTTAATGATTATAGAAAAGCTTTAGAATGCTATGATATTTGTCTAAAATTAATTCCTGATTTTTATGAGGCTCTTTGTGGTAAAGCTAGTGCTCTACTGTCATTACATAATAAAAAAGCAGCTCTTAAAATATATGATAAAGCCATTGAAATAGATTTGACTAAAGGTACTGCTTATTTTGGGCAGTCTGAAGTATATATTGCTTTAGGAAATAGCTTAACTGCATTGAAATTTGCAGAAAAAGCCTATGAAATAGAACCTGATAATGAATGGTATAAATGTCGCTATACAATTCTAAAAAAAATGCAAATAGGTATTAAATAATAAAATGCTCCCACAGTTATAAAGTGGGAGCATTTTTCTATTTACATGTTCTTACTATTACTTGTATTTTCCTTAAATGATTGTCATAATCTGCTACAACAGCCTCTACTTCTTTCATTAGGCTAGGGTCCAATCCTTTATTTTCTTTAATAAACTTTTCTCCCTGCACCATTCCCATTTCAATGGCAGCCTTAGCATTCTCACACACTTCCAAATCAGTATTTACAGTTATAAGTTTAATTTTTTCGAAAAAATCTGCCATGGTACCCATTATTCCAAGAGTATCCGCAGCATCACCACCTAACTTTTCTATCCTATTCGTAATTGCCTCTTCATGTCTTTTAAAAGATTCTATAATATTTACTAACTCACTTTTAACCTCCGGATTTTTAGCTTTACTAAGATAGTCTTTAAAAGTAGTGCCTCCCATGTGTATGCCTTTTAAAAATTTGTTCATTTCTTTTACATCATTGTTTACAGCCATAATATCACCTCAGTTTATTGTGAGCATTTGACATTTTTATTATGCATATTTATTCCTTCATTTCAAACAATCCGAATATTTCTTCCTCGCTTAAAGCTGCAAAACCTTCCCCACTTGCCAGTTCATCTCCCATAAGCTCAGATATAAGCTTCTTCTTCTCTTCTTGAAGTGACAAAATCTTTTCCTCAATGGTACCCTTAGCTATAATTTTCACAACTTCCACCACATGCTTTTGCCCAATTCTATGTGCTCTATCTGTGGCTTGCTCCTCCACTGCTGGGTTCCACCAAGGATCAAAGTGAACTACTACATCTGCCGAGGTTAAATTAAGCCCCGTCCCTCCAGCCTTTAAACTTATTAAAAACACAGAATTTTCTCCACCATTAAAAGATTTCACTAAATTCATTCTTTTTTCTGAGGGCACCGATCCATCCAAGTAACTAAAAGATATTTTCTCTACATTAAGTCTTTTTTGTATATTCTTAAGAACAGAAGTGAATTGAGAGAAAACAAGCACCCTATGCCCTTCTTCTATACTCTTATGAAGTAGCTCCACTAGGGCTTCTATCTTTGCGCTTCCACCGCTATAATTATTCATAAGTACTGCAGGATCAAGGCACAATTGGCGTAGCTTGGTTATGTAAGATAGTATTTCTATTTTACTATTTTTAAACTCATCATTTTTTACCTTGTTTTCAATAAGCTCCATTGCATGATTTGCATAGATTTTATAAACTTTTTTTTGCTCCTGCTCTAAATTCACTATTAATTGTTTTTCTATTTTATCAGGCAATTCTTTTAAAACATCCTTTTTTCTTCGCCTAAGAATAAAAGGTTTTATAAGCCTGTTTAAATCCTCTAATATCTCTGGACTTTCCTTTAATTTTTTATGATATCTTACACTGAACCTCTTTTCATCATAGAGGTATCCGGGCATTATAAAATCAAATATGGACCATAAATCCATAAGAGAATTTTCTATTGGTGTACCAGATAGTGCGAATTTTGTCTTCGCCCCTATCTCTTTCACAGCCATAGCATTTTGAGAATTCGGGTTTTTTATATTTTGAGCTTCATCTAATATACAATAATCAAATTCTAATGCCTTATAACTTTCTGCATCCCTCTTTAATAAATTATAAGTAGTTATGATCACATCATAACTTTCTATATTATTAATTATTTCTTCTCGCTCTTCTTTTAAGCCATTAACGGCAGTTACCTTTAACCTAGGTGCAAACTTTTCAAACTCGCTTATCCAATTATATATTAGAGAAGTAGGTGCTACAATCAAAGTCTTGCTTCCCTTACTCGATAATATAAAAGTAATCGCTTGAATGGTTTTACCAAGTCCCATTTCATCTCCTAAAATGCCTCCAAACCCTAAATACTCTAAGGTTTTAAACCAATTATATCCCACCTTTTGATACTCCCTCAATTGACCCTTTAAATCCAACGGCTCTTTGAAATTCAATTTTTCTATATTTTTAAGCTTATCTTTTATTTCTTTTAGCTCTTTTTTACCTTTTATGTATCTAATTTTATTTTCTTCCAAATAGCTATCTAGAAAAACACCCTTACTTCTTGATATTTCTATATGATTATTTTCACTTCCTGATGATGCCATAACATCTAAGAGTTTTAAGAATTTATTAAGCTCTAATTCCTCCAAATCCAGATACTCCCCATTTTTAAGCTTATAATATTTAAGGTTATTTCTGAATGCCCTTAATATATTGGTAGTTTCCAGCGGCTCAATATCTCCTATTTTGAAATCAATTTCAAAATAATTGTATTTTCCACTTTTAATATTTCCACTAATTGCAGACGCACCCAAAGACTTTATACCTTTAAAGTTTTCTGAGTAATATACATCCCCTATTTCTTGAAGTCTAACTACCTCGCTTTTAAAAAATCTAAATATATAATTTTCTCCCTTAAGAAAATAAAACTTATTCTTTATTTCCTCAAAACCTAAAGATTTTAGGATTGAAATAACCTGAGCTTCTTTTTTAGAATCTCTATATATGATTTTTTCTGAGCAATCCTCAAATACATTAAACTCAAAAGTTCCGTATTTCACCTTCAATGTCAGTGTAATATCTTTCCCCTCCTGATTAAAGTAAAAACTAAACTCACACTTACTCATTACTATTTTATCCTTTATAGACTTGGACAGTGTAACATTAGGTGATAAAAAATTAAGATCTGGAATCAATCTTCTTAATATATTCTCCTCCTCAAGAATTGCCATAGTTACTACCCTTGCCTCATTAAAAACTTGGAGATAAGGATTTATCTTATAGCAAAAATCATAATCCGGAAGATATATATTGCTACCATACAAAAAAACATCATTCTTAGAGCCTAAAGCCACTGGCATTCCATTTGTTGACTTAAGTACATAATTGTTTTTTATTAATTTCAAATCAAAATCTAACGCAGGAGCCTCATATAAAATTTCTGTATCTATAGGTCTAGAAAAAAAGCCATCATTCAAATAAACCCTATGCTTAGTTAAAATCTCAAAAAATTCTCTTATTAAATATTTAGGAATATTTATATTTTTACCATCTATATAACGTTCTTCGCTTCTGTTAACATACCTTTGTTTTGATTCCATGGTCTTTAACATCTCGATAAAATCTATAAGTCTTTTATCCTTTGTGCCCAATCTTTGATTTTCAATGTTAAAAGTAAAATGTTTGCTATAGTTTATAGGAATTTTATTATAAAAGGCTGCTAAAAAGTGATTTATATCCTTTAAAATATAAAGATTGCTAGAAGTCATTGAATTTAACCCTATTTTAAACTCAGCTGTAAGGTTGTTTGTCCACTGGTTTTTATTTATGTAAATTTCAATTTTAATTTCATCCTTATTCTTTTCATTCCCCAAAAGCATAGATAGTACATTGCTGTTTTTTTTAAAATCAACAAGATTCATGCTTTCTTCTTCCCTTAAAAGAGGGTGTTTAGCTAAGTTTTCCACTGCACTATAAAAGGTTGCCACTAAATGTTTGCAACAATAATTTTCTTTTTTAAATTCATTATTTTCAAAATCAGAACAGCTACAATAGGTAGTAAAAATACCCCTTTTCACTGCATCCATCTCAATTTTTGTGTGATATTCATTAAAAAGTTTCTCTGAAATAACATTGCCCTCTATACATATTAATTTATCTTCATTAGTAATGTCTACAGAAGAAACCAGCTCATTATTAAGAACCCTTTGGCCACTTGCTTGATTTTTGCCATTGGTTCCTTCATTAAATATTTGTAATATCATATCTTCTTTCAACATATTTTCTCCCTAATTGTTTGTATTTTATAATCCTTTAATTATACCATAAAAAAAGAAAGAACATAAAACTTGCGTTCTATATTCTATCCTAAATGGCTATAACAACTAAAATTATCTAAATAAAACAATTTTCAATAGTATAAATACATATATTACAACATCCCTACTAATAACTGTCCCAAAGTATTTACAAAATTTAAATCTTCAAATTTAAACTCCTTAATTTTAATAGGTACTGTTAAATAAAGTATTCCACGAACAACTCCTGATTTAATTATAGGAATAGCTAAAACAGAATTCCAATTTGGCATTCCAGTTACTAAATCGTAATCTATTATAGAATCCCAATCTATTATGCATTTACCTTGCTTATGTTTAATTACAGAATTTATTATATCTCTACTATAGCCTTTAACTGGGGTCCAATTTTCCTTGAAAATTTTTCTTCCAAACTTTCTAGTAATTTGGTTTTCATTCACCATGAAAAAAATACCATTTTGAGCTTCAGTGGTTTCAATTATTCTTCCAAGAGCATTGAATATTTTAGTTTCCAAATCGGACTCATTCTTAATAATTTCAATTAGTTCTACCATAGCTAGTACATTTCTTGAATCTTGAACTACATTTCCTGATACTATTCCCGATAGCTTATTAATACCCTTCACTTTGCCTGAAAACTTTTCATCCCAGATTTGGCATCTATTTTTGCCCTTTTCTTTAGCCACATATAATGCCTGGTCAGCTTTTTCCACCAATTCTTGTTTCCACTTTCCGTGGTTTGGATAAGTAGCAATACCTATGCTTACAGTTAACTCTCTTTTAAATCCTAATATTTTTTTATTTTCAATATTTTGTCTTATTCTTTCCGCAACGTCATTGGCAATATTTACATCAGTTTCAGGCAAGATAACTATAAATTCTTCCCCACCATATCGTCCACATACATCAACTTTTCTAATTGAGTCCATAACGATTTTGCTAACGTCTCTGAGTACCTGGTCTCCTGTTTGATGACCAAACCTGTCGTTGACGCCTTTAAAATCATCCAAATCAAACATAATTATTGAAAACATGCCTTGAATTGCATTAGCCTTTTCTACGTTTTCTGAAAGGGCTTCCTCGAGGAAACGTCTAGTGAGTGTTCCTGTAAGTTTATCAATGGAAGAACTGATTTTAAGCAAGTAATTTTCCATAATGAAACTTATAAATGAGGTTAATTCTAAACATTTATTCAAACTTACTTCGTTAAAATTATTTAGTACTCTTTCAGATTCCATATATAAATAGCCTTTTATATTTTTTAATCTAATTGGTTCAGTAAGTCTTTTAGTTCCACCCTTAGATTCCTCCCTATAGCAATTATCTTTTCTTACAATCGGTATACACATCATAGATTTCATACTGCTGCCCATTAATCTTAATTCTATATTCTTTATACTATTAAAAGCATTACTAACTAATATAGAGTTCTTAGTCTCCCCTACTCTTTCTAAAATTAATTTTATGTCTGTTATATCATCATTCCCATCAGTAGAAGCAATAACCGAGTATTCATTATCATTTGATTCAGAAATAATTAAACTCCTTGTTGATAACACCATACTTGAAACAAGTTTAGTAATGACGTCTAATGTTTGAAGTGGATCCTCACACATATTAGTAATTATATCGTTAATATTATTAATTCCTTCTGGTAGGATAGCACTATATATTTTTTGAGCTGATTCAACAAAATTTTTATTATTTAATATTTCATTAAAAGCACCATAATTAAATAAAATTGTTAAATCTTCATTATTAGAAATAATGATTTTATCCTCTCCAAAATTACACATTTCTTTATGTGCCTCAGTCTTACTCATTCCTTTAATCATATTAAAGGGCTTCATCATATTATAAGAATTGATATAATTAATTCTTAACTGTTCTGGCAATTGCAAAGTACAATCTTTAATTATTTCACAGGCTTCAAAGTAATAATTAACTGCATAAAAATAATCTAATTGTGAGAAATAATAATCTCCAATAGCACTACATATTCTCCATTGGAAAAACTTATTTTTAGTTTTTTTAGATAATTCCAAGGCTAACATATAACTATCTATCTTCTTTTCATCGCTATATATTAATCCTTCTAAATATAACTTTTTAATCTTAACCATATCAACTACAACATCTTCATTTTTAAAAGAATGAAACTTAAATAAATTAGTAGCTTCTTCAACATATTCTTTTTCATGCAGTGCTATACAAATCTCATATAATGCATTAGCTTTGTTTGTATTATTCTTATGGTCTTGAATTACTATTTTTATATTCTGGATACTTTCATTTATATCCTCTAATCTTTCTAATCTATTAATTTCTAAAATAAACAATAATAATTTGCTATCATTATCTTGAGTTGTACCATTATTATTATATATTGCAAGAGCTTTTTTAATTAAATCACTTGCTACATCAATGTTACCAATACCATGATAAAGTTCCGCTCCCATTTGATAATATATTGAAATATCCTTACCTTGAATAGGATATTGTTCTAACTCCTTTTGTGCTAGCAAATAATAATCCTGTCCATCCTTGTTATTGCCCATTTTTAAAGAAACATATGAAAGATAATTGTAGATATAAAATATATTACTTTCAAACTCCATACTTTTGGACTTTTCTAACACATCTTTAAAATACTTTAATGCGACATCATACTCAAACATATCAGAATAACATGTTGCTAAATTAACTAAAGCAATTAACTCTAAATCCATAATATTATTTTCTTGGCAAGTTACTAGAAGCCTATTATAATAACCAATAGCTGTTTCATTGTCTTGATAATGATCTCCATAAATTACTCCTAGGTTATTTAAACAACGACACATACCTTCTGGGTAATTTATTTTTTCAAAATAAGCAAGTCCTTTCCTATAACTTTCTAAGGATTCTCTTACCCTAGAAGTTTGTGAATACATTATTCCAAGATTATTATACATAAATCCCTTGTACTTTATATAAACGTCTCCACATTTTTCTATACAATTAGTACATATTTCATAAATTTGATCGTACTCCCTCTTTGAAACGTATACAGTAAGAAGGATTTTTTTATTTTCAAGGTATCCTTCCATGTATTCAATATTTAGCAATAGTGCTTCACCTTTTTTTATATATTTAAGTGCTTTTTCTACTTCATTTCTTATAATGAATACATATGCTATTTTATTTACACAATCAACTTGTAGTCTTTCTTCCACTAAATTGGTTGAATATTTATATGTTTTTTTATAAGTTTTTAATGCTCCTGATAAGTTTCCTGTTTCTGTATAAATATCTCCAATTTGAAGAAGAATTTCAACTTTTTTATTTTGATCCTCTTCATCAGATAACAGAGAAAACGC
>Ga0105047_10011350_pt1 | contig 14465 bp, 10 predicted proteins | sample MAT04_FD_78384 | JGI IMG/M metagenome (GOLD analysis project Ga0105047, IMG submission 78384) | Freshwater microbial communities from Lake Fryxell liftoff mats and glacier meltwater in Antarctica - MAT-04 (megahit assembly) | ecosystem: Environmental > Aquatic > Freshwater > Ice > Liftoff... | reverse complement strand
GCGATTCCTCGGCCGAGCGGACGCTCGGCGGCGGTCAAGTCCTCCAACCGACGGCGACGAAGTTGCGCCGCCGGCACGTCGAGCATCTGGATTACGCCGAGAAACTCTGGTCGGACGATGCGGAGGTTCGGGCCACGGCCTTCGCCTGGTTCGCGGAGTTCCACGGCTTCCAACCGGATGATTTTGTGCGCGAAGTCGGCATCGAACCCGACGGCGTCGCCGCAGTCGCGGAGCGATTGAAAATGTCCGGTGTCATCGTCGAGTTGGAACTGCCACCGCACCGCAAGCTGTCGATCCACGCCGGGCGACTCGCGGAACTCGGCGAACGAATCTTGGCGGCACTCGCCGGGCTGCACGCCGAGTTCCCGCTGTTCACGAGCCACGAACGCTCGAAGGTCATCGGCCGACTCGATTACGTCGGCAACGAAGGCCTTTTGCAAGCAACGGTCGAACGCCTGATCCAGCAAAAAAAACTGGTCGGCGATGCCAAGCGGATCGCACGGGCCGACTTCAAACCGAAGTTGAGCGCGAACCAGCGGAAGCTCAAAGACAAAATCGTCGAGGAGCACCGCACAGCCGGGTTCGCGCCGCCCGAGCCGAAGAGCTTCGCCCCGCAAGCCGCCGGGAATGCGAAAGCCTTGGACGACATTTTCGAAGTGGCTTGTGCAGAAGGGTTCTTAGTGCGGATCACGCACGAGATCTTCTTGCATGCGGATGCGGAAGCCCAAATGAGGGCGAAGTTGACGACTGCGTTCGCGACTCAGCCGGGGCTGACGGTGGCCGAAATCCGCGACCTGCTCGGCACGACGCGGAAGTTCGCGATCCCGATTTGTGAATACCTCGACCGCGCCGGGATCACCCGGCGCGAGGGAGATTTGCGTACGCCGTGTTAGGGTCGGTCGCCGCCCAGTGGTTATGGGAGGTGTCGATGCGGATCTTTCCGCTCGCGGAAAAAGCGACGCGGCGGATTTTGGATCGGGGCAGAGAATCCGGCAGCTCGCGCGGCCGGCTCGTCAGGTCGAGCAGAAACTCCGCGAGATTCCCATCGAACAATGCCCGCAGCCCCACGTACGACGTCGTCAGTCGCGGGTTGATTTCCAACGCCGCGTCGTCGCTCCCATCGGCGGCATCTCCGAGAATTAAATCGACGCCGATGTAGCCGAGTAACCCCGGTACGCCCACTAGCGCCGCCCTCCCGAGCCGCTCCGCGCGCGCCGCCAACTCCGGGGCGACGGGCAAGAGGCCTCCACCGTAGCGGAATTGGCCATCGGTCGAAATCAGTTGGAAACACGGTGGCATGGCGATCGTGTCGCGCGGTCCGATCAGAAATGCGAGGCTGGCAGGTCGGCCGGGGTGGAATCGCTGTGCGATTTGGCCGGCGAAACAGCGATACTCCTCCGCCGTTTCCACCAGCCGCACCCCGTCCGACCCGGCCCCGTCGCGCGGCTTTACCAAGCAGGGCCAACTCGTAGGCGACTCCGGAACCAACACGGTATCGGGTGTTGGCACACCCAATTTCCGCCAATGCTCGTAAAGTGCGAATTTGTCCGAAGCCAGCGCGATCGCGGCGGGACTCGGCCCGAGCAATCGCCCACCGACGCGCTCGACTTCCTTCGCCAATCTCAACAACACGCCGTCGGATTCCGGGGCGATCACGAACGACCAATCGGACTCCACCGCCAGTTTGCCGAAATCATCGGGCGAACCGACCAGCACCTCGACGCCGGGGATGGCTCCGAAATCTTCGCGGATGGCGTCGAACATCACCCGCCCCTCGACGAACAGCGAATCCCCCGGCGAATCGGGCCCGCGACCGAGACCTTGGGCAGTGATGTGTTCGTAGACGAATATCCGCGTCATGCGGGAAATGATATGAGTCGCCACCGTATCGTGCGGCACTTCGCCTTGTCCAGGTACTGCCGTTGTCGATAGCATAAGCAGGCTTGAGGTTTTCCGAATTCGAGCGACAAGGTTCCATGCCACCGAAACTGAAGACCACACCCACCGCGGCCGCACCGATGCCCGCCGCGATGAGTTTCGATCCGACCAATCCGCTGATTGTCCAAGCCGATCGGTCGATCCTTGTCGAAGTCGACAATCCGAAGTACGCCGAAGCGCGGGACGCCCTCGCGCCGTTCGCGGAGTTGGAAAAAAGCCCCGAGCACATCCACACCTACCGCGTCAGCAATTTGTCGCTTTGGAACGCCGCGGCGGCAGGGATGACGGCCGAGGAAATGGTCGGCGTGTTGCAGCGTTACACCAAATTCCCGCTGCCGAGCAACCTGCTGGCCGACCTCACCGAGACCGTCGGCCGCTACGGGCGGGTGCAACTCGTTCGGCTCGACGACGGCAACATGAAGCTCGTCTGCACCGACAAACCGCTGTTGATGGAGTTGGGCCGCAACAAGAAACTCAAAGATCTTTTGGGCGAACGCTTCGACGACGGCTTCGGCGTCGATCCACTCCACCGGGGCGTGCTGAAACAGGCGCTCATCCTCGCCGGCTATCCGGCCGAAGATTTGGCCGGGTACACTGAAGGTTCGGCGCTGCCAATTGCGCTGCGCGAGATCGCGGCGTCGGGTTTGCCGTTCACCGTGCGCGACTACCAAAAAGAATCAGCCGATGTCTTCTACGCCGGAGGCGATGTCCGCGGCGGGTCGGGCGTGATCGTGTTGCCCTGCGGCGCCGGCAAGACGATCGTCGGCATCGTGGCGATGTCGCTGCTGCAGAAGAATACGTTGGTTTTGACAACGAGCATCACGGCGGTCAAGCAGTGGGTCCGCGAGATCATCGACAAGACCGACCTCACGGCCGAGACGGTCAAAGAATACACGGGCGATAATAAAGAGATCGGCAACGTCACCGTGGCGACGTATCAGATCGTGACCTACCGGCCCGGCAAGAAACGCAAGAAAGCGGCGGCCGAAATCGAACTCGACGGCGCCGGGGACACCGGCCTCGCACCGGTGACCGACGAGGACGCCTACGCCAACGCCGCTTGGACGCCTCTGCCGGAAGTGGAAGAGGCGGACGACGAACCGAGCGCGGCCCCGAAGCTCTCAGACTACCCGCACTTCGGCATCTTCGAACAGCGCGATTGGGGCCTGATCATCTACGACGAAGTCCACTTGTTGCCGGCGCCGGTCTTCCGCGTGACGGCGCAAATCCAAGCCCGCCGTCGGTTAGGGCTCACGGCGACGCTGATCCGTGAAGACGGCCGCGAAGGCGACGTCTTCACGCTCATCGGCCCGAAGAAATACGACGTGCCGTGGCGCGAACTCGAGACCAAAGGTTGGATCGCCTCCGCGAGTTGCACGGAAATCCGCGTGGCATTGCCGGACGACCGCACGCGCATGGAGTATGCCGTCGCCGATTGGCGCCACAAGTACCGCATCGCTTCGGAGAACGCCGGCAAAGACGAGGTGATCGCGGAACTGCTCGAGCAGTACAAGGATCAACGCGTGCTGATCATCGGGCAGTACCTCGCCCAATTGCGGACCATCGCTAAGCGGTTCGACCTACCGTTGATCACAGGGTCGACCGTCAGCAAAGATCGGGAAGATTTGTACGGGAAGTTCCGCACTGGCGAACTCCGGCACATGGTTCTGTCGAAGGTCGGCAACTTCGCCATCGACCTGCCCGATGCCAACGTACTGATCCAAGTGAGCGGGACCTTCGGCAGCCGGCAAGAAGAAGCCCAGCGGCTCGGTCGAATCCTGCGGCCCAAGAGCAGCGGCGACGGCGACGCCCACTTCTTTACCCTGGTGACGCGCGACACCCGCGAACTCGACTTCGCCCACCACCGGCAGATGTTCTTGACCGAGCAAGGCTACACATACGCGATTCTGGATGAGCGGGACGTCCTGCGGACCGCGAAGAAACAAGAATTCGAGCCGGCCAACGAGGTTTGAGAATGTCGCAAGCGATCGCGGCGAGGATGGCGGTGAAGTTGCACCGCCGGGTCTGCCTCGTGATGACCGAAGACGCAGTACTCGCCGAGGAATTGCTCGCGCGTAAAAAGCTGGCGGGCGAAGTGCTCGGCCGGCTGTCGGAACGCGCTTTGCTCATCCGGCCGGGGCGGATCGAGGCGGTCCTCGACGAACTCATCAAGATGGGCCATACCCCGCAGGTGATCGGAAAGTAACCTCGTACAATACCCGAATGCCTAACGAGCCTGATGATTGGGTGGAACGAGCCAGGATGGCCCTCGACGGCTATTCCGAAAACCTGCGCCGGAGCGTGGCGGGGGCGATCCTCAAACCCCGCAACCCGATCCCCCTCGAGGAGGTCACCGAACGGATTTTGGCCGCGCTGGCCAACCCGCCGGTGGTCGACCGCCGCATCGCCGAACAATCGGCACCGGGCCGGGCCGCGCTCGCGATTCTGGGTCAGTCGCGCCAACCGATTTGGAAAGTCGGCCACTTGCTCACGATGCTCGCCGCCCTCGGCAGCACTGAAGGTTTCGCGCCGATCCAATCGCTGCTCGACGCCGGCTTGTTGTTCCCAGTGCGGGGGTTCGAAAGTTCTCCGCTCGCCGGGTTTCAACTCTGGTTCGGTCAAGAACCCCGGTTGAATGCGGAAGTCTTCACCTTGCCCGGCATCGCCGAGCGCGCCAAAGGCGATCCGCTCGGATTGCCGAACTTGGCGATCTCGGACGGCCCGCCGAAGTCGATTGTCCCCCGACTCGCCGATGCGTTGGAATGGCCGCTACGGCTCGCAGCCGTTGGCCAACTGGTCGCCGACGGGGCGATGCGCACGACTCAAACGCGGGCGCTCTTCAAACGCGATCTCCAGCGATTGCAGACGCACGAACTCTTGGCGGCAGCCCCGGCCGATCACATCGTCGTCTTGCCGGACATCGGCGTACTGACGCTCTTCTGGGCGTTGGGTACCGAGCAACTCGCGGTTGTCGACGGGGAATTGACCCTCCCAAAAGTCGCGCGAGGCCCCGCGAACCGTCCGCTGGCGGACGAGCTCGTCACCCTGCTCGCGGCCCTTTCCACCCTCGAAGCGTGGGATCCGCTGCTTGGGTATCGCGTCATCGAGAACCAACTGTCTGCGTTGCCGTCGTCCGCGATATTGCTTTTGCTTCTGTTGGCGGCCGCGCCCGCCGGGGACTGGTGCCAAGCGGCGCAGCTGGCCGCTTGGCTTTGGGAGCACCACCCGGCGTGGCAGAACGGTTTGACCGCCGAAGCTCAGCAACAACGCGGCACGCCGTGGGTCGAGAGCCTCTTGCTCGGCGTCTTTTACCCCCTGGGAATCGTCGAAGTCATCGAGCGTGAGGGCCGGTTAATCCGCCTCAGCCCCTTCGGACGGTCGCTCTTCGCCGGCGGCGCAAAAGTGCCCGATACGCCGGCGTTCTTGCAAACCCTCATGGTTCAACCGAATGCCGAGATCATCGCGTACCGCCAAGGATTGACGCCGACGCTCATCGCCCGACTCAGCCGCTTCGCTCGCTGGAGATCCCTCGGTCCGGCTTGCACCCTCGAACTGACCGCCGAGCAAACCTACCGCGGCTTGGAGTCTGGCCTGACGCTCGCGGGGATGGTACAGACCCTCAATCAGCACGGCGTTCGCCCCGTCCACGCCGCAGTGATGGATCTCCTGCAACGCTGGGCCGACAAACGCGAACGGATCACGGTTTATTCCTCGGCGACTCTCGTCGAATTCCTGTCCCCGGCCGATCTCGACGTGGCGATTTCCCGCGGCATGATCGCCGTTCGTATCACCGATCGCATCGGCCTTTGTGCCGACGGGGCCGACCCGGATTACAAAAACCTCCGGCTGATCGGCAACCGCGATTACGAAGCCAAGCCGACGAAATGCATCGCCGTGGACGACGACGGCGTGACGTTGAACCTCGACCCAGGGCAGACCGATTTGCTCTTGGAAGCGGAGATCGGCCGGCTCGCGGAACCGATCCCCTCGGACGGCAATTCCGTCCGCCGATTCAGATTGACCCCCGAAAGCCTGCGGCGGGCCGCGCAGAGTGGTTTTAAACTGGACGATCTCGACGTGTGGTTCGCGGCCCGCACCGGTGCCGTCCTTCCCGCCGCAGGGCGGATGTTCCTACTGGGGCCGACCGCCCCATCGTCGTTGGCGACGAAACGCTTGGTGCTGCAAGTGCCGAACCCCGAGATCGCCGACGGCTTGATGCAATGGCCGACGACGAAGGACTGCATCGAAGACCGCCTCGGCCCGACGGCCTTCGCCATCGAAGAATCGAAACTGCCCGCACTCCGGGAAATATTGGAGTCACTCGCGGTGAAGGTGGAGTTCGCATAACGGACGAATTCGAGAGCGTTGGTGCGCTGCTGGCTTCGGGCACGGAAACCGGCTCGACTGAATGGGGGACTTTCTCTGGTGGGCCGAAAACTTGGCCGGCCGCATAACCCCGCCTGAAACAATTGGTGCCCGGCGCGCCGCTTCATTTCGCTTGCCTGCCAAAGTGCGCGGGAGTATATTCTTTCCACCCGCCTCGCGCACCTCGGCTGAGATTTTCGCATGCTTTCCCTGCTCACGCCGTCCCGCCGGGAGTTCTTCCGCGTCGGCGGGATGGCCCTCGGCGGCCTGAGTTTGCCGAACCTCTTTACCCAAGCGGGGTCGTCCCTGCCGGCGGCGAACGCGGGCAAGCCCATCACCGACAAGTCCGTGATCTTTTTGTTCCTGCACGGCGGCCCGAGCCAGATCGAGACCTTCGACCCGAAGATGGGCGCGCCGATCGAATCCCGCAGCGTCACGGGCGAAGTGAAGACGCGCATCCCCGGCATCACCTTCGGCGGCACATTCCCCAAGCTCGCTGCGCGGGCCGACCGCTTCACCGTCGTCCGGTCGTTCGTCACCGGCGACGGCAACCACGACATCAAGCCGATCGTCGGCAAAGACGGCCACCTCGCCAACCTCGGCAGCGCGTACTCGAGCGTAGCCGGCGGCAACCATCAGGGGACGGGAATGCCGACGAACGTCGCGCTCTTCCCGCAATCGGTCGATCCGAAAGCCCAGCCGAAGCAGGCCGGCTTCGGGGACTTCCTCGCCACCGGGCCATTCGGAGTGAACCAGGCCCCGTTCGTCCCCGGCAGCGGCGGGGCCTTCCAAAAGAATCTGTCGCTGACGTTGCCGCAGGATCGCATCGGGGATCGACGCTTGCTCTTGGCCGAGTTCGACAAGATGAAATACGCACTGGACGGCGAAGCCGGGGCCATCGACGGCCTGCGCGAGAAGGCCTTCCGGTTGTTGCTCGGCGGCGTCGGCGATGCTTTCGACTTGACCAAAGAAGACCCGAAGGTACTGGCCAACTACGATACCGAGCCGCTGGTGAAGGTCGAAATGATCGACAAGAAGTGGAACAACCACAAGTTCTACGCGGACAATACGCGCACTCTCGGAAAGCTCTTGTTGCTCGCCCGGCGCTGCGTCGAACGGGGTGCAGGCTTCGTGACCGTGACGACGAACTTCGTCTGGGATATGCATGCCGATGTGAACAACGCCACCGTCGCCGAGGGCATGGGCTACATGGCCCCGTCGTTCGACCACGCCGTGAGTGCTTTCCTCGAAGATTTGAAATCTCGCGGGCTCGACGAGAAAGTGCTACTCGTCGTCTGCGGGGAAATGGGCCGAACCCCGAAGATCAACAAAAACGGTGGCCGCGATCACTGGGGCGAACTCGCCCCGCTCTTGCTTGCTGGGGGCGGCTTGAATATGGGGCAAGTCATCGGCCAATCGAACCGCGATGGCGGCAGCCCGGCCACGGAACCGGTGCGGATCAAAAACCTCATTTCAACCGTGATGCACACTCTGTTTGACACTGGCAAACTCCGCGTCACCCGCGGCGTCTCGCGCGAGTTGCTGAGCATGACCGACGCCGACCCCATCCCCGGATTGCATAAGGGGTGAGTGCCGGTGCACTTCCTCGGTGCCGCGCTTCGATAAGATAATGGAATCGATCCCGGTTCCGCCCGATGGGGTTTTTGAGATGCTCCGCCCGCTGCGCCGCGCTTTGCTGTCCGTTTCCGACAAAACCGGACTCGTCGAATTGGCCACCGAGTTGAGCGCGAAGTACGGCGTGCAGCTCTTCGCCACCGGCGGCACCTTCGCGACACTAAAAAAAGCCGGGCTACCGGTGCGCGATGTCACCGACCTCACGCACTTCCCGGAAATCCTCGACGGCCGGGTGAAGACCCTTCACCCGGCGGTATTCGCCGGGTTGCTCGCCAAGCGCGACAACCGCGAGCATATGCTCACCCTCGCTCGCAGCGGGTTGCTCGAGATCGACCTCGTCGTGTGCAACGTCTACCCGTTCGAGCAGGTGCTGGCCAAAGGGGGCATCACCGAAGAGCAGTTGATCGAGAACATCGACATCGGCGGGCCGACGATGATCCGCGCCGCCGCCAAGAACTTCGCGGCCGTATCGGTACTCGTCGATCCGAACAACTACTGGCAGTTGATTCAAGAATTGCAGGCGAACAACGGGCAGACCCGGCTCGAAGCCCGCCGCCGCTTCGCGGGGGACGCCTTCGCCCGCATCGCCGCTTACGACCAAGCGATCGACGAATACTTCAACCCGAACGCCGGCAGCAAGGAGTTGGCCAGCACGACCCTCGCCGCGACCTTCATGCCGATGTTCGAGAAGGTCCGCCCACTGCGACACGGCGAGAACTCGCACCAGCAGGCGATGTTCTACCGGGAGATCCCGAAGCCCGATCATGCCTGCATCGCCAACGCCGAGTTTTTGCACGGCAAGGAAGTCAGCTACAACAACATCCTCGACATGGACTCGGCCCTGAACCTCGTCCGCGAGTTCACCGAGCCGGCCGCGGCCGTCATCAAGCACAACAACCCCTGCGGCGCGGCCACCGCCGGTTCCCTCACGCGGGCCTTCAATTTGGCTTGGGACGCCGACCCGATTTCGGCCTTCGGTGGCATTCTCGCTTTCAACCGCAAGATCGATCCGCTGACCGCCGCGGCCGTGATGTCCGGCGAGCGTTTCGTCGAATGCATCGTCGCGCCGGATTTCGACCCGGTGGCTCTCGAAGCGCTGAAAGGGTGGAAGAAAAACGTCCGCATTTTGAAGGTCGGGGCGCTCATCGGCCGGTTGCCGGGGAACGACATGCGCCGCGTCGATGGCGGGCTCTTGGTACAGGCCCGCGATCAAAATGCCGACGACCTGACTAAGTGGCAACCGGTGACGGCGAAGCGACCGACGCCCGCGGAGTACGAGGCGCTCTGGTTCGCCTGGCTCGTCTGCAAGCACGTCAAGAGCAATGCCATCGTCTTGGGGACCGCGGCGGAAGCGGGAGCCTACGGCACGGTCGGCGTCGGCGCCGGGCAGATGTCCCGCGTCGAATCGATGACCATTGCCATCCGCAAAGCCGGGGCGAAAGCCAAAGGCAGCGTGCTGGCGTCGGACGCCTTCTTCCCGTTCCCGGACAACATCGAACTCGCCGCGGCGGCCGGGGTCGTGGCCATCGTGCAACCGGGCGGCTCGGTGAAAGACGCCGAGAGCATCGCCGCCTGCGACAAGCACGGCATTGCCATGCTCTTCACGGGCGTGCGGCACTTCCGCCATTGATCGGTTACTTCTCCGTCGGCAGGCCGGCGGCATTCCACGCGGCCCAACCGCCGTCCATACTCAGCACGTCGGTGTAGCCCATTTTTTGCAGGGTATCGGCGACGAGGGCGCTGCGGAATCCGCCGCCGCACATCAGCACGACGGGCGTCGCCGGATCGGGGATTTTGGTTTCGACGTCGCGTTCGATCACGCCTTTGCCGATGTGCACCGCGCCGGCGGCGTGCCCGGCGGCGTACTCGCTCTCTTCGCGGACATCGACGAATACAAACTGCTCGCCGCTCGCGCGCTTGGCGGCGACATCGGCGACGGTACACTCCCGGACGCGCGTCTTGGCGTCCGCGGCGATCTTCAAAAATCCGGGCGAATGGGCCTTGGCCATCGGAGGCTTCCTAGGTGTGGTGAGTGATGGAAGTTTATGGCTGCCGAGCATTTCGGCCCGGGAATGGCGAGGTAAGTGGCAGAATCGCAACGAATTGATCAGGCGAGCCGGTTCACACAAACCCAACTATTTATTCCGCACAACGCGAGTACGCCGCGGGTGACTCCCCCGCGGCGTGTGTTGGTTTCCGGGAGTCGCTTCCTACTCTCGGTCCCTATACTTCGGCGTGGTCCATCGCGGCCTTTTCGCGCAGTTGCTTCATGCCCCGCACGTTGATCTGCCGCACCCGCTCCTTCGTGATGCCGAAGTGCTGGCCGATCTGTTCGAGGGTCATTTCGGCAGAGCCGTCGATCCCGGTCCGCATGCGGATCACTTCCCGCGTCCGCGGGTCGAGGTCTTGCAGCAACTTGGCGACGCGGTTTTTGGCCATCTCCGCCGTGGCGAGCAGTTCTTGCTCGTCGGTATGGATGTCGGCCTTGGCGTCGAACAGGTCATCGTGCCCCGTCATGAAGCGCGTCTTGTGGGTGTTCTCGTCCGGGATGCTTCGGGCGTAGTTCTTCACGATGGCCCACGTGGCGTAGGTACTGAACTTGAATCCGCGGCCGTAGTCGAACTTTTCCACGGCCCGCATGAGCGAGATGTGGGCGTCCGACTTCAACTCGTCCAAGTTCTGGCCGATCTGCAGGTGCTTCGCGGCCGAGTTGTGCACCAAGCGCAGGTTGCACTCGATGAGCAAGTCGCGGCACGCCTTGATCTGCTCGGTCAGCGCTTCGATCTTGTGGAGATCGGTGGCGCGGACGCGGGTCGGGTCGAGGCCGTCTTTCAACTTGTGCAGCTTGTGCTTCAAGAAGTTCATCTTGCGGAACAGGTGCGCTTCTTGGGGTTTGTTCAGCAACGGCCGCTCGTAGAGGTAGGCCATGTTCGGGTCGACATCCTTGGGAGCCCGCATCGTGCGGAGCTTCTCGTCGAACTCTTCGTGCTCCGGAATCGGCGCGAGCATGATCGGTTCTAGGATCGGATCGTCGAACTCCGGGTTGTAGATGTAATCGACCGGGGTGCGGATCAGTTGCTCCGCCCGCACCTCATTGATGACCCGGTACATGCTCGACCGGGTTCGGCCGAACCGCTTGGCGATCAGGTCCACAGGTTTCCCCTCTTGGTAGTCGTTGAAGATTTTCGTTTTCGAATCGGTATTCAGCGGCGGACCCGATTGCGGGAAGACCGGGCTGTTCGGGTGGGCCCGGTCGAAGTTCTTGATCGTGTAGCGCACCGCTTCCGCCGAGCGGCCGAACTGCTGGGCCAGTTTCTTGGAAACGTCTGTCAGGCTGCCACCGGTTTGGGCCATCTGCCGGGCCGTCAGGAGTATGCTGTCTTTCTCGGTGTCGGTCAGGTGGCTGAACCGGCTGCCGCGGGCCACTTGGTCCCGGTGCGCGGCGGCGAACGCTTCAACGCTCGACTGTGGAAAGCCCAGGTGCTTCCGGCTGCCGCGAAGTACGCGGCGGGCGGTGAGACCGAGCAAGCGCCAACGGCTGACGGTTTTCGTCGAGACGTTGAATTGCTTGCTGACTTCTTCCAAAGTCAGCATCGGTTCGGCGGCCAATTCGATCGGCAGCGGCGGGAGCGAACGCTCGACCTTCTTGATGAACAAGGCGAGATCGTGCGTGAGATCGTGCCCCGCAATTTGCAAGGTCGCGTGCGTCTCGGGCCGGAAGTCGGTGATGCGGAAACAGATCAGCGAGTAGGGGTAACTCTTAGCGGGGTCGATTTCCGCAAGGAGTTTTTCTGCTTTCGCCAGTTGTTCTTGGCGGCGAATGGCGGGGGCAAATCGGACTTGCTGATCCGTCAGCTCGCGCATCGTGGGGTGTTTGAAGGTAATCACGATCATCCTCCGTTCCGCAGCGGGCGGCTTCCTTGTGTTTTCCGTGGTGTCGGTTCGGCCGCCGGGTTGGGGTCGATCTCCGAAGATGGTTTCGGGGGTTGCTTCTTTGGCGCTCCCTACAAGTGGGACGCCGATCCGCACCGGGCTATACAAGGAATCCGGACATTTCTTTCGGTATTTCCTCATGCGGAGGCCGCGTTACGCAGGTCAGTTCTCGCGGAATATCTCCAAACATAAGAGTCCCCTATTTCTTCCGGGTTCGCACACATTCGTGTCCGATTCCGGAGAAATCGTAGAATATTGGGAGAATGACCGCGTGGGAGGATCGACTCTTAGGGTGCGGGAATAACTAGAGCAACAAGCGAGCCAATCATTTCATTGGCCCGATTTTCCGTTCGCCTCTCTCGTCCTTTCGGCGCAGCTGCCCATCTTCATCACCAGTTCTTCGCTTTAGTAGGCCCGCAGATTTTTTCGATGTGACGATTCCGACACAAACCGACCTGTCAAACGTGCGGCCACTGCCGGTTTTTACCGGACTTGAGTGCGAATTTGCAATCTGAGCGAGATTTTTTCGGCAATCTCACGCGGACCCGCAAAGTGGCCGAGTTGATCCAGAGATAGTATTTTCCGACTTTGTGTCTCTGCGACTCTGCGTGAGATCAAATCACTTCAAAATCACGTCGGGTAAAACCTCAGCCAATCGTTCGATCTCGGCTTCGGTCGTGTAAAAGTGCCCGCTGACGCGGATCAGCATCCGGTCCGGCCGTTCAATGACGGGTATTTCGATCCGACGTTTCCACAGTTCTTCGCGCAGCTTGGCCGCATTCAACCCATTAGGCAATTCGAAGGCCGTGAGCGACCCGCGCATCTCCGGGGCGTCCGGCGTCGCCGGCTTCAACCCGAGCGGCAGCAATTTCGCCCGGCTGAAGGCCGCCAACTCCGCCATGCGGCCCCGTATCGCGTCCCAACCGAGTGACGTTTGAAAGTCGATCGCCGCCGGCACCGCGAGCCACGGGCCAATGTCTTTCGTCCCCTCGAATTCTAAGAAGCGCGTCCGCCATGTGCTGCCGTACGGATCGCGCTCGTCCGAGAACTTCTCCGGTTGATCCGGGTGGTAACCCCAGCTCACTTGCAACGGCTGAAGGCGATCTTCGTTACCCGTCCCGATGGCGAGGACGCCGGCGCCGATCGGAGCGAGCAACCACTTGTGCAAGTTCGCCGTGTAGAAGTCGGCCCGCACGGCATCGACGTTCAGCGGGAGCATCGCCGGGGCGTGGGCGCCGTCGACAACCGTGAGGATGCCACGCTTCCGCGCTTCGGCGCAAAGTTCCTGGGCCGGGAGCACCAACCCCGTCGGTGAGAGTACATGGCTGAAGAAGAATAATCGCGTCTTCGCGGTCATCGCCTTCGCCGCGGCTTCGACGATTTCGGCGGGGTCCTTCGCCATCGTCGGCAGCGGGAACGTCCGAATCGTCAACCCTTGCCGTTGGGCGGCGCGTTCCCAGCACCACTGCATCGCCCCATATTCGTGGTCGGTCAGCAGGATTTCGCCTGGGCCGTTCAACCGTAATCCGGAAGCGACGATGTTGATCGCCACCGAGACATTGCCGGTGAAGACGAGCCGCTCCGGGGCCGTACCCAGAAACGCGGCCGTGCGGACGCGGGCGTCCCACAGCAGCGGCGGCATCTGCCGGACGAAGAAATCGGTTGGTCCCGCCGCGAGCCGACGGCGCAGCTCGGTCACGACATCAAATACCGGCGTCGGCGTCGGGCCGTACGAGCCGGTGTTCAGCATGCAAACAGTCGGGTCGAGCAGGACTTGCTTGCGGGCCGTAGCCCAATCGGGGGGACTCACTTTCCAGTCGCCTTCATCTCGCGGGTGAATTTCTTGTCGCCGATCCACATCCCTAATTGATCCTTGGCCGAGCCCTCGAAACTGAGGTGCTCCGGGTCACCGGGGGTCGGCAGGCCCAAGACGCCGCAGAGTCGGCCGGTCGGGTCGAAAATTTGGACGCCGAGCTTCGTGGCGGCGTAAATGCGGCCAGTGGAATCGACCAGCAGCGAAGTGACCGCGAGCATCGGTGGATCGCTCTTGCGCTTCGCTTGGGCTTTCTTGTCATTGTCGTAACTCGGCTCGATCCGCAGCTGGGCATAAGGGCCGCCGGTAGGTAAGACGGTCGATTCCCCAGCGACATTAAAAGCGTGCACGCATCGATCGAGCTTGACGCCGGAGAATTTGACCGAGCCATCTGGGCTGGTCGCTTCAAGCGGGGATGGTGTCTTCGGCCGTTCGCCCGGGGCCGGTTTCCACGTTTCCCCCGATTTCACAATGGTGAATAACGGCATGTCTTGGGAATAACCGAACGCGGGAAACAGAATGAGGGCGAGGGTGGCGTGGGCGCGCTTCATGGGCGATGCTCCGGTGGTTCTGTGGAAATGATATGCGTGCGGGAGTCGGGGACGGTTTTTTGTACGCTCGAAGACCCCGCCCGATGATCCAGGTCGTAGCGGTTGCGCCGGCCCCCGAGCGCACCTCGGCCGAAAATCGCGCCAACGCTCCTCGCGGTGCGGGGTTGAGACGGATGAACCCGCGAATGGAGCGCTGGACGCGACTTGGCGAAAGCGTTAAGTTGGGGAAG
>Ga0105047_10011349_pt1 | contig 14466 bp, 7 predicted proteins | sample MAT04_FD_78384 | JGI IMG/M metagenome (GOLD analysis project Ga0105047, IMG submission 78384) | Freshwater microbial communities from Lake Fryxell liftoff mats and glacier meltwater in Antarctica - MAT-04 (megahit assembly) | ecosystem: Environmental > Aquatic > Freshwater > Ice > Liftoff... | reverse complement strand
GTTCCCACGGAGTTAGAATATCGTTGCAGTATGACTAATTTCCAAATCAATGTTCGTGTCGATCGGGCCATCTTGTCTCATCGGCTGGCGCTTGGCCCGACGGTCTTTCCAATTCACATTCGCATTGGATCAAATTCGTTTCCCGATGCGAATTGGGATGATTTTGGTCTGGTCATATTAGCTTGGTGGCTTGAAGTGGCAGTTCCCTTCGTCAACGGTTTCACAAAGAGCGCAGTTCTGCGCTTCATGGATGGACCATTCGAATTGCGGATGGCGTCGCATGGAAATGGCGAATGTTCCTTAGCCGGTATCATTCGCCATGATCCCGAGGTTGAGGCATTTCGTGATATCGCTTTGACGAAGGATGTTTTAGAGGCGATTGTGCGAGCATCGATCGAAGCCCTTGCGGCGCACCAAAGCGCAGGTTGCCGGTCCCAAGATTACGACGCACTGAAAGCTCTCGTCGATGGTCGACAATAAAACTGGCAACTGGTGATCGCTGAGTTGGGCGACATAAAGGCCTGCATCAGCAAGTCGATCGTTTTGCAGAAATGGACGCCCGTTTATCCCGCCAGATCGGGAGTCAATTCGCCCTGCCGCTGCGTGTCCGATGATGCGCTGCTTTAGGGTTGTGAATCATCGTCGGTCGATGGAATGTCGATGGCTTGCGTCATATCGGCGCCGGGGGCGGAGTCAATCATCTGCGTCGCGGCAAAGCGGTGATCGTCCGTATTAGAGCCTGGCGCCAGATTGCGAACGGTCGCCCGCGTGTTGATTTGCGCCCACCACCGTTCCGCTTCCTTGCGATTCCAAGTATTGCTGGCTGCGCAGTGCAACAGCTCGTCCGCAAGTTCTACCGCGGACTGGGGGCGGTCTTCGACCTTTTTCGCCAGGCAGCGCAAGATGACACGTTCCAGATCCGCAGAGATCAGCGAACCCAGGCGAGCCGATGGCGTTTCCGGCGCCTCGACCACGTGCTTTTGCAGGATCGATATCACGGATTCGCCATCAAACACGGGCGTGCCCGTCAGTAAAAAGTATCCCATGGCGCCGACGGCGTACAAATCGCCGCGCGCGTCAACGTGCTCTGGATGCTGGATGGCTTCCGGCGACATGTACAGTGGGGTGCCGGTGTAAGAGCCGGCGCTGGTTACCGCAGATTGCTTCTTGGAGTCGAGCGCTTTGGCCAGGCCGAAGTCCAGAACTTTGACAAAATCGCGCACGCCCCCGCGGTCTATCAGCATGACGTTGGCCGGTTTGATATCGCGGTGGATCAGGTCAATCGAGTGTGCTTCTTGCAAGGATCCGCAGACCTGGTCCAGGATGTAGATCACGCGACCTTCGCTTTGAGGGCCGTACTGCTTGATCAGATCCTCCAGGTTGATCCCTTGCAGGTATTCCATCGCGTAATAGAAAATATCTTCCGGCGTGCGACCGTAATCGTAGATCGCAATAGTGTTGGGGTGATTCAGGCGCGCCGTGAGTTGCACCTCGCGTTCGAAACGCGCGAGTGATTGCGAATTAGTCTTTTCGACGCTCAATAGCTTGACAGCTGTAGGGCGATGCAGCATAGCGTGGTGCGCGCGATAGACCATGCCCATGCCACCTTCGCCCAGCTTCTCATCCAGCGTGTATTGGCCGAGACGCTTGGCCTCAATCGCGGCGAATCGCGCGGCGCGATTCGCTCGCGCGACAAAGATCGAAAAGATAAAGATCGCGATCGACGCTACAATCAACAGCGCAAACATCCCCCAAAATGCCTTGCGTAGCACGTAGAGAGCTTGGAACGCCTCGTCTTTGTCTTGCTCAGTGGCTATGCCAAATCCCAAGTCTTTCAGCCAGGTCCAGGCTCCGATGGTCGGCATGCCGCGATAGTCTCTGTAACCATTGACGTTGTAGCCGTCGTTGCCCGCGATGGCGTCCGCCGCCATTTCCGTCAGTGGCTGTTGGGAGCGGCGCGCTGTCGAGCGTTCGCCTAAATGAAGATTGGCGCCGGGGTTCCGGAGTTCGACATTGAGAATCGATTGCGCGTCCGGTCGGTCGACCAGTAGCCCATACTCCTTCATGTCTTCGTCAAAACGACTTTGGCTCAGGAGCAAGCCATTTTCGTCAAAGGCGTAAGTTTCGCCGGTCTGGCCGGAACTGGCGATTTGCAGAATCCGCGTAAAATCCTTGTCCGGAGGGATTCGCAGGCCGAGCGCCGCGATGATCTCGCCTGCATCGTTTCTCACCGGCGCGGCAGTGAGCATTGTCGGAAGATTCGATCTGAGGATGCCGCTCTCATCCCTGAGCAATAGGGTGCTTGGATATGGTTTAGAGACTTGGCTTTTTCCGGCCAGCACCTGCTCAAAAAACGCTTTGCGATACGATTCCAGTTTATTGCCGATGGGCGCATCCTGGTCCGCGGCGACCACCATGCCGTCAGGCGACACGACAAAGTAACCAATGTATCCGTAACGCTTCAGGCGCGCCGTGAGGCGTTCTCGCAGCGCATCCTGCTCCGGGGCAAACATTAGGCGGCGTTCGAGTTTGTTGGGATCATCGGCGATCGTGATCAGCGGTGCGACCATGGCCGCCAAGCCTTCATCTGCGGCAATAAGCTCGGCGTCAGTAGCCTGCTCTGTGATCCAGACTCGCACGGCCGCCACGTCGGCGTTGAGAATCGTTTTTAAGTCCGCGATCCGACGCTCACGCATGGCGGACTCCACGGATCGGCTCACCATCCAGCCGACGACACTCAAGAGCACGACTGCCAGAATCGGCCAGACCCAAAGCTGCTTGCGCAGCATCAAACTGCTAACGGCAGCGGTACGCACGATGCTACGGGCGCTACTGGCGACTGCGCTGGCGGCTTTGGAAGTAAACTTTGCTTGATCCACGACAGGCTCCGACCATCACAAGACAGCAACTAAATCGCCGCGAAATGCACCAGTTGAGCGCGAATATCAACGAAGCGGCGATACCTCTAACAGTATCTCTTACGCCATCGGATTGGGCCAGCCAACCGCCGCAGGCTGCCCGTGGCCGGAGTTCGATGCGACCCCGCGTGCCAGGCCGTGCGAATAAGACGGTCTGTCCGATTCTGCCGCGTCTGTCGTCGCCAGGGGAAATCGCATCCATTAACGGCGAGAGCTGAACGCCACGTTCACCCAACCGCGACGGCCGTGGAACGCCAAGCTAGATACATCCGCCATGACCGAGGCAAACGCGCCGGCGTTAATTGATGAGTGCAGCTCTTGCCGATTGCTCGGACGCACGGGTTGCGACCGGCGACCCGCGGCAAATTGTTGCTCCAGAAGTAATTCCGAGCCTCGACTTGTCGCACCGCTGCTGATCGACGCTGCGTACCCCGGCTGCCAGCTTCCGGCGAGCATCGATCGAAACAGGAATCCGTACTTCATCGTCGAGTGGTTCGGCGCGAGTTGCGACGCGGCCAACGCGGTACGGCTCCACAATCCAAGTGCGACTTGCGTCTGCGCTGCTGCCGTTACAACGACTGATTGGGAGAGGACGCTGCTCGCTGCGTCGGCAATGGCAACCGTATTGGATACCGGCGGCGCCACGGTGGCAAGGAGCGGCGACTGGCTTGTTGATGGGGCAACTGTTGGCTCAACGCGCGGATCGGTAGGCGGCTCAACCAGAGGCTCGACGTAACTGGCCGGAGGCGTCTCGAGCGGCACATTTTCGATCGGCGCCGAGGGGACGGGCGTTAGTGTTGTGTCAACCGGCGCAGGATCTACCGGCGCAGGATCGATCGGCACATGATCTACCGGGCTGCTGGCTGACGGGTCGGTAACTACCGTACTGTCGTCTGGGGGCGTGGCGTCTGTCGGATCAGACGGTTCCGATGCCGTTTCGGTAGGCGTTGGATCCGGCGGTGGGACGATCGTTGCGATCACGTCCAACGTGATTGTATTGGGCGAATACCCAAGATCCGCACCACCATTCTCGGTTCCACCATCGTCTTGAACCAGGAATGCGAAACTCGCAAAGCCGGCTCCATGTTCGGCGGCGCCTGGCAAGAATCGGAAAAGTCCTGCGCGAATGTCGGTGACCGAGATGAATTGGCCGGTGGTTACAGAGGCGCCCCTTGCGGCCAGCAATCCCCGAACCGGCAGAGTAACGATCTGAATCGCCAACAATTCATTCGGTTGGATCTCGTTCAGGTCAGCGAATCCAAAGTCATCAATGGAGAAGACGTGCGCCGCGTTCTGCAATGTTGAGATCGTCAGGTCCGCTCCGTGTGGCGCCTGATTCTGTCGTAACACGTGCAGCTCGATGTCGTAATAGACGCTCTGTCCGTCCCCCTCGATGTCCGACGCGGAAAGTTGGAGCGTATCGTCTCCGACGAATCCAGCTGTTGGCGTATACCGTAGCCCTTCCAGGGCGTTGTTAATGTCTTTGGCTGTGCCTAGAAAGTGATAGTAGCTAGAGCCCTCGACATTTCCAGTCAGCATCAAGAGACCGTTGAGGTCTGCAAGCGCGAGCGTTCCACTCCTGACAGAAAGGATCATCTCGAACAGGCCATTGCGTCCGTCGGCGGGAAAGATCGCAATTTGGTTGTTCTGAGAACTGGCGAAGGTCCACTCAGAGGATTGGACGACATCTTGCATCCCAGGAGCAACAAGACTTAGCGTAGTCTCTGCGGCCGTGACGTGAATCACCACCGCGCCTTTGGCGTCGCGATTAAGTCCGGAAAGCTCCGCTACCGAAATTCGCAATTCATCGACGCCGGCAAACCTGGAATTCGGGAAGTACCTGAGGTTTTCGAGCGAGTTATTCAAGTCTTTGAGCGTTCCAAGAACGAGCAGATAGTTGGAACCGGCCGGATTGCCCTTAAGGATTTTTAGTCCGTCGAACCTGTCCAGGCACAGCACGCCTTGATCGACGTACAGTCCCACCTCGAACTGACCGTCGACCCCCGCCCGGTCAATGATCGCGATCTGGTTGTTCTGCTCGCTGGAGAAGGAAAGGGAATGAGTCTGCGATATTTTCTGCGCGTCAGGCGTGGCGATCTCAATCGCGGCGCCTTGTGCGACTACTTGGATGCCTAGTACGATCGCGGATTCGCGGCGTTCCCCGTCCTGCTCGTTGACGGCAATTCGGAGTTCATCGCCTCCGGAGAACTCTGAGTTGGGCGAGTACTTCAACCCTTCCAGTGCGTTATTGATGTCCTTGATCGTACCCAAAATCATCAGGTAGTTGGCGTCGGCGGCGTCCCCTTTGAGAATTGTCAGACCGTCGACTCGCTCCAGTGAAAACGAGCCATTGTGCACGGATAGAATTATTTCGAACGGGCCGTCGGTCGCGTCGCGATCGTCGATTGAAATCTGAGTATTCTGCCAACTGGCAAACGAAACTGATTCATTCGTCAGGACTGTCTGGACGACGGGCGCTACGATATTCAGTGACGGCCCGAGCGCGTAGACCTTGATTGTCACTTCACTCTTCGAAACGTGGCTTTCGCCTTCTTGTTCGACCAACGAGAGTCGCAAAGCGTCGCCGCCTGAATAGGACTTGTTGGGCGAGTAGACAAGGCTCTCAAGGGCTTGATTGATGTCTTTAATTTTTCCGGCGATTATCAGGATACTTGCGCCACTTGCGTCCCCCTCGATGAGTTTGCATCCGTCCGTTTGGCTGAGCGACAAGACGCCATTCTCCACGATCAGCGTTAATTCGACCTGCGGATTTGCGCCGGTCGGATCGTTGATTAAGATTCCGTTCTTCTGCTCGCGGTTGAACGTAAGTGTTTCGCCTTCGGTAACCGTCAGGACGTTCGGCGACACGATCACGATCGTGGAGATGGGGGAAGAGACCTCGATCGCCACGCTGCTCTTTGCGCGGCGTCCGTCCCCTTCAAGCTCCGTGCTGATAATTCGCAGCACGTCCATACCTGTGAAGCCAGCGGTCGGCGTGTAGCGGAGACCATCGATGGCCTCATTGATATTGTTGATCGCACCCCAGAAGGCAAGTTGGGCTGAATCCTTCGCGTCGCCGCGGACAAGTTTCAGGCCTGTTGTGTCCGCAAGTGAAAGCGTGCCATTTCGGACGGACAGCGAGACCTGCAGTTGATGGTCGAGACCGCTCGAATCGCCCAGCGTAATCTGTGATTTCTGCGAACTACCGAATGTCATCTCGGCGTCCTGCACCATAGACTGTAGGCCGGGCGTAGAGATGAACGGAGTCGTATAGAGAGGCGTGATGTTGATGGCGACTTCGCTTTTTGCGACCTGCGCATCTTGATCGATCACAGTGGAAGTGATACGCAATTGCTGTGAGCCGTAATAGTCAGAGTTTGGGGAGTAGGTTAGACCCTCCAGCGCGTGATTGATATCGCCGATCGATCCCAGCAGAGCGAGATAACTCGATCCATTGGGATCGCCTTTGATGATCTTCAATCCGGAGTCGCTGGCCAGTGACAACGTGCCATTGTCCACCTGCAGCGTTACTTCGAGTTGGGTATCTTCACCGCTCGAGTCGCCAAGCAGAATTGGATTGAGTTGCCAACTGCTGAACGTTAGGGTGTCTTCTTGGTTGACGTGTTGCGCGTCGGGCGTCGAAATAAACGGCATGTTGTAGGGCGATGCCACGCGGATCAGCACGTCGCTGTGCGCGGATTGGTGATCGCGATCGCGCTCAATTGTCGAAATGTGCAAATCGTCCAGACCGATGTAGCCTGCGATGGGCGAATAGCGCAGTCCGTCCAGCGCGATATTGACGTCTTTGATGGAGCCGAAGAAATCCAGATAGTTGGAGCCTTTGGCGTCACCTTTGACAATCTGCAGTCCAGCGGTGTTGGCCAAAGTAAGTGTGCCATAATCGACCGAAAGCCGGACCTCTAGCACACTGTTATCACCGCTAGAGTCGCTGACTGAGATCTGATTCTTCAGTTCGCTGGCAAGCGTGACCGCGCCGTTAGGGCTGACAGTTAGATCTGGCGGCGCGGAGATATAGGGCGTGGACGAAAGGAGTCTGCGTTCTTCCAGATGCTCGAACGTCGGCACGCATCGCTTTTTATTGAGTTTACGCGGCGCGATTCGCTTGATCCGACGATCTACGATCGAATTCCAATTGCGAAACCATTGAATCATCGCGGCACATACTTCTCAGGTTGTCAAACCAGACCCATCCGAACGCTGGAGAAGCCTAATTCGCCCAGCGGCATATGCCAGTTGAAATGAGTCGTTTCGTGAGGAATTGTGACAACGCACGCAGATTTCGCGGGTAAGGCGCGATTGTGCGGATGGCGCCGTTTTGTCCGCTCGGTCTGGCGATACAGAAGTGCGTAGCTTTACCCGATCGCCGTCCTTTGAGTAGAGACTACGCGCGCACGGGAGCAGATAACGCGAGCAGAAAAGCGCCTGAGATACTCGCGCAGTAGCGCGCGTCAATTCTTTGCGGCAAGCCGTCTACCGCGTGATCTTCACGCCCGGCAGCGCCTTCTGCAATTTCTCAATGCCATTAGTCGTGACCTGCGTGAAGCTTAGATCCAGGTTCTTGAGCTTCTTCAGGTTGGCAAGCGGAGCCAAACCCGCGTCCGTGGTGGGCGTGCTGGCCAGGCTGAGTGTGACCAGGCTTTCGAGCCCTTTGAGATTCTCCAACCCGGCGTCGGTGATTGGCGTGGCTTCCAGATTGAGGAATTGCAGCTTCTTCATCCCAGCGAGGTTTTTGAGACCGTCGTTCGTAACACGCGTGCTCCAGAGGTCCAGCCGTTCCAGATCTGTCAGCCCTTTAAGTTGAGCGACTCCTTCGTCCGTCAGCGGAGTTTCGGCGAAGTCGAGCACCTTCAACTTTTTCATGTCCGCCAGATGCGCCACGCCTGGTCCAGAGAGGTTGGTGCTGCGGAGTTCTAATCGCTTGAGGTTGTTCAGGCCCTTCAGATGCTTGAGGCCATCGTCGCTGACGTTAGTGCGGAGCAGGTAAAGTTCGTCGAGCGCAGTCAGAGCCGCCAGGTCGGCCAGGCCGTCGTTGCTGATTTGGGTGTCCTCAAGCCACAGCCCTTTCAGCTTGGACAGTTTCTTGATGGACTTCAGGGCGTCGTCGCCGACCGTGGGATTTCGCAGCTTGAGTCGTTCCAGATTTGGCAGGGCAGTCAGGTGTTCGATCCCTTCGTCAGAGATCAAAATACAGCCACGCAGATCGAGGACGCGAAGCTTCTTGAGCGGCTCTAGTTGTTGGAGCCCGGCATTGCCAAAATTGGTGTAGAGCAAATGGAGCTGCTCCAACTGCGGCAGTTTTTTGAGATTCGCCAGGCCTCCGTCGGTCAAACTCGAACAGCGGCGAAGGTTGAGCGATTTCAGCGACTTCAGCGGCGCAAGCTTCGGCAGTCCGGCGTCGGTGATGTCGGTGTTTTCGAGCGAGAGATCCTTGAGCTGCGTCAGCTTGGCGACAGCGTCGAGTCCCTCGTCGGTGATGCCGGCGCCCCAGAGCGCTAATTGCTCCAAGTGAGGCAACTTGGCCATCTGAGGAATGTCTTTGTTCTCGACCAGTTGATCCGTGAGATCGATCCCGATAACGTGCCCTGCGGCGTCGCGCTTGAGTATCGCGTTCAACGTCTCCAGTGCGGCAAGCGCGGCGGGATCGTCGGTTTTCGTGTAGGCTGCGAGTAGATTGCTGGCATTAAGGCAGGCGAGCGCGCTAAGGCAAAGCAGCAGAGACAAAGCGGTCAGAAAACGGCTTCTCACGGAATGAATCTCTCAGGGCAAAGGGTGGGGCAGTGTTTTGTGCGAGACAGCAGTGTGCGAGGCAAACGTGTAGGGACTGAACGCGACTGGCTGCCAGAAGGGAATGAGCCCTCCTGGCAGCCAGTTGATTACGCGCAGATGACAGTTCGCTTAGAGCGTATAGCCTTCGCGATAGGTCGGACGGATGATCGCGTCGAGCTCCGGTGAGTTGGTCGCCTTGAGGTTCTTGGCGTCCCACTCCACCTTCTTGTCGCTCCATACAGCCAGATTGCCCAGCAGTACGATCTCGGTCAGCGGGCCAGAATAGTCCGGGAAGTTGGACATCGCTGGCTTGCCACCCTTGATCGCCTGAGCAAATTCGGTGAAGTGACCTGGCGAAACAGGGAATTCGACCTTGGGCTTGTCGACGCCCAGCAACTTGAAGCTTTCGGCGTAATCGCCTGGGGCATAGAGCTTGCCCTTGTCGCCAATCAACAGCGCTCCGGCCTTATCGACCTTCTCGCCGTCGAACAGACTGGCGTCTGGCTTCTTACCGCCGTCGTACCAGGTCATGGTCACGGCCGGGCGGCTGGCGATTGCCGGGAACTCATACTTGATGATCGACCACTTGGGATAGCTTTCCTTGTTGTGGCCGGACTGCTGTGCTTCGACCGACGTCGGGTGCTGGAGTGACAGCGCCATGTACGGCATGTTGAGCGTGTGGCAGGCCATGTCGCCGAGAGCGCCGGTGCCGTAGTCCCACCAACCGCGCCATGCGAACGGGTGATAGCCGATGGCAAACGGACGCCAAGCCGCGGGGCCGAGCCACTCATCCCAATGCACGTACTTGGGGCACTCTGCCTCTGGCGGACGTGGGCCACCTTGGGGCCAGATCGGACGATTGGTCCAGACATGGACTTCTTTGACGTTGCCAATAGCGCCCGATTGTACGATCGCGGCCGCTTCACGCAGGCCACTGTTGGCCGTGCCTTGGTTGCCCATCTGCGTGGCGACTTTGTTTTCTTTGGCGACTTCCGACATGCGACGCGCTTCGTACAGCGTGTGCGTCAACGGCTTCTGCGTAAAGCAGTGCTTGCCCATTCGCATGGCCATCAGCGAGGCCGCGGCGTGTGTGTGGTCAGGTGTGCTGACCGTCACGGCGTCAATGTTCGGGCCCATCTCTTCCAACAACTTGCGGAAGTCGTTGTACTTTTTGGCGTTCGGGAAGGCCGTGGCGGCGCGGTCAAGATTCTTGTCGTCGATATCGCAGATGGCGACGACGTCACCATTGCGGCCGGCGTCCGCCGAATCGCTGGTCCCCTTGCCGCCGACGCCAATACAAGCGAAGCGGATTTTTTCGTTGGCGGCCTTACTGTCATCTGCGGCGCTGGCCTTGCCGGCGGCCCAAAACCCGACGCCGGCGAGCGTCGTGTTGCGCATAAAGTCGCGGCGACTAGAATTTCCACTCATCTCCCGAACTCCTTGATTGAATATGACGATGGCATGCGAGGGAAAGCATCAACGATAACCGATAGGTACGCGCGCCGCAATCATGCGGGCGGGGGTCGCGCGAGGCAAAAATCAGGGGCAGAGCAAGCCGGATTTCGGCCAGTATTGGCGGTGTTTTATCAAGTCTGGCCTCCGGGAGCAAACTTGCTCACGCCACTTCCGACGGACGAGAGGGGTGATTGTGGTGGGGATGTGCGGTCAAGCATGGCAGAACCAAAGCGCGAGCCCGCTACCAGAGCCCTACCAATCCAGTTCTTACTACGGCTTTACAGCGCGACTTAGTTCGGCAATTTGATCAACCAGATCTCGGTCAGGCGAGATTGTTCGCGCCAGTTCATACCCGTTTCGTCAGGTCGGTCGAACGTCAGAACGAGCTTGCCCGTGGCGACCGGTTCGGCCGGGACCGGGAACTCCTTGATTTCGCCAATGCCGCGACCATCGACGCTGGGCGTGACCCGCTCGCCGTTGATGCGGAACAATGCGTCACGATACCCGGTCGTCCGTACCAGGTATTTCGCCTTTGGGTCAATCTGCTCGTACTTGACTGCAACCGGCCAGTCCATGCTGCTGATCCAAGACAATCGCCGCCGGCTTCTTCCGCCATCGGTCCAGGAGAAATCAGGGTTGGGTGTGCGCTGCATCGCGGGATCTGTCACCATGCCCTCGCCGCGGACGACATGGGGCGACTTGCCGGGATCGCCGATGTCGTCGTAAAAGCTACCCGGCCCGGGATGTTCCCACTTGGCAATGGTTTGCAATCGGGCGAGTTTGTCGGCTTCGTTCGGAAGGAGGCGGATCCGCGCAAACTCGTCTTCCAGCCACCAACGATTGTTGAGCGGATGCAGCAAGAAATCCAAGATGCAACCGCGCTCCGCTCCGCTGGCATGATCGAGCTTTTCGCTGGTTTGCAAACCGATCGATCGGTAGAGTTCATCGCACAGCGCCACAACCTTAGCGTGGTTCTGACGTGACGAATCGCTCCAAGTATCTTGAACGTCTGCACGCGCAAGGATTTTCAGCGCGCTGTCCATGGCGGAATTTGCGCCGGTGGTGGTTGCTTGGATCAGCGCCAGGTTGGCGGCGTCTTCTAGTTTGGTTTCGGAGATCAATCGCTCCCGTGTGAAGGCGTCGTAATACGCGCGCACCAGGCAAAGCTGCCAACGCCAATTTCCTTTCAGTTCCGGATGCTTCGCTTCGAGCGCATTCCAATGCGATAGGGTCGCCTCGACGCTGCCGTTAGTGGGCAATCCGCCTTGGCCGTTGCGCTCCAGCGCGAAAATGCCATCGGCCACCGCAGCGTCTGCAACCGGACCGAAGAAGGCCCGAGAATAGTCGAGCAGAATCTGCCGCGTCTCTTCCTGCGGATTCCACGCCAGGCGGGTCCAGATGATCTTGTTCACGTCGTCGTGCACGCCATCGGAGTAGGAAAGAAAACCAATCGTGTCCGGCGCAAAGTAGTTGTGCAACAGCGACTGCTGCCAAGGCTGAGGGTTGGGCGATTCTCTTCCCAGCGTCAGCGCAAACGCCGTGTCCCACCAAGGAATGGGATATTGGCAGCGGACGGTGTGCGTTATGTCAGGGTAGTGGCGAATGGGATACTTTTTGGCCAATCTCGCGCGCGATTCGCGGATCGGCGGGCTCGAGGGACCACAGACGACGCCTCCCAGCCAATCGGGCTGGTTCTCATCGACATGCTTATAGAAGTAGTCGACCTGCTCTTTGTTGAAGCCTTGGAGCGAGATCCAAATTTTCGCGCGCGGGTGGAGAGGCTTGAGCTCCTTGTAGAGGTCCGCCAGAAATGGCAGGACCTCCTGTGGATGGTTCTCGCCTGGATCTCCGCCAGGGAAAAAGACGCCGTCGATTCGTGGGCAGGCTTTATAGAGAGCAACGTGCATCGCGATTTCTTCCGCGCGCAGTTTTTTGTCGGCCAGGTCGAATTCGGCCGGCGTCCAGAGCCAGTAGTCCTGATCGTAGTCATCGCAGATCTTGCTCAGGGCGATGTTCATTGTTTCGCGCGGCACGCGCATGTGGGGCGCTGTGTCGGGGTCTTGAAATGGAATGTTCTCAACGCAGTTGGCGCCGAACAGCGCCAGCTCGCGAACGTATTGCTCGAACTGGCGCACCGTCCAGGCGTCCCAGGAATTCGCTCTGGCGCGGAAGCCGATCTGGTGCCCACGCATGGGGTAGGCAGGCGAGGTGGCAATATCAATTGCGCTGTCCGTCAAGACGCTGCTCGGACGGATATCCAGGCGGCGCAACGCGTGTCCCGCGGCAAACAGCGCGCCGCGCGGATCCTTGCCGCACAACCACAGCACGGGCTGGACAGAGTTGCCGGCATCGAGCGAGACGACAAACCCTTCGGCCGAGAGTCCCTTAAGTTGTTCCGTGACCGCTGTCGGTGGATTACGGGGCCATTTCAACGAGGCTTCGCCACTGATGAGAACAACTACCGGCCCAGCACCGGGCCAACTGGTGGATTGCGACCACTTCTTGGCGCCGCGGTTTGTAGCTTCTTCGAGCAACACACGCGCCGCGGTGGCCTCGGCCTTGCCCGCTGGTTGGGCGCGTGTGACCAGTGTGGCATTGGTGAAGTCAATCGGCTTCGGCTTTTCATGTGGTGGAACAGCGGCTGCAAGATTGGGAGCCGCGAGTAGGAATAAAAGCCACGTCAGAACGAGCGGGCAGCATTCCAGGATTCGACGAAGGCGCAGCGGTGCAATGGTCATGGGGGTCGGCTCATGGGGTGCGATGGCGATTTGCTCGGGAAACCCGAGTATCGACATGCGCAACTGTACATGACGCCGCGCCGGGCTCAAGCCCGAGCTAACCCGTCGCCGCGGTCGTGGCGTATTGCAACACGGCGTAATAATGCACTGCGCTCGCAGCAATCACAAAAATGTGCCAGGTGGCGTGCATATAAACCGCCTTGCGGTCATACGCCAGAAAGAGCGTGCCGATCGTGTAGAGCAGTCCCCCAAGAGCCATTAGCCACAGGCAGCCGGCGGGGACAATGGCAATCATGGGCTTGGCGGCCAGCACCGGCATCCAGCCCATCAACACGTAGAGCACAATGGCCACGGCGTCGACGCGATGCGCCAGGACGATCTTCGAAAGGAAACCTGCCGCGGCAACGATCCACATCGCCGTGAACAGGACCCACCAATACCCGCCGCGGAGGTAAACAAGCGAGACCGGAGTGAACGTGCCGGCAATCAACAGATAGATCATCGCCTGATCCAGCATCCGAAACGCCCGCTTGCGTCGTGGCTCTTGGTAGACGTGCGACAAGGTCGAGGCGGTATAGACGCCCACCAGGGTCACTCCGTAGACCGTGCAACCGATGATCTCGCGCGGGCCGCCGCGTTGCACCGCCAGCGCGACGAGCGCGATGGCGCCGACCACGCTCAGGGCCATACCTGCCCCGTGCGTGATGCTATTGGCGATTTCTTCCTGAATGTGTCGCAAGCTCGCCTTGGCGGCGTCCAGCGTGTCGTCCGTTGGCGATCGTTCCATCTGAGCGCGAAGCTGAGTTTCCATGCGAAATCAAGCTGTAGACGTGGGGCGGTGAGTGTGGTGGCCTCCGTAACTTGTCGGAGGCCACCAAAAAATACCACGTCTTATGTATGGAACGGAATAGAAATTCTGCCTGGGCCGGGTAGGGGGTGGCAAACGCCTTGCTGCTATCGCATTCCGCCGGAAATATAGAGCGTCTCGCCTGTGATCCAGGACGCGTCGTCCGAGGCCAAAAAGACCACGGCCGGCGCAATATCGTTCGGTTTGCCGATGCGGCCCAGCGGGGTTTGCGCTTCGACTGTCGTCCGGAAATCGCTTTCGCCAATTCCAGCAGAATGGAACCCTTCGGTCTCAACCATGCCTGGATTGACCGCGTTGACGCGGATTTTGCGAGCGCCAAGTTCTTGCGCCAGCGAGCGCGTAATGGCGTTCACGGCCGCCTTGGTAGCGCTATAAACCGCGGTGTTTGGCGGCGCCGCGGTAGCGACCACAGAACTGATATTCACGATGCTGCCTCCGGCGGCGCCGAACAGCTTGGTTGCCTCTTTCGTGGCAAGCAGCAGGCCCAGCACGTTCAGGTCGAACATCTTGTGGTAGTTTTCCGGCGTCACGTTTTCGATCGGCGCAAATTCGTAGATGCCGGCGTTATTGACCAGGATGTCTAAATAACCTTGCGTGATTCAGGTAGTGTCTTGCTCATGCGGCTCGGGTTCGGGCGTACTCGTGTCGCCCGTGGCGGTTGCGGCGGCGGAGGTAAGCGTAGACTTCCGTCATCAGTTGT
>Ga0105047_10011348_pt1 | contig 14466 bp, 11 predicted proteins | sample MAT04_FD_78384 | JGI IMG/M metagenome (GOLD analysis project Ga0105047, IMG submission 78384) | Freshwater microbial communities from Lake Fryxell liftoff mats and glacier meltwater in Antarctica - MAT-04 (megahit assembly) | ecosystem: Environmental > Aquatic > Freshwater > Ice > Liftoff... | reverse complement strand
TCGCTGAGAGCTTGCTGCTTTCTGTTTTGTACGGCTGATCGTCGGCAAAAACCTTGAGGAAGACCGAGTCCGCCGCTTCATCCAGCGTGCCGTTATAGTAGAGCGTGCCTTCGTTCGTGTCATCGCGGGCATAGAACTGATTGTCTTCGGGTTTCTCGTCGCCAGCAGGAATGCGCGAAATCCATGCGTCTTTCAGAGGTTCTTTGACCTGGATAATGGCCGTCGCGACCGTGGGCTCTCCGCCGTTGCTTACCCCCAACCGCACCGTCAAGTCTCCGCTATTTTGCGCGCGCTTAAGGATCAGTTTTCCCGGCATAATCTGCTTGATGACCGCGATACCCGAAACGCTCCAGTTATATTTTAGATTGGCTGCACCCTTCGATTGCATCTCATTCAGATTGGATATCTGCGGCTCTATTTCGATCGTGTCCCGTGCATTCCAGGAGGTTGCGGACTTCAGCGTAAGAACCGGGTCTGGAATCGCTTCCGCGATGAGTATGGCAATCTCCCGCGTTTTCACTTCATTCGCGTAGATGGCTTTGAATTGCAACGTCAGCGCTTTGTCTCCGCTCACCCGCCCCGCGTCGAACGTGTACTTAAAACGGTCAACGGAAACACTCTTTTCCTGGCCAGCACTTTTCAGTGTCCAATAGATCTTCTGAGCGCCCCCCGCTTCAGCAGTGAACGTCGCGCTGGATCCTTCCTTAATGGTGGCGCTCTCTTTGGAAACCGAGAACGCAGCCCCTGGTTGCACCACCGGACCTGTCAGTGTCTGCAGAGGACTTTGGTTTTCGTACTGCATGCGCACCCAGTCGGGCGAACGAACCACTTTTGACACCCGCACCTCGTCGATATCACCGACAAATGTGAAATTGTTGTACCAGCCGCCGATCCACATTCTGGCCGGACTCTTGATGGCCAGTGGAGCCCCTCCGGAATGAGTGCCGTCGAGGACGCCATTCAAATAAATCCGCGATTCCCCGTTCTTGTAGGTGTGTACCACGTGGATCCATTGCGATATAGGAAGTGGGCTGCTGCTGTCCACGTTTCCGCCCGAAAAATAACAATCCATGCGGATATGCGGCGGACTGAGGAATTGCATGACCACTTTGCCCTGAGCCTGCTCGTTTCCCCATGCGACGATCGTCGAATTCGGCGCCTCCGGCCGAAACCACGCTTCGGTGCTGTGTGAACTTGCGCCTGAGGGCAATGCTGTCATTTTTTCGCCGCAGAAAATTCCCTGCTTGCCGGCAAAGTGCCGCGCGCTGCCGATCATGCCAGCGCAAGGCGTCGTGGCGACATCTTTCGATTCAAGCGTGCCCACTTCGTCTTTTACCGGACCGTTCATGTGCCAGACGCTCAGATACCCGTTGGATTCGTTGAAGACCGCCGCGCCGCTGGATTCGCTGGCCGCGTCGGACTTTCCCCAATGCAATTTGATCTCCTGGCGCGCATTGCCCTTGATTGAGGGAATTCGAACCCAGATGCTGGCCGTTCCGTTGGCCGCGTCCCATTCTTCGATCTGATACGCCAGCGGCGCGCCGGTGCTAGAAGAAAAACGGATGTCTTCGCCGTTTGCTTTCGCCTGGCTAAAATTGAAAAACTCGGAGTGCAGTCGCACCAGCAAAGGAAAGCCGTCCTCTGATGCGGTTGCCGGTAAATTCGCGCCTTCCGGCGTGGTCAAAATGAAAACAGAGCCTGAATGCGGCCAGCCCGGATACGGAACCAAGGCCTTGCCGGCTGGCTCTTCCGCAAGACTCGGCCGCACGAGCACAGCCAGAAGAACCGCCAGAAGTTGGATCTTAAGAAATGACATTCAAACATTCCTTTCCACGACGAAGTCCCTTCCGCCACCAGCAGCTACACTCATGCGTGTATCCTTTTGCGACAAAGAGTGGTCATTTTACGTCTCGCGTCCGAGCGGTCAGAGAGGGCCTGACGTGATGTGCGAGTCGTCAGGCGTCTACGGAATTCAAAGCGGTTTTTCCGTGGCGGCGGCGATACTCCTGCGGCGTAATGCCTTCAATTTCGCGAAACACTTTGCTGAGGCGCTGCGAACTGCTGAAACCCGAACGCGTGGCGATCCATTTCAAGGGGTTCCGTGTACTGACCAGCAAATGCTTGGTGCGTTCGACATATGCGCGCGTGATCTCATCGTGGATCGTGCAGCCAAGTACGTCCTGGAATCGCCTCTCGAGCGTGCGGCGGCTTAGCGGCACCGCTTCAAGAACATCTGCAACGCGAACGGGGTCGTGGCTAAGTTCCCGAATGACGCGAAGTGCTTTCTCTACATCCGGATCGGACACCGCGAATGCGTCGGTGGATGTTCGAGCCACCAGCCCAGCGGGAGTGATGAGGGTAGTGGCCGGAACATTGCAATGGCCCGTCATCATCTTTTCAAGCAGTGCCGCAGCTTCCATTCCAACGCGTTCATAACCGTGCTCAATACTGCTAAGCCTTGGTTCGCACATCTCGCAGGTAATTTCGGTATTGCCCACGCCCATGATTGCCACGTCTTGAGGAATACGCGCTCCGGCACGGAGACAACTATCGATCAATTCGCGCGCGAGAACATCGGTGGGGCAGAAAATGGCGATCGGGTAAGTCCAGTTTTTCATCCATTGACGGACTATTTTCTGGAACGAACGCCACTTACTTGCGTTCGTCGCAGAGCCTTTTAGCCACTGCTGCGAAACAGGAAAGCGCCGAGCCTTCAGCGATGTACTGAAGCCTTCAAGAAGGAGGCGGCTATTTGCATCTGTGATATCTCCCAGAAATCCAAAGCGACGGAAACCGCGTGAAATAAAATGAGCGGCGGCCAGTTCCCCCGCCGCGTTCTTATCAGGCAGAACATTGGGAAGTTTGCGCGCCGGAGAGTTCACCCAGACGTTGACGGCGGGAATCCTTCGTGCGAGCGCAAAACGCTCCAATTGGCGCGTGGCCCGGCCGATGATGCCATCGTACGCCTCCTCATTTTGGGCAGCGGAAAAGCCCAGGAACGGCGTGAATTCGCAGCGCCAACCACGCGGGCGGGCAAACTCCAGTATCCCGGACAGAATCCCCTGATGATGTTTGTAGGGCCAGTCGATGTCGATCACGAGGGCTATTCTGAGGCTCATGCCAGTTCTTTTTTCCATTATGGACAGTCCCTCTCAATGTCCTATTTGCATGAAATCACGAATGACGCAAAATACTACGTTAATGGCGCAATATGACCACCTCTAATCCGTCATATTGGCAACGTCAGGCGTTTTCGACCCCTGGCGTGTGTGGGATGGGCCTTGATGAAATAGGCCGGACTTGAAATAACAATGAAGTGACGTTTTTGAGATGAGAGGCGTGTACATGTTGAATCAAGTTTGGAACGCAGTGCTTACGGCAGTGCTTGCTGCCGCAGTGTTTTCACATCCCGACGCCTGCGCGGTTGCAGATAAAACCAATCAGGGACGCTGGAATACGCCGACGGAGAACAATCTGCCCGACAAGGAAGTTCCGGGTTTCCTGGTCAATCTCGGCCCCACTGGCGCCCGTGCGATACTCACCGAGAAGACGTTCATCATCCGGTACATTTTCAAAAACTCGCCCGCGGTCGGACGTTTGAAACTTGACGATGAGATTACCGGCGTCTTCGGCAAGCCATTCTCAGCCCACCATTTCAGCGGCGGGCAGGGGCTACGAAGGCCCGATTATGGATTTCGGCGAGGCCATTGAGAAGGCGGAAGGAAAGGACGGAAAGCGGGTGCTCAATGTCACGCGCGGGTCGGAGAATCTCGAAGTCAAAATCGATCTGGAACCCATTGGCTCGTTCAGTGCAACATTTCCGACGAATTGCAAGAAATCCGATCTGCTGCGGGCGCGTGCGTTGAAATATTTTGTGGATCATCCGGAATCCCTATCCGTCTGGCAGGCGCACGCACGCTCAGCCGTGGCGTTGGAGGTGGCGACGGAATTCCGTACTAATGGAGGCATCAAGGAGCCGGCGCGGAGCAATACTGTCCCGGCGGCATCATCAGCAACATCGAATCCAGCAACGAAGGACGCCACCGCCAAACCGGCGGAGGCAAAAGCAAAGTCTCTCGCAGTCTCACCCGCGGTCCTTGAGCAATGGCAGGCGCGATTCGTAAAGAAACTCGACAGCCTGGCGAAGAAGGGCGCGAAAGTCAAACTTCCCATGGCCGGCGGCGAAAGCTATGTGGTCAGTGGTGCGAATGAGAAATCGCTGATCGTCAGTGTACAAGGCAACACCCTCCCCATGCCGTGGAAGCAACTATCGAACGACGCCCGTGCGACCTTGGCCAAAGAGGTCGCAAAGGATGGCGATGTCGAGGCGCTGCTCATTGCTGCCGTGTTCCAATTAGCGAGCGGCGATACCGTCGGAGCGGAAGATTTGTTCGCCAAAGCCGCACTGAAAGACGCGGAAACCGTGAAAGCCGCAAAGGCAGAACTTGCGCGCCACCTATAATGCGCCCACTGCGAAGCCCTGCTAGATAGTTCCTGTTTTCCGCAGATTAGAATTTGAAAAATGTCGAGGAGAAAAGTGCTTTTCGTGGCTGAAAATGACGAGCTTATTGTACAAGTAATGTAGGGGCCAGTATGAAAAAACCCAGGGAATAAGCTCAAATGCCCAAGAAAGCTGTCCGCCAGTTGCCGCTCGATTTAGCCGGAACGCTGAAGCTGACCAAAGACTGGTACAAGCTGTACGACAACATCCATAAAACCTGGATGCCAATCCGCCCATCGTCGATCTGGTGCACGCCGACCTTGGTCCAAAACGGAGTTTTTGGACTCACGCAGGGCGAGAAGAAACTCAAGCGCAACATCGAAGGCATCGCCTCGGAGAGCATCCTGAGGCTGGCGCTAATTGCGGCATTGGCGTGCACTTCTATTTGCGCCGGGGCGACGGATTATTTTGTGAATTCGAACCGGCCGGACGACAGCGGCGATGGTCTCAGCGTGCCGATGGCAAAGAGAACGGTTCAGGCCGCCGTCGCTCTTGCCAGCAATGGCGACACGATACGCGTTGCCGCGGGAACTTATACCGGTACCATCGGCATCGATAAAAGCCTCATTCTAATGGGTGCGCAGGCGGGCTTGGATGGACGTACGCGAAGTATTCCGCAGGCTCAGGAAAGCGTGCTGCAACCCAGCGGCAGCGCCACGGTCACCATTCAATTCCTCGCCGATAATATTACGCTCGACGGTTTCACCGTCCTGGGCGATCCGACAAACACGTTGACGGATGTGATCGGGATACAGATGTTCAATACGTTCTCCGGCGGCCAGGTGCTCAATAACATCATCACGCGAAACACCATCGGCGCTTACCCGTCCGGCAACGGGGCCGCACAGACGATTTATCAGTTCAATCTTTTTTCCGCCAACACTCTGCCGGGCGGCGGGTCGGGCAACGGGATTTACACCGACTTCGGGTTGAAAAACGCGCTCATCGCTTCCAACGTGTTTACAGGCAATAACAACGCCGGAGTATTGATAACCGGTGCGCTGGCCAATCCCAATTCGGAAGTGACCGTCCGGAATAATGACATCGCCAATGGCGGCATTGGTGTCCTGCTGGCGTTTACCTCGTCGTCGACGGTGGACGGCAACCGCATCAGCGCGGTCTCGCAGGGCGTGCAGATTCGCGGAGCGGATAGCAATATCTCTATCACCAACAACACCGTGACGGACTGCAGGCAGTGGCCGATCGTCTGTTTCACTCGCAGCGATGTGAATATCGACAATCGCGACATCACCATCAGCGGAAACACTGTCACTCAGAATGTCGCGGTCTTTTCGACACTGCCGGGCGCGTTTACGTCGCGCGCGGCGATCGATATCCGCAACGTCCGGGGCCAGGTCACGGTTGCTCAAAACGTCGTCACCTTGAGCGGCGTGCTGCCGCCGTCGGTGCCGCGCGTTCAGGGAATCGAAGTTCAAGGCGCGACGACCGGCTACGTCAACATTGTCCTCAACGAATTGCGCGGAGGCAACCTCGATCCGGCGGGCAGCGCGACGCCGGGCGCCGGCGTGCGAATCAATGCGGACCTGCCCTTGGGCAGCACCGTGGACGTCAAATTCAACAAGATCAGCGGCTTTACTTACGGCGTCGATTCTCTGGCCGGCAACAGCGAAAATTCCGTTCACGTGAATTTCAACGATCTGGCCGGCGCTCCAGCCATCAATAATGAAGGCACCGATCCGCTCGACGGGCTTTACAACTGGTACGGGCAGACCTCGGGTCCGGCGTCGCCATCCAATCCCGGAGGCAGCGGCGCGGGGGTGAGCAACAACGTGCGCTTCAAGTCTTGGCTCGGCAGCGGCAACGACCTCGCGCCGCTCGACACCAGTACTCAGGCCGCGTTTCTTTCGAGCGTCGGGTTTCAAACGGCAGGCGGCCCGCTGACGATTAACAGCGAAGCGACCGCGGCGCCGAATCCGGCAATTACCGGCACGACAGTTCAGTTCTCGGCGGTCGGCTCCGATCCGCTGAATCGTCCGATCACGTACGCGTGGGATTTCGGAGACGGATCGACTTCCAGCGGCGCCACGCCGACTCACGCGTACGCTTCAGCCGGCTCATTTACCGCCACCGTTTTGCTAACCACGCCCAACGGCGGCGCGGCGCGCACAAGCGTCCTCGTCACCGTCAAGGTAGCCGCAGCGGTTTTACCCCCGCCTTTGCTTACAGTCCTCGCAGTGAGCTCAGCATTCGGTCCTACAAGCGGCGGGAGAAACGTTACGATAAGCGGTAGCGGATTTCAGCCCGGCTCGGTGGTCAGTTTCGATGGCGTCCCGGCACTTTCAGTTGGCTTCGTCAATGCTTCAGAACTGACTGCGATCACGCCTGCTCATGCAATGGGCCCGGTCTCCGTTGTTGTAACGCGCCCCGATGCCATAACGGTAACACTGGTGGCGGGCTACGTGTATAACGACCCGCCGGTCTTCTCAAGCGCCGTGACAGTTTTCCCGGCGTCACCTGATGTCGGGCAAATTGTCACGTTTGCGGCGCCCGCCGTCGACCCGGAGGGTGGGCCTCTCACATTTATGTATTCCTATGGCGATGGTACCTCTGATACGCTGGGCACTCACATTTACAACGCTCCACTTTCTTATCTTGTCACTATTACGGCGGCGGATGCGTTCTACTCCGTACCGATATCTGTGCCTTTAACGGTTAAGTCTTCTGCCATTATCGACGATGCGAAGCCGCTAACAGTGACGGCTTTGAAGGGTGCGTTCAAGATGAGTAGAATAGGGAAGGACTCAGTCAAGATCTCAGGTGCGCTATCGAATCTGCCACCCCAATTTAACTTTACTGGGCAATCTGTTATTTTTGATGTAGGCGGCGCAACCCAGGAATTCATTCTTACCGCCAAAGGCAAAGCAAAGTCTGGAAAGGCTTCCCTGGCCTTTAAGATAAAGCGGGTCAAGAATGCAGTGACAAAAATTACAGAGTTTCCGGGCGGCGCTGTGTCTTTTAAAGCTACGTTTGTGGGATCTTTTCAAAGCGTATGGTTAGATGATGGCATTGATGTAACCAAAGTGGCACTAAACCAGCTTATCACGATGCCCTGTCTATTACGTTTTAATAACACGCGTTACACCGCGTCGACCCAGCCCCTGCTAAAGAACAAAGCAGGCAAGGGCGGCAACTTCCAGTTCAAGCTGAGGTAAATATCTGCGGCTCGGGTCGAGTTTTATTGGCTGGTCATCGAAAGCGCATGGAGAATATTTGCAATGCTGTCGCAACTTAATCGTCCGGAGTGGTCAAGGGCGGCTATCTTAATTGCGCTCACTGCCTTCGTCTCGCCACATCTCTGTTCCTCGGAATCTACTGAAGAAGAACGTCAGATTATCGCACTGGGTGGGCAAGTAACCCGCGATGCGCAGCGGGCGAACTCACCCATCGTCGAAGTATTTCTTGGCTCGACCGGCGCCACGGACGAAGACATTGCCAAACTATCCAAGCTCAGCGAACTTCAGGAACTCAGCGTCGCCAGTACCCGGATAACGGATAACGCAATTCGGACAATCAAAGAGTTTACCAAGCTTCGCGCACTCCACCTGGCTGACAATGCCATAACCGACGCTGGGCTGCTTAATCTCCGGCCGCTAATTCATTTGAAATTGCTCGGGCTGAAGTCAACTCAGATCACGGACGCCGGAATCGCGCATCTCAGCGGCTTCACTGAATTGGAATGGCTCGGACTGCGAAACAACAACATCACGGACTCGGGACTCGAAAAACTCGGCAAGATGACGAAATTGCCCGGGGTATCGCTGAGCTACACAAAGATTACAGACGCCGGGGTGCGCCATCTGGCAGGGCTGACTCATATGAAGCGCCTGTTGCTTGACCATACAGCGATTACCGACGATGCACTGAAAAGCCTTTCCCAAATGACTGAGTTGCAGACACTGGATTTGAGTTTTACACAGATATCCGACGCGGGAATGAATCAACTGGCGGGATTACCGCGGCTTCAAATGCTCGAACTGGCCGGCACAAAGATCACGGATAACGCGATAAGCGCCATCGCTAAATTTCCAGGCTTCAAAGCTTCCGATACTGGGGTTCAGGTTCAGCCCATTGTTCCCGGCGCAAAAGATCCCAAGGGTTTGCCACCCGATATTGGACTCTCCTTTGCCGGTTGTAAGATCACGGATGAGGGGCTTGGAAAGCTTGCAGGCTCAAAAGGAATCAGGCGGCTCATCTTGCGCGGAACAGCGATCTCCGATGCCAGTGTGGTAACGCTCAGTGCATTGCCGGCGCTCGAAATACTCGACGTCAGCAACACCCGGATTTCAGAGATTTCAGCGCAGAAGCTGAGGTCTCTAAAAACTCTTAAACAGTTCATCAATCAGCAATAATAACAAACTCGGGAAATGGGTCTCGGACGATCTGCCAGTCGGGTTGGAAAGTTCATCGTTCACTGCTGCATGAAAATTGATCAGCCAACGCCGATATTCGGGCATGGGCCGGATCTCCTGAAGGCGTAGATGTCCGTATTGGCCTGCCAGACATCTTTACGTACATCTTTTTCTTTTTGGCACGCCAATCGTGCTGATGGCGGATGATAGCAGCGCCGCCGATATCTTTTTCCCCGGTGCAAAGTCGTAGTCACTTCTTTCTAACGCCTCAACTTTTCGGTACACTAGTTACGTGGAGTTCTGAACGATGATTTGGACTATAAGGGTACATGATGAAAATGACTTTGAGACTGATGCTGGCGTTTGCAATAATGCGTTCATGTACAGCGTATTCCGCGAATTCCGAGGCCTCAAGCGGACCGGTTTTCGCAGGCGCCGGAGAACTTCCCGCGTACACCTTTGCGTGCACTGACGGACTGTATGCTTCTATCAGCGGAACTCTTCGAATAAAAAATGTTAAGGTCAGGAACGAGAAATCCTTAAATCTAATTGTTGCAGGCTTCGCAAGAAGTGTTTCGATTAAAGCCGTAATCCAGGATCATTCGGCACCCTTGACCGTGGTGATCCTTGGGCTCAGCGGTAAAACCAATGCCGACTACAGCAAAGTGTGGCCCGCATGGTTGTCCGACGCCGGCCACCATGTCTTATACTTCGATTCGACTTTCGGTTCTTCTTTTCACAAAGTCTCGCGGCATGGAGTCAGCGGAAACCTCTGGGCTGAGACTGAGCGCATACGCGACATCATTACCGCGTTTCTGGATCACCCGGACATGCGTGGCAAGGTTTCAGAAATCGGAATCGCAGGGTATAGCTACGGCGGCGTCCAGGCACTTCTACTGGGTCAAATGGCGAAGGTTAAAAAACTGCCATTTACAATATCAGGCATTCAAGCGTACAGCCCACCCATCGATTTGTTGAAAACAGCAGAGATACTCGACGCCTGGTATCGCACGGATCGTTGGAATTTTACTGCGGCGGAATTGCAGCGGATGTTTCGTAAGTTACCCTCCTTCGACGTCCGGCCTGAAAAAATTTCCGAAAGTGCGATGCGCGCGGCCGTCGCCGATGTCTTTCGCACCGAACTGTCCGACGTCGTGCTGGCGACCGATGCGATATACAACCTTGGAAACTTGCCAAAGGGTAATGATTTCGACCATCAGTACATAAAGATTGAGTACGCACAATCCTATGGTTTCCTGGCCTTCGCCCGCAAATTCGCCCGGCCCTATTGGCAGGCGAAACTCAGCGAGGAAGAAATAAATAGGCTCGCGGACCAAACCAATTTATGCCGGTTGTTGCAAGAGCAGCCTGCCTATTCAGAGACCATCATATCCGCCGATGACCCCTTCAACACGCTCGAAGACTTGAACAAATTCAAAGGATGCGCTGTCGGTCATCGCCTGACGGTGCTGCCTCGTGGCGGGCACATCGGTTATATGTCCGATGAATGGACACGCGCGAAATTGTTGACTCTGACTTCACCCGCGCCAAAAAACTAACGGAGAGGCAGGGATTGATCTACAGTTTCACTACATTTGTAGATTAATAGAGCTTCCGGCCGGTAGGTGTTTCCGCTTGTGCAAGGTGTGCTCGCCTAGCCAGCGCCCAACTGAACGCAGGTTAGCCGGTTGGAAAACCAAGCAGCGCGGTCCGTGACCGCGCCGTCTCAAGGACAAAGAAGAAACGCCATTATCGAGAGAGTCAGAGTCAATACCGGGATCGGACGCGGCAATGCGTAAAGACCAGTTCGGTCGTGCTGGAAGCGTTGATGCCGAGCTTGTGCTCCGACTTGCCGCGCGCGAAGCCTGGAAAGGTGGGCTCGATTATCACTGGTCGCGTAGACGACGATCACGTCGGCGTGTCCGCCGTTGGTGACGAAAAGAATGCCAAGTTCTCCTGAAACGCCTCTACATGATCGGCTATTTTCAGCGCCTCATTTTCGCTGAGAGGCGATGCCTTAGCAGCGCGATACGGCTCAAGCAGCGCGGCGGCGTGCTCATCTCCGAAGACCAGACGGACTGCGCGTTCGTCATAGCCGCGCAGATTCTCGGCGGTCGGTGCTTGCAGAATCCTGGGATTCCGGAATAATAGCAACGCATCGCAGCAAATGCTTTGGGCGATGACGAAGTCCTGCGTTTCGAGACCTCGCGATATAACATTGCCTTTTTGAAGAGGATGACGAAACTTTACGATGTATCCCTTAGCCGCTACAGGATCGATGATGGGCGTCAATTTTCGCATGAAGACTCCTTTTGCGTCCCCAAACGGTAACGAGCTTAGATGTTGCAGTCAAGAAATGCTGCAGGATTGTTGTAGACCCTAAGTCCTTACGCCATCTTAGCTCAGTGGTAGAGCAGCGCTTTCGTAAAGCGCAGGTCTTGGGTTCAAATCCCAAAGATGGCTTTTCTCAGAAACCCTATCCACGCCTCGACTTGAAACGCTTTTCTTCCTGCTCTCGGAAGTGTAAACGGCGGTCGAAAACTGGAGCGGTGGGCGGTCGAAAAACGTAGCACTCTGCCCAACGTAATGCTTCCTGGTGGAATGTCTATTCCGCTCTGGTGAGACGGCGACGACAAGCTGAATTGACCGCGAAATCTATAAATATTGACGTCAGAATCTGCGAGATACAAAATCTTGCGATTTTTCGGTCAATCGAGTTTCGACCGGATGTTAGATTCAAGAAAGGACATTCCTGACATGACCGTGATCGAGGACCAGATGACTCCACAAATGCCGCCGCCGCCAGATTGTTTTTGAAAAGAATTTCTTCCCTGCGGAGACCGGGCGCGATTACGCGCTCACGCCGTATCTCGAGACACTGAAGGAATTCCGGAACCCATTTACCGTCTTCTCTGGCACGTCGCACCTACGATGTCACCGGTGGCCATTCTGCCGAAGCCTCTTTTCTCACCGCCCAGCCGCATCCGGGTACCGCGTCGTTCCGCAACAGCGTCTCGCTCGACCCGTTCGCCGCCGAGCGCATTGGCATTCACGCGCGCGTCCCTGCGTTGTCGCTAGTCGTCTCCAAAAACGGCAACCCATCGCTTTCATTCACCTCGAGCGGAGTGATGCAGCCGGCGGAACGCAGCCCTGCCCAGGTCTTCAAGGAACTCTTCGTTGCCGGCGATGCGGCGTCCGTGGAAAAGCAGGTCGAACGACTCCGCACGGGCCTCATGAAACATTCTCGACTCCGTGGCGAATCGGGCGGCGGTGTTGCAGAGGCAACTTGGCGGCGGAGATCGCGAGCGGCTCGATCAGTATTTCACTTCTGTGCGGGAAGTGGAGCGCCGCCTGCTCGTCGCCGAGGAATGGGAACGCAAGCCCAAGCCGAAAGTGGAAGCGCCTGTGCCCAAAGACGGCGAATACCTCCTCGAAAAACTTGGAGCAATGTATGACCTCGCGCAGATTGCCTTCACCACTGACAGCACGCGACTCATTACGATACTCGTGAAACTCGATGGCTTCAGCGAACACATTCCCGGCGTAGGTACCGAGAGCCACAACCTGTCCCACCACGTCGGTCGAGAGGATAAACTTCGCGAATTGAAGAACCTGGAACGTGCGCAATTCCAGCAGCTCAGCGCACTCTTAAAGCGCCTGCAATCCAGCACGGAAGGCGGGGCGACGTTGCTCGACCGCACACAGGTGCTCTACGGCAGCAACCTTGGCAACGGTAACAATCACGATACAAAAAACATGCCGATGCTACGGTGGGGCAGACATTCCTGTCTGCCGGGCCGGCGGTGGCTACAAGCACGGCCAGCATCTGGCATTCGATAAACAGAAGAACTATCCGTTACCCAACTTGTATGTCTCCATGCTGCAGCGCATGGGATTGGAAACAGACACATTTGCTTCCAGCACGGGAACAATGAAAGGACTGGAGCATTCGTAATCAACGGATTGGTTTTTGGTTCTTGGTTCAACTGAATCGGGCTCTTTTGATCGACTGCGCAGAAAAATGCGGAATGTTGCCGTGGATGGCACGGCTTTGGGTTACGTGGATTAGCAAAGTTGTCCAACGTGCGCAGGTTTGAATTCAACCGTTTAAGTAAAGGGATTTCATGCTCTCCTTCATCCGTGCCGCGTTTCTACTCATCTTCGTCTTGCTGCCGAAACTCGTCTTTGGCGGCGATATCGTTGACAGCGCTGCCGCACTGGTCGCTGCCGTTCGCAACGGGGCCGAGGGGGTGACCATCGAGATCGCCGCTGGCACATTCGAACTCGAAGCACCTCTTGAACCGAAAACCGGGATGACCCTGAAGGGCGCCGGCATGGACAAGACGATCATCACGCATGTTGCGGGCTGGAAGCCCTCGACCAAAACACTTCCCGATCCGGAGATGAAGACCGCAGGCTTGGACTCAAATGCCTACCTCATTCGGCTCAAGGACAAAGCGGCCAAGGTCACAATTTCAGACATGACTCTGCGCGGTCCGCAACTTCACGGGGCCATCTATGGTTTTGACAATCAAGATGCGCATCTGCATCATCTGCGCATCCAGGACACCCTCTGGGCCGGCATCCGCTCTTTTGCGATGAAGGGCGCGAAGATTCACGATTGCGAATTCATCGATGCCGGCGGGCGCTGGGAGCGCGGCGAGCCGGGACTTAAGGGCGGCATCACTGGCGGTGCAATCTTCGCGGTGTGGATAGCCGACAGTGAGATTTACGACAACCTTTTTGTACGCACCCAGACGGGCAAGGCCGACGAGTTCTACGGCATCAAGGGACGCCAGGGGAAACGCTGCCGCATCCACCACAACACCATCAAAGTGAATTTCTCGATCGAGTTCCCCTTCGAAAACGACGAAGACGTAGAGATCGACCACAACATCTGCCATGGCACAATATCAATTCCCAAACATGCCGGCGGACCCATCCCCAAGAGCGGCCGCACCTTCCACATTCACCATAATTGGATGCTCGACGGCTATTCGATCGAGTTCGTCCGCAACGGCGTCGAGATCAGCCACAACCTCTTCGACTTCGATGTACAGAAGGATGGAGGAAACCTTATCTCCGGTTTCGGCAAGGCCACAGCCAAAGGACCGGCCAGCTTCCACAACAATTTGATCAACAATCCCGGCCGCGGTGTCATCTGGATTAATGAGATTTTCAATAATCTGGAGATCCGCAACAACCACATCATCACCCGCACCACTGCCACGCCTCGCACGGAGGGACTTTTCGGTTTCAATCCCGGCTGTGATTTCAAGACGATCAGCATTCGAGACAATCTGATTGAGAGCCAGGGGCAGGCGCGGCCGCTTCTGCGTTGCAAGGAGAGTTACGGTGCTGTGATCCAGAACAACGGACTCACCAACGTTTCCGATACCGGCAAGTACGACAACGCGAAGACGGATCGAACTGTGGGCCTCGATAAACCTCTCAAGTTTGAGTGCGGCGTTCACGGCGAATTTACTATCGATGGCTGGCAGGCTCGGCCAACTGCGAAGTAGCAGACATTTTACACTATGATAATGAACCGGCTGACGCAGGAACTCCAGAGGTTTCATAACGCAGTAGCCGGCT
>Ga0105047_10011347_pt1 | contig 14467 bp, 7 predicted proteins | sample MAT04_FD_78384 | JGI IMG/M metagenome (GOLD analysis project Ga0105047, IMG submission 78384) | Freshwater microbial communities from Lake Fryxell liftoff mats and glacier meltwater in Antarctica - MAT-04 (megahit assembly) | ecosystem: Environmental > Aquatic > Freshwater > Ice > Liftoff... | reverse complement strand
GTCCTACGGACTATAGCAGATAGTCAGGTGCTCCAACATTCAACACCAATTCTATCGTCATTAGGTTGAACAGCCACATTCCTACCTCACTTACAATTGGGGAAGTTATTTTGAAAGTTTCACTTAGAGATGATTTTTTTCATTTGTTTGAGATAAAAATATCCAGAATACTCATACTATGCACTAAGCACTTTGCATTATGCACTTTCATCCTGGTAACATTAAATCCTATTGCAATGAAATCATCCTATTTAGTATTCTTCTCTTCCCGTTATTTCAGCCAGGCGTTTTTCAACAATATTTTTAGCTTCCAGCACTTCGGCTTCAGCTCCGGCAATATATACCCTGCCAAATTTGCCGAATCCTATCACTTCGATAATATTGATATGTGCGGTTTTTTCAGCCTCATTGGCAGCATAATAGGCATACCCGGCAGGTTCAACCTCCAATACGAACAAAGTGTCGCCTTTAAGGATCATGTTCCCGTGACGCGTCCTGTTAATTAGCTGGGCATGGTGATCTTCCACATTTTTTATCAGCTGACTGGTAAGTATCCGGGGTTTTATCCTGTCAAGTTCCGTTTTCTCAATGGTGCGCAGCACTGTTTCCCCGGCTACGCGGGTATCACCCTGGCTATCGGAATGCACTTCGAGCATTCCGTAAGCCCTTTCTACAATCTGCATTCCGGGAGTTACATTGGTTGCCTTCAGCGCAATATCAGTAAGGGTATTGATCTCAATTCCCGGAGCTATTTCGATAATGCAGCAGGCCTGTCCGCTGACCGGCAGATATCCTTTTGACACTGTTGAAAGATACGAAGCCATCTGCAATTGCAGGGAATCAATAAAAATATAGGTTCTAAGATCTATCATGGCTATTTACCTTTTTTAGTTTGTTTTAATCCGAGCGGGAGCGCGCTGTCAACGTTAGAGTGAGGTCTTGGAATTATGTGAGTTGAAACTATTTCACCCACTTTTTGAGCTGCCTGTATACCTGCATCAACAGCTGCTTTTACCGCAGCCACATCGCCGCGAACAATAGCGGTAACATATCCGCCACCTATTTTTTCGAAGCCGACAAGTTCCACTTTTGCCGCCTTTACCATGGCATCAGAGGCCTCAACCATGGCCGCGAACCCTTTTGTTTCAATCATTCCGAGGGCTTTCATCTCATCATTTTCCATACTAATTTCTCTTTAGTATTAATAATTATGATATTTTCATTCTGATAATCAGATCAATAACGAGTAATTCTTTTATCATTAATTTACCAAAATTTATCTGAATTTTAAGCTATGCTTATCAAAGTAATTTTTCAAAGTATCAGAAAGTTTTATCGTTTCTGTTGGCAAATTTAATTTTTTAATCATTTATTGCCGATAAAAGTACTAAAACATTTCCAGCAATCATAACACTTTGAATGTCAATAGAATTAATTTTATCAAAGTTTAATCAGTGAATGAAGTACCAGGCCCATAAAGAAATTACATAAAAGCCAAAATCCGAAAACTCATTTTGCTGATTGTTTTGAATTTAATTATACTTTTGCACGCTTTTTGAGACATTGTTTCCTAAAAAATCTTTCAAGTACAGCAAATCCTGTTTTCAGGGAGGAAAACTACTTCATGAAGGACAATTATGGGGAATTAATAAATAAATACGTATTAAAAGCAGTGATAAAATAAATTAATGAACTGTTTTTGTGCATGTTACAATATTGTTAAAAAAAATAATCACGATCAGCAGATTTTTTTTTAACCAAAATCGCAAAGTTGTATTAACTTTACTTTACACAAGGGTAAATTACAATTATCTGACTATATGTCAGTAGAATTGTTTCAGGAACGCATTTATTGCTTTCATGGATTGTGATTAGCCAACAGATCATAGTAACATGCATAGAGGCTCTACAACTACCGGTGCCAAAAGTTCTTTAATTAAATTGACCTAAAAAAGATATTTTAAATACCATATCTGGTATGAATACCTGAATAATGCTCGTGGAATGAAAAAGAATGAAGATTTCAAGGATTATCCTTTGCACTCAGTGCTCAAAAAAATATTTGGATTTGAGAGTTTTAAGGGGAATCAGGAAGCGATAATCCGCAATTTGCTTGCTGGCAACGATACTTTCGTGATAATGCCTACAGGCGGCGGCAAGTCGATGTGTTACCAGTTACCGGCGATGATTTTGCCCGGCACGGCCATTATTATTTCGCCCCTTATATCGCTGATGAAAAACCAGGTAGATGCCATGAGGCAGTTTGGTGCAGACAAAGGCATAGCCCATGTGCTAAACTCCTCGCTTTCGAAAGCTGAGATCACCCAGGTAAAAAGCGATTTAACCGAAGGGAAAACGAAGCTGCTTTATGTTGCACCCGAGTCGCTTACAAAAGAGGAGAATATTGCCTTTTTCAGGGATATAACAATTTCATTTTATGCTATTGACGAAGCCCATTGCATTTCGGAATGGGGTCACGATTTCAGGCCTGAATACCGGCGGATACGACCTATAATTGATGCCATCGGACAGGATGTTCCTGTACTGGCATTAACAGCAACTGCAACGCCAAAAGTTCAGCAGGATATACTGAAAAGCCTTACCATGCAGGAAGCTGCACTTTATAAATCATCCTTTAACCGTGCGAATCTTTACTATGAAGTGAAGCAGAAAAACGATGATGTAAATAAAGATGTAATCCGCTTTATAAAGATGCATACCGGCAAATCGGGTATTATTTATTGCCTGAGTCGCCGGCAGGTTGAAGAGCTATCGGAGACCCTGGTGGTTAACGGTATTAAAGCATTACCCTATCATGCGGGTCTCGACTCAGCTGTGCGTGTTGAGAACCAGGACAAATTCCTGATGGAAGAATCGGATGTAATTGTTGCAACCATTGCTTTCGGAATGGGGATTGACAAGCCGGATGTGCGTTTCGTGATACATTACGACATGCCTAAAAGCCTCGAAGGTTATTACCAGGAAACAGGACGTTCGGGCCGCGATGACGGCGAAGGCATCTGCCTTGCGTTTTATGCTTACGAGGATATAGAAAAACTTGAAAAATTCAGTAAAAACAAAGGTGTTGCCGAACAGGAAATTGCGAATCAGTTGTTAATGGAAGTTGTTTCATTCGCTGAATCATCGATGTGCCGCCGCAAGCAGTTATTGCATTATTTCGGCGAAATATACCATGAAGAGAATTGCGGCAACTGCGACAACTGCCTGCACCCGAAGACAAAAATCGATGGACGCGAGTATGTTGATATTGCTTTAGAGGCAGTAATAGCTACCAAGCAGCTTTGCAAAGCCAAGCATATCGTTAACATTCTGATCGGTAAAGTAACTTCCAATATCAAATCATACAAGCACAACGAGCTGGAGATATTCGGCAAAGGGATGGAGGACAGCGAGCGTTTCTGGGATGGAGTGCTGAGGCAGATGCTGATCGAACGCCTTGTTGTGAAAGATATTGAGAATTATGGAATTCTGAAAATTAGCCCCGAAGGCCAGAAATTCCTGAAAAAACCATACGCTGTTATGGTAGCCAAGGACACTGATCCCGAAGAAAGCGATGACGATGAAATGATGGCAGGTGGCGGTGCACGTACAAGCACTACCGACAAAACCCTTTTCTCGCTGTTGAAAGATCTGCGTAAAGAAATTGCCCGCAAAGAAAGCCTTCCACCCTTTGTTATATTTCAGGATCCCTCGCTCGAAGACATGGCGATACAGTATCCTATAAACATGGATGAGCTTCAACGCATAACCGGAGTCGGAGCAGGCAAGGCACAGAAGTATGGTAAACCATTCCTGGAACTGATTTCGTCCTATGTGGAAGAAAATGAGATTATCCGCCCGATGGATATGGTGGTGAAATCGGTGGTAAATAAGTCGGGGCTGAAAGTTTATATCATAACCAACATCGACCGCAAAATATCACTCGAAGACATTGCCGTAGCCAAGAGTCTCACAGCAGATGAATTGCTTACCGAGATAGAAAGTATTGTAGATTCGGGTACAAAAATTGATCTCAGTTACTACCTTAACGAAACCATTGATCCATATCACCAGGAAGAGATAATAGAGTATTTTGAAGAAGCAGAGACCGATTCGGTTGAGAAGGCACTGAAAGACCTGGGAGAAAATGAGTTTACAGAAGAAGAGATAAGGCTGATGCGTATTAAATACATCTCGGAAGTTGGTAATTAAACGATTAACGAACAAGTGTTTTTTTTAACTTCGCAACCTGATTCATTCAATACATGAATCAGGTTGTTTTTATAATAAATCCGATATTCCAAAAAAAATGACAGACGAACTCAACAACAACACCGAGAACACACCCATCGACGAAAAAGTGGTAACAAAAGAGGATACATTCGTTCAGGAAACTGTTACAGTTGCCCCGGTCGGGCATAAAATAAATCCCTTATTGCTTGCGCTTAACCTGGTAATGCTGGCAGGTCTTATTATTCTGTATGTACTCTACTTTACAGGTTCGGGCAAAAATGGCACTTCAATATCCGGAGCAGTCGAAAAAGCAAGTAAGGGAGCTATATCGGTAGCATTTGTAAATAACGACAGTATTTTGAGCAGTTACGAACTGGTTAAAAAGATGCGCGCCGACCTTGAAGCAAAAGGCAGACGACTCGAAGGAGAAGTAGCGTCGAAACAAACAGCTTTCGAAAAAGATGCAGCGTATTTCCAGGAACAGGTTGCGAAAAAAGCCATCAGCGAGCAAAGTGCACAGGAAATTTACGGACAACTTCAGCAAAACCAGCAAAAGATTTACGAATTGCGCGACAAGTATGCTTCCGAATTGCAACAAAGCGAGATGGATATGAACATTGCGCTGCTCGATTCGGTTATGAATTTTCTTAACCGTTACAACGAAAAGTATAAATTTGATTATATTCTTGGCTTTACAAAAGGAGGCAACATACTTTATGCCAACGATACACTGGATGTAACCGGTGATGTTATCAAGGAATTAAATGCCGAATACCTTCGTAAGCATGCCGGAAAATAAATGAATACCGGCTGGTTTTTCGCCTGACATAATAATTATCACTGAAGTACCTTTAGGATGAAGAAATGGGCTTTTGTATTTTATATAGCAATGCTGACTGCATCATGCAACAGCATACTTAGCTCCAAACCTTCGGGTACGTTAAGTGAAGAGCAAATGGCTGACCTGCTTGTTGACATTCACCTTACAGAAGCAACTTTAAGAATTGCAAATGACTCGATTGCGAGGTTGAATGATACCACAGATCTGCGTATCAGGTTTGCCCAGGTTTTCAGGAAAAACGATGTTGAGCCTGATGATTTTACTATTAGTCTGAATTATTACCTGGAACATATTGAGGTTCTGGATAAAATATATACTGAAGTTATATCAAGGCTTTCGGAAATGGAAGCAAATCTTATGCAAAAAACTGCAAATCCTGTTTCCGATAAAATGAACAGAACTTCTAAACTCCAACAAATAACCCCGGTTGACAACCCGTGGTTCAGGACATTGTATAAACCGGGGCAAGAGCTTCCTATACGGTATTTTAGCCCCGAAGTGTATTCTGTATCATCGGAGAATTAGCAATTTGGTTGGAAATTAGTGTTATTGCGAAATGATATTAACAAAAATCTGATTAACATTTTCCTTTTAGCAGAATCATTGATATCACAATAGTCAGTTATTGTTTTTGCCTCACACAAAGACGCAAAGAACTGATTTTCAATCATTTGGATATAAATAAATTATTTTCATAACTATTTGATTTTCAGCCTAATACAAAAATTTACCGAAGTATTGATATCATATATTTCAAAAAAAAAGCACCGATAATTTCCGTTGCTTTTTTAAAGTAATGATTTTGATACTGTTATTATTACAGTTTTCACAATTCCAATTCCAGAACAACACCAATATTCCTTTACCCACAATAATAAGTTCAGTGAAAGCTTTCCTTTCCCCGCCTATTGTTTATTTGCTGTTGCGTTATAGGTATCTTCATTGCCACCGGCAATAATGGAATACGTCCATGACATGGATGATTTATCCACATTTGTCATTTTGCCTGATCCTTCAACAGTCCAGCCATTACTAAGGTTTTGCGTGGAAACGACAATCTGGTTAGTGGTAACTGTACCTGTAACTATTACGTCCTGTAAACCGGGATTGCCAAAATTTTCGAGAATTACCTGGCTGCTGTTACCTGCATCTTTGCTAATGGTAACAATGTAGCTTTGTCCGTCAGTGCTTTTAATAAGACCACTCTCAGCAAACTGCCATACCCCGACAAACTGATCACGGGGATCATCGCTGGTAGTATCGTCCTCAACCGGTTCGCAAGCCGTTAGTAATATGCCTGTTAGTACTGTCAGAAGAAGGAAAAAACGTAGTGATGTTTTCATGATAAATAGGATTAGTAGAGTGGTACAAATTTATAATTAACTTTTAATTATTCACCAAGTTTTCATTCAGAAACTTTAAAACGAATAATTTTCATTTATTTCTGCCGCGGATAAAAATGCTTCTCAATACTGTTTCTGAATGATGAATGGCTGTAAATCAATAACCGTACCATGGTTATTCCGAAGCAGTAAAAAGTAGTATCCCGGTGCCAGTTCCGAAGTCCCGATCTGCAATCTTCCGCCTGGTGATATTGGCAATTTACTGATTACCATGCTGCCATTTGCCGAAAATGCTTCTATATATCCAGGCTCAGTGTATGTACCTAAGCAGCTTATCATGTCCCCGGCAGGAACAGGAAATATTTTAAGAAAACTGTTTTTATCCCCTTGCTTTTCTCTAAAATCAGAAATTGGAGTATTACAATCTGACAGAATACCACCGTGCACAAGTATTGTGCTGTCGAGGTGTTCAGTTGAAGGAGGCCAGATGTATTTTTCGGCAATGTATGAATTGGGCAGAATCAATACAACCGTGGGGTATGAGAGTATTGCGTAATCAGCAACCACATGGTTGCCGTTTCCCTCCGTACCACTGATTTCGGGATAATGAACCCCATTGGTGTTACCAAAATCAGAAACGCCTGCGTTGTCGGCTCCCCAGTTGATTCCAAGGAAAATCACATTTGAAGTATTGCAACCGAAATGGGTATATGATTCGTTTATCAACGGCGCATAGGCAGAGCATGGGCCACAGGTTATGGTAAAAAAATCGATCACTACAATTTTGTCCTGCTGAAGGTATTCGTTCAGATAATGGGTTATCCCGTTAACATCCTTCACAGTAAAATTTACCGCTGTATCGAGCGATGTCTGGCCACGCAGTACTGACGATACCAGGAAAAGGGACACTATGTAAAACAGATGTTTCAAGGTTAAATAAAAGGTTTGGAAATTGTTATAAAAAAGGGCTCTCAGCATTGAGATCAGGAATACTTTTCCCTAATGGACATCAGCAAAAAAAGAATGAACAGGTTATCAGGTTTAGCTCGTTAATTCTGAATAAATGCCATCTTAATGCCAGTTTTCAGTATGATGCAAATGCCTTTATTTTTTTTATTCCGGTTTTGCTTTTCGGTTCAATTTGCACAAGGCCGCAAAATGCAAACTTCAGGCAGTAAAGATAGAAGATAACTGCCGAAACTCAAAACCTTTAAAAATATTACCTGGCTTTAAAAATTAGATCTACTGTTAATTTGATGGGTAAGTTCAAATTGTCGGAATACGGAAGCCGGAAGTCGGAAGACGTAAGACGGAAGTCGGAAGACGGAAATTTCTTCCGTCTTCCAACTTCGGACTTCCGACCATTTCAAAAACCTTTTCCATTAAATTCGTGACAGAACCTAATATTTGATTTAGTAAAAGTGCTTAATGCATTCATAAATAATAAATTAAATATTTATCAGAAAGTTTTTAACAATATTTCTATTACAATTCGGTAGCTCAGCTATTAACTTATACACTCCAGAACTTGTACAGCTTGTAAATTCTACATCTATCTGATTATAAACTATCTACCTACACAGCAAAATTATGAAACGGGCTTTACTCAACCTCTACAGGGTGGTTATGTCTTACAGACATTTACTTCCTGTTATCTTGTTACTACTTGTCAGCCTTAATCTTAAGGCACAATGTCCACCAACTATAATTGCAACACCTGCAACAGCGAGTGTCTGCTCAGGCGACTCGGTTCAGATGGCATGTACACCAATGACCGGTACTACATGGCAGTGGTACAGAAATGGTGCTATAATGCCCGGTGAAACCGATAGCATTTGTTACGCATTCGCTGATGGTGCATATACTGTAGTGGTTGGAGGATGCCCGTCTCCCTCCCTGCCGGTGAATGTATTAATCAAACCGCTTCCCCTTGTTTCAGTCTTCACGAGTTCAACAATAATATGCGCCGGACAGGAAGTTACGTTATTCGTAACAACCGGTCCTAATGTAGTATGGGTTTGGATAGAACCGCCTTCGTTATTCGGCACAACAACCAATCCGGTAACACAGACCTTAAACAGCACCCAGACCTTTCAGATTATCGGAGCAGATCAAACCACCAGTTGTGCAAATACAGCTAAGGTCACTATACAGGTAAACCCGGAGTTAGTTTCGGGCACTATACAATCGGATGCAGAAATATGCCCAGGCGAAACACCTCCGTTAATTACTGCTTCAGTCTCGACCGGAGGCAATGGAACCTATGACTATCAGTGGCAAATGAGTACAACCAATTCTGCAACGGGATATAACGACATCCCCGGTGCTACCGGCCTGACTTATCAGCCTGGCCCGACAATGCAGACAACCTGGTACAGATTGGTAACTTCATCGCCTCCCTGCCTGGATGAAAACTCGAATATTGTTGTAGTGCAGGTAAATCCAAATCCAATAGTCACAAGTCCGTCAACAAAATCAATCTGCTCGGGTGATGATGTGAACTATACTCCAACCAGCAATGTTGCCGGTGCAGGTTACACCTGGACAGCTTCGGTAACTGCAGGTACAGTTTCGGGATTTACAGCTTCAGGTAATGGTAACATACATGATATTTTGTCGTTACCTGCCGGTTCCACCGTTATAGGAGAAGTTACTTATGTTATCACTCCTGAAGGCCCGGCACCATCGAGTTGCTTAGGCATACCCATGAGCCTTGTAGTTACGGTTTACCCAACGCCATTGATTACCAATGCAACCCTTTTGCAGGATATATGCTCAGGCACAGCCACCACACCTGTAGTATTGCAGTCGAATGTTGCTGCGTCAACTTTTTCGTGGACAGCCACAGCTTCAGCAGGATTAAGCGGTTTCCTTGTTTCAGGAACAGGAGATATTCCTGCTATGACGATTAATAGTTCCTTGCTGATAGCAGGTTCAATCACTTATACCATAGCACCCCAGGGGTCGTCGCCAAGCAATTGCACCGGGCCTACAGTTAATTATGTAATTAATGTGAATCCTGCACCTAATATTACCAATATTCCGATGGATGAAACCATTTGCACCGGTGAAAATACCACAGCTGTGACATTGGCATCGAATGTTGCTGCCACTACATTCATATGGACCGCAACAGCGGTTCCGGCAAGCATCAGCGGCTATACCTTAAACGGAACCAGTTCAATTCCAGTACAAACAATCATTAATCCTTCCAATGCTCAGGGAACAGTAACATATCATATTATTCCCAGCGGAAGCATCAACGGCTGTGCCGGAGTTCCGAATGATTACATTGTATATATAAATCCCGAACCTGTTGTTTCGGTTTTACAAACATCAGTAACCATTTGCTCAGGACAAACTACGAATATTGCGATTTCATCAACAGTTGCCGGCACAACATTTACATGGACGGCATCAGGTCCCGGATCAATTACGGGATTCAGCGACGGATCGGGGGATATAATTTCTCAAACTCTCATTAATACTTCAAACGCACCTCATGATGTTACCTATGTAATAACCCCATTTGCCAACGGATGCACGGGAAGCCCTGTGACTGTTACTGTTACTGTAAGTCCGGCAACCACACTAACGGTTGTCCCTGCATCGCCCGTATCATGTTCGGGAAGCAATGTGGTGATTAACCTTTCCGGGAATGTGTCGGGAATAAATTTTATCTGGACAGCCTCAGCAACAGGAAATGTAACAGGATTCAGTAACGGTTCGGGATCTGTTATTTCGCAAACTCTTATTAATAACGACATTGTTCCCCTCACAGTAGTTTATGCTGTAATGATGGAACTGAACGGATGTACTGTCGGCCCAACCAATTTTACAGCGACTGTAAATCCGGTCCCTGTTGTTACGAATACTCCACTTACGGCCACACGATGCTCCGGTGCTGCTATTAATGTTGCTCTTACCTCGAATGTGGCAGGAACTACTTTTAACTGGACTGCTAATGGAACCCCTGGTCTTTCGGGATATTCAGCAGGCAATGGAGCTACAATAAATCAATCGGTACTGAACATTACCAATGCTACAGGCACGGTTACTTACACAATAACTCCAACAGCCAATGGGTGCGCAGGATTACCTGTTGATTATACATTAACCGTTAACCCGATACCGGATGTAAATCTGAGCCTTGCCAACCAGGCAATTTGCAGCGGAACTGCCACTTCAGTTGTCACTTTCAACTCATCGGTAGCCGGAACTACCTTTGCGTGGACTTCAGTGCCTTCGGGGGCAGGCATAACAGGCTATACAGCCTCAGGTGCAGGATCAATTCCCCCTCAAACAATTAACAGCACTTTAATAGCACCGGGAACAGTTACGTATTCAGTAACTCCTTCATATAACGGATGTACCGGTTCAGCTACAAGTCATATTGCAACTATCCAGCCAAAGCCTCTTGTTACAAATGCTGTTATGTCGCAAACCATATGCAACGGAACATCAACTTCGCTTGTCAACCTTCTTTCGAATGTTGCAGGAACGAGTTTTGCCTGGACAGCAACACCATCGTCGGCTGCAATTACAGGATTCCAGGCCAGTGGTGGAAACGCCATTCCTGTTCAGACAATTTTTAACAGCGGAACTACATCAGGAACTGTTACTTACCTGATAATTCCCACATCGAATTACGGACCTGCTTGTCCGGGTACTCCCGCCAACTATACAATTACAGTTAGTCCGACGCCATCAATTACCAGCAGCCTGGTTTCGGGTGTTTGCAGTAACCAACCATTTACTTACACCATAACAAGTAACATAGCCGGATCAACATTCACCTGGTCGAGAGCATCAGTTTCCGGCATCAGCAACGCACCTTCCTTCGGGTCAACATCAACAATAAATGAAACTCTGATAAACACAACCAATTTTGATATTGATGTAATATATGAATTGATTCCTAAAGGGCAAGCTCCTTCCTTGTGCGCAGGTAACCCTGTAAACCTGGTAGTAAAAGTCCGTGCAATGCCTTTAGTAAATGCTGGCACTGATTTTACAATTCCTTATGGTACCTACACAACCTTAAACGGAACCGCAAGCGGCGGAACCGGAGCATTAAATTATACATGGACACCCAATGCTTACATTAACACAGGAGCAAATACCCTGACTCCACAAACCATTAACCTGAATTTGACACGTGCTTATACTCTCACAGTAAATGATGCTGCAGGATGCAGTGCAAGTGACCAGATAACGGTATTTGTAGTTGGAACGCCGGTAACAGCATCGCCGACAGCAACACCGGCAAGTATTTGCCTGGGTCAGAATACAACTCTCAATGCCAATGCTACCGGTGGATCAGGTGCATATACATACTCATGGTCATCAGTCCCTGCCGGATTTTCATCTGCTTTACCCACTGTAACAGCTACACCTGTTGTAAATACAATTTATACCGTAACTATTAATGATGGTTTCAACACATCATCAGCCTCTGTATCGGTAACAGTGAATCCATTACCTACCCAGTTTGTACTTACTGGCGGAGGAAGTTATTGTATGGGTGGAACTGGTGTTGTTATTGGACTCGCCGGCTCACAATCGGGAGTAACCTACCAATTGATCAACATTATTACTCCGGTTGGTTTGCCAGTATCAGGAAACGGAGCTGCAATCAGTTTTGGAAACCAGACAGCATCAGGAATATATACCGTAAATGCAACACGTACATCAACGGGTTGTAGCATTGATATGGGAAGCAGCGTTTCGGTCTCAATAAATTCATTACCTATTGCAAATGCTGGTCCTGATAAGACAATTCCATTTGGCACAAGCACTTTACTGACAGGTTCTGCCTCCGGAGGATTTGGAGCAATGAGCTATTCATGGTCCCCTGTTGCATTTATCGGATCAGGAGCAAATACTTCAGCACCTTTAACAACGAATTTATATTCAAGTACAACCTATACATTGGATATTACTGATGGCAACGCATGCCAGGGTACTGACCAGGTTTCTGTTTTACTTAACGGAAGCGCAATTAATGTAATAGCATCAACCGTTCCTAACCAGATATGCGCTGACTTATCGACCGCACAGTTACAAGCTTCAGCATCAGGAGGATCAGGTTCATATACTTATGCATGGACCTGCACACCAGCAGGCAGCCCCGCATGGGCTTCGACCAGCCAGAATCCTGTTGTTTCGCCAGATGTTACCACTACCTATACAGTAACAGCCAATGATGGATTCAACACAGCGGTTGGTTCTGTAATTTTAATCGTAAACCCACTCCCATTAGTTTATAGTGTAACCGGAGGAGGTTCCTATTGTTATGCAGGAAGTGGTGTAAGTATTGGCCTCAGCGGATCAGAACTCAATACCAATTACCAGTTGTTCAGGGGTGGTATTGCTGATGGACCTGCCGTAACGGGCACCGGTTCACCAATAAGTTTTGGAAATCGTACAGTAGCATTCAATTATACAGTAGTTGCGACGAATAATACAACAGGATGTACCAACCTGATGAATGGGAGTGCAACCATATTTATACTCGCACCTCCTTCGGCTTACCTGGTAACAGGTGGTGGTTCCTATCCGCTTGGCGGAACCGGGAAACAAGTAGGATTATTACATGGCGATGCCGGAATCAGCTATCAGTTGTTCTGCAATAATGTTCCGGTCGGATTACCGGTTCCGGGAACTGAAACGGCAATTAATTTTGGATTACAGACCCAGGCTGGCACATACACAGTTGAAGCAACTGATATTGCAACCGGATGCACCGCCCTGATGAATGGAAGTGTAGATATAACAATTTTGCCTTTACCAGTTATCTTTAATGTATATGGTGGCGGCTCGATTTGCGAAGGTCAGACTGGATTAAACGTTTATCTTACCGGATCGGAAATTGGAATTGATTATCAATTGCTATTGAATGGGTTTCCCTATGGAGCTCTTGTTGCCGGTACAAATGCACCTTTAAGCTGGGGCCCGCAGGCTTCAGCCGGAATGTATGAAGTCCGTGCAGTCAACTCAACCGGTGGCATCACTCAGATGATGAATGACAGTGCTGTGATTTCGGTTATTCCGTTAGCAACAATATTTTCGATGAATCCAACCGGGACACAATGTCCTGGTACAATTATCCGCCTGAACGGTTCAGAATCAGGATGGATGTATTACCTTCTTGCTAATGGCATACCAGTGGACTCACTTGCCGGAACCGGCTTGATCGGGTTCCTCGACTTTGGACCACAAACAGTAAATGGGACTTATACCATTAAGGCAGTAAATATGTCCGTAGGCTGTGAGGCCATGATGAACGGAAGTGTTTATATTTCCGTTGCTCCCCAGATGTTTAATGTGATACCTGCCGGAATCCTTTGTCCGGGCCAGGCTATAAGCCTTTCAGGATCAGAGATCGGTGTAAATTATCAGCTTCGCTGGAATGGCACCTTCGACCTTGGTACACCTGTAGCGGGAACAGGATCAGCAATCAATATGGGTGTTGGCGGGCTTCCCGGAGTGTATTCAGTTATTGCAACTAATGCCACTACCAACTGTGTATCATATATGAATGACAGTGCAACGCTTTATACCAATCCAACTGTATTTACAATTACGCCTGACGGTGTTGCCTGCGAAGGCGATATTATCGGATTAAACGGATCAGAAGTGGGAGTTGACTACGTTTTATTGCTTGATTACGCTATTCATGTTGACACGATATCAGGAACTGGTTCACCAATTAGTTTCGGACCACAGTTAACTGAAGGAAATTATACGATTATAGCAGTAAGCCAAACCTCATACTGCCAGCTTGCAATGAATGGAACCGCCGTTTTTAACGATAGTCCTGTTAAATATGATATTCTCCCCGCTGGCCTTCAATGTGTCGGCACGACCATAAGCCTTTTCAATTCGCAGCCAGGTGTCAGCTATCAGTTGATACTTGATGGAATATTCAATATCGGCTCCCCTCTTTCGGGGACCGGCAGCCCACTTGATTTCGGCCCGCAAACCCTGAACGGAACTTATACCATTCGTGCGGTGAATGATGCAACCGGATGTAACTCTTTTATGTCGG
>Ga0105047_10011346_pt1 | contig 14468 bp, 13 predicted proteins | sample MAT04_FD_78384 | JGI IMG/M metagenome (GOLD analysis project Ga0105047, IMG submission 78384) | Freshwater microbial communities from Lake Fryxell liftoff mats and glacier meltwater in Antarctica - MAT-04 (megahit assembly) | ecosystem: Environmental > Aquatic > Freshwater > Ice > Liftoff... | reverse complement strand
TTCCATGGCATGGAAGGGGTCTGGGGTTCGATTCCCCACAGCTCCACAAACAAACCCCAGGTCACAGGGCCTGGGGTTGTTTCATTCCTGGGGTCAGATTCCCACTGGGGCTTTTATGCGGATTCTTGTTGCAGAGCGGCATCGCGGACGAGACGAGAACCGCCGGAATGGGGTTCCGGAGCGCTCGTCGGTTCGCTGAAGAACCCAACCTGATGGGGTTTTGCGCTTCGGTCGCCAGTGGTCAATCTGGCTGAGAGGCGGGATTGGCTGCAGGCGCATCTGGAGACCCCGGAGAGCCGTGATGATCCGTTCTGTGTCCCAGTCCATCCGGCCGGTGCTGCAGTGAGCAACGTCCTGCCGCCTACGCCACCGTCAGCCCAGGTCGCGGCCGTCGGGGCTGTCGGCTGCGGGGTACCTTCTGGCCGGTGCCGCCGCGCTGCTCGTCGTGGTGGGACTGGTGTAGCTGACGAAGCCTGCCGAGGACGAAACGACTACGATGTCGCCGCTGGCTGAGGGGCTACGGGTCGAGGGGAATGGCTGGCGGCGTCGGACAGGTCGTCGATCTGTGCCGATGTGCGCGACCGTGGGGGCCGGTCAGGTGCCGATGACGTGCAAGCTGCCGGCGCGATGTTCGGCGAGACCGCCCACGATGATGTGGAGTGGTTACTCGAAGAACTGGCATGCAAGTAGACAAGCGGGACGACAGCTGAACTAGTGCGCTATAGGGCGTGGCGCGGTTCTTGCCTGGGATGGTGCTGGCGGTGCAGGTCGGCGCGGGGAAGTTCTACCTTGGCTTTGAGAGTGCACGACACCGCCAGCGGCGGCGCTGCGAGTCGTTCAACATCACCTGCTGAGCCGCTGTTCGAGTCACGACATGAGATGATCGATGTCGTGCCAGAAGGTGACACGCTCCGTCGGCTTGCGGACAAGATTCAGCACCGCTTCGCCGGGCAGACGTGTCAGCGATGCGTCACGCGCGACCCCCGACTGGTCGGCGTCGACTTCACTGGTCGCGTGCTGGTCGGCGCCGATGCGTTCGGCAAGCACCTGCTCGTCCGCTTCGACGACGGGCGCACCCTGCATGCCCACCTGTTGATGACCGGATCGTGGACTGTCGGGCCCGCCGCCACAGAACCTGCCTGGCGGCGCCGTATTGAGCTGTGGATGCAGGACGGCCGCCTGACCGGCTTGGACGTACCCATCTTCGATGTGGTGCGCACCGCGGACGAACACACGCTGATCGGACACCTCGGCCCGGACCTGTGTGCTGCCGACGTACCCGACATCGACAACATCGTCGCTCGCCTCGTCCGCACTCCAGATGCACCGATCGCTGCGGCGTTGCTCGACCAACGCAATGTGGCCGGCTTCGGCAACCTCTATGCGGTCGAGTTGCCGTTCATCGTTGGTGTCTCGCCAAATCAGCCTGTCGGCACGATCGACGGTCTTGGGACACTCGTCGGCATTGGCGCTGCCCTCATCCGCGTCAACGCGCGCCGCGGGCCGCAGAACACCACCGGTCGCAAGCTGGCCACCGACGACCACTGGATCTACCCCAAGCGCGGTCGCCCATGCCCGTTGTGCGGGACGCGTCTCGACGGCTGGGCCGAGGGGCGCAGTCCGTGGCGCCGAGTGTCGACATGGTGTCCACAATGCCAACCGATGGAGCCGCAGCGCACGGTTGACGGCGACCGCGCTCGCCGTCTGCTCGCGCTGCACCCTGCCGCCCGTGACACGACCTTCAGCGGAGACGGCGGGCGACGCCTCGGGTCCTGAGGAGCACACGATCAGCGGTGGTCGCGTGTTTCAAAAATGCGTGTGGCGGGCACCGGCCCGCCCAGCGGTAGAGCCGCCAGCCTGTCCCGTTATTCGGACGGACACGCAATCAAAGGAGGCAGCCATGTCGGCAGACGAGTCTGTGACGCAGGATCTCATGTTCGCTGGTTCCCACACCGAGGTGAAAGCTTCCCGAGATCGTGTCATCAGTGCCCGTGACGATCGCCGGTGACAACGACACGTTGCGGGGGTCGGTAACGCCGAACACCGTGCCGTCCACCGATGTAGCGCACACAGTGGTCGGCGAAGTGGACCGGGGCCGGTTGGCCGACAAGCCGACCGACATCTCGCGACAGGGCTTGCTAGACGTCCTCGCCCGCGTGCGGTCGGAGGTCAGGGTCGATTACGTACCATTGTTGTCGGCTGGCGTGGCGTTCTACGCACTGCTCGCGCTGGTTCCGGCCATCGTCGCAGTCGTATCGATCTACGGCCTGGTGGCTGATCCGGAGGAAGTCCGGGCGCAGATCGTCGCCCTGCTGCGCGCCGCACCCCGTGAGGCCCGCGACCTGGTGGCAGGCCAACTCGAGTCGATCGCTTCATCGGCGGGTGCGTCCACGATCCTGGCGGTGATCATCGGCATCGTCGCCGCGCTGTGGTCCGCATCAGCTGGGATAGGGCACCTGATCGTCGCGTTGAACGTCGCCTACGATGAGTCCGAGACCCGAGGCGTCGTCCGCCGAAGGACAACGGCGTTGCTTTTCACAGTCGGGGCCATTCTGTTCGTGGTTGTCGCCATAGGTGTCATCGGCTTCCTACCCGCGCTGGTTGCCAGGACGAACCTTGGCACGCCGGGCCGCTTCGCGATTGGCATCGTTCGCTGGGTGGTGCTGTTGGCGGGGTTGCTCGTTGGCCTGGCCGTGCTGTACCGATACGGTCCGGATCGCGACGAGCCGAAGTGGCGGTGGACGTCGTTTGGCGCGGCCGTGGCCGGAACCATCTGGCTGTTCGGGTCACTGTTGTTCTCGCTGTACACGGCCAACTTCGCGAAGTACAACGAGACCTACGGCTCTCTCGGTGCGGTAGTCGTGTTGATGCTGTGGCTGTTCCTCACGTCGTTTTCCGTTATCGTCGGCGCCGAGGTGAATTCAGAGATGGAGCGGCAGACCGCCAAGGACACGACGGAGGGTCGCCCGGCCGAACTGGGACGACGCAACGCGTACGCTGCGGACACCCTCGGCACGGCCGCCGAAGCTATGGACTCCACGCAGGTGGGCACGCAAACGTTGTCAGGTGCGGCCGACTTGTCACGCACGGCTGAGACGTATCCGTTCCGCTTCGCCGGCCCCGTCGGCGCACTGGCCCGGGTGTTCGGCGTTCGCTCCGATCGAGCGCACGCGAGCATCTCGAACGACGGTGTCCTCACCGTGCGCTATGGCCGATGGGTGGCCACGACTCCGGTTACCAACCTGCGCCGTATCGACGTCACCGGCCCGTACGCGGTGCTGAAGGTGGCAGGACCTCCGCACTTGTCATTCGCCGACGGCGGAGTCACCTTTGCTACCAACCGGGACCGGGGAGTCTGCATCGCCTTCCACCAGCCTGTGTCCGCTCTGCTTCCGTTCGGTCTCTTCGCGCACCCCAGCCTCACGTTCACCGTCGACCAGCCCGAGGAGTTCGCTGCCAGGCTCGGGGCAGGCCAGGCCCACCGAAGCTGACCTACCGGTCAGGCGGTGGCGCGGGTGCGGCGCAGCAGCGGGTCGGCCCAGCGCAGCGTGGTGTCAGCGATGCGCATCACCCGGCCGGCGGCCCCGGGGGTGGCGCTGTCGATCAGGTTGCCCATCACTGCCAGCGTGATGTCGGCAGTCGTCTGGGTGCCGACCGCGACGAGCAGGCCGGGGCGAAGCAGCCACGGGTGGCCGATGATGAAGCTGAACCGACGGCCGGTGCGCAGGAACGCGTCGAACCGCTCGCCCACCACCCGGTCGTAGTTGGCGGGGGCGTTGGCCGGGTCGGCGACGAACTGCTCGACGGCGAGCGTGCCGCTCTCCAGCGCGTAGTCGATGCCTTCGCCGTTCATCGGGTTGACGAAGCCGGCCGCATCGCCGATGGCCACCCAGCCGGGGCCGGAACGCTTGAGGCTGCTCATCGGCAACCGCCAGGCACGCGGCTTGTCGACGTACTCGCCGAGCGACCAGGGCTCACGCACGATGGCGGAGTACTGATCGAGCAGGCGGTTGAGGTTCAGCTTCTTGAAGCCCTTCATCGTGCTGAGCGCGCCGACGCCGATGTTGACGGTGCCGTCGCCGGCGGGGAACATCCAGCCGTAGCCGGGCACCGGGGTGCCGTGCTCGTCGCGCAGGCTGAGACAGGCCTCCAGGTGGCGCTCGGCGTGGCGGGGGGTGGCGGCGTAGGCGCGGATGGCGAGCCCGTACGGTTCGTCCGGGTCGCGTTCTGCGCCCACGATCTTGGCGGCCATGCCCTGGGCGCCGGCAGCAAGGATGGTGAGCGGAGCGGTGAAACGCTCGCCACCGGCATCGACGCCGACAACCCGGCCGGCCTCGAGGACCGGCAGCGCCTCAGTGTCGAAACGTACCTCGGCGCCGGCGGCGATGGCCTGGTCGACGAGGTGGGTGTCGAACCGGCTACGCGGCCAGACAGCGCCGTGGTTGGGGAAGCGGGTGGTGGTGGGCCACGCCAGTTCGCGGGTCTTCTTGCCGGCGATCATCCGCAGGCCGTCGATGCGGTGCGAACCGGCCAGGTCGATCCCCAGTTCGTTCAGCGCAGCTACGGCCCGAGGCGTGAGGCCGTCGCCGCACACCTTGTCGCGGCCGTGTTGGCCCTTCTCGAAGAGCGTCACCTTCAACCCGGCCCGGGCAGCGACGATGGCTGCAGCCGATCCGCCAGGGCCGCCGCCGATGATCAACAAGTCCTTCTGAGGCACGGTCAACAGCCTGCCAGTGATCGGTGCCGATCGCTCAGTTCGGCCTGGGTGGACTCGGTCACACGCGCTGCCGGTGGAGGAGTTGTCCCCAGGGTCCTCACAGGTAGTTGGCACTGACGATCCACAGGGACGGTGGTGCACGATGGGAGCCATGGCGACACTCGCGCTGCAGCAACCCGTATCAAACCCCATCCGCCTGCGCGTGCGACGGATCCGCAGCTCGCGCCGTCGCGCGCTGGAGGCGGCCGGCTGGCGGACCTGGCTCACCTACCACGAGAACCATCGCCGCGACGGCACGGGCCGGATGGTTGCCATCGATGAGCGCTGGGTGGTGGAACTGGAGCACATCGACAGTCGGTCGTTTACCGTCGAGGCCCCGTCGCCCGCCGCTGCATGGCTCGCAGCGTGGGAGCTGGCGCGCCGCTGAGGCTGCCCAGGGTTGGGCCTCAGCGTGCTCCATTTTCCGGTACGAGTGTTCCGTCAACGACGGCAACCGCACTAGCATTCTCAGGCGCTGCCGACCAGGGGGACAGATGGACATCACCGAGTTTGCAATGGACTTCTTCAGCCTTGCCGGTAAGAACGCCATCGTGACCGGCGGCAACACTGGGCTGGGGCAGGCGTTCACGCTGGCGCTCGCCAAGGGCGGCGCCAACGTGATGGTGCCCAGCCTTGCCGACGATGACGGCTCCACGCGAGCCATGGTGGAGGGCGCCGGTGTGCGCTACGAGTTCATGCAGGCCGACATCACCGCCGATGGCGCACCCGCCGCCATCGTCGCCGAATGCGTCCGCCGGCTCGGCTCGGTCGACATCTTGATCAACAGCGCGGGCATCTGCCCGATGGCCGAAGTGCTGGAGTTCGGTCGCGACAAGTGGGATGCAACGGTCGGCGTCAACCTCACTGCCGCGTTCGAGATGAGCCACGAGGTGGCCAAGGTGATGATCCCGCAGCGCAGCGGCAAGATCATCAACATCTGTTCGATGTTCAGCTTCCTCGGCGGGCGGCTGTCGTCGGCCTACGCCGCCACCAAGCACGGCATCGCTGGGCTCACCAAGGCGTACTGCGACGAGCTTGCGATGTACGACATCCAGGTCAACGGCATCGCCCCCGGCTACTACGCCACGGCCATCACCGCCAACACCCGCAGCAACCCCGACAGCAGCCGCAAGGTGCTCGAGCACATCCCTGCAGACCGCTGGGGCGACCCCGCCGACCTGATGGGTACCGTCATCTTCCTTGCCAGCAACGCCTCGAACTACGTCAACGGGCACATCCTCGCCGTCGACGGTGGCTACCTCGTCCGCTAGGACGACCCTCACCATGCCCGGCCCGTACCTCATCGGAGTCGACTGCGGTACGCAGAGCGCGAAGGTCGTCGTCTACGACGCGGCCGGCAACGCGGTCGCGCATGGCCAGCAGCCGCTACGGCCGATGAGCCGTCCGCGTCACGGTGTCGCGGTGCACCCCGACGACGATCTCTGGCAGGCAATCGGGGCGGCGAGCCGTCAGGCCATGGCTGCGTTCACCGGCGACCCGGCCGAGATCCTCGGTGTCGGCCTGTGCCCGATCCGCTGCTGCAAGGCGTTCCTCGATGCCGACGGTGCGCTCGTGGAACCCGTCATCAGCTGGATGGACGACAGGGCGTACCAGCCCTACGTGCCGGCCGACCCAGCAGTCGCGTATGCCACCACCTCTTCGGGCTATCTGGCGCACCGGTTCACCGGTGAGCTCAAGGACACGGCCGCGAACAACATCCTGCTGCAGTGGCCGATCGACACCGACACCTGGCAGTGGAGCGACGACCCGGCGCTCCACGAGCAGTTCGGCGTCAGACGCAGCATGTTGCTGGAGCTGCAGATGCCCGGCGACGTCATCGGACGCGTCACACGGGAGGCTGCTGACGCCACCGGCCTGCCCCTCGGTGCACCCGTTGTCGCCACGGCCAACGACAAGGCAGTCGAGATGCTCGGCGCCGGCTCGCTGGGCGAGACCACTGCGCTGGTCTCGCTGGGCACGTACATCGCTGCGATGGTGCACGGGCACGAGAACCACAAGGCGCCCGCGGCGTTCTGGACGAACTTCGCGTGCATCCCGAACCGGTACCTCTACGAGAGCAACGGCGTGCGGCGCGGCATGTGGACGCTGACCTGGTTCCTCGACATGCTCGGTGAGGAGGTCGCCGAACGCGCCGCCTCGTTGGGCCTGACCCGCGAGGCGTACATCGAACGTGAGGCCGCGCAGGTGCCCGCCGGCAGCGATGGCCTGATGACGGTGCTCGACTGGCTGGCGACCACCGACAAGCCGTTCCGCAAGGGCATGATGCTGGGTTTCGATGCCCGTCACTCGCGTGGGCATGTCTACCGCTCCATCCTGGAGGCCATCGCGTTGACGATGAAGCATCACGTGGACGCGATGTGCGACGAACTGGGCATCACGCTGGAAGAGATCGTCGTCTCCGGGGGCGGCTCCAACAGCCCGCTGTTCATGCACATCTTCGCCGACGTGTTCGGCATCCCCGCCTCGCGCAGCGTGGACGGTGGCGGCGCCAGTCTCGGCGCTGCCATCTGTGCGGCCGCCGCCGCCGGCGTGTACCGCGACATCGAGACGGCCGCGGCGCACATGGCCAAGGGCCGTGAGTCGTTCGTCCCGGACCCTGTGAACAGCGAGGTCTACAAGCGCATGGCCAACACCGTTTACCACGACATCCGCGACCACACCGATGCGCTCTTCGAGCGCGCCTACCCCATCTTCCACTGACCCGGAACCGAGCAAAGGACCGCCACCATGTCCCTCACCCGCGAAGCAATCGTCGGGCACCTGCAGCAGATCCTGGGCACCGAACAGGTCGTCACCGACGCACAGGTCTTGCGCGAGCGCAGCATCGACAACTTCCGCAAGCTGCAGAACATCTTCGGCGTGTACACCATGCCGGTGCCTGCGGCAGTGGCCATGGTGCGCACCACCGACGATGTGTCCAGGGTGCTCGCGTTCGCCGAGGAGCACGGTGTCAACGTGGTCGCCCGTACCGGCGGCACGGCCACCGAAGGCGGGCTGGAGACACCGGTCGAGAACTCCATCGTTGTCGACGGCGGCCAGATGAACCGAATCATCAAAATCGACGCGTACAACATGCAGGCCACCGTCGAGTGTGGCGTGCCGTTGCAGTTGCTGGAGGACGCAGTCCGCGAGTTGGGCCTCACCACCGGTCATTCGCCGCAGTCGAAGCCGATCGCGAGCATGGGCGGCCTGGTCGCCACCCGCAGCATCGGCCAGTTCTCCACGCTGTACGGCGGCATCGAGGACATGGTGGTGGGTTGCGAAGTGGTGTTCGCCGGTGGCCAGGTGTCGCGCATCAAGAACGTGCCGCGACGTGCTGCCGTCCCCGACATTCGCCACATCGTCATCGGCAACGAGGGCGCGTTGTGCTTCATCACCGAGGTGACGGTGAAGCTCTTCCCGTACATGCCGGAGAACAACATCTTCCTGGGCTGGACGCTGAAGAACATGAAGGAGGGCTTCGAGGTGCTGCGCGAGGTGATGGTCGCCGGCTACAAGCCCTCGGTCGCCCGCCTCTACGACCCCGAGGACGGCCAACTGCACTTCTCGCACTTCGCGGCGCCCGACGACTGCATCGTGCTGTTCATGACGGAGGGCAACGCCGGTATCTCGGAGGCAACCGCTGAGGGCATCCGCGAGATCGTCGCGCAGCACCCGGGTTGCGAGCCGGTGGACCCGCAACTGATCTCGGACTGGTTCGACGACCTGGTGTGGGGGCCGGACAAGGTGACGCGCGAGGACGACCGAATTCGCACGACGCGCAACGTCAACCGCACCACCGAGATCTCGGCGGACTGGAGCACGATCAACGACATCTACGAGGCGGTGCTGCCCCGCATCCGTCGCGAGATGAAGGGCATCACGCTGCTCGGCGGCCATTCGTCGCACAGCTACATCAACGGCACGAACATGTACTTCAACTACTTCTACGACCTCATCGACTGTGAGCCGGTGGAGGAGAACGACAAGTACTACCTGCCGATCATCGCCATCATCTGCGAGGAGACGTTGCGGCTGGGCGGCTCGATCGTGCACCACCACGGCATCGGCAAGGCCCGCGCCCCGTGGGTGAAGGACGAGTACGGCTCGTCGTACCCGATGCTGGTGGCGCTGAAGCACGCCTTCGACCCCCACGGTGTCATGAACATGGGCACCATCATCCCGCGCATCGCAACCTGACCCGCTGAATACCATCTAGTCAAGTAGTCTGTGACTATGCGACTGGAAGTTACTCGCCGTTCGGAGCTCGCCGTGCGGGCGTTGACCACGCTGGCCGCCGCCCCCGGCCGCATGAAGGCACCTGCATTGGCCGACGCGCTCGGTACCACGGCAGCATTCGTACCGCAGGTGGTCGGGCCGCTGGTCAAGGCCGGCTGGGTGCGGTCGGACCCAGGGCCCACGGGTGGCTATGCGCTGCACGTCTCGCTCGAGTCGATCAACGTCCTGCAAGTGGTCGAAGCGCTCGACGGTGCGGTCGACACTGGCCGCTGTGTGGTGGAGACGCGGACGTGCAACTCGGCCGCCCCGTGCATGATGCACGTCGCATGGAGCCGCGCACGCAGCGAGCTGGAGCGTGTGCTGGGTGACCTGCCCCTCACCGACCTGACAGACCTGACATGACCGTTGCCGACCATCCGATCGTTGCCGGCGAACGGTCGCCGCTGCGAGCGGTGGCCATGCCCGTCGAGCATGGCGGGTGGGGCCTCACGCTCGAACCTGTGCTGCTCGGGCTGATCGTGGCCCCGTCGTGGGCCGGAGTGCTCATCGGCATGGCGGCGTTCCTGGCGTTCCTGGCGCGGACCCCCGCAAAACTGGTGGTGGTCGATCTGCGCCGCCACCGCTGGCTGCCCCGTTCGCGACTGGCGCTCATCGTGGCCAGCTTCGAGGGTGCCCTGATCGTCGTTGCTGTCGCCGTGGCGACCTGGTCGGCCGGCTGGCAGTGGTGGTTGGCTGTGCTCGTTGCTGCCCCGCTGGTGGCGATCGAATGGTCATTCGACGTACGCAGCCGCGGGCGTCGGCTGCTGCCCGAGCTGTGCGGCGCCGCTGGGATTGCGGCGTCAGCGGTGGCCATCATCGTCGCCGGCAATGGGGCCACCGCGTTGGCGATCGGCTGCTGGTTGCTGCTGGCCGCCCGCTCGATCGGTGCGATTCCGTTCATCCGTTCGCAGATCGTGCAGGCCCGACGCGGGGTGCTCGACACTCGCGGTAGCGACCTCGCCCAAGGGTTGGCGGGCTGCATGGCGGCGGGGGCAGTCACCCTTGATCGCTCGCTGCTCGCCGGGGCACTGGGTGTTGTCGTCCTTGCGGTGGCGCAGCTGCGCGGGGTTCGCCGGGTGCCGCCGGCAGTGAAGATCCTCGGTCTTCGGCAGATGGCCTTCGGTCTCGCCCTGGTGGCCATCGCCGCCACCGGCATCCGTCTCACCTGATCCAGCTGTGCCCGTCGTTCCCGTTCGCCATTCGTCCCATCAACCAACACAAGGAGGTCTCGCATGACCACCGTCGCCGACATCGTCATCGCCAACCCAGCAGCAGCCCGAGTCTTCGAGCGCTACGAAATCGATTACTGCTGCCAGGGCCAACGCCCGCTGCAACAAGCCTGTAGCGAAGCAGGCATCGACTCGGCGGCAGTCATGGCTGACCTGGCAGCGCTGGCAGCTCCTGCAACGGTTGCACCCATCGAGGACAGTGTGGGAGCGCTGATCGGACATGTGATCGCGACGCACCACACCTACCTGCGCCGCGAGTTGCCCCGGCTCGCCGAGCTGATGACGAAGGTGATCGCTGCGCATGGCGAGCGCCACCCCGAGGTGCACCAGGTGGCGGCCACCCTGCAGACGCTCTCGGACGATCTGCTACCCCATCTGCTCAAGGAAGAACGGGTGCTGTTCCCGCTGGCGCTCGAGTTGCTGGGCGCCGTCGAGGCCACCAGCCTGCACAGCGGCAGCGTGACCAACCCGATCCGCGCCATGCATGTCGAACACGACGAGGTCGGTGCGCTCCTCGCTGCCCTACGCCATCAGACCCAGGGGTACAGCGCCCCCGCCGATGCGTGCCCCACGTGGCGGGCGTTGTACGCCGGTCTGGCCGAGATGGAAGCCGATGTCCATCAGCATGTGCACCTCGAGAACAACGTGTTGTTCCCAAAGATCATCAGTCTCGAGATGGCCCTCACCTGAGGGCCTGCACGCTGGACGTTGCGATCGACGACCTTGTCGGTGTCAGGCGTGCGTGACTCGACCAGCGGTGAGCAGGCGCCGGCCCAGCAGTACGGCGGCGATCAGCACCGCAGTGAGGCCGAACACCAGTGATGTGCCGGCCACGGACTCCAGCAGTTGCGGAGCCAGCAGCATCGTGACGGCCAGCGCCACCATCAGCATGCCGCTGGTGAGCTGTAGGAGTTGGCCGTGTCGCTCCTGCAGCTTGGTCGCCCGCATCGTGACCACCGCGACGCCGAAGATGATCAACTCGTCGAGCAGGAACACGAGCAGGTAGAGCGCGAACAGCACGACCGCACCAGCGGTGGAGACGCTGCGAGCAGACAGCAGGTTCGTCCACAGCAGCGGCAGCCCGGCGGTGCACGGCGTTTCCGCCAGCGAGACCCCCACGGCCAGCGCGACCGTGCCACCCAGCACCGCCGGCAGCGAACGCTCGGGCCGGGCGAGCCCGCGCATCTTGCGATAGATGCCCGGCTTGTGGTGGTCGGCGATGGTCAGCGAGATGCCTTGATGCGTGAAGTACTCCTTGAGGTGGAGCACACCGAAGGTTCCGGCGATGACCGCGACGGCGACGCGAATCCAGGTCACCTCGCCTGCGTAGTCGAGCGCGCTGTACGCGCCAACCATGTACAGGCCGTACAGCGCTGACGTGACCGTGAGGAACACCAGGCCGACGACGGCGATGCGCGACCGTGAGCCACTGTGCAGGACCAGCGCGAGCAGCATCGACAGCACCCAGAGCGAGCAGGGGTTGATGCCGTCGACGAAGCCGATGACGATCGTGGCGACCACGAGCGATGAGTCGCCGACATCTACGGCGCCCATGAAGGGCACGTCCACCGATGTGCGTTCCTCCACCGCCGGTGTCTGACCGGCGACCAGGGCGGCCACCGCCGCCTCGATCTGTTGCTGCACCCCGGAGTCGAAGCCGACCCACACGGCATCGCCTAGGAACGTGGTGGGTACCGACCGGGCATCGATGCCGTGTTCGGCAGCAGTCGCCTCGAACAACCGCAGGTTCTGTTGGTCGTTCCACACCTCATAGGCCACCACCTCCAGCAGCGGTTGGCGGTCCTGCAAGTCGGCAAGGAAAGCGCGCTCGCGAGCGCAGTACGGGCAGCCTTCTCCGTAGAAGATGACCAGTTCGATGCGTGTCGTTGACGGGCTGAGCGGAGCCGAACCGGCGGCACCATACACCGGCGATGCAAGGGCAAGAATCCCGAGCAGGATGATGATCGCCGAGCGAACTCTCACAAGCTCACGGTATTGAGTCAGCGTCGGCGCCGTCAGGGCCGTTTGCACTCAATCCGGCTCTATTCAGCCCAGTGAGTCGACTGCTCGCGCCAGGCGTTCCACTGCCGTCACCAATTGGTCGGGCGCCAGCGTGGAGTACGAGAAGCGGGCCTTGGCATCGGGCACCTGGTTGATGGTGAAGGCGTTGCCGGGCACGAATGCGACGCCCTCACGCACTGCGTGCTGCAGTAGTTGCGTGGTGTCCGCCACGCCGGAGAACTCGGTCCACAGGAACATGCCGCCATCGGGCCGGTGGAACGAGAGCCGATCGCCCAGCGTGGATTCCAGCGCGTCGGCCAGTGCCGTGCAGCGGTCGCGGTACATCGGCACGATGCGTGCCTTCTGTGCATCCAGCCACCCCGGCTGGGACACGACGTTGGCGAGCAGGAACTGGGCGAAGCTGGAGGTGTGCAGGTCCGCGGCCTGCTTTGCCCGGGCCACCCACGACATCACTTCCGGCGGCCCGATCATCCAGCCGACGCGGAAGCCCGGGGCCACGATCTTGGAGAATGTGCTGAGGTACACCACGCGGTCGGTGAAGCTGGCCACGGGGGGCAGCGGTTCGCCGGCGAACCGGATGGCACCGTACGGGTCGTCCTCGATGATCAGTAGTTCGTACTGATCGGCCAACGCGGCGAGCTGACGACGGCGGGGGAGCGACATGGTGGCGCCCGACGGGTTGTGGAAGTTGGGCACCACGTACACGAGCTTGGGACGCAGGCCGGCGGCGAGGCGCTCGGCCAGAAGTTCCACCTGCATGCCCTGCGCGTCGCCCGGAATGACTTCGAAGCGCGGCTCGAACAGTTCGAGCGCCTGTACCGCACCCAGGTATGCGGGCGACTCCGAGACCACGACATCGCCCGGATCGATGAGCACCTTGGCGAGCAGGTCGAGCGCTTGCTGCGAGCCGTGGGTGACGACGATCTCGCCTTCGACCGCCACTGGGCGGCCGAGTTCCGCGGTGTAATGCTGGGCGATCCACTGGCGCAGCTCGACGATGCCGTCGGTGGCGCTGTACTGCACGACCCGAGGGCCGAACTCGCCGAGTAGGCGGTCTGCCTCGCGGCGCAGGTCGCCGAGCGGGAAGCTGTCCGGGGTGGGTAGCCCACCGGCCAGGGACAGCATGTCGCTCATCTCGGACAGCTTCAACAGGTCGCGGATGGCGGACGAGCGGAGCCCTTTGGTTCGGGTGGCGAAGTGGAACGACATGGCAAGTGCACGGTAGTTCGCGAGCGCTGGGGTGAGCGCCCTTGCGCGGCAGCCAGCAGGGTGCTGTCAGCACCCGGAGAGCACTCGCTCATGCCCGCGGGAACAGCCCGTCGGCGAACTGGTTGGCGGGGAACCGCTCGGTCGTGTCCTCCAACTGCACACCGAAGCTGTTGAGCGCCATCGAGACCAGCGTGTACTGGCCGACTGCGAACACGAGATCCATCAGTTGCTGCTCGCTCCAGGTGGTGGCGAGCGCAGCCCAGGTGTTGTCGGTGATGAAGTGGCTGCTGACCAGTTCTTCCGCCGCCTGCAGCAGCGCACGGTCGCCGTCGGCCCAACCGTCGGCGGTGGACCCGAGGGTCAGCCGTTGTACCTCTTCGTCGCTGAGGCCGACCGCACGGCCGATGGCGACGTGCTGGGCCCACTCGTAGCCCGAGCGGCACAGGTAGCCCGTGCGCAGGATGATCAGTTCTCGTTCGCGTGCAGGCAGGGTGCTGCCGTTGAGGACGTGGTTCGCGAACACCACCCAACGCTTGAGCAGCTTGGGGTGGCGGGCGATCGTGGCGAACACGTTGAGCGGTGGGCCGCTACCCGAGTTGGCCTCCATCACGGGGCGCGAGTCGTCGGTCCAATCGGTGGCGACGGTGGGCATGATGCGGGGCTGGCGAATGCGCATGGACGCGATACTCGCAGCTGAGGTCACTCGCTCGCGCTGCCCGGACGCGGCAGGGCCCGCGCCGTGCGGCGCGGGCCCTGCGGCCGTGACTCTTTGGTGGCGGTGGGTCAGCGACCGGCGGGGGCGCGGCGGCTGCGGCCGCGCGGGCTGGCCGACGGACGTGCTGCCGGGCGACCATCCTGGGTGACGCGAGCTGGGCGGCCGGCGTCGGTGGTGGCTGCCGCTGCCGGGCGACCAGTGCCCGAACGCGACTGGCCCTGGCGAGGGCCCTGGCCAGCGCGCTGGCCCTGGCCCTGGC
>Ga0105047_10011345_pt1 | contig 14468 bp, 13 predicted proteins | sample MAT04_FD_78384 | JGI IMG/M metagenome (GOLD analysis project Ga0105047, IMG submission 78384) | Freshwater microbial communities from Lake Fryxell liftoff mats and glacier meltwater in Antarctica - MAT-04 (megahit assembly) | ecosystem: Environmental > Aquatic > Freshwater > Ice > Liftoff... | reverse complement strand
GAAGGAATCAAAGCGAGCGTGCGAACGATGAGCGCGGCCGGGGCGACGGACACACTCCCGGTGACCCCGCCCAACGCGAGGACACCGGCGCCGATGCCGCGCTTGGCCAGGCGATCCAAGAGCGTTTGTTTGGCCCGCGTCAACCGCGCGGAGAAGGTGCCGAGCTTCTGCCCGAGCGACGCCGCCACCTCGGTGGTCGTCCGCCCCTCGATGCAGCAGAGCACGAACGCCGTGCGCTGCGATTCCGGAAGTTTCTGCACTTCCTCGGAGACCGCCGCGAAGGCCGCTTCCCAAGTGGAATCGGCCACCGGCCGGTCGGCTTCGGGAATCGCGCATGCCTTCTCGCGCTTCGCCCGTCGCCCCATCGCCCGCCGGGCGTTCATGCAGACGCGGAAAGCCACGCCGTGCAGCCACGGCCCGAGCGGCGCCCCCGCTCGGATCGACTTTGCCGAGCGGGCCAGCGTGAGGAACGTCGCTTGGAAGGCGTCGTCCGCATCGGCGTCGTTCGGCAACAGATTGCGGCACTGCCCCCAAACGAGCCGGCTGTACCGGGTTACCAACAGGGCAAACGCATCATCGGCCCGCTGCTGAACGTAGCGCTCCAGAAGATCCGCATCCGGAATCTCTGCGAGCAGTTGCCTGGCCACCGAGGGCAATCGGGAGTGTCGCACCGCTGGTCTCCTTCCTACCTCAGATTGTCCGCCGGGGCGGATGTTCTGCAATCGCGATTGCAATTCGTCTCGATTGTCACGGGCGCCGGTCGGCTAGAAAGACCGAAGGCCACCTCGAACCCCCGCCTACGCTGCTCCCGTGGCAGACGCATCACCCAAGTCCGCCAAACTCTTCAACTTGCCGTCGTCACCGACCCGCCTACACTGCTCCCGTGGCAACCGTATCACCCAAGGGGAAGGTCATGTCGGCTTCAATATGGCGCGTCCTGAGCAACATTTGCTTCGTCTCGGGGTTCTTCTCGGTGATCGCGTCCATCGCGATCTGGTTTCTGTCCAAAGAGCCGGACGTCGCCCACGGCGAGCGATTCGGGATTTTCGTCGGCCTGTGGGCCCCCACCTTCTTCGCGCTCTCCAGCCGATTGGATCGGTACACGGCAACGAACGTGACACCGGTCTGAGCGACCTCTCGGCCGCGGACTACAATGCCCGCATGAGCACCTCCGAGAAATACCTGCGGCCGGACGTCATCCAGCAGGTGGCGCGGCTCGATCTGCGGGCCAAGTTCATCGTCGAGGGGTTTCTGACGGGGTTGCACGGCAGCCCGTTCCAAGGCTTCAGCGTCGAGTTCTCCGAGCACCGCAAGTACGTCGCGGGGGACGACCTCAAAGACCTCGACTGGAATGTCTACGCCAAGACTGGCAAGTACTACGTGAAGAAGTACAAAGCCGAGACGAACATGACGGGCTACCTCGTCATGGACCTGTCGAAGTCGATGGCCTACACGTACCGCCAGCAACTCACCAAGTTCGAGTACGGCATCTCGCTCGCCGCGGCGCTCGCCTATTTGATGATCCACCAGCAAGATCCCGTCGGGTTGGTCACGTTCGACACCGAACTGCGGACGGTGCTGCCGCCCAAGAGTAAGCGCACCCAGCTCGGCACGATGTTGTCGGTACTGTCAAATTTGAAACCCACGGGCGATACGGACATCGCGCACGCCCTGTTTCAGATGGCCTCGTTGACGCGATCCAAGTCGCTCGTGATGCTCTTCAGCGATCTGTTGACCGACCCGGAGCCGGTGATCAAAAGCCTGTACCGGCTGCGGCACGCGGGGCACGAGGTGATCCTGTTCCACATCCTCGATGAAGCCGAGGTGACCTTCCCCTTCACGGGGTTGGTGGAATTCGAAGACCCGGAATCGCTCGACACTCTCGAGATCGACACCCGCGGCATCCGCGGCGATTACCTCGAAGGGCTCGACGAATTCCGGGCCAAGTACAAGCGAGAATGCGGCTTGGCGAACGTCGACTACGTGCCGATGGACACGAGCGTGAACTTCGACAAGGCGCTGCTCGACTATCTGATCCTCCGGCAGCGGCGGTTCACGTAACCGATGCCGAAATGGTACGCACTGTTGAATTCGCCCGCGCTGCACTTGGGATTGCTGGCGCTGGCCCTCGGCGCGGTGCACGCCGCCACTTGGCGCGCCTCCGAGCCCTTCTTCAACAACGACGAAACCCGCCACGCGATGACGGGCGTCTTCTTCCGCGATGCCCTGTGCGACTTCCCCGAATCCGTCCGCCATCCGCGCGAATATGCTGAGGGATATTACGTCCGCTATCCGGCGCTTGGGTTGCTGGTCTGGCCGCCGTTTTTCTACGCGGTCGAAGGGTTGGCTTTCTCAATCTTCGGCCCGTCGTTCGCGGTGGGGCGGGCGCTGGTCTCCGGGTTCGCGCTGCTGATGTTCCTTTACGCCTACCGCTTCGGCCGGTTGACCGAAGGCCGCGCCGGCGGCTTGTTCGTCGCTGGGTTCACCGGCCTCAGCCCGGTGATTTTCACGCTCTCGCAGCGGGTGATGCTGGAAGTGCCGGCGCTCGCGTTGGGCCTCGCCGCGGTCGTCCATTTCGAGAAACACCTGCGCGACCGACGGTCCCGCGATGCGCTGCTCGCGTGCTTGTTCGCCGCGTGCTGCGCCCTGACGCGCTTCGACGGCGTCTTCCTGCTCCCCTATTTCGCCCTGCGGATTGCATCCACGCGGAATTGGAGCTTGCTGAAGTCTCGCGCCGTGGTCTGGCCGGTGTTTGCGGCGCTGCTGTTCACGCTACCGTATTACCTCCTCACGTATCTCGAGTACGGCGCCGGCCTGAGCGCCGGAGCGAGCGACGGGTTCACCGCCGAGCCGCGCGGGCCGCAGCAATGGAAAAACTGGCTGTTCTATCTGCGGGCCATCCCGGAGTTGATCGGCCCCTTCGGAACCGCGTTCGTTTTGGGCGGGGCGATCCTCGCGCTGGCGTCTCCGCGTTCGCTCGGGCCGGCGCTCGCGCTGTTCGCGGCGGTCTATTTCACCTTCAGCCCGCTGGCCGAACTCGACGCCCGCCACGGCATTTATTGGGTGCCGGCACTCGGGGTCGCCACGTGGCGGGGCGTGCAATTGATCCACCGCTATTCCCGATGGGCGGCGCTTGCGTATGTCGCGCTACTCGCAGCGGGGATGGTCTACGATACCCAATCACAGGTGTTCCGGTACGTCCGTGGTTACGATGCTGCGGCGGCTTACATCGTCGAGCGGAACGCAAATGGCCGGCCGATTTTCGTCGATGGGGAACTGACCGGATCGTTCATCTTCCACGTCCGGCTGCACGACTCGGATCGGCGGCACTCGGTTCTTCGCGGCGACAAATTGATCTACTCGATGTTCAGCGATCCGTCGGCGAATTACGAGCAGCACGCCGCGACGGAGGCCGAGGTGATCGCGGTGCTGCACGAGTACGACCCGGAGTGGATCGTTGTCGAAGATCCGCCGGCGACGTTCCACGACGTGTCCGGCGCGGCCCTGCTGCGCGCGACGCTGAGGAATCACGACGAGCTTTACGAATTCGTGACGGCGGTTCCGATCCGCTCGAACTACGACCACTTCGACGGTTGCGCGCTGGCCATCTACCGCAAGATCGACCGAAATCCGAGCCCGGCGAACGCCGTGGCGATCCGGGTGCCGGGGTTGGGGCGGAGTTTGCGGGCGAAGTGATTCATTCCGGTTCCGCGCCGTCGGGCAAGTGACCGCCAACGCGGTTGCCGCCGTCGCTGGCGTTCATTTTGTGCTGGCGATAGACGGCGAGGTCGCGTCGGAGTTTCTGCTCGTGCTCCTCGCGGATGTGGGCGAACTGGCCCATGGCGTAGCGCCGCGTGGACCACGCGTCTCGGAACGCCAGCAGCAGCACGGCCATAACCAGCAGCATCACGACGGACCAGTAGATCACCCAGAGTTTCACGAACAACTTCTGGTCTTCGGTCATCTTTGGCTTTTCATCGGGCACGTCGGCGGCGGCCTTGGGTTCGGCCAACTCGTCGGCCCGGCGTTCGAGGCCCATCAGGTACCACCCGCCGATCATCGCGCCGATCACCGCGATCAAGACGCCGTTGATCAATCGGATTCGGTAGCGCCTGCCGAAGTACGCGGCTTCGTCGCTCGGGATGATCCCGCGCGCCCGCAGCCGCCGGCGACCGCGGATTTGAAACCATGCGGTGGTCGCGCCGAAGAGCGACAGCCCAGCGGACAAAAGCAGCGCGGTGGTTGCCGGTGTCAGCACGGCTATTTCCCCTTCAACCACGCAGCGATCACGCCGCCGACTTCGGCGAATTGGGCGGCGGAGCATTTGTCGGGGGTGTCGGTGAGCTTGTGCCAGTGTTCGTAATCGAAATCGACGACGTCGATGGCGGGGATGCCCGCGTTTTGCAGGGCGATGTGGTCGTCGAGGACGTGGGTCGAGCGGTCGAAACCGCGGACGAATTTGAACGACTTCGCTTTGTTCGCCTCGGCGACTTTCCAAACTTCGAGGACTAACTCCTTGGCGTTGTCCCACGAGTGGCCTTCGACGTTCAACTTGGCCCCGGTGTGGCAGCAGAGGTCGAAGAGGATTGCGGCGGTGTACTTGAACTCGGGCTTCTTCCCTTTCTGCTTTTTGGCATAGTCTGCCGCGAAATACTCGGAGCCGAGGAAGTATTTGTCTTGAGCGTTGAAGACGTACTCCTCGCCATCGAAGATCACGAAATCGACGCCGACGCCGGTGGCGATGTCTTTCATCCCGTGGGCGAGTTCCATGAGCAGAGCGACGCCGCCGGTGCCGTCGTTGGCGCTGACGAACGGCTTCGCCCAGTTTTTCGGGTTGGCCTCTTGATCGGCGAGGGGCCGGGTGTCGTAGTGGGCGCAGAGGATGATGCGATCCTTGCGCTCCGGATTCCACGAGGCGACGAGGTTGACGAGCGGAACCTCGGCTTTTTGGCTCGGTTGCTGGCCGGTGAATTCCTGACGGGCGACTTTGGCGCCCATCGCTGCGAAGTGCTTAGTGAGCAATTCCTGCTGCTTCGTCATCCCGTCGGTCCCGCTGATCCGCGGGCCGAGGTCGCAGAGTTGTTTCAAGTATTTCATCGCCCGGTCGCCATCGAAGGCGGCTTTGTTGTCGCCCGGTTTGGGAACTCGATCTTCGGCAAACCCGACTCTAGGAGGTTCTTTCGTCGATTCCTCGGCAGACGACGGATTGGGCTGACATCCGCAGACGGCTGCGAGCCAGAACATGGCGAATACTCCGACCCAACGCATTCCCATCGCCCATCCTCCACGCGGGTAGTCCTTCATGAATATCATACCGGATTCGCGCCCGGCGCAGATAGGGCGAACCGGGCGCAACATTCCGGATGGATTCGTTCCATTCGCTGGATGGAATTCGACTTCCGCCTGGTTCATCCGGTTCCGTAGTCTATAATTTCCATGCGCCGGATAGCCGCTATCCCCGTCACGGTTTATAGGTCGCTTCGCGACCCCACCATTCGCCCGTCCACCGGAAACTAGGTTCTCCCAAGCCATGGCTGCACCCGTTTCCACGGCCGAACTGATCGAATACGTCCGCAAAAGCGGGGTCGTGCCGGTTGATACCCTCGATCGCTTCCTCGCGGAACAGTCCGAATTACCTCCCGAGCCGGCCCGCGCGGTGAATCTGCTGATTCAGAAGAAACTCCTCACCGGGTTCCAGGCGAAGCTCTTGTTGGCGGGCCGGTACAAAGGCTTCCGTCTCGGCGCCTACTTACTCCAAGATCAACTCGGTCAAGGGGGCATGGGCGCCGTCTATTTGGCCGTCCACGAGACACTCCGCCGCAAAGCCGCCATCAAAGTGTTGCCGCCGGGCGGGAACAAACTCGCCGTCGAGCGGTTCCTCCGGGAAGCCCGCGCCGCCGCGGCGCTCGACCACCCGAACATCGTCCGAACGCACGACGTCGGCCGCGACGGCGACGTCCACTTCCTCGTGATGGAGTACGTCGAAGGACAGACGCTCGACCGCTTGGTGAACTCCGGCGGCCCGCTCTCGACGCAACGCGCCGTGGAATACATCGCCCAAGCGGCGACCGGCTTGCAGCACGCCTACGAGATGGGCTTCATCCACCGGGACATCAAGCCGAGCAACCTGATTTTGAGCAAAGACGGCACGGTGAAGATCCTCGACATGGGTTTGGCGCGGTCGTTTGAAAAAGACGACCAACTGACGGCGCTGCTCGACCACGACGCGGTCGTCGGCACGGCGGACTACATCTCGCCCGAACAGGCGATGAACGATCCGAAAATCGACATCCGCACCGATATTTACAGTTTGGGTGCCACGTTCTTTTCCATTCTCACGGGCCGTCCCCCGTTCGACGGCCCGACGGCGAGCAAACTCCTCCAGCATCAGATGAAGGACGCCCCGTCGCTGACGAAACTCGACAAAACGATCCCCAAAGATTTGGCGCAGGTCGTCGCTCGGATGATGGCGAAAAAAGCCAACGACCGCTTTCAGACCCCCGCCGACGTGATCGTGGCTCTGCACCGTTGGCTGATGGACACGCCGTCGCTCATGGCGGGTCTGTCGCAAACGCTCGCGGCCGGCTCCGGCAAGCTGAGTTCACAGAGCTTGATGCTGGGGCGTGTCCACCGATCCGAAAAGAAAAAGCCTAACTGGATCTGGGTGTTGGCCGGGGGTGCCGCGGCGCTCCTGTTGCTCGTCGCCGGCGTGGCCATCGCGGTCGCGCTGAGTGGCAGTGGGAAAGATACCGCTGCGGGGACGAAACCGAATCTTCCTCCGACGACGCCGACGACGATGACCCCGCCCACGGGCCCGAAAGGGAACGGCAATGTGCTTTTCACCTTCGATGCGCGGACGGTCGAACCCTTCCGAGCAGTCATGGACGGTACGAAGGTCACCGAAGGAAAAGTGCCGCTGTTCGCCCCCGGGGCGGAACCGATTTCGTGGCGCAAGGGGTCCCGCGCGGAATTCCGCCGAGAAGAGTACCAAGGCCGGCCCGCACTGACGCTCGTCAATTTGAACGAGGACCCCGAACTCAACTCGGCGCAAATCGGCTTCCAATTGGAAACCGGACTCGGCGTCGCCCTCCAGCCGGGTGGCCAATACACGGTGACCGTCGAATACGCCACGGCGGGGGCGGGTCACGGGGCTTTGTGCTTGCAGTCGCTCGATTTCAAGAACCTCGGCAATCAGCAATTGCCCAACACCGGCGGCGAATGGAAAACGGTGTCGCTGGGCTTCCGGCGTGATCCGAAAACACCGGTGCGGTTCACCATCGACGCCTACGCCTCGGGCAAAGAAAACGCCCTGCAAATCGGCCGCTTGCGCGTCAAGGACGATGGCGCAGCGGAACCGGTCGCGTCGGGCGAAATGCTGAGCGAGCTGTCGTGGAAGGGCATGAAGGCGATCACCATTCGCAAACAGACCCTCGACGACAAAGACAACCCGAACAGCAAAATCAACAAGTTGATCGACAGCACCGGCGAAGGGACCTTCCCCAAAGATTGGAATCTCTGGCCTTGGAACCCCGCCACCGTCGCCGAAGCGGTGATCGATCAATCCCGAGGCGAATGGGCGATCGGCATCCGCAACGCGGAAGGCCCCGCCACGACGATGCTGTTCACTCCTCAATTCAACAGCCCGACCGGGTACTGCCGATTGCGCTGCGAAGTCCTCTTCACCGGCAAGAAATCCGGCGCCCAGATCCGCATCATGCCGGAGGGGCAAAAGGCGACCGATGTCATGGTGATCGAATCGAGCGCCGATTGGCAAACGATCGACCTCCCCGTCGACTGCCGGACGCTCGGCCGCTTGAAATTCGAGTTCCACAATTCTGCAAACGCGGATGAGGTTCTTTGGATCCGGAAGTACGAAGTTCTCAGTGCGACCAAGGACGAGTACCTGAAGAAATAACCCCCGGAGCCATTCGATGTCCCGTGTGTTGCTCCCGAGCTCCGGCGAAATCGAAATCCCCCCGTGGGTGGACGACCTCGCATCGTTCCGCCATTGGGTCAATTCGGGCGCATTGCTTGAAAAGCTGTTAAGGCGGTCCCGGCCGAGGTGGCGCTGACCGACCCGCGCGGCCGCATACATGGCGCCGCTGGGCACCAACTCGATGCTCGACGCGGGATCTTCGCTGGGGCTGAATTGGTCGCGCCGTACTCCGAGACTGATCTCCGGCGGCCTCGCTCACGGGAACAGGCCGCGTTTCGCTTTTTCGTTGGCGACCTTCTCGACGCCGAGGCTGAGGGCGGCGGTGCGCATCGTCAACTTCCGCGAGAGCGCTTTGTGCCGGACCTTCGAGTAGGCCTTGTGCATCTGCTTGCGGAGCGCGCTGTTCACTTGGTCTTCGTCCCACATGAACTGCTGGAGATCCTGCACCCATTCGAAGTAACTGACCGTGACACCGCCGGCATTGCAGAGTACGTCGGGGATGAGGAACACGTCCGTCTCGGCGAGGATGCGGTCGGCCTCCGGGGTCGTCGGCCCGTTGGCCCCTTCGGCGATCACCCGGCACTTCAGTTTCCCGGCGTTCTCCTTATTGATGACGCGCTCCGTCGCGGCGGGGATCAACACCGTGCAGGGCGTCGTCAGCAATTCATCGTCGGGGATCGCCTCGGCTTTCGGATAACCGACGATGGTGTGCCGTTCGTTCTCTGGGGCTTGGACGTACTTCTGCAGGGCGGGGATATTGATGCCGTTGGGATTGCGGATCGAGCCGTAGCGGTCACCGATGCCCACGACTTTCAACCCGAGTTTGTGGAGTTCGTCGCAGGTCACGGAGCCGACGTTGCCATAGCCCTGCACGACGGCCGTGCAGGTGTCGGGGGCCAGGTTCAATTCTTTGAGCGCTTCGAGAATGCAGTAGACGATCCCACGGCCGGTCGCTTCGCGGCGTCCGATACAACCGCCGAGTTCGACCGGCTTGCCCGTGACGATCTCCGGGCAGGCGTAGCCGATCTTCATGCTGTAAGTGTCGTAGATCCACGCCATCGTCTGTTCGTCGGTCCCCATGTCCGGGGCCATGACATCGACGCGCGGGCCGATGATGCTCAGAACTTCCTCGGTGAAGCGGCGCGTCAATCGCTCTTTTTCCCCGGTGCTCAGCTTCGCGGGGTCGCAGGCGATGCCGCCCTTCGCGCCGCCGTAGGGGAGGCCCATGATGCCGCACTTCCAGCTCATCCACATGGCCAACGCCGCGACTTCGCCGATATCGACGTTCGGGGCGTAGCGCAGGCCGCCTTTGCTGGCGCCGCTCGTGAGGGAGTGCTGCACGCGGTAGCCGATGAAGACCTGCGTCTTACCGGAATCCATGCGGACAGGGACGCTGACGACGAGCGAGCGCTTCGGCAGCATCAGGCGATCGATGATGCCGACGTCGAACTCCGGCAGTTCGGCGGCGACGGTCCGCAACTGCTCGCAAGCCATGCGGAAGACCTCGGAATTCTCGAAGAGGTTGTGAGGGGCCGGGCTCGACATGGGTGGGGTCCAGTGGGTTCGCCGGGAGAGTCGGCCCGGAAATTATAGGGACGCCCGCCGCCGCACTATGATGAAGGCATGTCGTACCGCGCGTTCAAACGGCTCCTCGGCGAGTCCCACCTCGAACGCAAAAGTCGCTATCTGCTCGGGGCGTTGGTCCTCGTGCTGATGGCGTCGAGCTTCGGTTTCTATGCGAACCGAACCGAGGATCTCGCGTACGATCAGCTCACGCACACGGGGCGGACGCTGGTGTCGCCGACCATCGCGCGGCCGCACATCCGCCAGAATAAAGAGTTGTTCGACGGGATGAACGAGTTCCAAGAGAACCAAAAGAAAAGCTGGCCCGACGACCTCAAAGATTACAAAGCCAAGTTGATCCTGCCCGATTCGACCAAGGCCGAAAACCGCCCCGACCCGGAGGATTTGCCGATCCTGCGGAAGATGCAGAACGAACCGGGGCTGACCGAAGACGCCCGCTTCCTGCGCCACGAAACGGCGTACCTCTACTACGGCGCCGTGCGGGCCGAGAAATCGTGCGTGGGCTGCCACCGCGACGCCGCCCGGATGGCCGCATTCGGCGGAGACACATCCGAGGCCCGCCTCAAAGCCCAAGAGATGGCCAAGCCTCTCCTCGAAGAGGGGGACCTGATGGCGGTCGTGCAGATTCGCCTGTCGTCGGAGATGATCGAATCGGGGCTGCACCAAAACCGCGCGATCTTGATCGCGTTCGCATTGGGAACGACCCTCGCCCTGCTCGCCGGAAGTTATCTGATCGTCCGCTACGTTATTGTGAAGCCGGTGAAGCACTTGAAGTCGGTGGCCGACGCCATCGCCGCCGGGCGTTTCGCGATCCGCAGCGACATCCAAACCGGCGACGAATTCGAAGATCTGTCGGTCGCGTTCAACCGCATGCTCAGCAATTTGATCCAAATGCAGGAACGCAACCGGGGCCTCATCGCGGAACTCGACAAGAAAGTCGACGACTTGGCGCGCGCTAACTTGCAACTCTTTCAGACCGGTCGGATGAAGGCCGACTTCCTCGCGACGATGTCGCACGAATTCCGCACGCCGTTGAATATCGTCAACGGTTTTTCGGAGATGCTGGTCAACTCGGCATCGCTCTCGGACAAGCAGCAGCGCTGGGCCGCGAACATCCACAGCAGCGGCAAGCAACTTTTGGTGATCATCAACGAGATCCTCGACTTGGCGAAACTCGAAGCGGGGAAGACGGAGGTGAGGGTCGAATCGCTCGACGTGCCCGCATTTTGCGAACAGGCCGCGACTCTGTTCCGGCCCCAAGCCGAGAAGAAGGAGATCGAACTCTTGGTGCAAGTCGCTCCGGACTTCCCCGAGATCTTTCAAGACGTCGGCAAGCTCCGGCAGATCGTGTCGAATTTGCTCTCGAACGCGGTGAAGTTCACGCCCGACGGCGGCCGCATCGCCCTGAGCGCGGCCCACGCCGGCCCGGTCTTGATCCTCGCCGTGAGCGACACGGGCGTCGGCATTCCTCTCGAAGAGCAGGAAATGGTCTTCCAGAAATTCCGCCAAGCCTCAAACCCACTGACGCGCGAGCAGGGGGGCTCCGGTCTCGGGTTGTCGATCGTCCGTGAGTTGGCGAAACTTCTCGGAGGCGACGTCGCGCTGCAAAGCGAACCGGGCCGCGGGAGCACCTTCACGCTGACCGTCGCGGCGCGGTTGCCGCCGGGCCCGCTGGCCGGACTCGAAACGCCGCGCGTCGGATAACCGCGGGCGTTTTCGACTTGAGCCGTTCGCCGCGGCGATCGCGAAGAATCTCGGCGCGGCCGCTCCGCAACCGTTCGTCACGCACCATCCGCGCGAAGCGCGCCCGGCCACACTTCGGGTGAAGAGTTCCGCTTCCGCCGCCGGAATTTCTTCGATTCAATCCGCCGCGCCCGACGATAGCTCTGCGTAGAATGCCTCCGGAGTGCGGGTGGACAAGCGATCCCCGCCCGGTCGCCACCCCACGCCGGGAGCGATGCATTCGGAGAAAATTCCGAACCAGCATCTCCCCGCGCCCGTTTCTCGTGTAGAACTAAGTGAGATATCGCTGCGATGCGTGACGTTCCCGAGCGTTGGCTATCTTGGCGAGTACGGTTGGCTTCGCTTCCGGTGCCGACCGAACTTCCCCCGGCCGTCCGACTCCGGGCCACCATGATCGACCCCACGACTCTTTCCCCCGACGACCGCGGCCCGACGGACTTCCGCTCGGAAGCCCCGGATGCCCACGGCATCCGCCGCGGCTTGGTCGCACACATCCGACAATTGATCGCCGCCGGGCAATACGACACCCCCGAACGCTGGGCCTTGGCCGAAGAGTTTTTGTTCCGCCGCACCGAAGAATCGCGTTAGTCCCGGAGTCCGCCCGTGCCTTTGCCGTCGGTCGCGGTGTCGCAATCCCCCGAAGCGCGCTTCCGCGAATTCCTGACCAGCCGGCCGAAGCCGCAGCGCTACACCGAACAGCAGCGCGAACTCGTCCGCCACATTTTCGAGAAGCACAGCCACTTCGACACCGACGAACTCCTCGCCGAACTCAAGGCGGCGAGTCGATCCGTTAGTCGGGCCACCGTCTACCGCACCCTCGCCAAGCTCGTCGAAGCGGGACTGCTGCGCAAAATCGAAATCGGACCCCGCACCGTCTACGACCACGACTACGGCTATCCGTGGCACGAGCACCTCGTCTGCTCCAACTGCGGCGCGATGATCGAATTCACCCACGAGGGAATCGTCGAAGCGGTGAAGGGCGTCGCGGCCCAGAAGCAATTCCGCGTCGAAGGGTACGACCTTGTCGTCCGGGGCACCTGCGCCGAGTGCAACGCCGCCGACGCCGCCAAACGCCGGTACGTGATGTAGTCCGAACCCCACATCCTCGCCCCTTCTTGTCGGGCACGAATTTTGGTTCCGCAGCGTCCGTTGGTTCTGCACAGGGGTGGGGGACTTTCCGCGGAACCAAGATTTGCGTCGGGGCGAAATCCATATCCGAATTCGAGGCTCGACAAGCCGCAGAATCCGAGTTACAAATAGAGTGTCGACCTCTATTTCGGTTCCATCCGCTTCCACATTCGTGGCTCGAGGGCACCTGCCATGATCCATTCCAACTTCCGCCGCGCGTTCACCCTGATTGAACTGTTGGTCGTGATCGCGATCATTGCCATCCTCATTGGTTTGCTGTTGCCGGCGGTTCAAAAAGTCCGCGAGGCCGCTGCCCGCATGAGCTGCGGCAACAATTTGAAACAACTCGACCTCGCGATCCACGGCCTGCACGACACCGCCGGGTCGCTACCGCCGATGGGCGCGAACTGCGCCGACCCGGCCGTGGCGGGCTGCTTCACCCCCGCGACCACGCCCTTCGGCCGGCACCACTACACGCTGTTCCACTTCCTGCTGCCGTATATCGAACAGGCCAACACGTACAATCAGCTGATCCCCACCGGATACGCGGGGGGCCAATACTTCCAAGTCTTTAAGACCTTCTTGTGCCCGTCTGACACCTCGAACGCGGGCGGCAAATGCTTGACGACCAACGGCGGCGCGAACAATTGGGGCATCTCGAATTACGGCGGCAACAACTACGTCTTCGGCGATCCGCCTTCCGGGTTGACCTACTCCGCCGGCAAGAAAGATCTAATCGCGAGCGTCCCCGACGGGTTGTCGAACACCGTGTTCCTCGCGGAGAAGTACGGCACCTGCGGGAACACCGGCAACGTCGCCAACGCCTACGGCAGCCTCTGGGCCGATGCGAATTCCGTCTGGCGACCCGGGTTCAACCTCGGCGCTTACAAAGGCGGCGGAGGAATCGCGACCTACCCGCCGGCGCCGAAATTCCAGACCGGCCCGGGCTATGCCAACAATTGCATCATGGAAGTCCCGCAGGGGATCCACACCGGTGGAATCCTCGTCGGCCTCGGCGACGGCAGCGTGCGCTACCTGGCGGCCGGGATGTCCGATCTCACTTGGCAGCGGGCGGCCGATCCGCGCGATGGGGCCGTCCTCGGCAACGATTGGTGAACCCTCCCGGAGCGACGATGCGATACGGAATCTGGCTGGTGCTCGGCCTCGCCACCGGTTGTGGTTCCGGCGGCGGAAACCAACCGGCCTTTGCCGAGCTGTACCCGGCGAAGGGCGTCTTGCTGCGCGACGGCCAACCCGTGAAGGGGGGCGTATTGCAGCTCGCGGCCCTTCCAACCAGCGCCGATTTTCTCATCAATGCCGAAGTCGGCTCGGATGGCGCGTTCGAGCTGACGACCGTCCGCGCCACCGACTCGCGCGGAGAGCGCAAATCGGGCGTCGCCGCGAGGACGTACACCGCCACCTACCGGCCGACGGTCGCCGATCAGACGACCGGGAACCTCAACCCGGTCGCCTTGCCCAAGCCGGTGGTCGTGGAAGCAAAGCCGAACGACTGGAAGCTCGAGTTGGCGAAGAAGTGATCGCCGTCGGGACGCATCCCGAAATGCGTCGCCATTTTTGTCGAATGCTCCCCCGCGATCGCGTAGCTTATCGGTTCCAACCTCCCCCGCGTGACCGATCCCATGAACGCGCTGCTGCTCACTCTCGCTTTCGTTGCCACCGCCGATCCGACCCCGCCCGCAGGGGTGTTGCCACTCGGTAAGGACGGCAAACCTCTCAACCTCGATTTCGAGACCGGCACGCTGAAGGACTGGACGGCCACGGGCGAAGCTTTCGCGGATCAACCGCTCCTCGGCGACACCGTCGCCGCCCGCCGGGGCGACAATAAGTCCGAGCACCAAGGGAAATACTGGATCGGCGGTTTCGAGAAGCACGGCGACAAACCGGTGGGGACGCTGACCAGCGTGCCGTTCGCGGTGACGCACGCTTGGGGCAGCTTCCTCGTCGGCGGCGGGCCGCATGCGGTGGAAACCTGCGTCGAAATCCTCGATGTGGCCAAGAAGGAAGTCATCTTCCGCGCCGGCGGCGAGGAAGCCGAAAACATGCGCCGCGTCGCCGT
>Ga0105047_10011344_pt1 | contig 14469 bp, 11 predicted proteins | sample MAT04_FD_78384 | JGI IMG/M metagenome (GOLD analysis project Ga0105047, IMG submission 78384) | Freshwater microbial communities from Lake Fryxell liftoff mats and glacier meltwater in Antarctica - MAT-04 (megahit assembly) | ecosystem: Environmental > Aquatic > Freshwater > Ice > Liftoff... | reverse complement strand
TCGACCGAGAACGAGCTGAATACCGCGGACGTGGTGAACATACCTGCCTCCCTTGCCGCAGTGATTCGCCCCCGGACCCTGTCGAGAGTGCCACGCAAGGCGGATGCCGTCGAGCCCTTGCCCCGCGCCCGTGGCCGTCTGGGCGATGGATCAGTCCGACGATCGCTCCCGGAAGGCGACCATGTTCATGCGATTGCCGCACCGCACGCTGCAGAAGAGCTTGGAGCCGTTGCGCGAGAGGTCGACGAGGAGCCCGCCGCAGTCCTCGGCCGCGCACGTTCGCATCCGACCCGTCTCCGCCATTCGCACCACGTCGGCGAGGGCGAGCGCGACCTCGACCCGCATCCGCTCGGCGAGCGGTGCGCCGGGCGAGGTGGCGTGCAGGTGCCAGTCCGACCCGTCGTGCCGTGCGAGATGGGGCAGCGCCCTGGCATCCGCCAGCATCGCATTGATCTCCGCGACGACGCCGGTGCGCTCCATCGTCCAGATTCGGCGCAGCCGCGTCCGCGTGGCCTGCACCTCGACAAGCTCCGCCTCGTCGCCGTCACGCCGGCCCGAGTAGCCGAAGGCATCGAGGAGCGACACGAGTTGGGCGACGGTCGCGAGCTCGTCGCCGCCCGATCTGGATGCGATCGGGACGGTGTTGCCGAGGGCGACGGCGAATTGGAGCGCCTCCTCTGCGTCAGGGGCAAAATGCAATTTGACTCCTTACTCCTGAAGATCCTAACGTCGGTGATGCAGGGCATCCAGGACACGAGAATCGGGGCAGGCGTGACGCGCGCATCCACCTCAGCCGGGCTCGTTGTCGCGGTCATTGCCGCCGCGAGCTTCGGGCTGTCCGGTGCCTTCATCAAGCCTCTGCTCGAGTCGGGCTGGAGCCCGGCCGCCGCCGTGACGGCCCGCTCGCTCATCGGCGGGAGCGTGCTCGTGCCGGTCGCCATCTTCGTGCTCCGCGGGCGGTGGTCGTCCCTCTGGAGAGGTCGCTGGCGCGTGCTCGCGGTGGCGCTGATCGGGATCGCGGGAACCCAGCTCGCGTACTTCGCGGCACTGCAGCGCATCCCCGTCAACACCGCGATCCTCATCGAGTACACCGCCCCGCTGCTCCTCGTCGCGTTCGCCTGGATCACCAGTCGGCGCGCGCCGGGCGGCCTCGTGCTGGCCGGGTCGGCCGTCGCTCTCGCGGGTCTCGTGCTCGTCGTCTCCCCCGGCGGGGATGTCGATTACGACCCCCTCGGCATCGCCTTCGCCGGGCTCGCTGCCGTCGGATGCGCCGTCTACTACGTCGTCGCCGCTCGACCCAGCGACGGGCTTCCCCCAGTGGCCCTCGCTGCCTCCGGCCTGATGCTCGGCGGCGTCGCACTGGGTCTGGTCGGCGTGGCCGGGCTGGTGCCGTTCACCGCGACCTTCGGCACCGTGGAGATGTTCGGCGGCCCGACGCCGTGGTGGGCCCCGCTGCTCGTGGTCGGCACCGTCGCGACCGCAATCGCGTATGCCACGAGCATCACGGCGACCGAGATGCTCGGCGCGCGCCTGGCGTCGTTCGTCGGCCTGCTCGAAGTCGTCGCCGCGGCCCTCTACGCCTGGCTTCTGCTCGGCGAGAACCTGTCCCTGCCGCAGCTGCTCGGTGGCGGGCTCGTGCTCGTCGGCATCGCGTTCGTGCGATCCGAGCGAATCGGGAGCGCCCAGCCCGGGCTACCCGACCCGGCCGAGCTGGGTGAGCTTCGCGTGCAGCAGTGAGTCGCTCGGCTCGACGACGTGCGTGCCGTCGGGGAACGCGATGACGGGAATCTGGGTGCGGCCGCTGATCGCAAACGCCGCATCGGCCCCGGTGTCGACGGTCTCGAGGTCGACGTAGTCGTAGTCGATCTCGAGCGCATCGAGCAGGTGCCGGGAGCGTCGGCAGTCGCCGCACCACTGCGCGCCGTACATCGTGATGCGGTCCGAGGCGGAGCCGTCGGTGTCGGTGCTGTTCGTCATCGGTTCAGCCTACGTGCGGCCCGCGCCGCACCCCCACCCGACAAGGTGGAAGAATTGCTCGGATGACGGACTCCTCGCACGCGACGACCCCCAACACCCCGGCCACGGCCCTGACCGACTCCCCCGATCGACACGAAGCACCCTGGTGGACGACCGCCGTCGTCTATCAGGTGTACCCGCGCAGCTTCGCCGACTCGGATGGCGATGGAATCGGCGACATCGACGGCATCCGCTCAAAGCTCGGCTACCTGGCCGAGCTCGGCGTCGACGTGGTCTGGCTCTCACCGATGTATCCGTCGCCGCAGCACGACAACGGCTACGACATCAGCGACTACCGCAACATCGATCCCATTTTCGGGAGCCTCGCGCAATTCGACGCCCTCGTCGCCGAGGCGCACGCGCTCGGTATCCGCATCGTCATGGACCTCGTGGTCAACCACACGAGCGACCAGCACGAGTGGTTCCGCGAGTCGCGGTCGTCGCTCGACAACCCCAAGCGCGACTGGTACTGGTGGCGGCAGCCGGGCGAGGACGAGTCCCGGCCGAACGGCTGGACGAGCGCCTTCAGCGGTCCGGCGTGGACTCTCGACGAGACCACCGGGGAGTACTACCTCCACCTGTTCGCCCGTCAGCAGCCCGACCTCAACTGGGAGAACCCCGAGGTGCGCACCGCGGTCTACGAGATGATGCGCTGGTGGCTCGACCGCGGCGTCGACGGCTTCCGGATGGACGTCATCAACCTCATCGCGAAGCGGATCGACCTGATCGACGGGCCGGTTCGGGGCGCCGGCGACGGCTTCGTCACCGGGCCCCAGATCCACGACCACCTGCAGGAGATGCACCGCGAGGTGTTCGCCGGGCGATCCGGCCGGTACCTCACCGTCGGCGAGATGCCGGGGGTGAGCATCGACCAGGCGGCCCGGTTCACCGATCCCCAGCGCGCGGAGGTCGACATGGTATTCCAGTTCGAGCACGTCTCGCTCGACTTCGGCGAGCACAAGTTCGACGCGGTCCCCCTCGACCTGGTGGCGCTCAAGCAGAACCTCGGGCGTTGGCAGACGGGGCTAGCGGAAAGCGGCTGGAACAGCCTCTACCTCGACAACCACGACCAGCCCAGGCTCGTGTCGCGGTTCGGGAACGACGGCGAATACCGGTTCGAGTCGGCGACACTCTGGGCGCTCGTGCTCCACCTGCAGCGCGGCACGCCCTACATCTACCAGGGCGAGGAGATCGGGATGACGAATGTCGCCTTCCCGACGATCGACGACTACCGCGACATCGAGGCAATCAACCACTACCGCGAACGCGTCGAGCAGTTCGACGAATCCCCCGCGATCGTGCTCTCGGGCGTGCACGCCCGCGGGAGGGACAATGCCCGCACCCCCATGCACTGGGACGCCTCGAGAAACGCCGGCTTCACGACGGGCGAGCCGTGGATCGCGACGAACCCGAACTACCCGGAGATCAACACGGTGACGGACCGGGCCTCGGAGAAGTCGGTGTTCGACTTCTACCGGCGCCTGATCGCGTTGCGTCACGACGATGAAACGGTGGCGCTCGGCACCTTCGCGATGCTGGAGCCCCAGCATCCGCAGCTCTTCGCCTTCACCCGCACCCTCGGCGAGGACACCCTGCTCGTGGTCGCGAACGTGGCGGATGTCGCGCTCGACACCGTGCCGGTTCAGGTGTCGGGCGCGTCGCTGGTGCTCGGCAACTACGCGGACGTCACGCCGACGGGCCTGCGTCCGTGGGAGGCGCGCCTGTACCGGATGTGACGCCTCTCGAGGAGCGACCGTCGGCGTTGCGCGGGAGCGGCAGGCACCCAGCGTTCGACATGCGTCACTATTCGACGATCTCGCGCACCATCGCATCCCGGATGATCTGTCGCGCCGCCCTCGCCTCCGGGATGGGCAGGAGCGGGTAGACGTGGAGCATCCCCGGCGCCTCGTGGTAGTCGAGCCGAAGCCCGACCTGCGGGGCGAGCTTCACAAGCCGGGCGGCGTCGGCGTTGACGATGTCGCGTGTGCCGCTGAGCATCGTCGTGGGGCCGAGCGCCGAGAGATCGCCGTTGATCGGGCTGACCATCGGGTCGTCCTCCGGCAGCGCGCCGCGGTAGAGGCGCCCGGCGGCCTTTGATCCCGGCACGGCGAGCCACGGGTCGGTCGGCGCGATGACGGCGAGCTGGGGGTCGGTGCCGCTGATGTCGAGCCACGGCGAGATGAGCACGAGGCGCGGTGCGCCCAGCCGGAGGTCCCGCAGCCGCATGGCCACGGCGAGCGCCATCCCGCCTCCCGCGGAGTCCCCCATGATCGTGGTGCCGCCCTCGCCCACCTCGTCGATGAGGGCCGAGGCGAGTTCGGTCATGGCGGGCACGATCTCCTCCGCGACGCCGTCGGGCGCGAGCGGGAAGATCGGCACCGTGAATACCACCCTCGCGCTCACGGCGAGATCGGCGATGAGGCTCCAGTGCTGGGCTGCGATCTGGAAGACGTAGGCGCCGCCGTGAAGGTAGAGCGCGCGCCGCGGTGCCGCCACTCCGCGCGGCGAGACCCGGTAGACCGCCTGGCCGTCGACGGTGGAGACCGAGATGTCGACGCGCCGAGCGAGCCTCCTCGGCGGGCCCCAGGCGGCGGGGCGTACCCGAAGCTCCTCGACCCGCGCGAGCGTGGCCTCTGCCGTGCTGAACTGCTTCTTCGATCCCCGCAGGGTGAGGGCGAGCGGCATGAGCCGACTGGCGAGACTGGGCATGCGCCGAGCCTAGCCGCCCGGTGTGAGCGTTTGTCGAGGGCGATCGACGAGGGTGCGTGACCCGGCGGGAAGCTAGTGACCGCGCGCGATCCACGCCGGCAGGTGTGGCGACTCCGCGCCGATCGTCGTGGAATCCCCGTGCCCGGTCAGCACGATCGTCTCCGTCGGGAGAACGAGCAGGCGCGAGCGGATCGAGTCGATGATGGTCGGGAAATCGCTGTGCGAGCGTCCGGTTGCGCCGGGTCCGCCCTTGAAGAGCGTGTCTCCCGAGAACAGCGTGTTCTCGCTCGCCAGGTAGTAGCAGGTCGAGCCCGGCGAGTGTCCAGGGGTGTGCAGCGCGGTGAGCGTCGCTCCTGCGATCTCGAACGTGTCTCCGTCGTGGACCTCGCCGTCGGGCGCGTCGTGCGGGTAGACCTCGTCCCACAGCATCCGGTCGGCCGGGTTCAGGAAGACCGGGGCGTCGACCTGGTCGGCGAACTCGCGAACGGAGCGGATGTGGTCGTCGTGCGCGTGCGTCAGGAGGATCCCGGCGACCTCCCGGTCTCCGATTGCGGTGGCGACGGCGGCGGCATCGTGCGCCGGGTCGATAACGATGACCTCGTCGTCGTTTCCGACGATCCAGACGTTGTTGTCGACCTCCCACGTTCCGCCGTCGAGCGAGAACGTGCCGGAGGTCACCAGGTTCTCGACGAGCAGTCGCATCAGAGTTCCACGACCGATCGCAGAACGAGCCCCTCGTGCATCTTCTCGAACGCCTGCTCGATGTCGCCGAGCCCGATCCGCTCGGAGACGAACGCGTCGAGATCGAGGTTCCCGGCCTTGTAGTGGCTCACGAGCATCGGGAAGTCCCGCGACGGGAGGCAGTCGCCGTACCACGACGACTTCAGGGCGCCTCCGCGCCCGAACACGTCGAGCAGCGGAATCTCGACCTTCATCTCCGGCGTCGGCACGCCGACGAGCACGACGGTCCCGGCGAGGTCGCGCGCGTAGAAGGCCTGGAGGTAGGTCTCCGGCCGGCCCACGGCATCGATCACGACGTTCGCCCCGTTGCCGTCGGTGACGGCGCGGATGGCCTCGACCGGATCGGTCTCGAGAGAGTTCACGCCGTGGGTCGCACCGAGCGACACGGCGAGGTCGACCTTTCGCGGGTCGATGTCGACGGCGACGATCGTGGTGGCGCCGGCGAGCTTCGCGCCCACGATCGCGGCGATCCCGACCCCGCCGCAGCCGATGACGGCAACCGAGTCGCCGAGTCCCACGCCTCCGGTGTTAATCGCGGCACCGATGCCGGCCATGATTCCGCAGCCGAGGAGGCCGACGGCCGCCGCGTCGACGTCCTCGTCCACCTTGGTGCACTGCCCGGCGGCGACGAGGGTCTTCTCGGCAAAAGCGCCGATCCCGAGGGCCGGCGAGAGCTCGGTGCCGTCCTCGAGGGTCATCTTCTGGGTCGCGTTGAAGGTGTTGAAACAGTACTGGGCCTCGCCGCGGCGGCAGGCGCGGCACTCGCCGCAGACCGCACGCCAGTTGAGGATCACCCGGTCGCCGGGGGCGACACTCGTCACACCCCCGCCGACCGCGGCGACCACCCCGGTGGCCTCATGGCCGAGCAGGAACGGATAGTCGTCGTTGATCGCCCCCTGCTTGTAGTGCAGGTCGGTGTGGCACACGCCGCAGGTAAGGACGTCGACGAGGGCCTCCCCCTGGCCGGGATCGGGAACGAGAATCGTCTCGAGCGACACCGGTGCATCCTTGCTCCGAACCACGACTGCCTGAACCCTGTGCACCATTTCGGCCTGTTCCTCTTCTTGCGACTGCTCGGGCGATACCGCCCGCCCTCTCCATCAGACCACAATTCCCGTGAACGCGAGTCGTGTGACCCGTGGGTCACGCGGGTCGGACCCTGGCCCCGCGGAAGCTCGACCATACTACGAATCGAGTCCAACTAATCGACTATTGCTCGATACGCGGGTAGCGTCGACTACATCGCTGGCCCAGACCTCGCCAGCCAGTACCCCGGGAGATTTCTCATGTCGCACATCAAACTCGGGGAGGACTCTGACCGCGATCGGAGGGCGGATCCGATCCCGCCGGCGTCCGGCGATGCCGATCATCCGCCGACATCCAGCCCGGGACGGCGCACTGCCCTCGCGACTCTCTCGATCGGCGCCGCCGTGCTCGGGGCCGGGGCCGCGGCGATCTCCCTGATTCCGGCGACCACTCTCGCGGCGCTCCTGGCATCGGCCGGGGCCCTCGGCACCGGGATCCTGGCGATGCAGCTGCGCACGCCGCGGCCGCTCGTCGCGATCGTCGGCGTCGTGCTCGGGGCCCTCTCCGTCGTTGTCGCGATCTCGGTCGGCGTGAACACCGCGCCACGTAAGGGCTGATACACCCGCGGTCTCGCGGTTCCCCCGTGCGGGGGTGGAAGAATGGAGCGAGCGTCTGTCACATCGGTGGCGCGACGTGCCCTGATGAGGAGAGACCGATGTCCACTTCCCCAGCCCAGCCCGACCTTCTGCCCTCACTCCCGCTCGGCATGCGCAAGGTGCATCGCGGGGAACTCGCCGCGGTCGCCGTGATCGGCCTGATCCTCGGCATCATCGGTCTCGTCTTCCCCGGCGCGACCCTGCTTACCGTGGCGATCATCTTCGGCAGCTATCTGATCGCCTCCGGCATCTTCCGGATCACGGCCGCGTTCGTTGTGGCGAACCTCAGCCCGGGCCTGAGGTGGCTCACGGCCCTGCTCGGACTCGTCGTCGTGGTCGCGGGCATCTTCACGCTCGCGAACCCCTTTCAATCGCTCGTCGTGCTCGCCTTCGCGATCGGGTTCGGCTGGATCGCCGAGGGCATCATCGACTTCATGGGCGGGCTCCGCGGAACGGTGGTGCCGCGTTGGCTCGGTTTCGTCAGCGGGGTCGTCTCTATCGCCGCGGGCGTCGCGATGTTCGTGCTGCCCGCCGCGGGAATTCAGGCCCTCGTGCTCATCGGATCGGCGCTGCTGATCGTCGTGAGCGTCACGACCCTGCTGACACTGCCCCGCAAGCCCAAGTCCGCCGTCTGATCCGGCGCGGTATTCGACGCGTGGCCTGACGGCGGGCCTGCGGCGGTGCCGCTGGTTCAGCGGCCTCCCGCGCGAGAGGGCATGCCGTGCTTGTCGTGCTTGTCGTGCTTGTCGTCGTGCTTGTCGTGGTTGTCGTGCTTGTCGTCGTGCTTGTCGTGCTTGTCGTCGTGCTTGTCGTGCTTGGGGTGCTTGGGGTGCTTGGGGTGCTTGTCCTCGAGCACGGCCACGGTGCGGGCGGGCACCGTCACGGTCCCGGTCGCCGAATCCCAGGTCGTCTCCGTGACCGTCGCGTCACCGCCCGTGGCTTGGATGTCGCTCAGCGCGAATCCGCGGCCCGCGAGCTCGTCGATGGTGATGGCCTGCGCGTCGGGACTCGCATTGAACATCACGAGCACGCCGTCGAGGCGACGGTCGACGTCGACTCCCACCGTGTCGTCGATGCTCATCGCGATCACGCCGGGCACCGCATCCGGTCCGCTGCCGGGGAAGCTCAGCTTCTCCCGGATTAGGTCGGCGTCACCGAGGCGGAACAACTCGCTCGATTGCTTGATCCGCAGCAGGGTCTTCGCCTGCTCGGCGCCGAACGCGATGTCGGCTGGCGCTGGGCTCAGCGCCGCATCCTCAAGCAGCGGCCGCATTATGGCCCACTTGTCCTCGTTGTCGGCCGCGGTCGGGAGCCCGACCCCGAAGTTGTTCGACTGCCCGGTCCAGTCGATGCGGTTGAACCAGTCGCCGGAGTTGTAGCTGTTCCGGTCGAGTGACTTCGAACGAAGCAGATCGGTTCCCGCGTGCCACAGCGACGGCGCCTGCGACAGCGTCGCGGTCGCGAGGGACAGCGTGTTCATGCGCACCCGGTCGGCCATTGGCGTGTCGGCCGGCAGCTTGAGCGCCAGGAGGTCGAAGAGCGTTTCGTTGTCGTGCGCGTCGACGTAATTGATCGTCTCGTCCGGCTGGTCGGCGTAGCCCGCGGGCGACCCGTTGTAGTCGAACTCGTCGCCCCGCTTCACGGTTCCGTCGGAGGAGACGAAGCTGAAGGCGCGCAGGTTCGCGGTGAGCCCGAGGCGCACGAGGTCGCTCTGCTCGGCGAGGCGGGCGAGCGCCTCCTGGGGGGACCCGTTGATCGCCGCACCATTCGGGTCGGTGCCGAGGCCGGTGCCGAAGCCCTGCTGCTGCACGGTGCCTCCGTCGACGGGGCTGCCGCCGTGCACCGCGTCGCGGAGCCGGTCGTTGAAGGTACCGATGCCGGTGCCGCCGAGCTGGCCCTGCGTCGCCTGCTCGAACAGCGCGTTGTCCGCGACCTCTCCGAAGTTCCAGCCCTCGCCGTAAAGGTAGACGGCAGACCCGTCGACGCCGTGCTTCTTGATGGTCAACCCGTCGAGCGCGGCGCGCACGGCACGCATGTTCGCGGTGGAGTGGTGTCCCATCAGGTCGAAGCGGAATCCGTCGACCTTGTACGCCCCGGCCCAGAGCACAACGGAGTCGACCATGAGCTTTTCGGCGAGACGGTGCTCGGTGGCGATGTTCTGGCAACAGGTCGACGTCTCGACGGCGCCCTGGGCTGTGAGGCGGTGATAGTAGCCGGGAACTACGCGGTCGAGTACCGACTTCGCAGCCTGGCCGCTCTGCGCTGTGTGATTGAACACCTGGTCGAGAACGACCTGGAGTCCGCGTTCGTGCAGCGCGCCGACCATGCCGCGGAACTCGGAGACGCGGGCGCCGCCGTTCGCATCCACCGCGTATGACCCCTCCGGGACGGAGAAGTGGAGTGGGTCGTAACCCCAGTTGAAGCCGTCCTCGTCGGCGATCGCCTGGATGCACGCCTGCTGCTCGGTCGACGCCGGGCCGAATGACGCCAGGTCGCAGTCCGGCGTCCTCTGGGCGGCGCGGTCCTCCTCGATCGTCGCGATGTCAAAGGTCGGGAGCAGGTGGACGGTGTTCAGGCCGGCCTCGGCGAGAGTGTCGAGATGCCGTGTGCCGGCGCTCGGCACTCCGAAGGCACCGTAGGTTCCCCGAAGGTCCTCCGGCACGGTCTCGTCGGAGATCGAGAAGTCGCGCACGTGCAGCTCGTAGATCGCACGGTCGACGGGCTTCTTGATGATCGGCGCCTTCGCCTTCTCCCACGCTTTGGGGCGCAGCGACTTGTCGGCGAGGTCGACGATGACCGATCGCTCGGAGTTCGGCGTGAGTGCGGTGGAATAGGGGTCGGTCACGAGGTTCGTCTCGATCACGCCGGTGGTCGGGGCGAACACCGTGACCTCGAACAGGTACGAGCTGCCCTTCCAGCGCCTCTTCCCGGACACGGCCCAGGTTCCGTCGGGCTCCCGCTCGAGCTCGACGCGCTCGGGTTCGCCGTCGTCGCCCTTCGTCCACACGAGTGCGTTGACGTTCTGCGCCGTCGGTGCCCACAGGGCGAGGGTCGGCCGCTTCTTCGCCCAGCTGACGCCGAAGTCGCGGTCCGCTGCGGCCTCCGCGTAGAGGTCGTCGAGAACCCCGGGCAGCTGCACCCCGGTCGCGGCGCTCAGCACCCCGTCGGAGTCGGTCTGACTCACGAGCAGCTGCGTGGTGAGCAGCCGCTCGACCTTCGCGCGGTCGACACCGACGGGGCGCAGAGCGACGAAGCTGGCCAGCGCCGGGAACCGCTCCGCCTCCGCGTCGGACAGCCCCGCCGGGTCGTACTCGAGCCGCAGAGTCTCGCCGCCCGTGACGCCGTCGCCGTCGACAACGAGTTCCGCCGTCGTCGACGCGTGCAGCGCATATCCGAGGTCGGCCGGGTCGGCATTCACCGGCAGCAGGTCGCGCGGCCACGCGAGGGTGGATTCGCTGACCCAATGGGCGCGCTGCTGGGAGCTGCCGGCGAGCGGCGGGTCGCTCGACTCGATACTGAGCACGTTGGTCTCGAGTTCGTAGCTGAACACGGTCGCTTTTCCCTCCGCGGCACCGAACGAGATGTTCGCGCCGTTCGGCACGCTGTCGGCGCCGTAGTTCTCGGCCCAGCCGAGGTCGTGCGCCGCCTTGGCCTCGTACGAGCCGGTTGGCAGGGCGCTGGTCTCGAACGTGAGGATACCGTCGCCGTCGACGTCCTGCAGCCAGGTGGCGAGGCAGTCCGGCTGCCAGTCGCCCTGGCATCCGGCCTCCTCCTGAAACGAGCCGGCGGCCACGACGATGTCGCCCTGCGCGGTGTTCTGGAAGTACTTCGTTCGCGGGTCGAAGTAGAAGGTGACCGGCCCACCCTCCCACGTGTAGCCAGCGTTGGCACCGCCCGGGACTCCACCCGTGCCGTAGTTGACATCCCACGACCCGTCGATGGCGATCTTGTACTCGTAGTCGCCGGCGGGGATGTCGAATGTGCCGGCGTAGACGCCGTCGGCCCGGAGAGTAAGCTTTGCCGCCTCACAGCCGGGCTGCCAGTCGCCGGCGCACCCCATCTCGGAGTTGTGGCTGCCCGCGACCGTCACCGAGCCGATCGCCGTCGGCGGCGCGGTGCTCTCGGCGAGCGTGATGGTGTTGCCGACCGAGGCATAGCTGGAGGCCGCGGATCGCTCGCCCGCGGCGTCGGTCGACACGGCGCGATATTCGATCAGCGTGCCGTCGGCGAGCCCTGCCGTGTCGTGGAACACCCGCGGAGAGGTGTCCTCGGCCGTGCCGAGCGGAGTCCACCCGGCGGCGCCGACGACGCGCCAGGCGATCGCCGTCTCCTGCCAGGTCGCGTCGTCGACATCAACACCGACGGGAGAGACCCCGGTCACACCCGTGCCGGCAGCCGGCACGTCGACCGCGATCGCTGCCGCGGCATCGGGCGACGTGACGGCCCGGTCGGCGACGACCACGACGGCACTGCGGGCGGGCACGGTCACCGCGAGCTCGCCGGTGTCGGTCGAGGTGCCGGCCGCGGCGACGCCCGGGTAGAGCGCCTGGAAGTCCGCGCCCCGTGTGAGCGTCGGCACCGTCACCGTCTTCTCGGCTGAGGAATTGTTGAGCGCGACGAGGTGCTCGACCTTGTCGGCGCGGTCGACGCGGCTGAAGGCGTAAACGCCGGCGCCATTGTCGGCGTAGCGCTCGATCTGCGCCCCGGAGGCGAGGGCCGGGGTCGTCCGGCGCAGCTCGGAGAGGGCGGAGATGTGGCTGTACAGCGGGGCGGACTGGTCAAATCGGTCGGTGGAGCCGGCGGTCTCGCCGGTGATGAGCTTCTGGTCGGCATACTCCGCGACCTCCGTGGCGAAGAGCGACTGGCGTGCGTCCTTGTCGTTTCCCGCGCCCGCGCCCATAAAGCCCTGCTCATCCCCGTAGTAGACGACGGGCTGGCCGCGGGTGAGGAACATCAGCTCGTGGGCGAGCTCGTCGCGTTCGAGAGGCGCGTCGCTGTTCGCCAGAAAATAGCCGACGCGCCCCATGTCGTGGTTTCCGAGGAAGGTGGGCAATGCGTACGCGTTCGAGTCGGGCGTCGTATAGAGGTCGTCGCTTGCGAACAGCTGGCTCAGGCCCTTCGCGGAGTTGCCCGCCGCGAAATTCACCGCCTGGGACTGGAATGCGAAGTCGATCACGGAGTTCATATCGGTGTTGCGCACGTAGGGCGACAGCTTTGCCGCATCGGCGTCGTAGACCTCGCCGAACATGAAGAAGTCGGGTTTGCCCGCCGCGTGCGCGTAGTCCAGCACCTCGGTGGTCCACTTCTCCCAGAACTCGAAGTTGACGTGCTTGACCGTGTCGATGCGGAACCCGTCGATGCCGAGGTCGACCCAGCTCTGGTAGACCTCCGCGAACCCGTCGACGACGCGGGGATTCTCGGTCATCAGGTCGTCGAGACCGGAGAAGTCGCCATCGAGCACGCTCTCCCCCTCGAAGGTCGAGTCTCCCCTGTTGTGATAGAGCGTCGGGTCATTCAGCCAGCCGGGGACCTTGACGTCGGCGTCGTCCGGCGCGACGACCGGTGTGTACGGAAAGGAAGTCTGATCGAGCGCCGGGAACTCCCCGGTGCCGGCGTAGTCCGCCGGGTCGAACGGCTCGCCGGCCGCGGTCGTGTAGGGCGAGGTCGCCTTGTCGATGTAGGAGTACTGCTGCTCTTCGTAGTCGATCACGTCGGCAGTGTGGTTCGTGATGATGTCGAAATACACCTTGATGTCACGTTCATGAGCGTCGGCGATGAGCGACTCGAGCTCGGCGTTGGTGCCGAGGTGGGGGTCGATCTGGGTGAAGTCGGTGATCCAGTACCCGTGGTAGCCCGCCGAGGCGTTCTCACCCTTGCCCTGAACCGGCCTGTTCTTGAACGACGGAGTGAGCCAGATCGCACTCGTTCCGAGGCCCTCGATGTAGTCCAAACGCGAACGCAATCCCGCAATGTCTCCGCCGTTGAAGAAGCCCTTGTCGGTCGGGTCGAAGCCCGAGACGAGAGGGTCGTCGCCGAGCCCTGCGGTGTTGTTGGCCTCATCGCCGTCGTCGAACCGGTCGGTCATGACGAAATAGAACTGCTCGTCGCTGCCCGGCTGGCGGATCGGGGCCGCGGCGAGCGGCGCGTCCGCCGTGGAGTAGGGGCCGTCGAGCGAGAGCGCCTCGAGGCCGACGCGCTTCTTCGCCAGGTCGAATGTGAAGCGCAGCATGGCGTCGCCGGCGATCGTGAGCGGGATGTTGTCGGCGCCGCCGTCGAGGCCGTATGCCTCGTCCCACGTGTCGTTGAGCGCGACCTTGTAGTCGTATTCGCCGGCCGGCAGCTCGAACTCGGCCGCCCAGACCCCGTCGGCGCCGGTGGGCACAAGTTCCGATGCCTCGCAGGACGGCTGCCAGTCGTCGTCGCACCCGATCTCGTTCTGAAGGCTGCCGACCAGTGCCACGGTGGGTGCCGCTTCGGCCCGTGCCACCTGCGACATCGAGGTCGGGGCGATCGTGGCGGGGGCGACCACGAGACCGGAGGCGAGCACGGCGCCGGCGCCGATCATCGCGAGAATTCGGCGTGCGCCGGTGTGCTTCGTCATCATTGACTCCCCCTGGTGCCGCGCCCAGTCGCGCGAGATGCAACAGAATCGAGAGTACGTTATTCGAACGCCGATGCAAACGTTTGCAGGAATTCGGTCAGGAGCCGCCGACGACCCCTCCGAGCCCTGCGGGCAGGGTCGCCGCGGCCGTCATCGCCGTCGGAGCCCGTGAGATCCTCGCCAGGTTGGCGGCCACGATGACGGGCGCCACGGGCACGGCGTGCAGTACCGTCCAGCCCGGTCCGAGCCGCCGAAGCCCGTCGACGGTGTCGAATTCGCCGATCGCGGCGCGATAAGGCCCCCTGGCATCGGGATGCAGCGGGCTTCGCCCGAGCACGCGCGCCGCCGCTCCCCTCGCCCCGGGCACCTCCTGCCGGAGCACACACTCGCGCATCGACGCGAATGCGGGCTCACGGCTTCGCAGAGACAGCCCGGTCGCATCATCTTTCGCGTTCACTGCCATGGTCTCCCCTCCCGCGCTCACGGTCGGCGAGCCGCCGGCCGGGGGCCAGCCCCCGAACTGGGTGCCGGCAGGAGGGCCCCAGGGGTCACGCGTTGATGATCACCTTGAGGGCCTTCGTCTCGGCGGCCCGACCGAACACGTCGTAGGCCTGGAGGATGTCGTCGAGCGCGAACGTGTGGCTGATGAAGTTCTCGGCGACGATCCTCTTCTGCGCGACGAGCTTGAGCAGGATCCCGAGGGTGTCGGTGTTCACCAGC
>Ga0105047_10011343_pt1 | contig 14470 bp, 10 predicted proteins | sample MAT04_FD_78384 | JGI IMG/M metagenome (GOLD analysis project Ga0105047, IMG submission 78384) | Freshwater microbial communities from Lake Fryxell liftoff mats and glacier meltwater in Antarctica - MAT-04 (megahit assembly) | ecosystem: Environmental > Aquatic > Freshwater > Ice > Liftoff... | reverse complement strand
CAGGCCGAAGAGGTCTTCGTTTGAGTTCTTAAGGGTGTCGTACAAATCGCCAACCCGAAGAATCTGGTCGATGACGTTATCGATCCGGACGGCAGCGAAGTACTGGAGCGCTTCGAAGTCAGTGGCGGTGTAGGTGGGTGCGGTGCTGTCGAAGAGATTGGAGTCGGAGTACGCGATTCGCGTGTTGGCGGTGGTCGCGGAGACGCCGCCGATGGAGGCGGTGATCGGGAGCGAGATGCTTGCGATCGCGGTGGCGGCGCCGAAGCCGGCGTAGTCGGAACCGTTGGTCGCCCATCCCGCGAGCGTACGGGTGTAGCCGCTGCCGCCGAGGTTGATCGGGATGCGTGCGCCCAGATATCCGGCCGCGCCGACGACCTGGCCGCGGATCGCGCCGATCTCGACATCGAACGTCTCGCCATCGAGCGCATAGCCCGCGAACGCGTTCAGCCGCGTAAAATTGACCCCGACATTTGACGCCGGGATTGCCGCACCGCTGCCGTAGACATGGCCGGCGAGGTCGATCGAGATCGTGAACGCGATATCCGCCCCGCCGCCGGTCTGGACGGTGGCGCTATCGCCGAGGCGCAGGTTCAAGTCGCGCTCGAGCGCTTCGAGCGTGAGCTTTTTTGTGTCGCCTTTCACGCTCAGGATCGTGACCGTCAGATCGATCCTGCGGACGTCGGTCGCGTCGGGCTTCGTGAACGCGGCATCCACCTGCAACACCGATTTGTTGCCTTGAACCACCGTGTTTAGCTTCGTTTCCAGCGCGGTCTTCAGCCCGCTCAGGTCCGTGATCGTCCCGGCCGAGCCGAAGTAGCTGACGACGGTCGAACTCAGCGACAGGTAACTTCCGATCGACGCCGGCTGGATCGAGCGTGACAGTTCCGGCACCGGGTTGCCGCTGCCGTCGAGTGTGGCGGAGTTCGGATAGAGCAGGTCGGTGATGCGTTCATCGACGACCGGCACTTCAGTTTCGGTGTTGCGGTACGGCTGGGAGTTGGCGCTGACGATGGCGGCACCGATGGCGTCGATAACGCCGATGGCGTCCTGGATGCGCGTCTTGGTTGTTGCGTCGACGGGCAGATCAGGCGACAGCGTCTTCAACGATGACGCGCCCTGAAATGCAAACGTGATCGATCGATCGGAGGTGTTGGCGAACGTGGTCTGGGTGTTGTTGTAGGTCACCAGCCGCAACGCCGCCTGGAACTGCGCCGCCGTCTTCCCGCCGGCGGCGGTGACGGTCAGCACGCCGGTGCCGGCGCTATACGAACTACTAAACCCGGCCGGCGGAGAGGGCAACGCGAGCACGTCGTTTCCGCTTTGAAGGTTGGTGGCGATGGTGACGGTCGCGCTGGTGTAGGTGGCGACGGCATCGCTGGAGTTGACGACGACCGAGGCATCAACGACCGACGCCCCGCTGCCGACGATATGGCTCGCCGCCCCGCCCGACGCGGTAACGGTGAAGGTCGCGAGCAGGCCGTCGAAGCTGCCAAAGCTCATCGCGCGGACCGCATCGTTGCCGCTGACGTATTCAAGCTGCCAGTCCCCGCCGCGTTTGGCGTTGCCGGTCAGATCGGTCGAGGCAGCGACGGTCGCGGACGACCGCTTCGCCAGCGCCTGCACGAACGCCCTACCGGATTCGCCGGCCGCAACGTCACAGCCGTAGATCGCGACGACCGCATCCGATGTCAACGACGCGCCCCACGATTCAATCTCCTTCGACCTTTTCGAGAGCGTGTTGCCGTCGATCACCTGATCGCCGACGACGATCGATCCGGATGAACCGTGTGTTAACAGGTGAACCGCCCGGACCTTGCCCGCCTGACGGAGCGCCGCGGTGATCTGGGAGAGGACGTCGGATTGATCGTCCAGAACGAGCAGCCTGGTGGCAGCCGAAACGCGGGCGGGCAATAGCCCGTCCTTTGCGAGTCGCGGATCGATGACGATCAATTCCCACGCGGTCTGCGCCATCTCCGGCCCGGCCGACAGCGTTGCGGGCATCGTCATGTGCGATTGCAACCGCGCGTCGCCGGCGACGCTGAGCATCACGCGCGGCTCAAGCGATTCGATCGACGTCTCCCGATTGGGTTTACGTGTGCGCGGCTTGCGCGATTTCTTGCCCGATTCAGGCGATGTGCCCGATTTCGCCCCGTGGGAATCCATCCGTGACTCCGATCAATTTACATCCATGCAGAGACACGCGAGCCCTCCCGCGCATCTTCCCAACTCACCGTCTATCGCGTCGAACCACTCCAAATCGTGAGAATGATCGGACGTAAACGTTATTGGACGATGGCGTGACCGAATGCCGCGCCTGGACCGATAATCATTGCGTTTGAACACAGGAATTGACGGGCGGATATAGTGCGTCATTCCCCCGACCCGACCCCCTCGCCCGGAGTACCGGGAAAGGGAACATGCCATTGCCGGGGTTGTGACCCCGCGCCTGTGCCGCGTCGGTTTAGCAGCCATGCGATCGGTGGTATCATCGACAGTCAAAGGAACAACCCGCATGCCAACGATTCGAGACGTCCGCGTTATCCTGACCGCTCCGGCGGGTATTTCGCTGGTGGTGGTGAAAGTGGAGACGTCGGAGCCCGGCCTCTACGGTCTCGGCTGCGCGACGTTCACCCAGCGATACATGGCCGTCAAAGCCGCGGTTGAAGAACACCTCAAGCCGCTGGTGGTCGGCCGCGATGTGCAGCAGATCTAAGAGATCTGGCACCTGGCGATGAACAACGGCTACTGGCGCAACGGACCCGTGCTGAACAACGCCGTGGCGGGCATCGATATCGCGCTGTGGGACATTAAGGGCAAACTGGCGAACATGCCCGTCTATCAGTTGCTCGGCGGGAAATACCGCGAGGCGGCGGCGGTGTACCGGCACGCCGACGGAAAAGATCCGCACGAAGTCGCTGATTCCGTGCGCAAGTTGGTCGAGACGGGCGTGCGACACGTGCGCGTGCAATGCCGCGGCTACGGCGGCGCCGGAGCCGACGTCCCGCGGCCACGCGGCGCATTGCCCGGTGCGTACTACGATCCCCGCGCCTACGTGCGCAAGACCCTCGAAACCATCGAACACGTCCGTGCCGCGCTCGGCCCGGAGGTCGAAATACTGCACGACGTCCACGAACGCCTCTCCCCCGCCTGGGCGATCGATTTTGCCAGGCAGTTGGAGCAGTACCGCCTCTTCTTCCTTGAAGACGCCCTGGCGCCCGAAGACATGGACTGGTTCGCCAACATCCGACAGACCTGCACCACGCCGCTGGCAATGGGCGAGTTGTTCAACCACCCGCGCGAATGGACGCCGCTCATCACGGGACGGCTCATCGATTTCATGCGGATGCACATCACGCAGATGGGCGGGCTGACGCCGGCGCGCAAAATCGCGATCCTCGGCGAACTGCACGGCGTGCGAACCGCCTGGCACGGACCCGGCGACGTCTCCCCCGTCGGCCACGCGACCAACGTCCACCTCGATCTCGCCACCGCCAATTTTGGCATCCAGGAGTTCTCCGGCTTTAATCAAGCCTCCCTGGACGTCTTTCCCGGCTGCCCTGAACTGCACGGCGGCTACCTCTACGCCAACGACAAACCGGGCTTCGGCATCGACCTCGACGAAACGCTCGCCGCCAAGTTCCCGTGTACCAACACGACCGTCGATTGGACGCAGGCCCGCCTCCCGGACGGCGGGCTGCATCGTGCGTAGGGCGCGGGGGTCGTTGTCGCACCGGCTCGTCCACGGTACAACCGCCGCGTGATCGAGATCATCTGGAAGCTTCTTGCGACGTTCGGACTCGTCGCGCTCAACGGCTACTTCGTCGCGGCGGAATTCTCGGCGGTCGGGGCGAGGCAGTCGCGGCTGGCGGTACTCGCGGAGACGAGCCTGCTGGCTAAGGCGGCGCTGAAGGTCAAGCAGAAGCTGGACCTGTATCTGTCCACCTGCCAATTGGGCATCACCATCGCCTCGCTCGGCCTGGGCGCGGTGACCGAGCCGGCGATAGCGGCGCTGCTCGATCCGCTGCTGGCGAAGATGGGCTTCGCGATCCCTCCGGGCGGACATTCGGCGCTGGCAATCGCGATCGCGCTCACCATCGCCACCGCGCTGCACGTCGTCGTCGGCGAGGTGGCACCCAAGAACCTGGCCATCTTCTTTCCTGACCGGATGCTGCCCATCCTCGCGCCGCCGTTGATCGCATTCACCTACCTGCTCTATCCGCTGATCTGGACCCTCAACTACGCCAGCAACCTGCTGCTACGGCTCGTCGGCGTCAACCTCGGCCACGACGCCCACGGCGGGATGCCGCACACCGAAGAGGAGCTGCGCGGACTGCTCAGCCAAGCGATCGCATCCGGCGAGATCGGGCGAGAGCAATCAACGATCCTGCTTAGCGCCTTTGCGTTCGGTGAGCTTCTGGCGCGGCAGATCATGACCCCGCGGACCAACGTACAGTTCCTCCGCGTCGGCCAGCCCATCGGGGAAATCCTGAAGTTCATCCAGAAGAGCGAGTTCACGCGATTTCCTCTCTGCGGCAAGGGGATCGACGACGTCGTCGGCTTCATCCACGCCCGGGACCTGCTGACCCACCTGAAGCTTGTCCCCGGCCGACTCCGCTTCGTGGACGAGAGGTCGCCGGATGGCCAGGCGATCGCCATCGCAGGTGGGAAGCCGGGGGCGGGCATCCACGTCATCGGCAGCGGCAATGTCGATCTGATGAAGATCAAGCGCGACGTGTTGCATGTGCCGGAACTGGTGTCGGTGCAGGTGCTGCTCAGGCAATTCCAGGCGACGCGTAAGCACATGGCGGTGGTGGTGGATGAGTACGGCGCGACGCAGGGGATCGTGACGCTCGAAGACGTGATCGAACAGATCGTCGGGGAGATCGACGACGAGTTCGACAAGAAGACCAAGGACGTGGTGACCGAAGGCGCGAACACCCGTGTGAACGGCGAGTTCCCGCTGCATGAACTGCGTGTACGGCTGAACCTGCCGGCATCGATTGAGATCGAGGAAGCCGACACCGTCGGCGGGTACATCACGCACACGCTCGGGCGTCTGCCGCGGGTCGGGGATACGGTCGAAATGGGCCCCTACAACGCCGCCGTCACCGGAATGACCCGGCGGCGTGTGACGTCTGTGCTGCTTACGCCGATCCAACCCAAGTCCGATACCAACGGCGACGACTGAACAAGTTCCACTGATCCACGAATCGGGTCGATGTATTCTCCATGAAAGTCATTGCGGAGACCGTCGGCCAGGGTACGCCTGCTCTTGAGCGGCAGCCGGGTGACCAGAACAACCTGTATATTATCGGCGGCGATCCTGCGGGCGTGCATAACCCGTTCGAGCACACGGAGAACCTCACGCTTGCAAGCGACCCCAAACGCCCCGCCACCGCAAGCTGCTTTGCACGCCACAACCACCTTCACCGCTGGCACGACAGCACCGCCGACGTAGCGATCTATTCCTGGGGCATGGTCCGGCATGCGACAAATCGCGACCCCGATTCGCTGCTGCACTGGGTTGCCGGCGTGGTGGCGAAGGACGAACTGACGCCGCTGCGCGAGTTGCTCGGCACGTTCGTCATAGTGATCGACGACCGCCGAAAACGCGAGCTGACGATCATCAACGACCCGATGGGCCTGCGCCCGCTGTACACCGGCACGCATGGCGGACGATTTGTTGCTGGCAGCGATGTGCTGGCAATCTGCGGCGCAGGGCTGAGCGACAACGAACCCGACTACGACGCCATCGCCGCGTGGATTCGCTACAACCAGCCCGTCGACGGTCAGTCCGTCGTCACCGACTACCGGCACCTCCCCGCCGCCTGCGTTCGCACGGTCGATTCAACGGGCAAGATTCTCCGCGATCGCACCTACGGACCGCTGCCGTTCGATCGCATTGAGACGTCGCAGGAGAACGTCATTGAGCATGCGTTCAATGCGACTTCGCATTCGCTGACCACGCAGCTTCGCGGGCACGCCGAAATCAACTTCCCGCTCACCGGCGGGTACGACAGCCGGCTGCTGTTTGCAATCGCGTCTACGCAGGGCAAAGCAAAGCTCTACGCCGCGACGCTGGCAACGCGAGAGATCGAAACGATGCTCGCCACGCAGATCGCCACCGCGATGCACCACCCGTTGGAAATCCTTCGCGCCAAGCCGCGCATTCTTGACCTGTTCGACGACCCGTTCTGCTTCACTTCCGGCGGTTTCATCACCGGCCGGAACCTTACAAGCAAGATGGCGCGCAGGCACCGGGGGATGCCGCTGGTCAGCGGCTATCTCGGCGACGGCACGATGCGAGGCTCGCTGCTGGCCAGCGGCAACGCTCACTTCGCCAAGGACGACGAAAACCTGTCCATCGATGACCTGCTTACCTCAGTCGACAAGCGATTCATCATGCACAAGCACCGAGCGAACTTGATGTTCAAGCCGCTGCAAACGCGTCTGGCGGTGCGCGCCAAGCGCTCGATGCGATCGTTCGTCGAGACCGCAATCGCCTCGACCAAGCCGATGCTCTATTGCGACCTGCTCTGCCGCCAGCGGTTTTACTACGGAAGCGTCTTTCTTCAGCACCTGAGCGTCGCCGAGGCGATCACGCCGTACGCGTCGTGGGACGTGCTGGCGTCGCGCGTACGTTATGCGGTTCCGCTGCATAACGAGAAGAGCTACCCGGAACTGTTCAACAGGCACTTCCCGCAACTGGCGCACATCCCGCACTCGCTCGACAAGGAGAAACTCACCGGCCCGACCCCGCCGACGCCCGCCACGCGTCACCTCCGCCGATGGAGCGCCGATGTCGCGGCGGCACTGATCGTCAGCGATCTGCTGGGCGCGTTTAAGAAACGCACGCTCGTGGGCCTGCTGCCCAAGACGCTTCTCGGCGAAACCGAGTACCAGGACGAGATCACGTTCACTTACAAGATGTTGATGTTCGAACGTGCGATGCGCAGGAACCACGTCAGGTTCGACTGGAACAAGCTTTAGCGGCCCGTCGCGATCACATTTCGCGCAGGTGGTAGCTCTTGATCATCGTCTGCTGGAAGTCGGGATAGGCGTTGACGTCTAGTTCCGCAAGGTCCGTCCCGTCGAACTCGGCGTCTTCGGTCACGCGGACTCGCTTGGACGAATTCAGCACGAAGAAGACGCAAAACGCGATCGCGCCGCCGATCACTATCGTGGCGATACAGAGCGCGGCCCAGGCGAAAATCCACCAACTCGGTTCACGAACAAACGCAACCAGCGACGCCACGGCCAATCCGACCAGCCCGCCCACCAGGTGCGTGGGGATGGCGGCGGTGACGTCGTCGATTCGGAAGCGAACTTCCAGCGTCATCACCGCGAACGGGACGATCGTGCCCACAGTAATGCCCACCAGCACCGCGATCCACGTCGGGTTCAGCCCCACGCCCCCCGCGCACAGCCCGCCGAGCGTCGCGGCAATGGTGAGGCCGGTGTCGATCTTCCCGAACTTGATCGACCCGAACGCCGCCCCCGCCAGCGCTGCGGCGCTGGCGCAAAGAAGCGTACCGGCTGAAGGTGAGATGCCGACGAACGCGACCATCAGCACCAGCAACCCCACGAGTTGAAGCGCGATGTTGTGGCCGGGGACGAAATTGACGGACTGGTCGCGATTGAACTTTCCCTTACGCGCCCCGACCCTGTTCGCCGCCACCAGCGCCGCCGACCCGCCTAGCAGGCAGGCCAGGCCGATCCCGGAATCTGGCATACGCGTGCGAAAGCTGATCTGTTCCAGAATGGGCAGCACGATCGCGATCAACCCGGTGACGATGAGCACCGGCAGCACCCGCGTCCGCTCCGCCGTCGCGCCTTGGACGGCGGCGGTGGCGATCAGGATATATGGGAGCACCCGGAACGCGACACGTGAGCTTTCCCCGATACCCAGAAAGTGCGACCACGTGATGTATCTGGTCTCGTCCCCCGCTGGCACGGGCACGAACGCCGCACCGATCGCCCAGAGCGCCAAGCATGCGACGGAAAGGTCCAGAAGCAGTCTTACGATCGCGCCGGCGGCGTTCTTGCTGCGGACCGAGCCGCTGATGAGCAGCGCGTGTCCGACCCGAACCAGCAGAAGCAGCGACAGCAGCAAAACAGTATCTGAGACCGGCATGGACGACTGTTGTAACTACTCAACCTCTGGCTTACCAGATGCCCGTCATGCGACATCTCATCCACCTTCGCTATACTCCGGCTGAATGATTCGTCGTCGTGAAACTGCGGGTTTGTGGCTGATCACCCAGCACGACCATGCGCTGCTGTCGGGGCAACTTGCCCGGCAGGTCGGGAATGCCCAGTTCGCCAGGCCTGATCCGCTGGAACCAACGCTACTCGGCATCGCCAATCACGATTGCGGCTGGCCTTTGCACGACGATCGCCCGACCCTTTCCCCCGCCAAGCTGCCATTGGACGTGTTCGAGACACCTCGCTCGATCAGCCACAAGGTCTGGATCGAAGGTGCCCGCCGCGCCGCGGCGATCGACCCATACGCCGGCCTGCTGGTCGCGATCCACGCCCTCTCGCTGTCGGCGGGCAGTATCTCGACCAACCAGCCGTCGCGGTTTGACGTCCAGCAGATGCGCCAGCAGTTTGATATCAACAAGCTTCAGCACCAGGCGATCGAGCTGCTCGAACGCCTCCGTGGCCAACTCGGTTTGAGAGTGGATAAGCCGCTGCGGCTGGGCATCGCCGATAGCTGGACCGATCCCGAGGAAGACAAACTGAAGTTCAACTTCCGACTACTCCAGGCGATGGACATCATCAGCCTGGCGATCTGCTGCACCACCCCGCCTGAATCGATGACGCACCCGCTGCACACGCGCCCGGGCAGTGTCACGACCAAGCTGCAATTGCACCGCCCGACTCCGGACGTGCTGCTGGTGAAGCCGTGGCCGTTCGGTGCGCCGAGCGTGACGGTCGATATGCCGTACAAGATCGCGCCCGACCGCGCCTATCAAAGCGACGACGAGTTGCGCGTGGTCTACGCTTCTGCGTCCGCCGGAACTCTAAACGTGACGCTCCGCCCCGCCTAGCCGGCGGGACGGAGCGTCACCATCGTTCACTTCAATCGACGATCACCTACGCCATCGACGCACTGCGCCACCAGGTGTGATGCTTGTCGTCCAACTCGTCCTGCGACGGGTACGGATAGAAGATCGTCCCGGTCTGATCGCCGAGGAAGAACCCGCGGCGGATCGTGCGGTAGAACGCCACCAATGGCGGATTCCGATCGACGGTCTTGGTCATCTTCTTGCCGTGAACCAGCGCGAGTTGGTTCAGACAGTCTTCGATATGCCCCGGATCGCGATACGGCAGATACCCGGCGAGCCGGCCGTCGGCATCGCGGTCGATCATGGTGTCGGCGATGAGGATGCGCGGCACGCTGATCGGGCTGCTCGGGTTCGTCATAAATTTGCAAAACGCGCCCGGCGACAACGACGATACGACGCGCGGGTAGATCGGGCACAACTCGACGTACATGTTCATGCCCGGCGTTTCGTGGCTTTCGTCATATTTCTGCGGCTCCAGCGCCAGCACCCGGCCGTCGCGGGTGGCGAGATAGAGCTTGCCGAACGCCGAGAGCGGCACGTGTTCCAGCACGCGGTACACCGAGATGTACTTGCTGCGCCGCGGCGATCCGTCCTCGTGCGTCGTGCAACGCTCGAGCGCCGCGGGGAGATTGAGATACTCGTTGACGAGCGACGGATCGATTTCCAGGAACATCACATTGCCGCTGGTGCGCTTCTGCGTTCCGACGGCCATGTAATTGCCGAAGTGCTCGGCGTCCAGGTGCGAAGCGACCAACGCTTCATTGCGATAACACATCAGATAAAGGTGAGTTTTCATGATTAGCTCCTGCTGATTGTCGGTTCTTAATTAGTTGCCCATGTGCAGCCACTGGCTGATGACGGGCGCGTATTTCACGATCAGGCCCGCGAACACGATGCTGACCATGCTCATGAGCTTGATCAGGATGTTGAGCGACGGCCCGGCGGTGTCTTTGAAGGGATCCCCGACGGTGTCGCCGACGACCGCCGCCTTATGCGGCAGCGAACCCTTGCCACCGTGATGGCCGGCTTCGATGTATTTCTTGGCGTTGTCCCAGGCACCGCCTGAGTTCGCCATGAAGACCGCCATCGCGAATCCGGCGCACAAGCCGCCCACGAGCAGTCCGAGGACGCCCGAGACGTTTAGCAGCAGTCCTACGACCACCGGGACGATGATTGCCAGCAGCGAAGGCAGAATCATCTCCCGCTGAGCGCCGGCGGTACTGATCGCGACGCAGCGGGCATAGTCGGGCAGTTCCGTGCCTTCCATGATGCCCGGCTTCGCCTTGAACTGCCGGCGAACCTCCTGCACCATCGCGTACGCCGCCCGGCCGACGGCTTTCATCGTCATCGCGCTGAACACGAACACCATCAGCACACCGAGGAACACGCCGACCAGCACCTTCGGAGACATCAACGTCACATTATAGAACGTCATGAACTCATTCAGCCCGGCCTTGTCGATCTCTCGCAACTGGCCCGCCGCCGCCAGCGTTTTGCCGCGGGGGCTGTCGAGCAGCACGAGCTTATTATCCGGATCGATCGCGACCAGATCTTTCGCCCGTTCGCCCAGTTCATTAATCACCAACGGAATGGGGTGACCGGCCTTGTTCTTCACCTCGTCGAGGAGCACGGCGCTGTCGCCTGATCCTTCAAATGCACTGAGCGTGTAGTATTCCTTTGCCTGCGAACCTTTCTGCGCTTCACCGGGGAAGGGGAGGAAGATCGCCCATTTGCGGTTGCTGTTGATTCCGACGTCCTTGACTGTCCAGACGTTTTCACCCCCGCCGGTCGCGGCGGGCCGAACATCGTTCGTTCGATATTCGACAGCGGCTTCGCGGTGGATGCCGACGCGCACTTCTTCAACGTAGCTCGCCAGCAGCGCCAGCGCCGTCAGCGCCGCCGATCCGATCGCAAAGCCCTTACCGATGGCAGCGGTGGTATTGCCGAGTGAGTCCAGTGCGTCGGTCCGTTCACGCACTTCCTTGGGCAGGCCCGCCATTTCGGCGTTGCCGCCGGCGTTGTCGGCGATCGGTCCGTAGGCGTCAGTCGCCAGGGTGATGCCGAGCGTGGAGAGCATCGCAACCGCTGCGATACCCACGCCGTACAGTCCGAGCAGGAGGTCGCCCAGTCCGGTCCCGAATCCGCCGGTGAGTCCGAACGCCGCCAGCGTGCCAACGCAGACCGCGACGATGGGGATCCAGGTCGACAGCATGCCCTCGGCGATACCGCCGATGATGACGGTCGCTGGGCCGGTCAAGGTTTGGTCACAGATCGCGCGGGTCGGGCCATAGTCGGACGACGTCGCCCATTCGGTGCCCTTGCCGATCACGATGCCCAGCACGATACCCACGACGATCGCGCCGAAGATGCCCAGTGGGTTCGCCAGGCCGAGGAAATACACGATCCCCAGCGCCGCAAACACGATCAGAATACTCGCGACATAGACGCCGCGATTCAGCGCCGCCAGCAGTTGTTTCATGTTCGCGCCTTCATGGGTGCGAACAAAGAACATGCCCAGGATCGACAGCAGAATGCCCGCCGCCGCCAGAAGCATCGGTGCTGCCAGAAGAGCGAAAGTGCCCCGCCCGTCCAGGCGGGTGACGCTCGCCACCGCCACGCCAAGCGCTGCCGTTGCCAGGATCGAACCGGCGTAGCTTTCGTAAAGGTCCGCGCCCATGCCGGCGACATCGCCGACGTTGTCGCCGACGTTGTCGGCGATGGTGGCGGGGTTGCGGGGGTCGTCTTCAGGAATCCCGGCTTCGACCTTGCCGACCAAATCCGCACCCACGTCCGCAGCCTTGGTATAAATCCCGCCGCCCACACGCGCGAACAAAGCCTGCGTGCTGGCGCCCATGCCGAAGCAAAGCATGACGACGGTGATGGTTTCCATATTCATCGGCTCGCCGCCGACAACTTTGTGGTGGTACAGGTAGAGATAGACGAACCATGCGGTGATATCGATCAGCGCCAGACCGACGACGGTCAGGCCCATGACCGCACCGGCGCGGAACGCGATCGTCAACCCGCGGTTGAGCGATTCACTCGCGCCCTGCGCGGTTCGCGATGACGCCGCAGTCGCGGTCTTCATCCCGATGAACCCCGCCAGCCCGCTGAACAGCCCGCCGGTGATGAATGCGAACGGCACGAGCTTGTGCTGCACGCCGAGCACAAACGCCATGAACGCCAGCGCGAGCGACAGGACGATAAAGACCACCCCGACGACCTTGTACTGTCTGCGGAGATACGCGTAGGCACCCTCCCGCACATAGCCCGCGATCTCCTGCATCCGGGCGTTCCCCGGGTTGGCTGCCATGATCGACTTGTAGAAAAAGAACGCCATAACCAAGGCGGCCACACCCGACGCCGGGGCAGACCACCACCACAACGGAATCGACCGCGCCGCAGCCTCCGCCGCCGATACCGGTCCTGACAAGCCCAGCACCAGCATCGTACTTAGGACGAACGAAACACTCAGACCATTAGGGGGACGCATATTGACTCACTGGGCCAAAAGACCCTGAAAAACTCTGAAAAATCCAAACAGGACAAATCAGTCTTTTTTTATGCGAATCCGCCTGCGCCTGCAACTGCGACAAATCGCACATCGTATTTTTGTGTCGTGTCTGCGCGTTGCGAAGGCGATCTCAGCAGGCGCGCAAAGCCCGTTTGGACAGCGCCAGCGACGTTTTTTCCAACCCCAAAGGCAAAAGCAGCTGCGGCAGGGCGCAGTGTGGCTGTCGAAAATTCTGCTCGGAGTCGAACCTACTTGGTCGGGTTCGGATACCGCGTTTTTAGCGGCTGAACCAGTTCCAATTCATTCCCGTCCGGATCCTTGAAAAACGCCAGTTTTACCGCCGGGTTGGTTTCGGGGAAAAGCTTGGGTTCGATGTGGAACGCGATGCCCTTGCCGGTCAGTTCCTTGTACGCCGCGTCGATGTCCGCCACCTCGAACGCGAAATGCACCCAGCCAATCCGCTGCTTCTCGGCCAGGGGTTCGTCGCGCTCGATGATCTCGATCGTCGTCGTGCCGGTGTCCACGAAAATGATGTTCTTCCCATCAAACTTCCCCACCTGCTTCAGGCCGAGCGTGGTGATGTAGAAATCGCAGATTATCGCGAAATTGGGGGTCGTGAATGCGACATGATGGGTGCCTGTGATCTTCATGAGTAGAGATTGTGCCGACAGCGGACCCGGACGCAACCCGGCCTGGGATTTCGTCGCCGTGAAGGACTGTTCGACCAAGCGCACCAAACTGGCTGGCATGGGTAACCTCTTGGGTCGATCATCGCGAGAGACGAATCGGCGATCCCGATCACCGAAGTCCCGGGCTGCCTCTGGATCCAGAAGTGACGCCTTGGTGACGGCCGGGAACGTGGACTGCACGCGCCTCGCCGCGCACGAAGTGAGCGTCTTCGACGGCCTGGAAGTCGCTCACTTCGTTTTAGGCACCCGTCGGCCGGCGCGTTTCGAGTCTAGTGAACGCCACCGCCTTACCAGCGTTGCCGCAGGCAGCACTTCGATCTTGCCGTTGTGGATTGTCGCAACGGTTTCGCCGAGCTTTGCGTGCCGCTCAACCGCGGCCCTGCTCGCCGACGCGATCGCGACGGCAATTCGCATGGCTCGAAGAAGTTCAGGACGGCTGTCCTTCAACTGCTGCCTGGTGATTGACATCATTGCGACACCCAGTGGTTGAGCGTTTCCCATTTTTCGGCATCCATGACCAGCGCGCGTTTCCGATGACTATAAGCGATGATCAACGGTTCACGCGGCGTCGAGTTATCATATACGACCCATTCGTCGATGATCGGCATATATAGCTTCATGAGGTTTTGTAGGCCACGTACGAACCGTCGCCGAATGATGTCATCGGGGACGGAATGACCGCCGGACGCAATCCGGTGCTTCACACGCTCGACTGCCAGTTCCGGGCTGGGCAACGACAGAAATGTGACCGATGTCCGGTAGCCGGCTCGCTTCAACTCCGACAGCCAATCCGCGAAGAGCCTTGATGCCAGTGTCGTCTCGAACGCAAAACTGACCTGCTTTCCCGCTAGCTCCCGCAGGCGTTTGAGCATGATTCGGCCCGCCTCGATCGCGACACGCTCCGGTTCGATCGCCGAAAGTCCGCGAGCGATCGTGTCGGCGTTCACAAATTCGTCAATGCCAGCCGCAGCAAGAATAGAGAGCGCGGCAGTGGATTTGCCAGCGCCATTCGGGCCGGCAATAACCACCACGCGCGGTTTTTTGCGACTCTCGCTCATGCACTACTCCCACTCAATCGTCGCCGGCGGCTTCGATGAGATGTCGTAGACCACGCGGTTCACCCCACGCACTTCGTTGATGATCCGGTTGCTCATCTCCGCCAGCACGTCGTACGGGATACGCGACCAGTCAGCGGT
>Ga0105047_10011342_pt1 | contig 14471 bp, 17 predicted proteins | sample MAT04_FD_78384 | JGI IMG/M metagenome (GOLD analysis project Ga0105047, IMG submission 78384) | Freshwater microbial communities from Lake Fryxell liftoff mats and glacier meltwater in Antarctica - MAT-04 (megahit assembly) | ecosystem: Environmental > Aquatic > Freshwater > Ice > Liftoff... | reverse complement strand
CTTGAGGTGCTCGCGCAGAACGCGCAGGAGGGCTGTAGATGCGGACCTACGCCGTCCTTGTGGGCCTGAAGCCGCGCGCCGTCGAGCTTGACCTCGAACGCGCCTCGTCGAGCGCCTCGGTCGCGGTCGCGGCGTCGTCGGTCGGCGACGCCAGATCGGCAACACTGGAGTGAAGGGGACCAGCCGGTACCTCGCGAGCCCCGCCTCGCCCTCGGTGATGGCGACGCAGGCCGCTGCGAGCGCGCGGCCGGATCCCAGACAGGCGACCCACCACGGCGCCGATCGCGAGATCGACGATCAGCACCTCGCCGTCGTTCAGGTGCGCGATGACCAGCGCGATCGAGATCCTGGTTGTCGAACGTTCCATCGGCAACGGCATGGACGACGCGGGTGCGCCCGGAGCCGACCGCACCAAGCAGAAGGTTCCGGTACTGGCCGCCGTACGGGTGCTTGGTCGACGACGTTCTGAGTGAAGCGAAGGGCTGATCGCTCGACCCTCGGCTCCGGGAAGCCGGCCGCGACCAGCTCGCCTCGAACCTCGCCGGATCGGCGGTGGATCTTCAGTGGGAGGCGCCGAGCTTGATGGCCCGCGCCTGCCATTCTCCGGCCTCCTCGATCCGCCCCTCGCTCGGGTATCAGCTCCAGCCCCTGCGCGAAGGCGGGTTCGCGGGGATGGAGCGCGAACAGAACGCGATAGATCTTCTCGGCCTCGTCGAGCTTACCCTGGCGGTACATGGTCCGTCCGAGCACGGCCGCCGCCGCCTCGGTGGCCGAAGGATCGATCGTCGTCGAGGCGGGATGTGCTCGGCGAACATCGGCGCCCCATGCCGGCTTCGCCGGTGGCCAGCCCCGGTTCGGAACGCCCTGCAGCGCGCCGAGCAAGGCACCCGTCGAGACGCGCTACACTCCGGCAGGCTGTGGAGGGTTTGCAGATCAGGCCCGCGCATTGTCGGGACTCGTTCGGCCACAGGTCCAGTTTTCCTGGCGGCCCTGCGCACTCGTCCGCGAGTGCCATTTAGGTGCCATGACGCTGCGGAACCAGACGGAACAGGCGGGGAGGCAACGGCGCCGCAGGGACCAACCAACTACGGGAAAAGAAAGAGAACTTGTCGCAAGTGCGCGTCTCGCCGCGTCTTGTTGGCGGAGCCCGGAGCGGGTTCGAGTCCCGTCCACCCCGCCATTTTAGTTTGTAGTTTCGAATTTTGAGAGCCTGGGGATCTTTGGTCCTTGGGCTCTCCGTCTTTAACGGGCCGGAGCGGTGCCGCCGAGTCTCCCAGGCACGGCCCTCGCGCCAGGCGCTCTGGACGACGCTCGTCTGGCAGACGCTCGCGACCTGCGCCACGACGTTCAGCTCGCACAGGCGGTCCTCGCGCTTCTGGGGTTCGTCGATCTGGTCGAGCCACAGACGATGACGTGCTTCACCCCGAGGACCTCGACGCCGTACTGGAGCACGCTGAGGCAGTTCATATCGGAGTGCGCGACGACGTTGCCCACGTTTCGATGAACGAACACCTCGCCGGGCTCCTTGCCGATGATGCGGTTGGGCGGCAGGCGGCTATCCGAGCACCCGATCCAGAGCAGCTCCGGTTGTTGCTGGTGGCGCAGCCGATCGAAGAACTCCGGATCCCGCTCGCGCATTCGAGCGGCCCAAGCGCGGTTGGCTTCGAAACAGTCTTTCAATGTTCGCATGGCGTTCGCCTCCGGCGACTCAGTGGCGCGTCGATCGACATCGCTTGCTCGGCAGATACGTGGAGCGCTGCGCCGCCGCAACCGTTCGCGGAGATCGATCGTGTTGCAAAATGCGACGAGCCCGCGCACGCGTTCGTCGGTTGCTCGCCGGCCTCTCCCGATGCACACATCATTCGATGCGTGCGTTCTACGTGATGACGTTCTTCGCGCTGGTCGCCTGCGAGAGCGACGGTCTAGCGACGGCCCCCGTCTACGATGGCGGCGGCGCGCCCGACGCTGATTCGGAGCCCGACGCCGGGGAACAGAACGACGCCGGCGTCGCGCGCGATGCCGCCGCGCCGGACGCCATGCCTCCTCCGCCTGCGCCCGAGCCGATCTACATCCACACCGGCGCGACGCTGTACGCATACGACTCGGCCAACAACACCACCACGTCCATCGGCGACTTCAAGCTCGGTCGCGCTAGGATCGAGGACATGGCCGACATCGCGATCGATCGCACCGGTCGCATGTTCGGTGGAACGGTCACGAAGAAGATCTACGTCATCAACCCGATCACGGCCGCGTGCGACTACGAGTTCGACGTCGAGGATCGCGTGCACGGAATGACGTTTTTGCCGAGCGGCGAGCTGGTGATCGCGGGCGACTTCGTTCGCGTGCTCGATCCGTCGACCGGCCGCGTCGTCCGCGAGCTCGTCGACGATCAAGGGTACCTGACCTCCGGGGACATCGTCGGGCTGCCAGACGGAAACCTATACTGGACCGTGCGTGGCGATCAGAACGGCGGCGATCTGGTGATCCGCATCGACCCCAGCACCCGCGTGCTCCACCGGCTGGGCGCCGCGAACGCGCAGCGGCTGTACGGTCTCGGCTACGCCGACGACGTGCTCTTCGGCTTCTCTGCCGACGGCAAGGTCGTAGAGCTCGATGCCTCGAGCGGACTCGTGATCCGCGAGCTGACGCTCCCCGGACGCTGGTGGGGCGCCACGACCAACCCCGTCGTGTGGTGAGCGCGCTACTACTCGACCGCCGCGGAGCACGCGCGGTCGTAAACTGCAGCACCGTTGGCGGGACAAAGCGGTGTTGCAATTTGCAGCATCGCGGCGGACCGCGTCGGCCTACGCTCCCGTCGAGCCGCCCGCCTCTGAGAGCCGGACGGCGGAGGAGAGCATCGTGAACTGTGATCGAACCTTCGTCGCGTTGACCGTCGTGGGCGTGCTGGCCGGTGGTTGCTCTCCCGGGTTCGGCTCGTTCGACACGAGCGCGCGCGAGCTCGACGGAGATGGCGTGGTGACCAGCGCGGTGTTCGGAGGCGGCGGCAGCGTCGGCGCACCCCACCGCAACGACTTCGTGGAGCTGTTCAATCGATCGGAGCTGCCGGTCCCACTGCGAGGTCTGTCGATCCAATACGGCTCGATAGCGGGCAACTTCGGCTCGTCAGTGGGGAACATCCTCGCGCTCCCGGTGACCGCCACGATCGCGCCAGGGCAGTACTATCTCGTCGCGCTCGCCTCGAGCGGTGTGCGCGGGGCCCGCTGCCGACGCCGGATCTGACCGGGACCATCGACCTGGCTGCGGCGAACGGGAAGGTGGCCCTGGCGCGCGTCACCAGCAGCCTCGGTTGCGGTGCGATACGCTGCTCGAGCGCGAACATCGTGGACATGATTGGGTACGGGTCAGCGAGCGACTTCGAGGGTGCGACGGCCGCACCTCCGCTCTCGGTCACGGCATCGGCGCAGCGGAGGGCCGGCGGCTGTGCCGACCCGGACGCGAACGCGGCGGACGCCGAGGCGGTGAGCCCACCGCCGGCGCCGAGAATGACCGCCAGCGCGACCGTGACGTGCGCGGGCATCGGCGTGAGCGCCGACGCGGGCACGGCAACGATCACCGACGCGAGCACGGCGGACGACGCTGGCCCCCCGGCGATCGACGCGGGCCTCGCCGTCGACGCCGGCTTCGCGTCCAGCGGGGACGGTCTCGTCATCAGCCAGGTCTTCGGGGGCGGCGGCAGCAGCGGCGCGCCGTACACCCATGACTTCGTCGAGCTGTTCAACCGCTGCACTCAGCCCGTAGGCCTCGGCGGCCTCGATCCAGTACGGCAGCGCAAACGGCAACCATGCCAAACCCGGCGCCAGCGGGCCGGGCACGGGGCTCACCGTCCTCCCCGACGTGATCGTCGAGCCGGGTCGATACTTTCTGTCCGGATGGCTGGCAGCATGACCGGCGCGCGCAACCCGCTGAGCGCATAGGTTCTCATGTCGCAATTTGCAGCATCGCTCGCCACCCCGCGTCGGCCTACGCTGCCGCAGCCCATGCGCGCCCTGTTCGGCCGCGACGGACAATCGCTGGTGGCACGCGCCTTCGCGAGCACCGACGCGGGTCAGCATCGCGCTCACAACGAAGACAGCTTCCTGATCGATGACGATCTCCGGCTCTACGCTGTCGCCGACGGTATGGGCGGCCACGCCGGCGGGTCGATCGCGTCCAGGCTAGCGACGGACACGCTCCACGAGGAGATGTCGCGCGACATGAAGAGTGTGGGCGCCGCCGCGCTGCTCGACGGCGATCACCCGGTGCTCCGCTGGCTTCCCGCGGCGGTGCGGCGAGCGAATGCTGCGATCCGAATGCGCGGAGAGCACGAGCCGCTGCTGGAGGGCATGGGCGCGACGCTGACCGCCCTTTGCATGGCGGACCAGATCGCGGTCATCGCCCATGTGGGCGACAGCCGCGCGTACCTCATCCGCGATCAGCTGATCGCGCAGATCACCGACGATCACTCGATGGTGGCCGCTCAGGTCCGAGCGGGCCGACTGACCGCCGAACAGGCGCAACGGTCGCCGTTCAAGAACATCATCACTCGGGCGCTCGGCATGCAGCCCGACGTGGTGATCGACACGATGCCCGTCGCGCCGCGCGCGGGAGATGTCTGGGTGTTGTGCAGCGATGGACTGAGCAACTACGTGCTGCCGGGCGAGATCCTGCACCTGGTGAGCACGACCGGCCCCGAGGACGCGGCGAGGCCGCTGATCGAGCTCGCGAACGCTCGAGGCGGGGACGATAACATCACCGCGCTCGTCATCGCCCTGAGCCGGGTGGCCGCATGACACGGGCCTCGAACGCCGTGCTCATGGCGCTGCTGTCGGGCTGTGCAACCAGCTCGATGCGCGATGAGCTTCGCGCACCGAAGTCGGTAACCGCGCTGTCGGAGTCGCAGTCTGCGCAGCTCCGCGACCTGCTCGCGGAGCTCGCGCGGCCCCCGTTCGGAACGGGCGCGGTCCTCTCGATCTCGCTGACCGGCAGCGTGACGACGGTGGCCGAGGGCGTCGCGTGGGACGGCGGTCCCAGGGTGCAGGCGGGCACGCGGTTCAACGTCGCGAGTGTGAGCAAGCTGCTGACCGCGGCGAAGATCGTGGCCCTCGCCCACGACGGGAAGCTGAGCCTCGACGACAGCGTGGCGCTACGCCTGCCGGGCGTCGTGCTCGTCGATGCCGACGGGAGACAGCGCAGCGCGGAGGTGACGCTCCGGCAGCTCCTCATGCACAGGGGCGGCCTCCCGCATCAGCCGGGCGCGCTCGACCCGAAGACCCTGGGCTCGGAGTGGACCGACCGCCGGCTGCTCGAGCGGCTCACGAGCTCGTGGTCCATCTCCCTCGTTCGACCGCCCGGCGACTACGGCTATTCCAACATGGGCTACGCGCTGCTCGGCGCGATCATCGAGCGCACCGAAAAGCGCAGCTTCGCAGACGCGATGCAGGCGTATCTCGAGAGCGTCGGGATGCGCGACTCGAGCTTCTGGCCCGTGGGGCTCACCGACGCGGCGCACGGCCGGGTCGAGCAGAACGGGGCCGTGCGGTTCAACGATCCGGACTGGTACGCGAGCCGATACGCGCTCCCGTTCACCGGCCTGTGGGCGACGATGCCGGACATGGCGCGATTCGGGCAGGCGCTCCTCGCGGCGCAGGCCGATCCCGCCGCGCCGCTCCACGAGATGACCGTTCGCCATCCTTCCGCGCAGCACGGCCTCGGCCCGATCCATCGGGAGCGGTTCGGCCTGGCGACCCTCGAGCACGACGGGGGTGGGCCCGGCTTCTCGAGCTGGCTCGTCGTGTTGCCGGACCGGGGCGTGGTCCTGGCTATCGCCTGCAACGGCGACGGCGAGTCTCGCGACCGGGCGGCCCGTCTGTTCGAGATCACCCGCGACATGCTGGGCGTCATCATCGGGCGCCCCTGAGGACCGGTCAGCGTGCGCGCGCCGTTGTCGGCCAGGTCAGATCCACCCGAGCCACGACACGCCGGTTGCTTGCATGGCCCTCCTCGCTGGTCGCGTTCTTCACCTCGGGGGCGCTGTCCCCGTGCGTGATCACGTGGCCCTTCAGGCGCTCATCGATGGTGCCGAGGTATCGCTCCACCGTCTGCGCGCGGCGATCGGCGATGGCCAGGTTGTAGTGCGTCGTGCCCTCGTCGTCCGCGTACCCGTGGACCTCCACCACGTCGATCCGGGCCGAGCGCACTATCCGGGCGAGCGTCGCCAGAAGCTCGGTGAATCGAGGCTCGATCGCCGCGTCGTCCGGGTGGAAGTAGCCCGTCACTATCAGTCGCTCGCGGCCGTCGCCGAGCGAGATCCGCTCGATCCCGTCGTCGGTGACCGAAGGAAGCGGATCTGCTGCGGCGGGTGGCTCGGGAGCTGCCTGCGCGATGGCGGTCTTCGTGAGAGGCGGCGGAGGCGTGGTCTCGGCTGGAAGCTTCGCCGATGCACAGGCGACGAGGAGCGACGCTGCGGCGACGTATGATCGGTTCATCCCCCACCCTTCTTCTTCTCGAGGGAGACGCGCTTCATGTGCGGCGGGGGAAGAGGCGCCGCCGGGGGCTTCGGCGGCGCGATCGGCGCGGCTTCCCTCGGGGGTGGTGGCGGCGGTGCTGGAGCGAGCTCGGTCCGCGGGGTGGTCGCCGGACTACTTTTTTCTGGCTCGCCTGGCTGGCTCCAGAGCCAGAGGCCCGCGACGAGCGCGAACGCCCCGATCACTCCGCCGACGATGAGCTGTCTGTGTTCCATCGCGATCTCCTGGGCCGTTGAGCCGTGCGCCCTCTCTGGCGCTACCCAAGCCTGCTAAGACGCACGGCTCGCTGGCGTACCCGGTGTTCGCAACTGCCGTGCCGGCCGTGACACCGGCGCTGCGTTGCGGGGAGCTGCCGCGATATGCAACACTATCGTGGACCCTTCCCGTAGCGATCGAGCTTCCGGTACAGCGTCGCGCGATCGATCCCCAGCACCTGCGCCGCGCGCACCTTGTTGCTGCCGACCGACTCCATCACACGTTCGATGTAGCGCCGCTCGACCTCGTCGAGCGTCACCAGCTCTTCGGGATCCGCGCCCGCCACGATCACGTGACGTGCCGTGTAGCTCTGGATCCGATCTGGCAGATCGCCGACCGAGATCACCTCGAATCCCGTCAGGACCACCGCGCGCTCGATGACGTTCTCGAGCTCGCGGACGTTGCCCGGCCAGGCATAGTCCATCAGCTTCTTCGCGACCTCGGGCGACATCCCGGAGACCGGCTTCCCCGATCGCTTCGACGCCACCTCGATGAAGCGCTGGGCGAGGAAGAGGATGTCTTGCCCGCGCGATCGAAGCGGCGGGAGCTCGATGCGCAGGACGTCGAGGCGGAACAGCAGATCTTCGCGAAATGAGCCCTCGCTGATCCGCGCCTCGAGGTCGCGGTTCGTCGCAGCGACGATCCGCGCATCGAAGGCGGTCTCCTCGACGCCACCGAGCGGGCGGACCTTCCTGTCCTGGAGCGCGCGGAGCAGCTTCGCCTGCATCGTCGGCGGCATGTCGCCGAGCTCGTCGAGGAACAACGTGCCGCCTTCGGCTTGCGCGAAGAGGCCGACCCGCGGGCCCTTCGCGTCGGTGAACGCCCCCTTCGCGTGGCCAAAGAGCTCGCTCTCGAGGAGGGCCTCGGGGATGGCTGCGCAGTTCACGCCCACGAAGGGTCGATCGCGGCGCGGGCTCCTCGCGTGCAACGCCTTCGCGAGGACCTCCTTGCCGGTGCCGCTCTCGCCCGTGATCAGCACGGGCGCGTCGGCGGAGGCCACGCGGTCGACCCACTCGGCGACGTGCCGCATGACAGTGCTCTCGCCCAGGAATAGCTCGCCCTTCAGTGCGCTGCTCACGGCTTCGCGGAGCCGCCGCACCTCGGCCCGCAGGCGCCGGTGCTCGATCGCGCGCCGCAACACCACGGCGAGCACCTCGACCTCGAAGGGCTTGGTGATGAAGTCGTAGGCGCCCACCCGGATCGCGGTGATCGCGGTGTCGAAGCTGCCGAACGCGGTGAGCACGACGACCGGGACGTCGGGTCGATTCGAGACCGAGCGCTCGCAGAGCTCGAGCCCGTTCATGCCGCGCATGTTCAGATCGGTGACCACGACGTCGAAGTCGTGCACCCGGAGCAGCGCCAGCGCGGCGATGCCGGACAGCGCAGTGTCGACCGAGAAGCCGAGCGTACCCAGGTCGGCCTGGAGGACGTCGCACATGCTCTGCTCGTCGTCGACGACGAGTACCCGCGGCAACGTCATACGCGCGCCTCGATCGGCAGGTAAACGCAGAAGCGGCTGCCGCGCCCTTCCTCGGTGTCGACGTCGATCCAGCCGCCGTGTTCTTTCACGATGCCGAAGGCCACCGACAGGCCCAGGCCCGTCCCCTCGCCCACGCCCTTGGTCGTGAAGAAGGGCTCGAAAACATGCGCGACGACGTCGTGCGGGATCCCGACGCCCTCGTCCCGCACCGACCAGCACGCGAACGTGCCTCCCGGCGCGGCGCTCGCCGACAGACCGACGACCAGACGGCCACCCTCCGGCATGGCCTGGATCCCGTTCATCACGATGTTGGTGATCACCTGCTGGAGCTGCATCCGATCTCCCGCGACGGTCACGGGCTCGCCCGGCACGTCGGTCTCGAGGGCCACCATGCGCTTGGACCCGATCGGCTCGAGCAGAGCGAGGGTCTCGCGGGTCAATCCGACCAGATCCACCGGCGCTCGCTTCGCGCTGGTCTTGCTCCGCGCAAAGTCGAGGAGCTGGCGGATGATCACGGTCATGCGCGAGCACTGCTCGCCGATGATCTGCGCATTTTCGACGATCGAGTCCGGAGACGCGCGTCCGGCGACGATCATCCGCGCGCGGGCCGCGGCGACGTTGAGCGGCGTGCCGAGCTCGTGGGCGACGCCGGAAGCGAGCTTGCCCACGGTCGACAGGCGGTCCGCGTGGCGCAGCTCTTCCTCGGCCTTCCGGCGCGCTTCGGTCGCCGCGTCGAGTCGGGCCGCCATCGCGTTCATCTCTGCGGCGAGATCCGAGAGCTCGTCGCGGGCCTGGATCGACAGCGGCGGCCCCCCGAAGTCTCCCGCGCCCACGCGGCGCGCCTTGTCGATCATGCGGCTGATCGGGCGGGCGATGAGCACGATCCCCAGCCACCAGGACACCACCGCGCAGATCGCGACGATCGAGCCGGTGGTGACGATCGCTCGAACGATCGTGTCCCGGATGTACGTGCGCTCTTCGGCGAGCGACTCGGACACCTCGAGGGCGCCGTCTCGCCCCCCGGGGGCCTCCATCTCCACGTAGGTGTGAAGCGCGAGATCCCCGCCGCGCTCCGCGATCAGATCCACACCCGGCGCGTCGAGAGATCGGAGCTGCGCCGCCGGGATCGCCGGAGAATGATCGGCCCCGCCCTGCCCATCGAGCCAGACCCACTTGATCGTCACGTTGGCGAAGTTGCGATTCGACTCCTCGATGATCGCGAGCGCGCGCGCCTCGCCGTCCTCGCGCCAGGCAAACGCGATGGCCGGGATCAGCGCGCGCCCCATCGAGCGGTGATCGCGCCGCATGTCGTTCTCGAAGACGACCACGTCGGCGTTCACGCGAACGTACGCTCGATAGGCCATCAGGACGACCATGACCGCGATGAGCGCGAGGGTCAGCTTTCGTGCGAGCTTCATCGCTGACCTCGGGCGTGCCGTGAATTGCGACATGTCGCAAGGCGCGGCACGGCGATGGCGCTGCGGCGCATCATTCGCCGTTATTTCGGGTCACGTCGCGGAATATCGCAAGGGACGTGCCGGTAGAATCGTAGTTCGTGGCCGGGGTGCACAACGCTTGTGCCGCGCGGTGCACAACCGGCGTCGAGTGTTCGTCGCGGACGCTGGATCGCCGCTTGCTCGATGCGTCGGTATGGTCCGCGTACACCGACAAGCCACGATGCCCACGACCCGGAAGCTCGACGAGCAGCGGAAGGTCGACGAGCAAAAGAAGCTCGAGGAGAAGCGCAAGCTCTCGGTGGTCCCGAAGACCTCCGACGCCAGCAAGATCACCACCACCCCGCGGCCGACCGAGGAGACGCAGCGGAACACGCGCCTCGCGACGCAGTCGGACACCCGCACGCAACAGCTCCGCACCAACCTCGAGCGTTCGGTGCCCACGTCGCAGGAGCGGCCGTACAAGCTGCCCTCGGTGGATCAGCAGTTCCCGGACGCCGACGAGAGCGAGCGGACGGGGACGGTGAAGCGCAAGCAAGACGCCGCGGTGAAGGAGGCGCTGACCACCGGGAAGCCGACCTCGTTCGAGACCTCGGAGGGCAAGAAGGTCGAGGTCTCGGTCCAGAAGACCGACGCTGGATACTCATACACCCTCGACGGGAAGAAGACCGACGTGACCTTCGACGCGACGTACTCCGAGGCGTCCAAGGCGCGCTGCCTCTCCAAGCTCATCGACTATCACGCGCAGACCCCGGAGGACGTTCGCGACGCGGTCACTCGCTTCGACTTCGTGGACCCCAGGAGCGAGAATCTCGCCGGGCAGTTCCGCTCCGGGACCAAGTCGATCGCGATCTTCGGCGAAAGCAACCTCACCGAGTCGACCCTCAATCACGAGATGGGTCACGCGGTGGGCTACAAGCTCAGCGGCGACAAATCGACCGTGCCCGACGGCTGGGAGGACGCGGTCAAGGGCGACGCGAACGAGATGAGCGGCTACGGCAAGAGCAGCTACGAAGAGAAGAAGCAGAGCTGGGGCGGCTGGTTGCGCGAGAAGACCCTGGGCGCCGACCGCTCCGCGGTTCGGGCCGATGACTTCGCCGAGTCGTACGCGGCGTATCTCGAGGCCAAGGAGAGCGGCCCCGAGGCGATGCGCCAGTTCAGCGAGAAGTACCCGAACCGATCGAAGTTTCTCGAGAAACGCCTCGAACCCCAGCTCGTCGACAGCCCCCTCCCCAGCTCCGACTCCACTTCGGGGGTGGCTTGAGTCAGAGGAGCGCGTCTCCCCCTCTTCCCCGACCGCGCGCTCGATGATCGCCAGGCGCGCCTCGATGTCGTGCACGCCGCTGCAGTCGGGTGCGATCAGCGTCGGATGCGCAGCGCGCAGGATGCGGCCCTTGGTGCCCTGGGGGCCGCTCTCCAGGCCGTGCAAGAAGACGAGCTGCGCGTCGCTCACGCGTTCGCCCGCGCTGCGGCGACGCCCACGAATCGACCGTTCGCCTGCGCGCCCTGGAGCGCGGCATCGAGCCCACCGCGGTCGAAGGTGTCGTCGAAAGTCACGCGTGGCTCGTCATCTTGAGCCCGATCAGAGCGACGACCAGCAAACCGAGGAAGCCCATCCGCGCGGGGGGCGGTCCCGATCGGGATCGTGCGCACCGCGATCGAGAGCAAGAACAGGCTCGCCGCGATCCCCAGCGCGGTGAAAACGCTCGGCAGCGGACGCGTGAAGCCGTCGGTGTACTTGAGACCGATCGCCCAGCCCATCTCGAGCAGACCTGCGAACACGAGGATGACCCACGCCATGAGCACTCCTCGCGCACGCGAGGAGCGCCAACGTCAACCGGCGTCCGGGAGCGCCCCGAGCGTGACGTCGGCCGCGCGCAGGATCTCGTTCACCTCGGCGGGGAAGAACAGGCGCACCGGCTCCTTGTCAGGGGCGTGAGACGACACGCCGCTCTTCGTGCGTGCAAAGAGGATGCGCGTGGCTTCGAGCTTCGGCAGGCGCGCGTGCGGGATGGCGACGCCGTGTCCCACTGCGTACACCATACTCACCGCCCACTCACCGATGAGAAATATGCGCGCCATGAACTGGAAGAACGTGAAGCTCACGATGTCCTGGGATAGTCCGGTCAGGAACGTGAACACGGTGTAGCCGGCGATGGTGATCATCAGGACCCGCCGGCGTCCCCAGCGATCGGCCTTCTTCACCAGCCAGTAGGCGACCATCGTCCCGATGTTCACCACGCCGATCACGACGCCGATCTACGCATCGGTCAGCGCCATCTCCTTGCGCAGCTGGGGAGGATCTGGCTGAGGGCGAGGATGTCGTAGCCCTCGAAGAAGGTGGCGACACCGAGCAGCGCGAACAGGCGCCGCTGGTACGGAGTAAAGGGTGTTTTCAAAGGCGCACCCATCTTGCACCGACAGTTGCGGGGTACAATGCGCGGGTGACGCCTCCGGCCACGCACCTCCTCGTCGCGAACCCCACGGCGCAGAGCGGCCGGAACCTCGATCGGATAGACCGTGTGCTCGAGCTCCTGGCCAGCCGCGGCGTGAACGCGGAGATGCTGTCCACCCTCCCCGGCGGCCGCACGATCGGCGCGGTTCGGGACGCGCTCGACGCTGGCACGTTCGACGTGGTGATCGCGATGGGCGGCGACGGCACGTTCCGCGAGGTCGCGAGCGCGCTCCTCGCCAGCCGCGCGCCGGAGCGGACCGCGCTCGGGATGATGCCCACCGGCACCGCCAACGATCAGGGCAAGAGCTTCGGCCTCGAAGCCTCGCCGCACGCGCTCGAGCGCAACGTCGACGTCATCTGCGCTGCCAATGAAGCCCGCCTCGACGCCGGCGTGCTGCGCGCGGGGGGCGCCACGGATCACTTCTTCGACTCCGCGGGCTGGGGGCTCTCGGCGCGCGTCCTCGCCCGCCGAAACCAGGATCGCCGTTTCGTCGAGGCGCTCGGGCCGCTGAAGGAGCTGTACCGCGATCACGCGGTGTACGCCGGCGCGCTGTTAAAGACGTTCCTCGAGTCGTACGTCATCAACGACAAGTTCAGCGTGACCGGCACGCTCGACGGCGTCCCGTTCGAGCTCGACGGCATCACCGATCTGGTCGTGAAAAACACCCGCATCTACGGCGGCGCGTGGGTCTTCGACAAGACGTCCGAGCCCGACGACGGGGCGTTCGAGCTGGTCCCCTTCCGCGGCAAGCGCGACTGGACCTCGAAGGCGATCGTCGATCTCGACGGCAACCCGCTCACCGAGGCCATCCTCAACGAGATCGGCGTCGAGCATAGCAAGCCGGTGCGCGCGTCGGTGATGGAGATCGAGATCCAGGAGCCCGCCGGTGGCGCGCTGCTCGCCGCGCAGCTCGACGGAGAGGAGTGGCCCGCGCACGGGAGCGTGCGGATCGAGGTCATCCCGCGCGCGATACGCCTGATCGTGCCGTGATCAGTCGACGATCTCGCTGCGCTGCTCGCCAGTGCCATGCTCCTTCTCGATCGCCTCGAGGTACGACGGGAAGTTGGCGTTGAGGGCGGCGTAGATCGCCGGCAAGACGCGCTCCGCCACCGCGGTGGGCACGCGGAACACGTGATCAGCGCCCGCTTTTCGCACCGTCGACACGCCCGAAGCCTTCGTCGCGTTGGCGATGATGATCGCGTTGGCGGCGACCTGGCGCACGCGGCGCACGAGCTGCTCGTTGTTGGTGCCCTTGAGCACCTCGTCGGGGATCGTCGAGACGATCACCTCCGCGGCGTCGACGCCGGCGTGACGCAGCACCTCGACGCTGGTGATGTCGCCGTAGATCACGTGGACCCCGCGCGCGCGGATGGCGTCGTGGAGCGGCATGTTGGTGTCGATGACCAGCGTCCGCGGCAAGATGTCCGGGTGCGTGCGCTCGAGCTCGGCGAGCAGCGCGGAGGCGGTTCGATGGAACCCGAGCAGCACCAGGCGCGGCGGCGCGTGCGCATGATCGGTCTCCTCGCGCGTGCCGCGGGAGCGAACGCCGATCAGGTCGAGCGCCCCGCGGAGGCGCTGATACATATCGTCCGATTTCATGAACAGCGCCGGCGTCGCCAGCGCCGTGAGCACGAACGCGAAGATCACCACGCTCACGTGCTCGCCGCTGACGTGACCGAGCCGCGCGCCGAGATAGACGATGACGAGGCAGAACTCCGAGACCTGGGCGAGCTTCACCGAGACGTCGACCGCGTTTCGGCGATCGAGCCCCGTCGCGTAGAGGACCGGCAGGAAGACGACGAAGCGCAGGAGCACCGCGATCGCGCCGACGATGACCGCGGCCAGCACGACATCGAAGCCGTCGGGGATCGGGATGCTCATCCCGAGTCCGACGAAGAACAGCGTGACGAAGAAGTCCCGCAGGTGGACCACGCGCGACACCACCTCGTACGCGTAGGCCGAGGTCGCGATGGTGGCGCCCGCGATGAGCGCGCCCATCTCCATCGAGACCGAGATCTCGACGTGGTAGCCGAGGCGATGGATCACCGTCCCGAGGTTCGCGCCGAACAGGCCCACGCCGAAGCACCAGCCGAGCGCGACCGTCACCACCAGCTCGGGTGAGCGTGCGACGACGCGAAACGCGTACGGGAGAATGAAGCGCGACACGCCGGTGGCGATCGCGGCGACGATCGCGGTGCCGATGAACGTGAGGAGAATCGGCGTGATCGAAGGGTGGGCGAAGCTCGGCTGCAGCGCGAGAAAGACGATCGCCCAGATGTCCTGGAAGATGAGCAGGCCG
>Ga0105047_10011341_pt1 | contig 14471 bp, 16 predicted proteins | sample MAT04_FD_78384 | JGI IMG/M metagenome (GOLD analysis project Ga0105047, IMG submission 78384) | Freshwater microbial communities from Lake Fryxell liftoff mats and glacier meltwater in Antarctica - MAT-04 (megahit assembly) | ecosystem: Environmental > Aquatic > Freshwater > Ice > Liftoff... | reverse complement strand
CCATTCTGCTGTTCCTCGCCGGTCTTGTCCTGATCGTCGGTGGCGGCACGCTTCTGGTCAATGCAGCCATCGCCATGGCCAAGGTCCTTGGGGTGAGCGACGCTATTATCGGTCTGACCATCGTGGCGGTCGGAACGTCCTTCCCCGAACTGGTCACCTCCGCCGTCGCGGCTTTTCGCAAGCAGGGGGACATTGCCCTGGGCAATGTGCTGGGCTCCAATATCTACAACATCCTGTTCATCGGCGGCGTGACGGGCGCGGTCGCACCCACGGATGTCCCCGCCAGCATCATGGCATTCGACCTATGGTTCCTCGTCGCCGTGTCCGTGATCGTGATGCTGTTCGCCCTGTCGGGCGGGCGGTTGAGCCGTAAGGAAGGCTTCGTCCTCGTCGCCGCCTATGTCGGCTACACCGCTTACACTGTCGGCCTGTTTTAAAAGCCTCGGCCCGACTGCTGTCGCGGAGCCGACCCGGTCTATGATTTCGCTTCAGAGCGCGGCCATAATAGACTTCCATAACTGATATTGCGATTTCTCATTGGCATCTGTGTCAGTTGTGGTGCAGGGTCCGAAATGCGGCCCGGGCCCCTCTGACGATCGCTATCGATCGTGATGTCGGACCGCATCGGGTGCGCTCGATGACGGGGTCCGGCTGTTTTCCCCCATCGAACCGGCGGCTTCGGCGTCGAGCGCTCCCCATCAGAGAAGGAGAGGCTCCATGTCTATTGTGTTGGTGCGCCGACTGCAGGGATTTCACACCTTGCTCGAGACGGCTCTGAGGGATGAGCGGGCGCGCCCGCGCCCGGACGACCGGACCATTGCGGGCATCAAGAAGAAGAAGCTGGCCGTCAAGGACCGGTTGGCCTTCTTCGGCGATCCCCCGATGCCGTCCGCGTCGCGCTAGCGACCAGAAGGGCAGTGGCTTTCGCCCGCCGCTGACCCCCATCGCTTCAACCCCAACAGCCGATCGTCGCATCCCGGCGATCCGATACGAGGTCCCATGCCCCAGCCGAACAGATTGCTACGAAAACGTCCTGCGATCGACCAGAACGACGTCTGGACTCCCGGCAACATCGTCCAGATGGACGCGGTCGTCGCCGCCTGTGCCATGGTTTCCCAAGCCGACGGCTGGGTCACATCCGACGAGCGCACCCGCATGCTGGATCGCATGCGTAACTCACCGACTATAGCCTTCTTCGGCACCGACGACGTGCTGGTCCTGTTTGAAGCACTGAACCAGCGCTTCGAGCGTGATCTCGACGATGGGGAGGCAACGGCGGAGATCGCTGTCGCGCGGCTTCGAGGCCAGTCCGGCCCCTCTCGCCTGTTGATCGAAACGGCCTGCTCCGTCGCCGAAGCCGACGGCGGCTTTGATCCCGAGGAGCGCGCCGTGATCCTGCGGCTTTGCAAACTCCTGGGTGTCGATCCGGCGTCTTTCGACATGATCCCGGGCGATGGAGAGCCACAATGAGAGTCGGTGCATCACCAAGCCCCGTCGCCCACGCATGGGCCATTCAGCTTTCTCAAATGACGGGCCGCGTCGCAGCCCATCAGAGCTCGCCCACGGACCGACCGGTCGATCCCCCCGGCGCTCTCAACGGCGACACTCTGATCCGACGGACCAGCGGGCACACATTCGACATCCGCGTCTGATCGCCGGATCAGGCCGGGCCGCAGGTTCATGGATGCCGCGGCCGATGACGTCCAAACCCTGCCGGTCGGGCTGGGGGCGGCCTCTCCCCGCCGCGGCCCGCATGCTCGGTGCTGCGGACTTGAAATGCGCCTCTCGCGACCAGCCTGGCGCCAAACGGAATTCGGCCATGCCCATCAGACTGACGGCGACCACCCGTTCGATCGGCTTGGTGATATGAGCGACCGCTCCGGCACCCAGAGCCGATTCCGGGTGCTCGGGCATGCTGTAGGCTGACACCATAGTGATGGGCGGACCCCGGAACGCCGCGATCGATCAGGATTTTGCCACGCTGCGTGCGCTGGACCGCCGCAGCCCGGCACCGGCCGATGTCGGCGCGAAGGCGGCCGGTGAGACCGTGTCCGTGACCGCGAGTGCGGAACCCTCAGGCCGGATCGCCCGTCGCCCGCAGCCCGCCGCCGTGAGTCTCCTGCCCTGCCCTCCCGCACCGGCCCTGGCCGCCCGGCCCGGCTTGAATGGCGGGGGGCGAGAGGGCATGTGAGAACCATGCTGTCCCGTCTGTTCCCCAATCGCTCCAGCAAGCCGGCTTCGTCCACGCCGCCCGACTGCGTGATCTGGGCTGTCGGCGACATCCACGGCCGCTCCGACCTGGCGGACAGGCTGCTGCAGGCGATCCGGGGCGATCTGTCGGCGGCCGAGGCGACACGCAAGGTCGTCGTGTTTCTCGGCGACCACATCGACCGCGGTCTCGATTCCCGGGGTGTGCTCAACCAATTGTGCAACCTTGAGGCCGACCCGGCGCTCGAGGTGCATTTCATCCGCGGCAACCACGAAGACCGGATGGAAGCCTTCCTCACCGAGCCGGCGGTCGGACCGAGCTGGTGCGACTATGGCGGTCGCGACACCCTGGTCTCCTACGGGGTCAATCCACCGGCGATGCGTGGTGACGCGGCAGGCTGGGCCGAGACCTCGCGCGCGCTCGGCGCGGCCCTTCCCGAGTCGCACCGTCGCCTGCTGGAACGCCAGACGCTGTCGGTGAGCATCGGAGACTATTTCTTCTGCCACGCCGGCGTACGGCCGGGGGTACCCTTGGCGGCCCAGGTCGGCGAGGACCTGATGTGGATCCGACAGCCCTTCCTCGACCATCCCGCGCCGTTCGAGCAGGTAGTGGTCCACGGCCACACGCCGACGGAGACCGTCGTGTCCGACGCCCGCCGCATCGGCATCGACAGTGGGGCCTACGCGACCAATGTGCTGTCTGCGGTGCGTCTGGAGGGGCAGACCCGTCTGCTGCTGCAGGCCACGGGGCGCGGGGGTCGCGTCTCGCTCACAAACGCCCCGCTGCAGGGCTGATGTCGCCGGCGCGCGATCAGCCGAACGCCAACCACCCCGCCACGCCGGCCAGCGCCAAAATGACCGGTGCGGTCAGACGGCTGTTCCACCTGTAGACGATGGCCAGCGCCCCCCCGAAGATCAGCAGGGCCGGCCAGAGCGACGGTGCCCGCTCTGCCATCGCCGCGCCGAGCTGCATCGTTGTCGCCGCGATGATCCCCACCACGCCGGCCGCCACGCCGGCCAGCAGGGTCTGCAGCCACAGCACATCCATCACCCGCTCAAGATGCTCATAGAAGATCATTGAGAAGGCAAAAGCCGGCAGGAACACGCCGGCCGTGATCGCCAGCGCGCCCAGCGGGCCGCCCGCAACATAGCCCACGAAGGTGCAGAAGATCACCAGCGGTGCGGGCAAGACCACCGCCAGAGCCACGCCGTCCAGAAACTGTCCCTCGCTGACCTGACCCCTGCCGACCGCATCGGCTCGAACGAAAGGGATGGCGGTATAGGCCCCACCGAACGTCAACAGCCCCGCCTTGAGGCCCGTTACAAACAGCGCGCCGGTGCCGGCAGCCCCGCCGATGGTTTTAGCTGCAACCGCGACCTGCGTCGGCCAGCCCACGCCACGATCCAGCGCAAGGGCCAGATCAACCATGCCGACCGCCACTGTCAGAGCCGCCGCCCCGGCGGCCTGCCAGCGCCTTCCGGCCCTGGCCAGGGCATAGACCGTCCCCGCACCTGCCAGCACGATCCAGAATCCGACGCCGGCCATCGTGGCCGCCGTCGCCGCGATCGCCAGGCCCCATAGCATGCGATCCTCCAGGATATGCTGCCCGATGCGGTGGGCCGCCCGCAGGATCACCGCGATCACGGCGATCTGGATGCCCATGAACGCTGCGCCCAGGACGCCCGCAGCCAGCCCGAAAGTCACATAAGCCCAGGCGATCGCCATCATCAGCGCAAAGCCGGGCAGCATGAATCCGAGCCCCGCCAGCAACCCGCCGATCCGCCCCCTGGCCCGGATCCCAAGATGCACGCACAGTTCATGGGCCTCAGGCCCGGGCAGCACCTGCATCACGGCCAGCAAGCGGTTGAAATGCCCGGGCGACATCCATCGCTCACGCTCCACCAGTTCGCGCCGGATCATGGCGATCTGCGCCACCGGCCCGCCGAAGGCGAGGCAGCCGAAGGTCAGAAACCGCGCGAACAGGGCAACGTGGCCGATCTCGGGGGGCCGACTGTCATCGACGATCTCAGACACCCGGCGCTCCCTTCTATCCGGATTGAACCCAGTTTGCCCGAACGCCCCCCCCTCGACCTGATCGGTCGCTAGACCAGCCGGCTCTGCACCAGGGCGGCCTCGATAAAGCTGGCGAACAGCGGGTGAGGCTTGAACGGCCGGCTCTTGAGTTCGGGGTGATACTGGACACCGATGAACCACGGGTGGTCGGTGCGCTCAACCGTCTCGGGCAGGACACCGTCCGGCGACAGGCCAGCGAACCTCAGGCCCGTGGCCTCGATCCGGTCACGGTAGTTGATATTGACCTCATAGCGGTGGCGGTGCCGCTCGCTGATGGCGGTGGTTCCGTAAATCTCCGCGATGCGCGAGCCCGGAGCAAGCGTGGAGTCGTAGGCCCCCAGCCGCATGGTCCCGCCCAGGTCACCGCCCTGGGTTCGCAACACGCGCTGATTGCCTTGCGTCCACTCGGTCATCAGTCCGACCACCGGCTCATCGGTCGGCCCGAACTCGGTCGAGGACGCCTTCTTCAGCCCGGCCTCGTTCCGGGCCGCCTCGATCACCGCCATCTGCATGCCGAAACAGATGCCGAAATAGGGGATGTTCCGCTCCCGAGCGAAACGGGCCGCCTCGATCTTGCCCTCCGCACCGCGCTCGCCGAATCCGCCCGGCACCAGAACCGCATGGGCTGACTGCAGACGCTGTTCACACAGTTCGCGGTCGCCCTCGAAGGTGTCGGCCTCGACCCAATCGATGTTGACCTTGACGTTGTTGGCCACCCCGCCGTGGTGCAGCGCCTCGATCAGGGATTTGTAGGCATCCTTCAGGACCGTGTATTTTCCGACCACGGCCACGGTCACCTCCCCGTCGGGGTGCAGGCGGCGGCGCGCGATCTCTTCCCACAGCCCAAGGTCCGGCGCGGGCGCGTCGGTGATGCCGAAATGCTCCAGGACCTCGGCGTCCAGCCCCTCGCGGTGATAGTCCAGAGGCACGGCGTAGATGTCGGCCGAATCCATCGCCTGGATCACACCGGTCTCGCGCACATTGCAGAACAGGCCGATCTTGCGCTTTTCCTCGGGCGGGATCGGGAACTCGCAGCGGCACAGCAGGATGTCGGGCTGGATGCCGATCGAGCGCAGTTCCTTGACGGAATGCTGGGTCGGCTTGGTCTTCATCTCGCCGGCGGTCTTGATGAAGGGCAGCAGGGTCAGGTGGACAAAACACGACTGGCCGCGCGGCAGATCCTGACCCAGCTGGCGGATGGCCTCGAAGAAGGGCAGCCCCTCGATGTCCCCGACCGTGCCGCCGATCTCGACCAGCACGAAATCCACCTCCTCGCCTTCATCGGTCAGGGCGGGTGTCAGACAGAACGATTTGATCTGGTCGGTGACGTGGGGAATGACCTGGACCGTCGCGCCCAGATAGTCGCCCCGGCGTTCTTTCTCGATGATGGTCGAATAGATTCGGCCGGTGGTGATGTTGTCGGACTTCGCAGCCGACACCCCGGTGAACCGCTCGTAGTGGCCGAGGTCGAGGTCGGTCTCGGCCCCATCGTCGGTCACGAAGACCTCGCCGTGCTGATAGGGGCTCATCGTGCCGGGATCGACGTTCAGATAGGGGTCGAGCTTGCGCAGCCGGACCTTGTAGCCGCGCGCCTGAAGCAGAGCGCCCAGAGCCGCCGACGCCAGCCCCTTGCCCAGCGAGGAGACTACGCCGCCCGTGATGAAGACATATCTAGCCACGGAGGATCACCTTGCCGCTGATTCGCGGACCTTGCGGATCGTTCCACGATCCATCTGTTGAAAACGCTATGCCGGCCCGCCGATTGGCAGGGTGCGGGAGGCGATGGTGGCGGGAGGAGCGGCGGAGAGTTCCCGCCGACACCTTATTGGGCCGGCGCGGGGGCCGGAGCGCCGGCAGTCGGGAGGCTGGCCTCCAGATCGTCGAGCGACGGCGCGGCCGGAGCGGCCGGAACCGCGGGTGCGGCCGTGGCCGGTGCCGTTTCTGCGGGCGCGGTATCGAGGGCGATGGAGCCCACCGCATCCGCATCCACCACCGACCGGCCGGCCCGCTCGATATTGCCGACGATCGTCAGGCCGATGGCGCAGGCGAAGAAGGCACCCGCCAGCCACCAGGTCGTGACCGTCAACAGATTGCCTGCCCCGCGCGCAGTCATAAAGCCCGACGGCCCGCCGCCCATGCCGAGCGCGCCACCCTCGGACTTCTGCAGCAGCACGATCCCGGTCAGGGCGACCGAGATCAGGATCATGACGACGAGGAGGATGGTCTGGAGCATGGTCGCTTACATGTGTGGCGGATAGACGCCGATCAAGCGGCGGCGTCTATCACCCTTGTGCGTCAGCGGCAACGACAGCCGCCTCGGCCGCGCGGATGATGTCGAGGAAATCTTTGGCCTTCAGGGAGGCCCCGCCGACGAGGGCCCCGCCGACCTCGGCCACGGCCAGAATGTCGTGAGCATTGGCCGGGTTCACCGAGCCGCCATAGAGGATGGGCGTCGCCCGCCCCGTCTCGCCCAGCCGCTCAATAATGGCGGCGCGCGCAGCGACATGAATCCCGGCGATCTGGTCCAGCGTGGGGGTCCGGCCGGTGCCGATGGCCCAGATCGGCTCATAGGCCAGCGCCCAGTCGCGTCCCGCGAGATCGTCGTGCAGCGAACCCAGAATCTGATCGCGGACGACAGCCTCAGCCTGGCCCGCCTCGCGTTGCTCCAGCGTCTCGCCGACACAGACGATGGGGGCCAGCCCGGCCCCCAGCGCCGCCTCGACCTTGTTCGCCACGTCGGCATCGGTCTCGCCAAAACCGGCCCGCCGTTCCGAATGGCCGACGATCACGAGACTCGCCCCCGCGTCAGCGAGCATTTCGGCGGAAACGGACCCGGTGAAGGCCCCTGAGGCCTCAGCGTGGCAATCCTGTCCACCGATCTCCACAGCGCCGTCCTTCTGCTGCCACGCCATCGGCGCGATCAGCGTAGCCGGCGGACACAATGCCACCCGGGCCGTCGCCGGTTCCGCCTCCAGAGCTGAGCGGACCGCATTCGCCTCGACCAGCGAGGCCGTCAGCCCGTTCATTTTCCAGTTGCCGACGATCATCTTCACGGATTGTTTCATCGGGCCTCTCTAGGCACCGTCTTGCCCGGTGCCAAGCCCGGCGCTTGCGAGGGTCATGCCCCCTCCCCTATACGGCCCGTTGGCGCTTCTCGCCGCTCGTCCGTCAGGCCCGTCCATGATTTCGCTGTTCCGTAACTTTGCCAAATCGAAATGGGCGATCGGCCTGTTCGTTATGCTGATCCTCAGCTTCGCCGTGGTGGGCGGTACGCAAACAGACGTGTTCGGGGGCCTGGGACCCAAACACGTGATTTCGGCCGGCGACCGTTCGGTCGACGCAACGCAGTTCCGGGCCGATTTCGAACGCATCCGCAGCAATGCCCAGGAACAGGAAGGCCGCGCGCTGACGACGGAGGAACTGGTCGAGGCCGGCGTGCACACCCGCTATCTGGAAGGCCAGACCCAACGCCTCGGCTTTCTCGCCTGGGCGCACAAGGTCGGCATCAGGCCAAGTGAGGAGCTGGTACTGAAGCGAATCCGCGAAATCCCGGCCTTCTTCAATCAGATCACAGGACAGTTCGACCAGGCTCAGTATGAACAGGCCCTGGCCGCCCAGAGCGTGACCCCGATCCAGCTGGAGGATGAATTCCGCGACACTGCCGTCAGCGAACATTTTGCGAGCGCGATCCAGGCCGGTCTCCGGACGCCGAGAATCTACGGGGCCCTGATCGCCGGCCGCGCCCTTGAGGTCCGCGATGGCCGCTGGTTCACCGTCACCCAGGCGATGGCCGGAAACGCCGCAGCCCCCACCGACGTACAGCTGACAGCCTTCCTGACTGAGAACGCTGCCCAGCTGCGCCGGCCCGAGTTCCGCATGGCGTCGGTGATCGTCTTCACCGACGCGCCCGGTGCGACGGTGCCGGCGATCCCTGAAGCGCGCATCGTCGAACGCTTCAACTTCCGCAAGGACGGCCTGTCGACACCCGAGCGCCGGACGTTCACCACCCTGACCGCACCCGACCGCGCAGCGGCCGATCGGATCGCAGCCGCCCTGCGCGCGGGCCAGTCGCCCGCCGCTGTGGCCGAAGCCAACCGGATCCAACCCGCCGAATATGCCGCACAGCCCCAGAGCGCCGTGCCTGACCCAACCGTCGGAACCGCCGTGTTCGGCCTGGCTGCGGGGCAGGTGTCCGCACCGATCGAGGGCCGCGTCGGCTTTACCGTCGCCAAATTGTCAGCGATCACCCCAGGTGCTCCTGCTACACTGGAAGGCGTCCGTGAGGCCGTCGTGTCCGAGTTGCAGGACGAGGACGGCAAGGCCCGCATCTACGCGCGGGTCGAGGGCTATGAGAAGGCCCGCCAGGACGGCAAGACCCTGCTGGCTGCCGTCGCCGAGGTCGGTGCCCGCATCGTCCAGCTGCCGCCCTTCACCGAGGACGGGCGCCTGCCCGACGGACAGCCGATGCAGGCTCCGCCCCAGCTGGTCCAGAACGCCTTTGCCCTGACCCAGGGTGCCGAAAGCGAAGTGATCGACGCAGGCCAGGGGCAGTATTTCGTGCTGCGCCTCGACCAGATCCAGCCGCCGGCCCTGCCGAGCCTGGCCGATGTGCGAGCCCCCCTGTCACAGCAGTGGACGCTACGCGAAAATGCCCGCCGACTGACTGCCAAGGCCGAGGAACTGGCTGCCCGCGTCCGTGGCGGCGAGGATATCGCCGCTGTTGCGGCCTCAGCCGGTGCGACCCTGCAGGCTCGAACCGGCGTGCTGCAGAACGCGGAGACACAGACGGCCCTGGGTGCCGGCGTTCTCGGCGGGCTGTTCGGCCAGGGCCGGGGTCAGATCTTCACCGGACCGGCGTCCGAGACAGCCTTTGTTGTGGGTCGGGTGGACGCCGTGCGTGCCGCCTCGGCCGCCGCTGCCGCGCCGCTGGCCGACCAGATCCGCCCGCGTCTGGCCCAGGACGTGGTCGAGGCTGCCGGTGATCAGTTGGTCGCCGCCGCCGCCCGCGCCAGCAAGGCAAAGAATGACCCCGAGGCGGCCCTCACCGCGCTGGGTGTCACGCCGCCGGCCGCTGCAACCGCGCCGACGACGCCCGCCCCGGGCCAATGACCGCAGGCGTCGCGGGGACCGTCGAGCGGGACACGGCACGGCGGGGCCTTGTCGCGGGCCGGCCACAGGTGGTGGTCCGGCGTATCGTTGATGACTTGGAAACGCCGGTCTCGGCCTATCTGAAGGTGGGCTGGGGCCGGGCCCACGCCTTCCTGCTGGAGTCGGTCGAGGGTGGTGCCCTGAACGGGCGCTATTCGATCATCACCCTGGACCCCGACGTGGTCTGGCGTTGCCGCGACGGCCAGGCCGCGATCGCGCGGGGCCCCGACATTGAGGCCGGGCGCTACGAGCCCCAGTCCGGCGGTGCGCTTCAGTCACTGCGCGCCCTCATCGCCGAGACCCGGTTCGACCTCCCGCAAGGCCTGCCGCCCATGGCCGCAGGGCTGTTCGGCGTGTTCGGCTATGATATGGTCCGGCTGCTCGAGCCCCTCGGCGCGCCGAACCCCGACCCCCTTGATCTGCCTGACGCCGTCCTGACGCGGCCGTCGATCGTTGCGGTGTTCGATTCCGTGCGGCATGAAATCGTCGTCATGGCCACCGTCTGGCCCGAGGCTGGACATGACCCCAATGCAGCGCTTTCGGCTGCGGACCGCCGGCTCGACGATTTCGAGGCCCGTCTGAGACGCCCCCTGCTGGCGCGTCAGCCGTTGACAGAGCCGGACGCCCTTGAGTTCCGCACGCCCGTCGACGCCCCGGCCTTCGCTGACCTCGTCGCCGCCGGAAAGGATTATATCGCCGCCGGCGACATCTTTCAGGTCGTGCTCAGCCACCGCTTTCGCGCGCCCTGGACCGGCGATCCATTCGCCTTCTACCGCTCTCTCCGACGCCAGAACCCTTCGCCCTATCTGTACTTTCTGAACTTCGACGATTTCCAGTTGGCGGGCTCCAGTCCCGAGATTCTGGTGCGGCTGAAGGACGGCGGTGTCACCATCCGGCCGCTGGCGGGCACCCGCCCCCGAGGCGAGACGCCAGAGGCCGATCGGGCGCTCGAGGCAGAACTTCTGGCCGATCCCAAGGAACGGGCCGAGCATCTGATGCTATTGGATCTGGGGCGCAACGACGTGGGTCGGGTGGCGGCAGCCGGCAGCGTGCGGGTGACCGAAAGCTTCGTCGTCGAGCGCTACAGCCAGGTCATGCACATTGTGTCCAATGTCGAGGGCCGCGCCCGGCCCGACATTGACGCCGTCGACGCCCTGCTGGCCGCCCTGCCCGCCGGTACCCTGTCCGGGGCACCCAAGGTCCGGGCCATGGAAATCATCGACGAACTGGAGACGGAAAAGCGCGGGGTCGGCTACGGCGGCGGTGTCGGCTATATCTCGGCCGGCGGCGAGGCCGATATCTGTATCGTGCTGCGCACGGCCCTGTTCGCGCGCGGCGAGGTCTTCGTCCAGGCCGGGGCCGGGGTCGTAGCCGACAGCGATCCCGCAGCCGAATACGCCGAGACCGAAGCCAAGGCGCGCGCGCCGATGCGGGCGGCCCAGGAGGCCTGGCGGTTCGAGCTGGGCGCGCCCCTGAACCGGGACGGCGAAATCTAGAACGCGGTGCTGGAGGCGGGAGCGGGATCCTCGATCGCGACCCCCGGCCCCAGGACCATCACACCGGCCAGCAGCACCGCTGCCGTCGCCGCCAGCGCGGCCGCACCGAGTGCGCCCAGCACGCCGGGCCGGGGCTCGGCGACACTCAGAGCCTCGCGGGCAGCCTGGATCTGGTCAACGGGGGTGGTCATCGAATCGCGCTCCGGATCGGACCCCGATTTCGAACCCCGACGGTTAACGATCCGTGTGCGCACGCGTCCGCTTGGCGGCGGACAAACCACCCTCTAGAAGCGCCGGATGATCCTGGTCGTCGATAACTACGACAGCTTCACTTATAATCTCGTCCACTACCTCGCGGAACTGGGCGCGCAGACTCATGTCGTGCGCAATGACGATCTGACGGTCGAGGAAGCGTGGTCGCTGAAGCCCGAAGCGGTGCTTCTGTCGCCCGGCCCCTGCGCGCCGGACCAGGCCGGTATCTGCCTGCCCCTGATCACGACCGCGACCCACGACATGCCGATCCTGGGCGTCTGTCTGGGCCACCAGGCCATCGGCCAGGCGTTCGGCGGCGACGTGGTCCGGGCCCAGACCCTGATGCACGGCAAGACCTCGCCGATCATTCATGAAAACAGGGGCCTATTCGCGGGTCTCCCGTCGCCGTTCACGGCCACCCGCTATCACAGCCTGGCCGTGGCGCGGCAGACGCTGCCCAACAGCCTCGAAGTGACTGCCTGGACTGCCGACGGTGAGATCATGGGCGTTCAGCACCATGAACGGCCGATCCACGGCGTCCAGTTCCACCCCGAATCCATCGCCACCGAGCACGGCCACGCCCTGCTCGCCAACTTCCTCGACCTCGCCGGGGTCAAGCGCCTGGCGATGGTCTGAGGCCATGAGCGAAGTTTCTCCGGCAGGCGGATTCAAGCCGCTTCTGGCCCGGCTGGTCGAGGGGCGGACCCTGACCTCGGCCGAGGCCGGCGAGTTCTTTTCGGCCTGCCTGCGGGGCGAGCCGACGCCGGCCCAGGTCGCCGCCGCCGTCACTGCCCTGCGCATCCGTGGCGAGACCGTGGAGGAGATCGCCGCCTTCGCCCAGGCCCTTCGCGACGCGGCCCTGACGCTGGACCATCCCTACGACGTCATCGATACCTGCGGCACCGGCGGCGACGGGGCCCATACGTTCAACATCTCGACCGCAGCGGCGCTGGTTCTGGCGGGGGCCGGCCTGAAGGTCGCCAAGCACGGGAACCGGGCCATGAGTTCGAAGTCGGGATCGTCCGATGTGCTGGGCGTGCTCGGGGTGGATATGACGGCCGGCCTGGACCGCCAGCGTCGGGCGCTGGACGAGGCGGGCATCGCCTTCCTGTTCGCCCCCGCCTACCACGGGGCCATGCGCCACGTCGGACCGGTCCGCGCCGAGATCGGCTTTCGCACCGTGTTCAACCTGCTGGGCCCACTGTCCAATCCGGCCGGAGCAAAGCGTCAGGTCATGGGCGTCTATGACCCCAAGCTGCTAGAGCCGCTGGCCGAAGTGCTGGGCCGGCTGGGCGCAACCCGCGCCTGGACCGTCCATGGCCAAGGCCTTGATGAACTGACCACAACCGGACCGACCGATGTGGCCGAGTGGAAAGATGGAGCAGTCCGGCGCTTCACCGTCACGCCCGAGGAGGCCGGCCTGCCGCGCGCCGACATCGAAGACCTGCGCGGCGGCGACGCCGAGACCAACGCGGCGGCCCTGACGGCGCTTCTGGCCGGCGAGACCGGCCCCTATCGCGACATCGTCCTGCTGAACGCCGCCGCCGCGCTCGTCGTCGCGGACGGGGTGCCGGACCTGAAATCGGGCGTCGCCCTGGCCGCAGCCGCCATCGATGACGGCAAGGCCGCCGACGCCCTGGCCGGCCTCGCGCGGATCACCTCCACGCCCCTGCCGCCGTTTGAAGACCTGCCATGACCGACGTCCTTGCCGGCATCGCCGACTACAAGCTTATCGACGTCGCCACGCGAAAGACCTTGCAGTCCCACGCCGCCATCGAGGCCCTTGCCATGGCCGCCGACGCGCCGCGCGGCTTCACCGCCGCCCTGCGCAGGGACACCGGTCCGGGCCGACCCGCCCTGATCGCCGAAATCAAGAAGGCCAGTCCGTCCAAGGGCCTGATCCGCGCCGACTTCGACCCGCCGGCCCTGGCCCGCGCCTATGAGGCCGGCGGCGCGGCCTGTCTGTCTGTCCTGACCGACGAACCCAGCTTCCAGGGGCAGGACGACTATCTGGTTCAGGCCCGGGCGGCTGTGGCCCTGCCCTGCCTGCGCAAGGACTTCCTCGTTGACCCTTGGCAGGTGGCCGAGAGCCGGGCCCTGGGGGCCGACTGTATCCTGATCATCATGGCCATGATCGACGACGCCCTCGCCGCCGACCTGCTGTCCGAGGCCCGCCGATTCGGTATGGACGCCCTGATCGAGACCCATGACAAGACCGAGATGGCCCGTGCGGCGGCGCTGGGCGGCGACCTGATCGGGATCAACAACCGTTCGCTCCGGACCTTCGAGGTCGATCTGGGGGCCACGGCCCGCTTTGCGGCGATGGCCCCGCCGGGTGCCCTGCTGGTTGCCGAGAGCGGAATTTTCACCCGGGCAGACGTTGCCGAGGTGGCAGCGGCAGGCGCGGAGGGGATTCTGGTCGGCGAAAGCCTGATGCGACAGTCGGACGTTCGCGCCGCCACGGAGAGGCTGCTGGAACCGCCCACGCCGTTAAGTTGACATTAGGCAAGAACACTTACAGAACATCGTCAACGGTTCACGCCTTGTTCTGGACGAGTCTACGCCATGCTCACGCGCAAACAGCACGAACTCCTGATGTTCATCCACGAACGGATCAAGGAGACAGGCGTCTCTCCCTCGTTCGATGAAATGAAGGAGGCGCTGGATTTGGCGTCGAAGTCCGGCATTCACCGGCTGATCACAGCGCTGGAAGAACGCGGCTTCATCCGCCGCCTCGCCCACAGGGCCCGGGCGCTGGAAGTGACCAAGCTCCCCGAACAGGCAACGACGGGGCCGGCGCGCGGCCGCACCCCGTTCCGGCCTGATGTGATTGAGGGCGGCGGGCGTCCCCGGGACGCCGAGCCCGCCAACGACACGCGTGAACTGGTGCTCGTCGGCAAGATCGCCGCCGGCGTTCCGATCGCCGCCCTGCAGCAGGATCATGGCCGCTATCAGGTGCCCGAGGCCATGCTGGGTGCGGGCGAACACTACATGCTCGAGATCGAGGGCGATTCGATGATCGAGGCCGGGATCCTCAATGGTGACCTCGTGGTCATCAAGAAGGTCGATACGGCCTCCTCCGGCGAAATCGTCGTCGCCCTGGTCGAGGGCGAGGAAGCGACACTGAAGCGTCTGCGCAAGAAGGGCGGCTCGATCGCGCTGGAGCCTGCCAACCGCAACTACGAGACCCGAATCTTCGGACCCGACCAGGTCGAGGTACAGGGCAAGCTGGTCGGCCTTATCCGCCGCTATCACTGATCCCGGATCAAGTCCGGGATGATGAGCAGAGGCCT
>Ga0105047_10011340_pt1 | contig 14471 bp, 13 predicted proteins | sample MAT04_FD_78384 | JGI IMG/M metagenome (GOLD analysis project Ga0105047, IMG submission 78384) | Freshwater microbial communities from Lake Fryxell liftoff mats and glacier meltwater in Antarctica - MAT-04 (megahit assembly) | ecosystem: Environmental > Aquatic > Freshwater > Ice > Liftoff... | reverse complement strand
CACTTCGTACGCATCGCCGACCTGAACCTCGTAGATAGATTCCCGCAGCCAGCGGGTGTAATCGTCGATCAGTGACTTGATGCTCTTGTTCATCGGTTACTGAAACGGATGCTGAATTGTCGGCACTTCCTGCACGCCGCAATGAGTCATGAACTCACGGAGCGCAAGCACGAGCTCGGTGGTTTCCTTCAACCCAACGATACTCGCGGGGACGGCCCAGCGGTCTTCGTAGCCTTCGACTTAGAGGTGGTAGTGCGGGCACGAAACGGTTACCCCGTTGTAAGGCGCGAGCATCGGCAGCGGCGGGTTCGTCACGGTCGGATTGGTGTGTGGCGGACCATCGATGTCAAGCCTCGCCAAGACATCGACGACCCTGTACCGCTCCAGATACGTGCATTTGGTGAGCTTGATCCTGCCACGCCGGTTCGCGTCGATCAAAAAAGCCGTCCGACCATCCAGCGATTCGAGCGCGAACGTCATCCCCCCGCCCGCACTGGGCATGGCAAACTTTGTCCGCGCGGGCTTGGTCAGCCGCTTGGGCATTTTTCGCAGCAAGTCGGCCTCGGATTGGAGGAGGGGCGCAGACATTGACCGCGTAAGGATAACAGCCCACGGCCAGCTCAGAGGCCCGTGAGCCACACCCGGCGTATCATCCCCCATGGCCGCGGGAAAGACGACCACACTGACAACCATCGGCGGCGTGCGGGCCAGCAACGCCGCTGCGGATGGTGCAACGACCGTGAGCCCTAGCGGTGAGCCGTCCGCGTCCAGCGTCGTGGTCGAGCGCGTTGAGCATGTGTTGAGCCTGATTCGCCCTGCCGTGCAGTCTGACGGCGGCGATCTGGAGCTGATCGAGGTCACCGGCACCGGCGTGGTCCGCATCCGCCTGCACGGGGCCTGCGTCGGCTGCCCGTCCAGCACCATCACGCTCAAGGCGGGCATCGAGCGCAACCTACGGCAGCACGTGCCAGAGGTCCGGTCGGTTGAAGCGGTTGAATGATCGATCGGTTTCTGCGGTGCCCAGAGCGATGAGCGCGCGGGCCCGGTAATGGGGCCCGGCAGTGGGGGCCAGCAGTAAAAGTTGTCTTCGCGCTCAGGCCGCGGATTGCTTGGGCATAAAGACCCGCAAGATGTTGCTGCCGGCACGCTGCGCGCTAGCTAGCGCCCGGCCCGCGGTGTCCATCACAGAGTCAAGGTTGCTAAAGCGGTCCCTTGTGGTGTTGTCCAGCGTCAGCAGCCCGGCAGAGACGGTCAATACCAGGTCGACCGCCAGCAGACCCACCGGCTTGACGCTCATCGTCGTTGCGGCGCAGTTGAGCTTGAACTGCTCGACTAGCCGCGTCGCCGCCAAGCGGTCAGCGCCGATCAGCAGCACCCCGAACTGCCCGCGTTCCAGCGCGCAGATCACTGCGTTGGCCGAGCTCACGTGCTTCTTAAGCGCGTCGGCGAAGCGGACGAGCACCTCGTTGGCGTAAGGCTCGCCCTGGCTCTCTTCCATACCCGCAAACTCGTCAATGCTCAGCAGTGCCACCGAGTAAGGCCCGCCGCCGGCGGCGAACTGCTCGATGACCGCCACTATGTTCTGGCTGAACACGACCCGACCGGCCATCCCCGCGACCGCCCCGCCAGTCCCCTCGGCACCCGCGGGCATTCCGTCGGCGGCGCTGGCCTGATCGCCGGGCGCGTCGTTGAGCGGGATGGTGATGGCCAGGAGCTGCTTGTTCGCCGTCGCCCGGACACTCTCGGGATCATTGAAGGCGGCCGTCTTGAGGTCCAGCAGCTTGGCGACCTCCTTGGCCCCAACGGTGATCTTTTTCATCAGCTCGTCGGCGCGGCCCGGGGCGATCTGGAACCACTCCTGGGCCCGCGCGTAGTACTTCTTGAGTACCAGCGCCGGCTCGGGGGTGATGAGCATGTCGGCGGCGATGTTGCCCAGTCCAACTGCGCGAGCCAGCTCGATGTAGTCTTGCGGCGCGCCCTGTGGACGCTCATGAAACTTGATGGGCATCGCCAGCTCGGGCGGAAGCTTCCAACGCCCCACCAGCATGGCCCCGACCTCGGGGTGCGAGAGCTCAAAGGCCGCCATCTCTTCTTTTACCAGCGAGCGGTGGTCGTCGCCGGCCCTCTCTAGAACCTCAACGTACTCGCCCTGCAGCGCTTCGTACAGCGCGATCATGCCCACGTCCTGCAGCAGGCCGGCCAGGAAGCACTCTTCCTCGTACCCGATCTTCGTGTCGTGCGCGATGCACTTGGCCGCCACGCCCGAGAGCAGGCAGCGCCGCCAGTACGTCGGGAAGTCAAACGCCGCCTGCGAACGACCTAGCGTGCTGACCAGCGAGAAGCCTAGCGCCAGCGTTTTGACCGCCGACAGTCCCAGCATCACGATCGCCTGGTTGATGGTCGTGCACGGCTTGCTCAGCCCGTAGAACGAGCTGTTGACCGTCTTAAGCACCTTGCTCGCCAGCCCCTGATCGTTGGAGATCACTTCGGCGATCTCACGCATCGACGTGCTGGGCGAGCCGGTCAGCTCGATGACCCGCATAGCCACAGCGGGGAGGCTGGGGAGCCTCTCGCAGCGGAGCACGCGTTCAAGCACTTCTGGGTTCATGAGCTGGGCCGTTGCCTAATGGCCCAGAGGTATGGATCGTCGCGTCAGTCGCGGTACTTCACCCGACCCGCCAACTTCCTGCGCCAGGCACCACCAAGTTGGGCAGCAGGGTTCGGAGGCTGCTCGGGGCAGACCCCAGCAAATGGCAGATATAGGACGCAAGGAAGGCGTTTGCGCGGTCGATGTCTCGTCCTTGAACGCCCGAGAACGAAACCTGCATCGAGTCAGGATGGGCCACGGCGCGGATCGCCTCGATGGTCGCGGCCCGGACCGGCCACAAATCTGTGCCGCCGCGCGGCCGGCCAGCCCCCACGCCTTCGACGAGCTCGCCAAGCTCTGGTGAGAACGCCAGCACCAAGCCCGCTTTGGGGCCCTCGGGTGCCCCGCGCGGCGCCGCATCCAACCCCGGCCTAAACCCGCACCACAGCAGCAGTTGGTGCTGAAACCGCAGCAGCGCAAGCGGGAGACTTCCAGGGTCGCTCAGGGCCCGCAGCAGCACCAGCAGCGCGTCAAACAGCTCTGGGTGGGCGTCGTGGTCATGCACCATCCGCTGCACGCATTCGGCGGCGTACGCACCGGCGTAGTAAACCTCCAGGTGCGTGCGCAGCGCGGGAAAGGTCTCCTGCAGGTCCCATTCGACCAGCAGGTGCAAGTCGGTCTCGGTTTTGAGAATGAAAGTGGCCTCGCCCCGGGTCAAAAGCTCTACTCCACCCGAGTAAGGGGTGCCGGGGCGCCTGCTGCCTTTGGCCAGGGCGCGGAGGATGCCGTGGGTGCGTGTGAACAGCGCCAGGGTTTGGCTGGTCTCAGACCAATCCCAGTGACGGAGGCAGACCGCCTGATCGCTGGTGCGCGACACGCGTTGAGCGTAGCGTTGGCGATGCACCTGAGCCTTCTGGACCGCGTGATTGAGCGGAGTGAGACGCACATCGTGACGGTCAAGGGCGTGTCGAGCGCCGAAGATTATCTGCAGGACCACTTCCCTGATTTTCCGGTGCTGCCGGGGGTCTTTATGATCGAGGCAATGGTCGCTGCGGCCCGCGAGCTGGTGGGCGAGCCGCGCCTGGTGCTCGGCTCGGTCCGGGCGGTCAAGTACGGGCGGTTTGTCCGCCCTGGCGAGACCCTCGTGGTTCGGGTTTCGCTGCTGAAGCGCGACGGGGCCAGCGTTGAGTTCAAGGGCGAGGCGGGCGTGCGCGGGGCCAATGGCGCGATGATCGAGGGGGCGACGGCGGTCTCGGGACGCTTCGTCTTGCGCCCGCTGACGGTGTGATCTGGCGACAAACGCGGGCAAGGCTGACTTGGTGTCTAGTGACGGCTAACATGGGCGCGGCTACGCCTCCCGGGGGCGTATCCAGGCGGGATCCCTCTCCGACCACGAGGGTGATTCCCAGGTTTGCCCGGCACCCACCCCCCAGCACGGTCGGAAGAGCACACATGACGCGCGATGAGATCTTGGGCAAGGTTCGGCAGGTGTTGGTCGATGCGCTCGCGGTTGACGACGACGAGGTGACGCCCACGGCGTCTCTGGTGCGTGACCTGGGCGCTGAGTCGATCGACTTTCTCGACATCGTCTTCCAGCTGGAGCAGGCCTTTGGGTTCAAGATCGCCAAGGGCGAGCTGTTCCCCGAGGGCGTCGGCCAGAACCCTCAGTTTGTGCAAGAGGGCAAGGTGACGTCCGAGGGGATTGCGACGCTGAAGCAGCGGTTGCCGCACGTTGACTTCGCGGACTTTGAGAAGGACCCGAAGGTTGGCAAGGTTGCGGAGCTGTTCACGGTGGACACGCTGGTGAACTTCGTCTCGATGAAGCTCGACAAGTAGCGCTGCTGCGAGGTACGCTCGGCCATGCGGTGGATGTGGATCGACAGGGTGGTTGAGCTGGTGCCCAAGCACAAGCTTGTGGCGGTCAAGAACGTTTCGCTGGCTGAGGATCACTTGCACCAGCACTTCGCGGCTGACGCGGCGCGGGGCCTGGCGGCGCTGCCGGTGATGCCCGCGTGCTTGATCATCGAGGGGATGGCGCAGACCGCGGGTGTGCTGGTGGGGCACGCCGAGGGCTTCGCGTACAACGTGGTGCTGGCGAAGATCAACCGGGCAGAGCTAACGCGCGAGGCGACGCCGGGGTGCACGCTTCGGTACACGGCGGTGATCGAGCGGATGGACGAGCTTGGCGCGTCGGTGAAGGGGAGCGTTGACCTTCTTGACCACGCCCGCGCGCACCGCGAGGGCGCAGGGTGGGAGCCGGTGGGGACCATCGAGCTGATGTTCAGCCACCTGGACAACAGCCAGGGCGGGGCTGGGCGGGCCGGTGAAGACTTCCCGGCCCACAACTTTGTCTTTGGCGAGGGCTTCAAGACGCTGCTGCGATCCAGCGGCTTTTGAGCCAGCAACGACCGGCCTTAGCGCGAAGGCCTAGTGTGCGTGCATGGCCCGATTGATGCCCGTTCCGGACGACCTTGCTCCCGTGCAGACGGTGCTGGCGGGTGCGATGCAGCGTGTGGAAGCTGAGGTGGCGCGGGCCTTGGCCAGTGACCTGCCGCCGGTATCTCGCCTGGCCGAGCATGTTGGTCGGTACCACGGCAAGATGGTCCGGCCCATGCTGGTGGCGCTGTTTGGTTTGGCGCGTGGGGGGCAGCCTGGCGGGGGCCAGCTTGGCGGGGGCCAGGCGGCGGTGCCGCTGGAAGTTTCAGGCGGGCTCGTCACGTTGGGCGCGGTAGTTGAGATGGTCCACCTGGCCACGCTGGTACACGACGATGTGCTGGACGAGGCCGACGAGCGGCGAAGGACGGTGACGGTGAATCGGCTGGTCGGCAACGAGGCCGCGGTGATGCTGGGCGACTATCTCTTTAGTGCCGCGTATCGGCTTTGTGGCGAGCTTGGTGATCCGCACGCGACGGTGCGGATCGGCCAGACCGGCATGACGCTGTGCGCCGGCGAGCTGTTGCAGCTGCACAACCGGGGTAATTTCTCGCTGGACGAGGCGACCTACTTCACGTTGGTTGACCGCAAGACCGCCAGCCTCATCAGCGTCTCGTGTGAGCTTGGTGCGCTGGCCGGGGGCGCGAGCCCGGCGCAGGTGGCGGCGGCGGCGCGGTTTGGCTCTTTGGTTGGCGCCGCGTTTCAGGTTCAAGATGATCTGCTGGACCTTGCCGGCGACCAGGGCGTGGTGGGCAAGACGCTGGGCAAGGACGCGGAGAAGGGCAAGCTGACGCTGCCGGTGATCCACCACTTGGCCAGCGCGAGCGCCGAGGCGCGGGTGCGAACGCTGGCACTGCTGAGCGCCACCGCCCGCGCAGAGCACGGCGACCGTCGCGAGCTGGCGGCACTGCTGGCTTCGACGGGCTCGATTGAGTATGCCCAGGGCCGTGCGCGGGGGATGGTCGCCGAGGCGACCGCGCAGCTCGACGCTTTCCCTGATGGCCCGGCGCGGCGGATGCTCTCGACGCTGGCGGCAGCGGTGGTCGAGCGTGGGTTCTGACACCATCAGTGGGGGGCTGGATCACGAAGTATTTGCGGCTTGGGTCAGTGCTGTACGCGCGCATGCACGGGCCGATCGAGTCGCCCCTGCCTCCGGTAGCCAATGAGAAAGGCACTGATGGACGCCGGTCCACCGGTGCCTCGAAGTGCCACGTGCGTAGCCTCGGGGATCAAGACCTGAGTATCTTGATCACCGCCCATACGCCTGAGGCCAAAAGCGCAAATGTCACAATCAACACGAGGGAGATTGCCACGGTCGACGACGCTCCCGCCGAAACGGCCAACTGCAAGGCTGCGACACCACCCGCGCTGACGGTCAAGGGGACGATCGCAGCACGAAGCATGCGGTACGATCGTCCCCAGTAGGAGGGTTCCAAGTCCAGCTCCTTGCGAGACGCTTACCGACCCGCGAGACAGCGCTTGTAGGACTCGGAAGCGATGTTGATGAGCTCAGTCGCGCTGATGACCACAAGAGTGGCACAGAACGCGAGCGCCACCTTGTAGCCGACCCAGATGAGCGCCGCGCAGGCCGCGGCCTTCAGCCACAGAAGCGGGATCAACGCCATCCCCTGGCAGACAATGATGGCGGCCAGGAAGGCAGCGCCTGCTGCTGCCAGGCATGCGGTCAAGGACAGCGCTCTGGCCTTGATGGCGAACGCCGCATCCTCCAGTGCTCGCCCGATACACGCGTTGTGGCGAGGATTAATGGGATCGACGAAGGCCAAGAGGATACCGAGCGCCGCCGTGTTGCCGGCCGACGCGGTCTGCGCCAGGGTCATGAGTGCCGTGTTGGCCAGGCCGAACACCTTGACCGCTGTAATGCGCGTGCCGCCGACTGTTGCGCTCACGGCATGGTATTGCACATCGACCGAGCCGGAGGGCCCACTAATGGTTCCAAGGCCCACAGCATGAAACGCCTGCAGTGCCGAGTCTGCCATTTCGAGCTTGTGACCGTTGCTGATCACCGGCGTCAGCTTCACCGTGCGGCCGCACGCCGCAAGCCCCGCTGAGAGCGCGGAGTCCTCGAGGTCGCCGGCGAAGTTGAAGGTTGCGGAGATTTGACTGGTGTCCAGGCCCAGTTGAGCGGCGAGCTCGTTCTGAAAGTGCCAATCATCACAGAACGTAGCCTGGGTGCTTGCGGGCTCTCCCCATGCAAATTCCGTCGGGCATTCGGACATGGCAGACGCGATTCGGGGACAGAGACTCGTGATCAGCAGGAGAGCGAGGCATGACGAGAAGACACGTCCGAGGAAACCCATCGTGAAACCACGCATGAGATACACTTCTCTCAAGAACCCGCACGGCATGGGGTGAAGCATATCAGGAAAACAGAGCTCTTTGAAGATGCATGCGATACCTTTCTACGCGAGCGTGGCAGCTCAAATTAGAAATCCCTTCCAAGGTGGACGTCTGAACCACCTACGCATGGTGTCGAAGCGGGGCAGGCTTGACCTGTCGCCCAGACACTGGATGTTGTCAATTGGCCGTCCTGCGATTGAGTAGACCTTAACGTTTGGGCGCGCAAGTTCAGTGCCCTCGCGTCTAAAATGGCGCGTCCTCGCGTTCGGGCCCGCTGCCTGCCCGGGCGGCGCGGGCGGTGACCGACGCTGCGGCGCGGGGCGCGGGCGCCGCGGAGGGCCGGGCCGGGGCAGGACCGGTCAAGACTGCGCCGGCGGTGCTGTTACCGGGTACCTGGCCGTCTCCTTCGCCGCTGTAAGTGCCATCGGCCTGCGCGCTCGCGTCGCTCTGGTCGGTAGCTGCGATGCCGGTGCCCGCGGCGCGGTCGGCGGCCATCTGGGCCTTCATCGCCGCCCATTCTTCGGGGCCCATGTTCAGCTCGCGGGCCTGCGTGCCCTTGTGGGCGCCCAGGATCCCGACGTGGCCCATGAGCTCGACCAGGCGTGCCGCCCGGGTGTAGCCGATGGCCAGGCGGCGCTGCAGCATCGAGACCGAGCCGACGCCCGTTTCGATCACCACGTCCACGGCCTTCTCGAACAGGTCGTCCTGCTGCGCGACGGCGTAGCCGTTGTTGATCGCATCGGCGTCGACCTCGCCGTCATCGCCTAAGAGATCACCCGCGGCGGCGGCGCCGGTCTTGATCTGCATGAGGCTGCGCTCGTAGGTCGGCGTCGCGACCTCTTTGAGGAACTTGACGACGCGGCGGATCTCTTTGTCGTCCACCAGCGTGCCCTGCGCGCGGGTCAGCTCGCTGGAGCGTGGCGAGAGGAAGAGCATGTCGCCCTGGCCGAGCAGCAGTTCGGCGCCCTTCTGGTCCATGACGATCCGCGAGTCCATCCCGCTGGAGACCTTAAAGGCGATCCGGCTGGGCATGTTGCTCTTGATGAGCCCGGTGACGACGTTGGCCTGCGGGCGCTGCGTGGCCAGGATTAGGTGCATGCCGACGGCGCGGGCCTTCTGCGCAAGGCGGATGATCGACGTCTCGACCTCCTTGTTGGTCATCATCAAGTCGGCCAGCTCGTCGATCACAAAGACCATAAACGGCAGACGCTTGGGGATGCGGGCCGCCTCGGCCTCGTCGGCGGGGTTGAAGCGCTCCTTGAGCTCATCCCACGACAGCGCGTTGTACGCGCTGATGTTGACGCACCCGGCCTCGCTGAGCAGCTCGTAACGCTCGTCCATTTTGCGGACGGCCCACTCGAGGATTGCCGCGGCCTTGCCCATCTCGGTGACCACCGGGCACATCAGGTGCGGGATGTCTTTGAACTGGCTGAGCTCGACCATCTTGGGGTCCACCAGCACCAGCTTGAGCTCGTTGGGCTTCTTTGTGTAGAGGAAGCTCATCAGGATGCTGCTCATGCACACGCTCTTGCCCGAGCCGGTGGTGCCGGCGATCAGCAGGTGCGGCATCTTGGCCAGGTCCTGGATCAGCGGGCTGCCGCTGGCGTCTTTGCCCAAGAACATCGGCAGGGCCATGCCCGCGTAGACGTCGCTCTTGCCCATGAGCTCTTTGAGACGGACCTTTTCCTTGTGGGCGTTGGGGACCTCGATGCCCACGGTGTCGCGGCCCGCGGTGTTGGCCACGATGCGGACGTTGACCGCACGCAGGCTGCGGGCCAGGTCGCTGCTGACGCTGGTGAGGGCCGAGACCTTGGTGCCGGGCGCGAGGCGGATCTCGTAGTTGGTGATGACCGGGCCGGACTCGATGCCGACGACCTCGCCATCGATGCGGTATTCCTTGAGTGCGCGCTCAAGGGCCGTGGCCTGCTCGCGGACGTAGGACTCCATCGTTTTGCTGAAGTTGGACTCGGGCTCTTCGAGCTGGTCGAGGCCTGGGAACTTGTAGCCTTCAAGGTCACCCATGCTCTGGATGTCGCGCAGGTCGGCGTCGGTGGCGACCTTCTTGTCGACGGCCGCGAACTTCAGCGGCAGCTTGGCGATCTTGGCGCGAAGCTGCTCGGGGGTAAAGACCTTGGTGCTCTGGGCGGCGCCATGATCGGCCTGGCCCTCGTCGCCGTCAAGACCCTCTGCGTTGGCGGCGTAATGAGGCTCGTCGCTGTCGTCGGCGTGGTCTTTGTCGGTGAGGGTTGAGGTGTGGTCTTCGGGGTTGAACGACTCGGTGCCGCCGAGGCCGCCGGCGGTCTGATCGATGATCTCGGCGGGCTTGTCCTTCTTCTTGCGGCCCTTGACGTCGGGCATGGCGTCGTCTTGTGCGCTCTCGATGGCGGCGAGGGCCTCGGCCTCATCGCTCAGGCCACCAGTAGCCAACTTGGCACGGCGCTTGCGCTCGGGCTTGGCACCGGGCTGGCGGGCCAGAAGGTTGGTGACCAGCTCGCCGATGCGCTTAGAGAGGCTCACGGTGCCCGCGGCGGTGGCGCTGGCCGCTACGCCGGTTGCTTCAATCACCGGCGGGGTCGCCTTGGCCAGCTGGCGAAAGGCCCAGCGCGGGGCGATGATGACCCAGACGTCTACAGCGACCACCGCGCCGATGAACAGGCACATCAGCAAGATGACCGTGCTGCCGAAGGCTCCGAAGCTGGTGAAGGTTTGAGCCAGGTAGCCGGCGATGGTGGTGCCGACGCTGCCGCCGCCGACGTCCACGATGACGGTTGAGGCGGGGAAGTGGACGGCCTGCAGACCCGCAACGCTCGCGGCCATCACCACCGCGCCAAGCAGGCGAACGAACGGGTGCCCGACCTTGGCCAGGAACCCGTTGACGACCAGGTACAGGCCCCAGAGGCTCAACAAGACCCACGCCCCAGCGCCGAGCAGCGCGAGGGTGTAGTAGGCGGGGATTGCGCCGACCACGCCGCACCAGTTTGCTGGCGGGCTGTTGTGCGGGAAGGCGCTGGCGCTGGGCCAGTCGGCGGGGTTGAACGAGGCAAGGCTGGCGAGCAGGAACAGGAAGACGCCGGCCTGCAGGAACCAGCGGGTATAGCGCAGCAGGCCCGAGCGTTCGCCCGAACCGCCACTGGAACCCAGGGGGGTTTGGAAGACCGGCACGTCCCACGCCTGACGGTGGGCTGTGGTGCGAGCCTGGGTTCGGGCATCGGCGCGCGACGCCGCCTTGTCACTCGTTGAGCGGGCCATAGTTAGAGGCTATCGGCAAGGGGTGATTCGGGGGTGCAAGGAAGGCCCAAACGTTGCCCTGCCAGCCCTTGAGGTCAGGCCAGAGGCCGCCTTCGCCCGAACGCGGGTCGAACGAGGTGCCGCTCAGGGCTTGCCGCGTCCGATGGGGGCGCGCTTGGGCTCGCCATCACGGCGCGGATAGTCGCGCGGCGTACGGGTCAGCTTGTCCAGCACCACGATCCGCCCTGTCGGCGTCTCGACCGTGCCCACGTGCGCGGCTCCGAGGGTCTCGATCGCTTCGCCCGCCTCGGCGAGCTCGGCGTCTGCCTTTGCACCCTTGATGGCCATGATCGCGCCCTCAACCCGCACGAACGGGACCAGAAGCTCAGCGAGCATGGCCAGCGGGCCGACCGCGCGCGCGACGGCGACGTCATAACACTCGCGGTGCACGCCGCGGTGCTGGCCGAGGACTTCGGCGCGGTCGCACAGCACGCGGACGTTGGCCAGCCTGAGGCGCTCGACGACGCTCTCAAGGAACCGAGCCTTTTTACCAGTGGGCTCAAGCAGCGTGAAGCGGACCTTGGGCATGCAGATCGCCAGCGGGAGCCCGGGCAGCCCGCCGCCGCTGCCCACGTCGATCACGCGCAGGCCTACTTCAAGGTCGTGCGGTTTGATCTCGCCCAGCAGCGGGACCAGGGTCAGGCTGTCGAGGATGTGCCGCTGCCAAGCCTGCGCCGGCTCGTCCACGGCCGTCAGGTTGAACTGCTGGTTGGTCCGGATCAGCATCGCCAGGTAGAGCCCGAGGCGCGGAAGGTCTTCGCCCTCAAAGTCCACGCCGTAGGCCTGCGCGGCTTCAAGGAACGCCGGCGTCGGCGCGAGCGCCACCAGCGGGCCTAACGGCGCGGGCGCTGGCTCAGGGTCGGCTTTAGGCGCAGGCCTGGGCTGGGAATCATGTGGCTCGTATGGCTTTGGGGGCACGGCGCAGCGTAGACGCCTGTGCGGTGCGGGCGCGGGAGTGTTCAAGCTCTTGAGCGCAGTCGCAGCGTGGTGGCAAAGAAGTCAGTCCCGCCGCCGCCCGAGCCCGGCTCGCGCCGGTACTTACGCTCAAAGTTGCTGCCGACGAGCTCGCCCTCGCGGGCGCTGGCCGGACGTTCGAAGGCGAGCTCTTCAAAGGGCTGGTGGGGGGTTGTCCAGCGGTCAAAGTGGGCCCGCATCCAGGCCCAGTACGGCGCGTGGTCGGTGGCGATGCGCAGCGACCCGCCGGGGATCAATACGCGGGCGCAGTCGGCCAGGAAGCGGTCTTGGATCATGCGGCGTTTGTGGTGCCGAGTCTTTGGCCAGGGGTCTGGGAAGTAGAGGTGGATGACCTCAACACTCGCGCTGGGCACGCGCCAGTGGACAAAGTCGCCCGCGTCTAGGCAGAGCATCCGCACATGAGGGACCTGGTGGCGGCGGAGGCGATCCGCGGCGAAGGCGAAGAACTCGAACTCGTACTCGATGCCGATCCAGTTGATCTGCGGGTGGGCCGGCGCTTCCTGCAGCAAGAACGTGCCTTTGCCGGAGCCGATCTCTAGGTGCAGCGGCGCAGGGCGGGTGAACCAAGCCTGCAGGTCAAGCCTTGCGCCCGACGGATTGGTGCGCAGGTCGTCGGGCAGCGCCGGCAGTGTGCTGGCGGGGACCTCTATCGTGCTGGTGTCGTACGTCGATGAAGCCATGAGGGTGTGCCGAGGCGCGGTGGGCTTTGTGGCGGTGAGCGTGAGGGCGATAGTGTGGCAGGAACAGTGTTGGTGATCAGTGGGGGGGCAAGGTGGCAAGTCAGGCCGGGCGCACGCCGAGGGCCAGCAAGCGCAGACGCTCAACCTGGGCCTTGCGGGCGAGGTCAAGGGTGGCTCTGGCGATGCGGAACGGCGAGCGTGCCTCGGGGCTGGCGGGTTGAGTGAGCGACTGCGTGTCGCCGCCGGTCGCGGGCGCCGAGTTCTCTCTGGCGGCGGTCTGCAGCCCCAGCGTCTGCGTGCAGTGGTCTTGGATGCACTGGTAGAGCAGCTTGAACGCGTCGCGCGGCTGACGCATCTGCTCGAGCACCTCACAGAGATGCTGCGGCGTCACGTCGGATGCGAAGATGTCAGCAAGCTGCGCGGGGCTGGCATCGAGGGCCTGGCAGGCGGTCAGGCGTTGCGTGGCCAAGTCATAGAGGGAGACGCCCGACCATGCGAGCTGCTCGATCATGGACTGCTTGTCAAGGCGTGCGTCTTGAAAGAACGTCGCGCTCTCGCGCATCAATTGGTGGCGCAGCTCTATCGGTAGCAGCAGCTTGAAGGCGACGCCCTCGGTCTGCAAAAAGCGATTTGAAAGCAGCGGCCAGATGACGGCCTTCATGCGTTCAGGATCACCCTGGATGATCGGCGGCTCATCGACGCGGTCAACCACGACGACAAGGCTCTCGTACCCAAAGACGCGCACGACCCGCACCAGGCGTGAGAGTTGCTGAAGGCGGACCTCTTCTGACTCGCCGCTGGGCAGCAGCGTGCTGGGCCGCCACCCGGGCGGAAGCTGGCGGATCGAGCTGGCGTACGAGGACTCCGAGCGGTTCGAGACGCGGACCTGGCGTCGTAGGCGGCGCGAGCGGGCCAGCACGCCGAGCCGCTCGGTGGCAGCGCGCTTGAGCAGGGCGGCCAGCCAGAGGCCCATGGCGACAAAGAACGCGGTCGCCGCGACGGGGTCGTTGACCGACGCGCCGCGCCGCCAGAGGATCAGGAAGACTGCCAGCGGCACAACCCAACCCAGAAAGGCCAGCACGGTCTCGATCGTCACGCTGACCGGCGTTCGCAGGCCCAGGGCCTTGCGTAGCTCCTTTGAGCGCTCGCCGCCCTGGTCAGGCCGGTCGTACGCGACCTGCAGCACCAGCAAGTCACGCTTGAGCGCGCGGTCGAGACGGCGAAGAGACTTACGCGGCTCGGGCCCGAGGTCGATTCGGTCTATCTGCCGCTCGGCGCTGGCCGCGGGCGGAGGCGTCTGCTCAAGGGCCGCGTCGACCAGCCTTGGCACCAGCGCGCACAGCAGCGCGTCAACGTGGTCGGCCAGGCGCATCTGGCGGAGTGAATCCAGCGGGGTGCTCTCTTTGCCGCGCTTGACCGTCCGCAGCCGATCGTGCAGGTGCTGCAGCGGGCCGGCGAGGTCGTCGTGGCTGACCAGCAGCACGCGGCGCGAGGGGTTCATCGCGTTGTACGCGGCGGCGCTGGTGGCCATCTGAAGCCGGATGGCGGTTTTGCCCGAGCCCTTCTCACCAAAGACAATCGCGGTCGATGGTCGCGAGAACTCACCGGCAATCTTGTCATAGTCTGGATGCCTGGGCAGACGCGAGGGCCGAAGCGGGTTCTCAGCCGCGGCACGGACGGCCGCATCAACCATGCGCGTGAAGAGGGCGTCTTGGCGTGCCTCCTCGCCGCGGAAGGGGTGCTCGATGAGCTTCCAGTGCTCGAGGAAGGCGTCGATGGTCATGGGCGCTGGGGGACGATGAGCTGGCGGGGACGTCCTCTAGCCAGATGCCGGTGCCGGCGGGTTTGGCCAAGGCGTGCGGATGAACGAACACCGATCATAGCTGGGGCGTGCGTCTGTAATCGACGCAGCCCGCGTTGATCGTGCGGCGAAGTGCGGCACAGCGTCGCAGCCCGCAGAACGCGATTGCGAATGAACGAGGACATGCCAAGCTCGCGCTCATGAGCCAGGAGTTCATCGGCGGCGACCGACCTTCTAGCCAGCCTGCGCTCGTGCGGGCGGTGCGGTCAGACCCACCTAGTTCTGAGCCCGCCCAGTTGTGAACCGGCTCAGTTGTGAACCGGCTCAGTTGTGAACCGGCTCAGTTGTG
>Ga0105047_10011338_pt1 | contig 14473 bp, 9 predicted proteins | sample MAT04_FD_78384 | JGI IMG/M metagenome (GOLD analysis project Ga0105047, IMG submission 78384) | Freshwater microbial communities from Lake Fryxell liftoff mats and glacier meltwater in Antarctica - MAT-04 (megahit assembly) | ecosystem: Environmental > Aquatic > Freshwater > Ice > Liftoff... | reverse complement strand
GACGTTCGTGTTTGATGGTTCGGGCCCGGGTCAGGACTCGGCTTTCGCCGCTTCTTCCTGACTGCTCCTCACGAACTTTTCGCCACATCCACTTCGAGACCTACCCGGATGTCGGCCCCGGCGGTCACCGGGCGACTCGCTGCTCCTTGGCCATCTTGCGAATCGTGCGCACCGAGGAGGCAGTGACGCGGGGAATGGCGGTCACGGCACCCACAACGTCCTTCCACACCGGCACGCGATAGGTGGACGGGCGGGGGCCTGGTCGGTCGGGCATCCAGCACGAGTGGAGCAGCAACGGCGGATTGAAGCCGGGGGCCGACGCCCGAGCCAATGGACCCCGTTCCAGGTCGTGGGCGTCAAAGACCTGGATCTCTTTGTCGCCGTCCTTGTGCACCAGGACCACGACATAGCCGTCCCCGGGACCGTCGCTGTCACGCCGTGGCACGAAGGTCGGCGGAGACGGGAACGCGCCGTCGGCGAACTCGAAGACCTCGGTGACCTTCATCGACTCGAGGTCGAAATGCGCGAGGGCGCCTGGTTTGGCGGTCGTCGGCAACTCGGGCAGCGGCACCAGCGCTGTGTTGCCGGACTCCACGTAGAGCTTCCACCAGGCTTCGGTGATGAGGTCCGGATCAAATCCCAATCCGGCGAACCACAGGTGTTTGTATTCGGCGCGGGCCTCGGGGGAGCTTTGGTCCTTCGCCGTGAGGATCGATCCCCAGAAGCGGTCATCCCAGGCCGTCTCGGCATCGAGCACTTCGCCGGTGGCGGCATCGATCCGATAACGCCCAACCACACCTGGCTGCACGGACAACGTGACGAGCCCTTCGTACTCCGGATCGAAGCGCTCGCCGTTGCGATGGTCGACCGACGTATCGGTCACTCGCATCATGAGGTCGGCCATGGGGATGTGTTCGCAGTAGATCGTGAGCACGCCGTCGGTGTCGTCCGAGGCCACCGAGATGTGGCCGGTGGGCATTGGAACCGTCACCTCCACGACGGGCACCGGCGAGCCTGGGGGTGTCGCGCGGAGATCGGCCTTGGCCACGATGAAGAGACGGGTCAGATCCTGGTTGGCGATCTTGCGCTCACCCCCTTTGAAGGCCTCCGGCTCCACCACGAACGGCAGGTCGGAGATCACGAGGTGGTTGGTCGACGCCTTGATGTCGTGTATCGAATCGAACTCTTGCGTTCCGGCCAGCGGCCAGCGCTCCACGGGCCCGCCGAGCCCCCATCGCGCCACCGAGGTTTGACGGTCGCCGGGAAGCGGTGAGTAGTTGACGAAGTACATCGCCCGTTCCTCGTGGGCCGAGGCAGGATGGGCGGCCACGCTTACCAGCGGCTCAAAGGGAGCGGGCATCGCTTGAAGCCACTCGCTGTTGCTCCCCACGGGAGTGAGGTACTCGAGCGTCTCGGGATCGACCTCGAGCGGGCGGCCGGCGTCAAACCCGATGAAAAGTCGGCCGTCGATCGGCTCCACGTTGGTGTTGGCCATGTTGGTGACACCGAACGGCGAGAACTGGGCAAACTCGAAGGTCTTGAACAGTTTCGGCCACCGCTGACTCAGCCGTTCGAGCGGGGTGTGCACTCGGGCAGCACGCACCGCGATTCGGCCTTGGGTGGTCGGCGCGCAGTCGATCCGGCACAGCAGGCCGTGCGCACCGAACCAGTGGCCCCCCGGCGCTCGTTTGTCGGGACCTACCACGAAGACGGCGCCGCTGATGTCGTTCGGCCAGTGTCCTTCGATCACGTCGAGCTCGGTGTCGAATTCGCCGATGCCGTGAAACAGGTTGGTGGTGAGCGTGGCCATGGAATCCCCCTGGGCGACCCCTCGATCCGCCGGACCGGGACGAGGTGAACAGTGTTTACCACAGTAGCAACCGATCCGCCGACGCGCCACCACGTCGAGCGCGTGGGCAGCAATTCGCTCGCCCATGTGCGCCCCACTTCACCAGGGCCCGAGTCCACCCGACCACTCGGCCGACCCACCGTCATTCTGTTGGAGGCTGTCGTGGAAGCCATGCCTGATCTCGCTGCCGTGGACGTCTCGCCATTGCTACGCCCGTGCTCTACCCCTCGAACGAACGTTGACTTTCGGGCTGGGTCATTGCCGGGCGGGCACCTGGTCAGCGTGGGCTGACCGGACCTCTCAACCACGGACCTACAGGTGACTCATCGGGTTCTGGGCAGACCCGTTGATGCGCACCTCGAAATGGAGGTGGTCGCCCGTGCAACTGCCCGTGCAGCCGACCCCACCGAGCTGCTGACCACGGCTGACCTGCTGGCCGGCCGACACGACGATGGAGCTGTGGTGGGCGTACGCGGTGACCATGCCGCCACCGTGATCAACGAGCACAAGGTTGCCGTAGCCGCCGCCATTGAACCCGGCCGAGATGACGGTTCCCGCCGCAGCAGCAAACGTGGGGGTCCCGGCGGGGGCCGCAATGTCGATTCCCGAGTGGAACGTCCCCCAGCGAGGACCGAACCCGGAGGTGACCGAACCACTGGTGGGCCAACTCAATCGGCCAACGTTGCCCGGAGCAGGCGCAGGTGCCGCGGGGGCGACCACCGCGGGCCGGGTGGTGGGCGACCCACCGGGAGCCGCCGCGCCGCCGGTGGTAGGCGACCCCGGGGCGAGGGTGGTCGCCGAACCCGACGGGCCTGCCGCTCCTGCGGTAACACCGGCAACTTCGGCGGCGAGAACCGGCGCCTCGGCGGCGGCTTGTGCGGCGAGAATCATCTGGGTGAGCCGTTCGTCTTCCGCAGCGAGCGCTCCGACCTCGGCCTGGAGGTTGGCAATTCGAATATCGAGGGCCGCTTTCATGCGGTCCTTCTCATCTTTCGCGACCTGCACTTGTTGCACTTGAGCGTCGGCATCGGCCTCACGTCGCTGGGCTTCCACCTCGGCTCCCGCTGCGGCGTTTCGCTGACTCTCGAGGAGCGCTTTGGCAGCTCGGAACTCGTCTTGCACATCGGCGTCGTGGCCGGTGGCGGCGTTGAGCAGCTCCGCTTTACGTTCGGCCCCGGTGAAGTCGTCGGTGCGGAGCGCCTCCTCGGCGGTATCGAGCTTGCCGTTCGGGTGCACGTACGCCTCGACGGCGCGCCGCTGCACCCGCGCACTCAACGCATCCACCTGCGCCTGCGTTTCGGCCACGGTGACGTTCAGGCTGTCGAGGTGTCGGCGAGCCTCATCGGCCGCCAGCGCGGCGTCGTGTGCTCGGGCCTGCTGCGCTTTGAGGTTCTCGGCCAGGGTGCGGACCGACGCTTCGAGTTCCTCGTCGGTGGCGGTGAGGCCATCGAGCCCGGCGGCGACATCGGCCTTTTTCCGGCGGACCTCGTCGCGCTTTTGCGCTTCGGTACCGCCGGTTTGGCCTGTTGCGGCCAGCGGAGCGAGCAGCGTGGCCGAAAGGACCACGCCCACCAATGGGGCGGTGAAGCGTCGGAATCGGCGAGCATCCGCCAAGCGAGGGAGTGACGATCGGGAAAGCATACGGAGGATGGGCGGACAGGCATTTCCCGGTTCGGACGCATGCAGAGGAACGGCCTCTCACCATGGTGCTCGCCCGTACCGGCATTGCGATATGCAATGTCCGTTACCGCTTCGCAATATAACCGCAATGTTCGGCGGTGTCACGCGATACCGGAAAGTCGCAGGTCACACGGCCTTGCCGGGCCACCGGAACAGGTCGCTGACGGCGGACCACACGTTCGGATCCGCACCCGCAGAGGAACACCCGAAAGGCGAGCACGAGTTCGTCGAGCCGGCGCCAACGGAGGTTTCGCCACCATGCGCCATGGCGTTCCGCAGCGCTGCACTAGTGTTTCGGTAGTCGTCACGATGTTTGGAGGTATTCTTGCCTCCGGCCGTTTCGTGATGGCTACCGCTGGGGGACCGGCCGGGAACGATCCCGCTGGTCGTGCAACCGAACGAGGAGAACCGTGAGCGACGACCGCACAACGGGAGACGACACCGATGCCACGGCAGCAGCCCGTGCCACCGCCACGAAGGAGCGCATCGCCCGCGACGAAAACCTCGTGAAGGCAGCCAAGAGTGGCGAGCCCAAGGCCTACGGGCGGCTGTTCGACGCCTGGTTCGACCACGTCTGGGACCGAGCCACACAACGAGGCATCCCTTCCAGCGAGGTCGGCGACCTCGCCACCAGCGTTTTCGCCAGCACATGGCACGCAATCGACAGCGGCGAGAACGCGTCGTTCGGCACGATGGTCATGCGTGAGACGCGCACGGCGATGCCATCGGGGGTCAAGGTTCCGAGCGCGGGCAACCCCGGCGGGGCACGCCCCGAGGATCGCCTCACCCGCGCCACCGACCTCCGCACCATCGCCGCCGATGGCGATGTGGCGGCCATGTTGTGGGAAGCCGGAGGCGTGCTCGGCGACCGTGGCCGCGACGTTCTCGACCTGCACTTCCGGCATGGCCTCACCCCCAACGAGATCGCGGCGGTGCTGAGCCTCAAGGCTGCCGACGTCGACACGCTCGTGGGGAAAGTCCCGTCGGCATTCGCCAACGCCGTACGGGCACGACTGCTCTGGCGGGGCGGTACCCCGGAAGACGACGAGCTCAAGGCCGACCTGCAAAAGGCCGGCAAGAAGACCTTTGATGCCGATGCGGTGCGAATCATCCACGCCCGAGCCAAGCAGTCGCCCCGCACCCGCGGGCGCGCCATGACGCCGCTCGCCCCGATCGACGTGTTCGCGGCGATTCCCGTCTCGGCGGCACCCACCGGCCTCAAGGAAAAGGTGGCAGGGTCGCTCGATCGCCAGTCGATTCCGGTCATCGGGTCGCAATACCTCAAGAAGGAAGACGATGCGACGGGTGGGGCGGCCGCAGCCGCTGGGGCCGGAGCGGCAGTTGCCGCCGGCGCCGGGATTGCCGCGGCGACGAGCGGAACAGGCGATGCCACCACCGCGAAAACCGACGGGCCCGGCAAGGGAGCAGGTGCGACGGCTGGCGGTGCGGCGGCTGGCGGTGCGGCGGGAAAGACCGATGCCAAGGCTGGTGAAGTCGGCACCGCCGACGCCGCCAAGAGCGGGAAGGGCGGGAAGGCGGCCAAGACGGCAGCCGCAGCAGCAGGCGGCGCTGCGGTGGGCGCGACCGCCACGAAGGCAGGTGCCGCCAAGGGCGGCGGTGCCGGCGCGAGCGGGGGCGGGGGCTCGGCAGGAAGTGGCGGTTCGGGAGCGGCAGGCGGAGGAGGCGCCGAACTGAGCGCCGCCCAGCGTCAGGCCCAGGACCTCGAAGACGCGGCCGCCAAGAAGAAGCAGATGACCATCATCGGCGTGGCCGCCGGGGTGGCGATCTTCCTGATCCTCGCCGTGATCGTGCTGAAGAGCGGCGGCAGCAACGACGAGGTCTCCACCGGAAACACGTTCGGCACCAACACCACCACCACGCGAGCGGGCGGCGCGGCCGACCAGCGTCCCGCCACGAGCCCGCCCCCCACGTCCTCCACCACTGCTGCGCCCCGTTCCACCACCACCAGCGGCAACTCCACCACCACGGCAGCGAACACGACGGGCACCATCTGTGAAGCCAGCGGTGCACCCAGCGGCGAGGATGGCGGCACGCCCACCACCTGCGTACCGCTCACCACCGCACCCTCCACCACGGCCACCACTGCCCCCGGCGGCGGAGGAGCAGGTGGCGGCGGAGCAGGCGGCGGAGGCGGCGGCGGCGGCGGCGGCAACACCACAGCACCTCCCACCACGGCAGCGCCCACGGCCGTCATCCAGGACTTCTCCTTCAATCCCGGCACACCCGTCAAGGCGTCGGATCTGGCCAGCGGCGCTACCACCGTTGCCCTCAACTGGACCGTCGCCACCACCGGCACCGTCACGGTTTCGGTCACCGGTTGGGCCGACAACAACGCTGCCGGTTTCAACCGCACCGACCCCTCGGGGTTCAACGTGGGGATCTGTCCCGGCCTTTCCACCGACCTCGGAGCGAAGTGCAACACGGAGATCGCGCTGTATGACTACACGATCCGGGTCACGTCGAGCGCGAATCCCACCCTCGTGCTCGCCACCAAGACCATCAAGCTCATCGTCACCGACAACACCTGATCGTCACCTCCTCCTCAACTGATCCGCGCCTGATCGTCGGCCTGACGGTCACCACGGCGTTCACCGAGCACAGCTCGGCACACGGGGGTACCCTCCGCTCGTGCGTGATGGCGGAACCTCTCCCACGACAGTGTCGGCCCCCGACCGGTCGCCCTCCCCCGCGCTTCTCGCCCGTTGGAACGACGTCGCCGAGGGGGTGGTCGCCTTCGATGCCGACCTCCTGGTCCTCTGGGCCAACGACGCTCTCGGCGCGCTCCTCGGCGCGAGCCTCGACGATTGGCTCGGTCACGCCCCATGGGACTTCGTGCATCCCGACGACCTTGGGCGGGTCAGTACCAGCTTCTCGGGTCTGCACGATCATCCCGGTCGACGCGGCCCCGCCACCTACCGGCTCCGCCACACGGCAGGGCACTACGTGCTGGCGCGGGTCTCCGGTCTGAACCTGCTCGACGACCCGGAGTTTGGTGTGCTGGTGCTCGAGGTGCGGCCGGTGGAAGAAGAACAGCGCGCCGAAGCACTGGCCACCGATCAGTACGAAACGCTCGAACACCTCCTGGCGGGCCAGGCCTTGGACGACACGCTGCTGGAGATCGTCCTCTTGGTGGAACGTCATGGCGAAGGTCTCACCGCCGCGATCTTGCTGATCGACGACGCCGGCACCGGTTTCCGAGTGGCGGCGGCGCCGAACCTCCCCGCCCCGCTCGCCGCGCTGATGCAGGGCTTCCCGGTCGGCCCCCACGCCGGGCTCACGGCCAACGAAGCCGTCCGACGGGTGGAGAGCGCCGTGTCGGCCGACCTCGCCGTCGACCCCTTGTGGGATGCACACGCCGAAACCGCCACCGCCTCGGGGATGGCGGCATGTTGGTCGGTCGCCATCCTCAACGCAGAATGCACCGAGGCGATCGGGTCGGTCGACGTGTACCGATCGGTGCCTGGCGAACCGCGGTTGGAGGACTGGGCCCTGCCGATGTTGGCCGCCCGACTCGCCGGCATCGCCATCGACCGCCGAGGGTGGATCGCCGAGCTCGAGCATCAGAGCAACCACGACGCACTCACCGGGCTGCTCAATCGTCGGGCCTTCGTAGCCGAACTCGAACGACTCCTTGAGCCGAGCCCCTCGTCTCTTGCGGCTGAGGTGGCGCTGTTGTTCATCGACCTCGATCGTTTCAAGGTGGTGAACGACACCCACGGCCACGACGTGGGCGACGTCGTGCTCCGAGAGGCCGGCCTGCGGCTGGCCGACGCCGCTCGCGATGCCACCAACGATCATGCGGTTGTGGCGCGGTTGGGCGGCGACGAGTTCGTGGTGGCTTGGGGACCATGTTTCGATGCCGCCGAAGCAATCCACGTGGCAGAACGCCTGCGCTACGAACTCGATCGTGTGCTGTCCGTCGGACCTATCCGGGTCACCCCTCGCGTGTCGATCGGTGTCGCCCTGGCGGCGGCGATTGCCGGCCCCTCCACACCCCCATCGGCCGACCTGCTCCTCCGCAACGCCGACGCCGCCTTGAACCGGGCCAAGGCCGACGGGCGCAATCGGTGGGTGTTCTACGACGACGCCCTCCGTCAATCCCATCTCGAACGTCGCGCCACCGAGGCCGATCTTGAACGGGCAATCGAGCGCGGCGAGCTCCGTGTGTTCTTCCAGCCGGTCGTGGCGCTTGGCACCAATCGCCTTGCCGGTATCGAAGCCTTGGTTCGCTGGGAACACCCGCTGCGAGGTTTGCTCCCTCCGGCGGCGTTCATCGACGTGGCCGAGGATGCCGGCCTCGTCACCGGCATCGACGAGCAGGTGCTCGACGGCGCGCTACCGATCGTGGAACGCTGGAACGCCAGCCGGGCCGAGCGTGAACTCGATCCGCTCACGCTCTGGGTGAACCTCTCGGCTCACCACCTCATGCAACCCGATGCGGTCGATCACATCCTGCGCCGGGTCGAAGCGGGGGCGATCGTTCGGTCGCCCCTCGGCGTCGAGCTCACCGAGAGCGCCCTGCTCGCCGACCCCGTGGCCGCAGCCGGGCTGCTCGCCCGCCTTCGAGGGGCAGGTATCGGTGTGGCCATCGACGACTTCGGCACCGGCTATTCGTCACTTGCCGCGCTACGAACGCTCCCCGCCACGCACCTCAAGATCGACCGTCGGTTCGTGAACGGACTACTCACCGATTCCCGCGACCGCGCCATCGTGGAGGCCACGTTGCAGCTCGGCCACGCCTTCGGACTCGGGGTGACGGCCGAAGGCGTGGAGACGCCCGACCAGGCCGACGAACTCACGCGCCTCGGCTGCGATCTCGCCCAGGGATTCCTCTATGGCCGCCCCGTTCCCGCCGAGGCCCTCGAATCGGCGTTCGGCGTCGGGCTCCTCGGCCCCGCCCTGCCAACCTGAGCCGGCCCCCTACTTTGCCGGGCGACGAACCGCTGCTCGGACGAGCGCGGTGGGATCGACGTCGCGCAATGCGTCGGTGATGATCGGTCGGAGGTCGATCTTCGCCACAAGGTCTTCCACCAGCGCGGCGATATCGAGCCGGCTGATCACGCCTTCCAAGACCGGATCGAAGTCGAGGCGTTCGAGCACTGCCTGCGCCAGCGGCTCCAGCTTGGCGTTCACCCGCTCGATGATCGGATCCACATCAACGGTGTCGGCCACCTCGTTGGCGAGGCGAGTGACGTTGACGGCGTCGGCCACGCGTTGGGCCACCAGCGCCACATCCGCCTGGTCGGCGATTCGCTGCGCCACCAAGGAGAGGTCGAGCCGATCGAGCACGGCATCGGCCACGCCCTGGACCACCGGGTCGGCAATGGTGAGCACGAGCCCCGTGGCGGCTCGTACCGAAGAGCGGATGAGCCCGAGGGCGCTGTTGCCGATCGCCGCCGCCTGACCGGGAAGGTCGGGCGTGGCGGCGACAGCCTCCGTGGTGCGCTCGCCGATGAGGCGAAGTGGATGGTTGGTAGAGCTCACGGAATCTCTTCGCATTCCACCGGCGGGTCGGTGGGACCCCACGCCCGGTCGGCACCCGACTGGTATGCCCGCGACCGTAGCGAAGGAGAGCTCACCAGGTACGCCAAGGCGGTGGCCGTATCGCCCTCCAGCGACGGGTGGTGATCGGCCCGAAGATAACGCGGCACCGCTCGGAACAGGTCGCCAACGGCGGAAGGATTCCCCGGTTGGCACCCGGGCGATAACCGCCGAGCCTCGGCCGGCCGGGCCCACTCGGATCACGCCGCATGAGGAACGCCGTACCCACGACCCAGAGCACAGCGATGATCGGCGCGACCAACACCATTGCCGGCACCCGACGGGCCCGGCTGCCGTTCACGCGCTCGAACAGGCGGAAGGCGAACACCATCGGGGTGACGCCGAACGGCGACCCCGCCACATCCGGGAAACGTTCGGCAAATCGCGCGCTGATCATCGCTTCGAAATCGGTCAGCACGGCCGCGACGACAGGCCGAAGTTCGCCGCCGGTCAGCGCGGCCACCGCCAGCTCAATAGCGGCTCCGAAGCTCGCACCGAAACGTTGGCCCAGAGCAGATCGATCCCGATGGCGAGCGGCTGTTCCGCGGGCGGAAGCGCATCGAACTCCACCATGAGCTGTTCGGTAGGGCGATCGAAGAGGTGACGGACCGCGGCAACCACCAGCTCGGACTTCGAGGGTGTGATGCACTTGGGCGCCGCGGGACACCCCGGTGCGGCAGCAGCTCTCGTTGGTGGTGGTGTGGGCATATCCGAGCTCCGACAGGCAATCGACGGTGGCGTCGAGCAGCGCCGCCTTGGTCGATGCGCTGCGCGCCGCACGAGTGAGACGTCGGGGTACCACTCCCGCCCCACAAGGTCCTCGGCACGGCACCGGTAGGCGCCGAATATGGAGGCGCAGGATCCGCTCGCCAATCGACTCGCCTGCTACGCACCCCAACTCGCCGGCACCGACGACATGTGGGGCCTCCGGCTCCTCCTGCACGACTTCGGTCTGGTCTGGCAGAACGCCCCGGACAGCGAACGGGTGGGGCTCCTCGCCGACGAGCCTCCGCTGTGCGGCGTTCCCCATTGGGACGCGTTCCTCGCCTCCTACGCTGGGCGCCTCGCTATCACGGCGGCCTCCCTGCGCCTGCGTGGGTGTTCGAGGAGGCTCGCTCCTCCGGTGGCGCCAGCGGCCGGTGGGTCCGTGCGCGACGGCGATCAGTCGTAGAAGCCCACGACGTCGGCGATGAGGTTCACCGAACCGCTGTTGTTGAACAGGTTGATCTTCCCGTCGGGTCCCACCTTCACCACCACGAGGTTGGGTCGAACGTCGCCGGCGTTGAGATTCAGGTTCGATGCCGTGGGCAGTGGCACGCCGGTGGGGGCCACGGTGATGTGGGTGGTCGCGCTCGGGGAAACACCGGTGACGTTGAGCACCACGGCGGTCACACCTGCGGCCGGCACCCCGGACCCCGCAACCCCGACGACCGTGAGTGCTCTGGTCTGCCCTGCCGTCCAGGCGCTGGAAAGGCCAACCCCGTTAGGACGGGAGTCGAGCACCCGGAAAGGCGACAACGGCGTGAATCGCCCGCCGGATGGTTCGTTCACGTAATAGCCCACGATGTCGACGATGAGGTGCACGTTGCCCGAGTTGTTGCGCAACTTGATCTTGCCGTCGGGCCCTACTTTCACGATCACCATGTTCGGCGCCACCTCCCCCGCCCCGAGATTCAGGTTCGACGCGTTGGGAGCAGTCACATCGGATGGGAACACCGTGATGTGGGTGCCGGTCGACGGGGCCACGCCAGTGACGTTCACCGCCACTGCCGATACGCCGGTTGCGGGCACGCCAGATCCGCCGACGCCGGCCACGCTGATCGCTCGCACCTCACCCGCACCCCACGCCCCCGGGGCTTGCGACCCGGGTTCCCGCGAGTCCTCCACCCGGAACGGGGTGACGGCGCGGTAGACGTCGCCTCCTGCCGCGGCCGCCCCATCGTCATACCAACCCACCACGTCGGCCAACACATTGATCGTGCCGGCGTTGTTGAAGATCGACACATTGCCGTTGGCCCCGACCTTCACCACCACGAGGTTAGGACGCACTTGGCCGGCACCGAGGTTGAGGTGGGATGCGTTGGGGGCCGCTTCGCCGGCCGGGAACAGGGTGAGGTGCGTGTTGGACGACGGGGCGACACCGGTGACGTTGAGCACCACCGCCGCGACGCCAGTAGCAGGAACACCGGAGCCGACGACGCCGGTGACGTCGAGCTCCTTGGTTTGCGCCGCCGTCCATGCGCCGGCGAGCCCGATGGGGCCGTCAGGGGCCGGCCGGGAATCGAGGATGCGGAACGGGGTGACGCTGTGGAAGCGGGGGCTCACCTTGGGCAGCGCGGTCACCGGCGCCGATGCGGTGGTGCCGGCCACATTGGTATCGCTCACCGTGACCGTGTGGATGGTTCCGTTCGTAAGCCCGGCGAACACGGCGGTGCGCACCCCCGGCCCCACGTTTTGCACGATCGGGGTGCCGGCCGCGGGTGTGACCGTGACGGTGTAGCCGGTGATCGGCGAGCCACCGTCGAACCCGGGGGCGGCCCAGGTCACATCGATCCGGGCATCACCGGGGGCGGCGACAACGGCCGCGGCCGCGTCGGGAGCCCGGCGCGGTATGACCGGCCCGACGGCGTTGGCCACCGGCCCCACTCCCACCGCGTTCGTGGCGGTGACCGCCGCGGTGTAGGCGGTGCCGTTGGCGAGCCCGGTCACTGTTAAGAAAAGCACGGCCGGGCCCACGCTCACCACCACGGGTGCCCCCACCGTCGGGGTGAGGGTGACGGTGTAGCCGGTGACGGCGAAGCCACCCTGTGGGAGCGGTGGGGCCGCCCAGCTGATCGTGGCCTGGGCGTTGCCCGGGACGGCCGTGACCGTGCCGGGCGCGGCCGGCACCGCCGGAGTGGTGACCTGGTTCGTGGCCGCGGACGCCGCCGATTGGCCTACCGGGTTGAGGGCCTTCACGCTGAAGGTGAAGGGGGTGGCATTGGCCAGGTTCGGCACGACACCGCTCGTGACCCCGGGACCGAAGTCTGCCGTGGCGCCGCCCGGCGAGGCGGTCACGCGAAAGCCGGTGACGGCGGCCGACTGGCCCCACGTGCCGTTCGACGGCGCCGGCGGTGGTGTCCAAATCACGGTGGCCGAACGGATGCCTGCGGTTGCCGATCCGACGGTGGGTGCGACCGGTAGCCCGGGAAGGGTGATCGTGTTGGACGCCACCGAGGCCAACGATTGACCCACCGCGTTCACGGCCTTCACCGTGAAGGTGTAGGTGACTCCGGGCTGCAGACCGGTGAGGTCGAGCGATGTGGTCGGCGCGTTCACGATCTGAGTGACGTTCCCGGGTGACGACGTGACCGCATAGCTGGTGACCGGAACCGCGGACGCGAAGTCGTTCTGCGCCGGCGCGGGCGGCGCCGTCCACGTGACGCGGCCTCCCGTTGCGAGGGTCTCGACGGCGGCGTTGGTGGGAGCGTTGGGCGCAGCCGGCAACGTGCGGGTGAAGCCACCGGAGTTGCTCTCCTGCACGTCGGTGAGGGCGTGCACCTCAAACCGATACTTGGTGCCGGGGCTGAGCCCGGTGATGGCGCCGGCGTTCACCACACCGACGTTCGCAACCACCGTGGCGCCCACACCGCTCGCCGGGTAGGCGTAAAGCCGGTAGCCCGTGATGGAGCGACCGCCGTTGCTCGACGGGGTGTTCCACGTGAGCGATGCCTGATTGATTCCCGCCGTCGCTCCGGTCATGGGGACGAACGTGGGCAGACCGAACGGGGTGAAGGTGTTGGTGACCGACGCGGCGTTGGGATTGGTTCCCGCGCTCACCGTGTAGGTGTAGGGGAGGCCCGGAGTGAGCGGGTTTTTGGGGATGAGGAGGACGGCGTTGTAGCTCGAGAGGATCGAACCCCCGACGTTGGGATAGTCCGACGCTTTGGTGAGGCACACCTGCTGGGCCGTGGGTCCCTGGTTCAGCGTGCCGGTCACATTGCTCACGTTCACGTTGGTGGGGAACTTCACGATGATCGGCAGCCCCGCCGGCAACGAGAAGCCGGCACAGGGTGCGAGCGGGTCGGGTGATTCGGGCCCGGCCGTGGTGAGCGGGATCACCGAGTTGTTTCCCGGGAAGCCGATAGGGCTCGACGCCTTCGGAACGCCGCCGTTGATGCCGTTGATCACGTCCATCGCGGCCGCGCTCTTCACGGCGTTGACCCCGTCGGGGTGGTTGTACCCGCCGTAGCCCGACGTCTGGAGTTGCTCGTTCAAGATGCCAAGGGCATGGAACGGAGCGGTCATCCACCCGTCGACCGCCTGGCGTTCGGTGATGGTGCCGCTGCCCCGGATGATGTTGCTGCTCTGCCCGGCGTTGTCGCCACCGGCCGTGAAGTTGGGGTTGCCCGCACTCTCGCAATGGGGATACCCGGAGCACTCACCGTCGACGCCGAAGTCCACGAGGTACTTGGCGTGAGCGGTGGCGTTGGTGGTGCGGATCGGCGACTCGGTGAGGGCGGGGAGACCCACGGACTGCCGGTACCAGTTGGCCCAACTACGCCAGTCGTCAGCCGCCGGGGCGCTCGGAACGAGGGTGGCGGTGGAGCCGGTGCCACCGGGGATGGCCGCCGACCCCTCAACGGTCCCCTCCGTCGATTCTCCCGCCGTGGTTGCGCTCGTCGTCGCTGCGCTCGCCGTTCCTGGCGCCGAGATCGACACCGCTCCCGCAACCATGACGGCGGTAGCAAGCGCCATGAGCGATCGAAGGGACCGGCGTGCGCGCCCGCTTCGATCAGGCGTCACCACCCGCCCGCTCGGTTGTTGAGATTCGCTCCGCTGCGTCGCTCGACCTGCCGCCATCGTTTGGTCCTCCGTAGTACCCCTGCATCCAACGCCACCGCGCCTGATGAGTCACAGCATATTCGTGACGCCGTCCGGTTTCGCCGGGCCAACCGAAACGCCAGGACCTCACGCCGGACCGGGGGTAGTCCCATCTGAACCTGACAGCGTCTGATGCGAAGATTCGACCCGGATCTTCGCCCTCCCCCGTGAACCCATTGGGCTCTACGTTGCCGACCTGCGGCTGATACGAACCTGCAGTTTTGTGGGTGCCACCGGCGTGACTCGAACGTGCGTATCCGCTTTAGGGGAAGCCCCGGAACCCGTCCATCGGCCACTTCCCGTCGCGAATAGTCCGTGTTTGCGGGGGTTTCAGCAAACTGCCGTCCGTCGCATCCGCTTCTGATCGGCACTGTTCTTCCGGCGCGTTAGGGCCCGCCGCGAAATTACGCGCGAGATTTGGTGGGGTGGATGGTGTAGTTCCATTCGGGATGCCAGTCGGTGTGCGGGTCAACGGGGAGGGCTTTCATTTCAGCGTCGGTGACCTTGGTGCCGGTTCGG
>Ga0105047_10011337_pt1 | contig 14474 bp, 10 predicted proteins | sample MAT04_FD_78384 | JGI IMG/M metagenome (GOLD analysis project Ga0105047, IMG submission 78384) | Freshwater microbial communities from Lake Fryxell liftoff mats and glacier meltwater in Antarctica - MAT-04 (megahit assembly) | ecosystem: Environmental > Aquatic > Freshwater > Ice > Liftoff... | reverse complement strand
GCGACCGACTATTTTCCGGCATGCCGTCTCTGCCACCCGCCGCCACGGCACCCCACGAACCGCCGCACACCGACGCCGGGCTGCACCTGCTGCGCTTCACACGCGACGGTGACCTGCTGGTGTTCGACGAGAAGCGGCCGGGCGAGGGCTTCGCGCAATTCTACAGTCTCGAGCGCAACGAACTCCGAAAGTTCGTCCGCGAGGCGGTGCGCTCCACGCTCGAACGCGTGCGCGAGCAAGATCTCTGCCGATCCGCGTTCGATAAGTATCGCGCCTATCTCGCGTCACTTCCGCCCGAAAAGACGCCCGTGCCGCGCAAAGTGGTCCAAGCGGCGCGCCGGCTGGCCAACGCAGATCAGGGCGCCAGTGTCGAGCTCGCCGAGTTGTACGACCATCTCGACGCACGTGATCCACGTCCGCTCTTCGTGACCGGACGTGCCGGCACCGGCAAGAGCACTGTGTTGCGACAACTGGCCGCGGCGCAGGGCAGCAAATGCGTTGTGCTGGCGCCCACCGGTCTCGCCGCGCTCAACGCGGGCGGACAGACGATTCATTCGTTCTTTCGCTTTCCACTCAAGCCGCTCACCGCACGCGACATTCAAGGCGGAAAGTGGCTGCAGGTGGCGCGGAAACTCGACATGCTCATCATTGACGAAATCTCGATGGTCCGCGCCGACGTCGTGGACGGTATCGATGTGGCCATGCGCATGGCGAAGGGCAATGACCTCCCGTTCGGTGGTGTACGCATCGTGATGTTCGGTGATCCGTTTCAGCTGCCGCCGATCGTGTCGAAGGAGCAGTCGAGTGCGTTCGGCGACCTGTGGTACGATACGCCGCACTTCTTCGACGCGGCGGTCTTCAAGTACGCCCCGATGTCAACCATCGAGTTCCGCACGGTGTATCGCCAGCGCGATCCGGTGTGGATTGCGTTGCTGGACCGCGTGCGGACCGCGACACCGACCGGCGACGACTATCGCGTGCTGCACACGCGTATCACTCGCGTCACAAATGACGAACTCGACGAGACGATAATTCTTTCCGCACGGCGCCTCGACGCCGAGCGTGTGAACGAGCGTCGCCTCGACGCGCTCGACGATGCACCGGCCACATTCTCGGCCGAACGCAGCGGCACCTTCGGCTCGCAGGTGGGCACCGGCACGTTCAAACAGGATCCGGCCCCTGATCCGCTCGTGCTCAAGCGCGGTGCCCGCGTAATGTTCGTGAAGAACGACCCCGAAGAGAATTGGGTGAACGGCTCACTTGGTGAAGTGCAGGCCATCAGCGCCACGGGCGCCATCGTGAAGCTCGACAACGGCGCCATCGTCACGGTAAACGCGCACGAGTGGCAGCAGCTCGAGTACTGGTACGACGACGCCGCCGACGAAATCCGTCAGAAGGTGGTGGGTCGGTACAAGCAGATGCCGCTGCAACTCGCGTGGGCCGTGACGATTCACAAGAGTCAGGGGCTGACCTTCGATCGGGTGCACGTGCATCTGGGTCGTGGCGCGTTCTCACCCGGACAAACGTACGTGGCGCTCAGTCGGTGCCGCACGATGGAAGGGATGACACTGGAGTCGCCGATCGGTGCCGGTGACGTGCGCTGTGATGAGAGAGTGGTGGCGTTCATGGCGCGACTGGCGTAATTACACGAGCTCAGGCTGACCGGGTTCGTGCACGGGCAACAACGGGGCAAGTGAACGCCAGGCGTATCGACAATCCGGAACCGTGTATCCATCCGGGGCCGCGTACATGGTGTGCTCGACCGCCTCGGCGCCCAGATGCTCGTAGAACCCGCGGGCGGGCGTGTTCTGCTCGTAACACCACAGGAACAGACCGGGATGCGTGGCGCGCGCGTGCGCGACCTTCGCCACGGCGGTGAGCAGACCGCGACCAATGCCGGCACTCTGGTGCGACGAGAGCAAATGCAGATTGTCCACCAACGTGCCCCACGTGTGGTCGTCGTCGAGCGACGCAAAGGCGAAACCCACGGGCTCGCCGTCGTGCTTCGCGAGCCAGCCGAACTGCCGGTCGGTGATCATCGCCAACTTGAGGTGCCACACCTCACGTCGGTCGGAGAGCAGATCACCGTCGAGATACGCATCGGAGAGAATGCCGCGATACGCAGTGCGCCAGCTGGCACAGTGCAGCGCGGCCACCGCCTCCAGATCGGCCATCGAGATGGCATGCAGCGTCACGGGCGTCTGGTTCATCGTGCAATTATTCCGTGTGGAGTTCGGCCCATGCCCGCACGACCGCGCGCTGCGCTTCGGTTTGCGGCGAGCCGTCCGGCCCGAAGTAGGCCACCTTGTCGGCTGACATGGTCGCGAACAGTGTCTTGACTTCGTCGAGCGCTTCGTTGCCGGTGCGTCCATTTCGCACGAGCCAGCACCCCACCGTCATACCGGTACGCCCCACTCCACCCCAACAGTGGACGTACACCCGATGGCCTTGCGAGAGTCGCTCGTCGATCGTGTCGAGGACACGATTCATGAACGCGTCATCGCAGACATCCATGTCGACGATGGAGAGGTAGTCATGCACTACCTCCACGCCGCGTTCGGCGGCCAGCTCACGAAGACGTCCGATGTAGAGATCGAGCGGATCGTCGGGATGCGTGAGATCCACGAACGCCGTGACGCCCGTATCCAGAAATTGATGCAGCTTGGCGTCGCGGATTCCGTGCGGGGTGCCAAAGCGCATACCGGGATACTCGCCGGCCAGCAGCGCAGTACCGGGTACCAGGTACGAGTTGTCGATCGGACGGGACATTGCTGACCTGACAGGGAATCGGTGATACACTTCGCTGCTTGTACGCCTGTTCTGCAAGCTCGATTGCTCACCCTGCCCCGGCAAGTCCTCTGTGAAACCCTACGAACGTCTCGCTGAAGCCGCCGCACCCGATGGCACCGTGCTCACGCTGTATCGTCACGACGGCGCGTACCTGCTGCGCATCGACGGGATCGAGCTCATGTCGACCCGCCGTTCGCAGTCGGAGGTGCAACTGGCCGAACTGGCCTGCCGCGGCCTGTCCGAACAGCTGAACGTGCGCGCACTCGTGGGAGGGCTCGGCTTCGGCTTCACCATGCGCGCTGCCCTCGAGCGGCTGGGCCCCGACGCACTGGTGATGGTGGCCGAGATCGTCCCCGAGGTGATCGCGTGGAACCGGAATCCCGATTATGCGCTTGCCGGCGCGGCGATGGATGACCCGCGCGTGGACATTCGCCTGGGTGACGTGCTGACGCTGCTGCGGGAGCACGTGGGTGTATTCGACGCCATCATGCTGGACGTGGACAATGGCGCCGAGTCGCTGACGACCTCGGGCAACGCCAAACTGTATGCGGATGCGGGGATACAGGCGGCGATCGCGGCCCTGCGGCCCGGCGGCCGCGTGATCTACTGGTCGGCCGACGCCGATCCGACGTTCGCGAAGGCGCTGCGACGCAACGGACTCACGGTCACGACCGAGAAGAGCCGCGCCCACGGTAAGAAAGGCGCCGCGCATGAGCTCATTGTGGGGGAGAAGCGATGATAAGCACTTCCGGCAGCTCCAGCACGAGCGCCGCTTCGGCCTCCGGGAGCCGTTCGGCAGATCGTAGCTTTTTCTCCATGGCGCGACTGCGCTGGCCCGTTTCTTCGATGGTGCGACTGGCCGTGTTGAGCTGTCGCTGCACCCGGTCGAGTACATCCCCGAACTTTCCGAACTCGGTTTTTACCGCACCGAGTACGCGCCACACCTCGGCCGCGCGTTGTTCGACCACCAACGTTTGAAAGCCCATGCGTAAGCTGGTCAGTATGGCGGCCAACGTGGTCGGACCCGCCACCACCACGCGATACTGCAGCTGCAGATCACTCACCATCGACGGGTGACGAAGCACCTCGGCGAACAGCCCTTCGGTGGCGAGAAACATGATCGCGAAATCGGTACTCGCCGGCGGATGCACGTACTTGTCGTGGATCTCTCGGGCCGCCGCGCGCACGGTGCGCATGAGTGCATCGCTGGCCGCCTGCACGGCCGCCACGTCGCCCTGATCCGACGCGTCCTGCAGCCGCCGCCAATCTTCCTGCGGGAACTTCGAGTCGATCGGTAGCCACACACAGGTGGCGGGATCATCGAGCGGCCCAGGCAGCCGAACGGCAAACTCCACGCGCTCCGCGGTGTCCGACCGAATGGAGACATTCTTGCCGAACTGCTCGGGCGTGAGCACCTGCTCGAGAATGGCACCAAGCTGCACTTCGGCCCACGTGCCGCGCGCCTTCACGTTGGTGAGCACGCGCTTGAGATCGCCCACGCCGGTGGCGAGATGTTGCATCTCGCCGAGTCCCTTGTGTACGGTATCGAGGCGATCGCTGACCAGCTTGAACGATTCGCCCAACCGCTTCTCGAGCGTCTCGTGCAGCTTCTCGTCGACCGTGCGACGCATTTCGTCGAGTTTGCGCTCGTTGCCTTCCTGCAGCTCACGCACGCGCTGATCGAGTGTACCGCGCACGCGTTCGAGTGACGCCTGCGTGGTCTCGATGGACTTCGTGACTTCCTCGCGCAGCTCGCGCGCCGATAGGCGCGCCTCCTCGCGCGCGCTGCGCAATTCTTCGCGGAGCTCACGCCGCGCGCGTTCGGGATCGGCGTTGCCGCGGAACAGGTTCACCAGTAGCAATACGACGGCCAACGCGGCACAGAGCAGCGTGAGGATCGCCATCGGGTCACCCATGCGATTCTCCCGTAGCTCCGGTGTGTTGCATCGCACCACGCAGCAGCGCCTCGAGCCCACTACCCCGCTTCACCGTTCGCGACACCGCCGCTCGCATGACTGATTCGTCGCCGACGATCAGCACCTGCTCCCGCGCGCGGGTCACGGCGGTGTACAGCAGCTCGCGTCCAGGCACGCGACTGCCCTTGGCCGCGAGCATCACGATCACGTTGGTGAACTCCGAACCTTGTGCCTTGTGCACCGTCATGGCCCAGGCGGTTTGTGTGTCGGGCATTCGCGCCGGCTGAATGGCGCGGGTAGCACCTTGAGGTGCGGTAAAGTGCACGAGCATCTCCCCGTTCTCCTCCCACGCCACGCCCACATCGCCATTGAACAGCTGCGTGCCGTAATCGTTCGCCATGACCAGTACCGGACGTCGATGATACCAGTGTTCGGTGATGACCGTGCCCTGACTACGCAGCCAACGTTCGACTTCGGCGTTGATCCCGGACACGCCCCATATACCCTCGCGCTCGGCGCAGAGCACGCGAAACCCATCGAGGGCCGCGAGGGCCGCCGCCGGAGTCGCAGTGGCCAGATATGCCTCGAGGTGCGGCACCAACAGCGCCCGTAGCTCCGCGCGATTGTGCGGCGCCGGCGCCCAGCGCACATCGGCACGTTGGGCATCGTGCACGACCACCGTGAGTGCAGCGGCGTCGCCAGCCAGTATGGCGGACGCTGCATCGCCGATCGCGGGGTGGGCTTCGAAACGGTAACTGCGCTCGAGCCGTTCGACGCTGCTTTGTAGCGCGTTGCCTTCGCCGAGCTCCTCTGCCACGCGACAGATCGCGCCCAGCACGTCACCAGCCTCCACGCTGGACAGCTGATCCTGATCACCGACCAGCAACAGCGTGGCGTACGCGGGGAGCGCCGCGATGAGCGCATCCATGAGCAGCACATCTACCATGCTGGCTTCATCGAGGATCACGAGGTCGTACGGCAACGGCGTGCCGGCGCGCGACCAGAAGCGATCGCGGTCTGGCTGATACCCAAGCAAGCGATGCAGCGTGCGCGCGCTGTGCGGTACGCACGCGCGAACCTCCGGCGATGCTTCGAGTGCATCGAGTCGCAATTGGACAGACTCCGAGAGCCGCGCCGCCGCCTTTCCGGTGGGCGCGGCGAGCGCTACACGAAGCTCCGGATCGCGAGCGAGCGTTTCCATAAGCAGTTCCGCGATGCGCGTGGTTTTCCCGGTGCCGGGGCCGCCGGTTATCACGCGGAACCTCTGGCCGTCGTGGGCGAGCGAATCGCGAATACGCACCACGATGCGCTGTTCGGCCTCGAAGTATCGACGGAACTGCAGCAGCGAACCATGCAACACCAGTACCGATGGCACAACCGACGGCACCGCTTCCAGCGTGGAGCGCCACCACGCGGTGTCGCGACTCTGCAGCAGCGCGCAGATATCCACGGTCCCGACGGCAACGGCGAGATCGCACGCAAGCTCCGATGCTTCGGCGGCGAGATCACTCAGCGACAGCGCGCTGTGGCCATCGTCCCGGGCACGGGCCAGCAATGCCACGGCTACGGCCACGGGAGTCACGACATCACCAACCACACCGGCGCGACGGAGCGTGAGCTCGCCGAGCACACGATCGCTGGTAGACAGGAGATGGTGCTCGACGGCTGCGTCGAAGAATGCGGTGAGGTCCATGCTGACGCTCATGACGTGCCTCCGAAGGCGCGATCGAGCGCGTGCAGCAACTCAGCCCTCGGTGCATCGGTGAACCAACCATCACGCCCGGTGGCGGCAATACCGCGTAGGAAGGCGTAGGTGACCTGTCCCCAGTGTCGGCTGGCGTCGTAGCCACGCTGCCGCGCGCGCAGGTGCCGGTGCAGCGCGACCAGATACACATGGTACTGCAGCGTGTAGTGCGCGGCGTGCATCGCGGGCTCGAGCGCGCTCGGCGCGTAGTCGGCGTTGTCGGCGCCCAGCCAGTTCGACTTCCAGTCGAGAATATGCCAGCGCCCGTCGTGCTCGAAGGCGAGGTCGATCGACCCCGTGAGATACCCGCGAAACTGGTCGTCACGCAATCGCCGAAGCAGCGGTGCGTAGGCCTGCGCGTGCGGTGACCCGTGTGCGACGAGAGCGTCGGCTACGGCCGCGATGGAGAAGTCACGCACCGGCATCGCGAATCGCCATTCGCGCAGCGTGGCCTCGCGCGGCACGACGGCCAGCGCGAAGCCCGCGTTCGGGATCTCCGCGTTGCACACCGTGGCGATCATCCCCCGGATGTGCGCCGGCGTCCACCGCGCGTTGGATGGTACCGGCACGCCGTGGTCACGCAAAGCATGCTGCACTTCGGCATCGGTAAGCGCACCCGGGTTGGTGAAGTCGGTATGTTCGAAGAGGCCGTGCAGCACGTTGCCGATGTCGGCACCGGGCGGCACACCGCGGAAGCCAGCTACGTGAGTGGCCGTGCCCCGCGCTTCGTTGGGCTGCAGGATGTCGTCGACATCACGACTGTCCACGTGTGACACGTTGCGCGTCAGCATCGAGAAGCTGCTGCTGCGCCAGATGGCGAGCTGACCAGCCGCTACGTTGAACTGCAACGGTGCTCGCGTGGCGTTGGTCACGGAGGCTATTGGCGTTGACGTGGCCGGCAACGACAACACGACGTCGGAGATCCCCATCGTATCCGTATTCGCGGCCACAAGTGCGCTGATGGCTTCCTTGTTTACGCTACCACCACCGCCCTGAATGAGCCAACCAAGAGCGGAGGCCGCGGCATCGGAGAAATTGCCCCACGTGACGTAGCAACGGGACTCGGCGCGCGTCAGCGCTACATACGCGAGCCGCAGGTCTTCGCCCAGTTGCTCCAGATCCTTCTGCTCGCTGCGCTGCGCGTGGAACGGCGAGTCGATATCGAGCACCATCCCTTCATTCAACGGTGTGAGCGAATACGGTGCACCGAGGGCCTTCGTCGTAAATGACCTGCTGTTCCACAGCGTTGGACAAAAGACCACCGGCCACTGCAGTCCCTTCGCCTTGTGAATGGTGAGGATCTGCACGGCGTCGACGTCGCTTTCCAAACGCATTTCGCGCCTTTCCGGCGTGATCATCGACGCACGTTCACTCGACACCCAACCCAGCACTGCGTCGGGTGTGAGTGGCGACACAGCATCCGCTTCCTGCAGGATCTCCAGCACGTGTCGCACGTTCGTGACCCGTCGCTCGCCCCCCTGCAGCGCTAACAGACGCGCCGTGGCGCCGCACGCGTTCAGCAGCCAAGCCAGCGCCGTCGCCCCACCGTGCCGTAGCCACATCGTTCGTGCCCGAACCAGCCGATCAAGGACTGCGTCCCACGCGCCATTCCCGTCGTTGCGCAGCGTGTCGGCCACGGCCACCGCGTCGCATCCCCACAATCGTGTGGCCATGGCTGACCGCACCGCGACCCCGTCCCGCGGCGACGCGATCGCCTCGGCCAGCCGCACCAGTTCATCGGCTTCTTCACTGGCGAACACATCCTGATTGGCGCCCACGACACAGGGCATGCCGGCCGCATCGAGCGACGCTTTGACCGCCTGCGCTTCGGCGTTGGTGCGCACCAGCACCGCCATCGCGCCGGCGCCCAACCCCGCAGACGCGAGTCGGTGCATTTCCACCGTGACTGCTTGAATTGCCAGCGCAGTACCGCGCTCTTTGCTGACCATGCCCTTGGACGTGTTGTACTCCTCGCCCACCCACATCCACTGCAGCGCACGGTTCTCGTCTCCCTTGAGAGCGCTGGGCACGCTGACCTGATTCGCCGCCGAGACCTCGGGCACTCCAATACGCTCGGAACTCAAGGCGAACGGCTCACTGTTGTTCCGGAACAGCTGCGTCACGCTACGCACCATCGCGTCCGTACTGCGGAAGTTCGTGAGCAGCGTATAACGTCGTTCGATGTTCTCGGCGACTTTCAGATAGGCGTGCACATCGGCGTTGCGAAAGGCGAAGATGGATTGCTTGGGGTCGCCGATCAGGAACAGCGGACAGCCACTGAACGCCGTCGAGAAGATCGGAAACTGGGTGGGGTCGGTGTCCTGGAATTCGTCGATCAGCGCCACGCGAAAGCGCTCGCGGATGCGTGACGCGAGCAGTCCATTAGGCCCTTCGGCCACCAGAATATCGTGCAGGCGACGCAGCAAGTCGTCGAAGCCCATCAGATGCCGCGCCTGCTTTTCCTGCTCGAACGCCTGCGACACCGTGAGCACGAAGTCCTTCAACAGCTGGGGCGCCGCCTCGGGAGCCGCGTCGATCGTCGTGCGGGGGTGCCGCATGCACGGCCGCAAGAGATTCTTGATCCACGTGAGTGGATCTTCGCCGCTGTCGGTGATCAGGTCAGCTGCGGATTCGTCGTGCAGCACACGCCGACGCATCCAGTCCTGTGTGAGCCGCTGCAGGATCTCGGTATCGTCCTCGAGGAAGGTGCCGCCGAAATGTACGCGACTTTCCAGTGCGCTTTCGGAGAGCACGCGATGACAGAAACCGTGAATGGTGGACACGCCGAGGTCGTCGAGCGCAGCCAGTGCTGCGCGCACGATCGGTCCGCCGGCGCTGCCGTGCAGAGCGCGCAGCTCGAACAGATCGTCGTTCTTGTCGTTTCGCGGTGGCGGCGCGCTGGACCACACGCGATCCGCGTCACGCAGCACGGCGCGGATCCGCCCGATCAGCTCCTGCGTCGCCTTCTCGGTGAAAGTGACGACAAGAATCTGGCCGAGGTGCTCGACCTTTCGCTCGAGCAGCAGTCGCAGCACGAGTCGGGTGATCGCGAAGGTCTTTCCGGTACCGGCACTTGCCTCGACGAGCGTGATGCCGGGCTCCAGCGGGACACGGAGCGCGTTGAACGGCTTCATATTGGGCTCCACGACGCACTGAACAGCCGCTTCGTGAGCGCTTCGAATTCATCTACGAAGTTTGCGAACACCAGCGTGTCGCGAAAGCAGAGCCGGAGATACGAGTCGGTCTCGTCACAGGATACGTTGTACTCGCTGGCCGCGAAGGCAGCGGCCGCCTTGGCGAGGGGGTCCTGCCGCTTCTTCCGTGACTTCACTTCGGCATCGATACTGGCGTTGTGCACCAACGCCGCACGATACGCTTCCGCCGCATTCGGGAAAAACGGCAACGGGGCACGACGCGCGGCCTGCATGGCACCGATCCAGTCATCCAGCATGTCCTTGGCGTTCGGCACCGATGTCAGCGCTTCGATGACCGCTTTCTCCTTTTTAGAGTCCGGATAGATCAGCACCGTCGTTGCGGGCACGTCGGCACCCTGCTGCCTCGCGGCACACATCACGACATGCTCGACCCAGGCCACGATGCGATGCTTTGCCGCAAAGCTTCCCGTGCGCACCACGTACCGGGCGTCTTCGATGACGCCCTCCACCGTTCCGGAAATGCGCCAGTCGGTGCCGATCACGGTCAGCGCCGCGCTGGTGCGCGCGCCCGTAGGCAAGGCGTCGAGAACCGGTTGCGCCTCGCGCTCCAGGCGCACGAACCACGACGCGCCCAGATGCCCCGGCGGAAGCTTGCCGACTGCCGTGAGCTGACGCGGCATCTTCTCGGTGTCCAGATGTCCGGACATCACCGAGCGCAGAATGTCGGCACGCACCCCGCCCCGCTTGATCGGGTTCAGCCAGTGCAATTCGCTGTCCACGCTCTCGGTCGCACTGGCATCGGGAAGCCGCAAGCGTAGCTCCTGCTCACAGAACCACTGCGACGGATTGCTCCAGAAGCCGGTCACGTTGCGCAGCGCGATTTCGGCGACATCGTCGTTCACGAGATCGGGCACGGTGTCCACGAAGAACGGGAAGCCGCGAGCCGCTGCACCCGCTGCTGCCCTGCCCGCCAACGGCGAGAAGGTGATCAATCGCGGGTCGTCGTTGCTGACATAGCGATCGCTGAACGCTTGCAGCGGATGCCGCACAACCAGTGTGGCCCGTGCGCTGCCATTGGTGCGACGATCGAGGTGATCGAGTAACTCATCGATCACGATGGATGGCGCCCGCGCGGCATTGTCACGGGGATCGTTTCCACTGTACGTGAGTACCACGCGCGACTCGGCGGCCAGCAGCAGGTCGAGAAAGAGCTGCCGGTCGTCGTCACGCAAATTGCGATCGCCCTCGCGCGCCTCGCACGACAACAAGTCGAACGCCGGCCGGCGGTCGCGTCGCGGGAACGCGGCATCGTCGAGGCCTGCCACAGCAATCACCTTGAACGGCACGCTTCGCATCGGCTTGAGCGCGGCCACCGTAAGGCGGCCGCTCAGAAATCCCGAGCCGAAGCTATCGTCACCGAGTTCCTGCTCCAGCCAGTCGCGCACCACGCTGAAGGGTACGAGCGCCTCATACGCCGCCGATTGCGCCGTGGTGGACAGCGCCTGGATCACAGCGCGCACGGTGTTCAGCCCTTCGCGCTCAGCAGCCGACGTCGGCGTCACGATGCGATCGAGCAGCCCGGAGAGTTCTACCGTCCACTCGGCGATCGTCCGCGACTGCCGCCACGATTCCAACGTGACCGCGAGCGCGTCGATCCACAGCGACAACGCGGCGACTGCGGTCGCATCGCCCACGGTGTCTCCCGCGTGCGGCAACAGCCCCATCACCTGCTCCGGCAACGCGCCCGCCATCTGCCCCAGCATGAGCCGATCGAGTCCGGTGCGCCATGTGGGCATGTCAGTGGCGGGTAGCGCGAGACGTTCGAGCGCTTCGTTATCATAGCCCCAGCGCACGTTGGCCTCTCGCGTGATCCGCGCCAGATACTCGACCTGCGCGTCGTCGAGACCGGCTGCGGTGTACACTGTCGGCTGCTCGAGCACACCGAACACTTCGGAGTGCGTGAGCCGTCCACCCTCGAGCGAGAGTATGCGCAGCACGGCCGCGGCCACCGACTCGTCGCGACGACGCCGGTCGGCCACGGCGAACGGAATATTGACCGATCCGTCGTTCGCGCCGAACACGGTCTGCACGAGCGGCGCCCAAGCGGCGATATCCGGCACCAACAGCAGCACGTCGTGCGGCTCGAGCATGCGGTCGCTCACAAATGCCTGACCGATCTGATCGCGAATGATCTCGAGTTCGCGCAGCTTCCCATGCGCTGCGTGCACGCTGAGCGACACATCGGAGGCGGAGATCTCCAGTGGCGTCGACCCAGCACTGGTGTTCGTGAGCTCCTGCTGGAGCTGCGAAAGCAACGAATCCGAGCATGTCGTTCTTTCATCCGCGAGCGACACAATTGAAGCACCATGCGCCACCAGCAGTCGTTGCAGCCCCTGCCCCTGCGCGCCGAAGGCGGCGGCCAGCGGATGCATGGACGGCGACGATGCTTGAACGGGCAACAGCGCGGCATACACCGTAACCGCGGAGTGGCGCGCCACCGCGGCCAGCAATTCAATCACCCGAGGCGGCAGCGAGCTGATGCCGAACACGGAGACCCGCGACGGCAGCGACAGCGATCCCGGCTCCGCGGCGTTGATACGCGCCAGCAACCGCGTGAGCCGGCGCGCACCGTGTTCGGCGCCATCGCGACAGAGTGCACGCCACAGCGCGGCCTGCCAGATCTCATGCGGTGACTCGAGGTAATGCTCATCTCGCTCCCACGCTTCGAGCAAGTCGGGCCGAAATAGCTGATAGTCGTCGAAGCGAGAGGCCACGCGGGCGGCCAGCCCGAAACGCATTCGGTCGTCGCCGTCGTTCAAGTATCGCGACAATGCGATGTAGCGCGGATCGTGCAGGTCCACCTCGCGTAGCAACGCGTCGAGGCGCCACGTCATCGCCTCGCGAGAGAACGTGTCAACCGCGTTGCCGGCCATTCCCAGCGAGGCCGCCATGGAGTAAACGAAGCGCGCAGGAAACGGCAGCGCCAGCGAGCCCGCGCAACCCAGCGCGTCAGCCAGTGCCAGTGTGAGCCACTGGCGCATGCCCTGACTCTGCACCACGATGATCTCGGTGTCGCGCGGTGGAAGCGGCGCGGCTTGCAATCGCGCGATCAAGTGATCGCGCAGCATGCCCAGTCGTGGGGCGATGTAGACATTCATGTATGGGGATGCTGACGAGTGAAGAGCCCGACTCCGTCGCGTGGCAGTAGCAGCACCCCGCGCGGCAGCGAGACCGCGCCGAAATCGCGAGGGTCCACGGTCACGATCGCGCGGGCCGCGCAACGTTCGGCAACGGCCAGTACCGCAGCGTCCACCAGCCCGAGCTCGAGCTTTGCGTATTGCGCGCAGAGCACGTGCGCGCGAACGAGGTCTTCGTCGCAGCCCCACTCCACGGTGAATGCTCCTGCGGCGAGGTCTGCACGGAACGCATCGGCTGCTTGCGCGCTCACATGTCGAGTGAGGAGGTGGTCCACTTCAGGGAGGATCGCCCACGGCAGGACCCATTCGTCGCCACACGTTTCGTACACGGTGCGTAGTGCGCGGTGATGCCGGTCGTCGGCGTCGACCAACGCCACGATGGCGCCGGTGGCGACCACGATCACTTGGCGGACCCCATCCCCTGAAGCAAATCCTCCGCCCGCTCGCTCACATCCCCGCGCGCGCTCCGGCCAACGCCGATAGAGGTCGCACGTACCGTCGGCGCCTGGTCGGCTACGTACGCGGCGACCGCCTCACGGACGAGCTGCGCGGCCGAGCCTCCTCGCTGTCGCGCTAACGCCTTCAGGCGTCGATAGTCCTCGGCGTCGAGGTACAGGGTGGTCTTGACGGTATCGGACATATGGTAACCATATATGGCGTGCGAGGACGATGGAAGTGTCCGTTCTCTGGATGCCCGTCTCGCTGGGCCGCATCCTTCGGCACGAGGCTGTTCTCGCCGTTCGGCTATGGCCGAGCCTCGGAAAGCGGCTCGTACGTACTGCTACACTATGGCGTACGTACGCAGTAAATTCAGGAATGTCCCTCTCCGTATCCAAGCTGCGAGAAAACATCTACGCGATTCTCGATCAGATTCTCGAATCCGGGGAACCGATCGAGATCGAGCGTCGAGGCCGAAAGCTCCGCATCGAAGCGGTCAGCGTCCGCTCGCGACTGGATCGGCTGGTGCGCAGACCGGAAGCCATTCTGGGCAATCCGGACGACCTCGTCGAAATGGATTGGAGTTCCGAATGGTCCGAGCTCAAGCCGTCTGCCTCGATACTCACGCCGTTGTCTGGGCCTATGCCGGTGATGTCGCGCGATTCGGGAAAGAAGCGCTCGCGCTGATCGAGCATGCGTCGCTGATCATTTCTCCAGCGGTGTTGCTGGAGCTTCAGTTGCTTCATGAGATCGAACGCATTGCGCCCACCGGCACGGCCGTGTTCGAGGCGTTGCGCACCAGTATAGGGCTCGAGTTGGCCGACGACGGTTTCGACAACGTGGTCCGCGCGGCACTCGAAGAGTCGTGGACGCGCGATCCGTTCGATCGGCTCATCGTCGCCCATGCGCGTCTCCTCAACGTCCCACTGATCACGCGCGATCGACGCATCACGGCGGCGTACTCTGACTGTCGGTGGGATTGACCTCACGTCTTCACGCGCCCGAGACGTTCGCGAGCGCGCACGCTTGCCACCGCGCTTTTCGAGAGTGCTCGACCGTCTACCGTGTCCGCCGACCTGTTACGTCTCAAGTTTCCAACTCCGCCTCGCCCAGCGGCATCGGCGACGGTCCGTTCAGCACGGCGCCATCAGTGGCGAAGCGCGAGCCATGACACGGACAGTCCCAGCTCTTCTCGGCGTCGTTCCAGTCCACGATGCAGCCAAGGTGCGGGCAG
>Ga0105047_10011336_pt1 | contig 14475 bp, 13 predicted proteins | sample MAT04_FD_78384 | JGI IMG/M metagenome (GOLD analysis project Ga0105047, IMG submission 78384) | Freshwater microbial communities from Lake Fryxell liftoff mats and glacier meltwater in Antarctica - MAT-04 (megahit assembly) | ecosystem: Environmental > Aquatic > Freshwater > Ice > Liftoff... | reverse complement strand
TACGACGACGTCCTCATCCGGTTAGCCAACAACCCTAACGCGGGCAGCGAAAACCATCGTGGTCGCGAATTCTGTACCCCCGTCATCGACGAAATGGACCAAGGACAAACCGTCGAAAATGCGTTATCGGGTTACCGTAGCCACAGTATGCATCGACACAACATAAACTTGAGTCACCTTACCGCTCGAAGAAACCGTCAACACGCCACCGACTCTCGCATAGAAGGACGTTCATTCGACGGTGTAGGACACCCAGACGATATTGGACGTATCCAATCAGCCGTCACACTACATTTGGCGATGGTAAAAGCTAGCCAAGAAATGATAGCACCCGGGCAACCATCGCAACCAGCAGGCACCCAACGTAGAAGGTTCGGTCGTCGCCAGCTAATAGGACAAGAATGGGAAGAATCAACCCAACCCATACGCAACTTTGTGAACCTCGTAGAAAAAACGTTACCAAACCCAACAACACTCGTACGCGAACAACTCGTCCACATGTTTGCTATGAGCCGTTGGCAACGCGAAAACAATTAACCATATCGGCCACGACAATTGGAACCTCGAACCAAGATTACCGCCGATACACTATTTGTGAGCGGATCACCATATCGTATCTAAACGTTCACGACTTTGCACCTACGGTGTCGGAGACACGAGACACGCACAGGAGATCCGCTCACCAACCACAGTTAAGCCGCAGTTAAGAGGGAACAAAAAACCCTACAGTATCATTCACATCATACTTAACCATACCAAATATTCCTGGAGCCAACAAATTTTTCTGCATCAAATCTGCGGTTGACAAGTTTATCCAACTGTTTCTATCAGAATCCGACTCCCCAACCATAACCCGACTCTCAGCCATAACCCGACTCTCAACCGTGTTCAAAAACCCCAACCCAACCAACATTATACCAACAAAAAATATCAACGTTTGCTTCACCGAACACTCCTTTCCAAACTTTTCACACAAACAAATGGGTCCCGATTCATTTCTGTTACATTAACGGCACTCCTCAACAATATTTGTGACCGGCACTCCTTCAAAAGCAACGACTTCCGAGGTAAGAGTACGCCGAACGATCCGATCCAAATCGTCAACCTCCCACACAAAAAAGAGACTACGACCAACCCATCCTATAGCAAGATACGCAGCCCATCCATTTACACCCGCGAACCGTTCCTGGTTTTTAGTCAACCGATGAACACCATCAAGTCTACGTACCAGTTTATGAGACTGATCAACCTCATAAACAGAGTACAAAGTTGTGGCAATAGTAATGGTCATACCCTATGATACCACAGCATCTCCGTTTTCTTTGGTTTAATATGAAGGAGTGGTCGCTTGTCTCGCCCGAGGAACTCGGCTCGGGTGAGCAATGGGCAGAGGGAATCCTCTAACACTCAAACCCCTCGCATAGACGCCAACTACTTCAGCTTGGGGAAAATGCCAAATATGTGGAAAGCCGATACCCTCAGTATGCCTGTTCCCCCCAACGATTTTCGTTTCAAAAACGGTCCAATGCTTGTCGTTGACGGCAACTCTTTGCTCCACCGAAACTATCATGCTTTAGCAGCTACCAACATGAGGATAGGGTCAGGAGCTCCATCGTGGGCGTTTCACGGAATGTGGAACCAAATGATACAACTCATACATCGTGTTGGAGCGAGCAGCATTCTCATAGGTTTCGATGACACAACCAATTTACGTACCAACGACTACCCAGAATATAAGGCTGGTCGGGCAGAAAAACCAAACGACCTTCGACTCCAACTCGCCGCCGCTCCCAAACATTTTTCGAAAGCAGGTATCCCTGTAGTAACAGTTCCAGGGTACGAGGCAGACGATGTGATAGCGTCCACGGCACGCCGCAACAGCGAAACTGGGGTGAACACTGTTATTGCGTCTTCGGACCGCGACGCATTTTCTCTCATAACTGACAATATGAACGGAACTTCAGTAACCGTGTTACGCGTTATTAACGGAGGAATCGTCAACTCTCCCCTATTGACAGCCGGTCGACTCCCAATCTTGTGTGGAGTTACCCCCAACCAATATCGTCTCTACGCTGCGCTGAGAGGCGACAAGTCAGATAACCTACCAGGAGTTACAGGAATCGGGGAAAAGACCGCAGTGGCCCTCCTAAAAGGTCTCAGCACCCTTAACGTAACCCTTCAACAAATGCTTACCGACCTAGACGATGGGGGCACTCAGCTAAGCGACCTTATTGGCATGTCAGCCGCCCGAAAATTTGATAACCCTATTTCACGAACGAACCTTACCCGCAACCTAAACCTTATGAAACAACACGACACTCTCGACGTTGGAATTCTCGACGACACGTTACTCCCATTCAACTCCGACCGGTTACGAGAAGAACTTCAAGTTTGGGAGATGAGAAACATTCTTCCGCGAGCGTTGGACGCTTTCGCCAACCACAATTATGCTTCAACTCCGGAAAACCTGGCACTGCCAGCGACGCTTTTCTAACATTTTGAACACCATTGGGAACACCTATCCGAATAGTTGAAGATGCCGATAACTGTTACGATTCACGCAACCGGGAGAAAATATTTATGCGCTCAAACAGCATTTCTACGGACAAAACAAACATTTCTCCTCGTATCGCTGCGAAACCAGCAGGAATAGTTGCGGCGCTCGGAGCGTTAGGTGTCGTGTTTGGTGACATTGGGACCAGCCCACTATACGCAATGGGATTATTGTTCAACCCTGATAGCGCGCATCATCTAAATATTACTGAAAGTAATGTGATGGGAGTCTTGTCCGTTGTATTCTGGTTGGTTACGGCTGTAGTTACCATAAAATATGCGACACTCATCCTACGCGCCGACAACCACGGTGAAGGTGGCGTAATGAGCTTATACACTCTGTTACGCGACCGTGTTGGGAAAGGCAAAGTTGTTACCGTTACCATTCTCACATTTCTGGGAGCAGCCCTATTTTTAGGCGACGCACTTATCACTCCCGCAATATCCCTACTCTCCGCCGTTGAAGGCGTAAGCGTTGTCGCACCACAAACAGCGCCCCTAATAATTCCTATCGTCGCAGGAATCCTCATCGCACTCTTTTCCGCTCAACGCTATGGAACCACCAAAATCGGTACACTATTCGGACCCGCAATGCTCATCTGGTTTACACTTTTAGGTGTCCTCGGCATCACACATATCATTCATAACATTACAATTCTACGCGCCGTTAACCCTCTTTACGCGGTTACGTTTATCGCTGAACAGCCACTCGTATTTTTTGGAGCACTCTCCATCATTCTGCTTAGTGTTACTGGAACCGAAGCGCTCTACTCCGATTTAGGACATTTCGGACGGAAACCAATTTTTAACGCCTGGCTATACTTGGCATTCCCAGCAATCACACTCAACTATTTCGGGCAAGGCGCGCTTCTCCTCCAAAACCCGGCACACCCTCCTGACAACTTATTTTACTCGCTAGTTCCTAAAACGGCAGTCATACCTCTTGTCATTGTTGCCACTATTGCCACGGTTATTGCATCGCAAGCAGTTATTTCAGGAGCGTTCTCACTAGCGTCACAAGCGGTAAAACTAGATCTACTTCCCCGACTTCGACTTAAATATCCTGGCGGGAAACACGGACAAGTCTATGTACCCACGGTGAACTGGCTTATCTTTGTTGCGGTTCTCGCAATTGTTATCGTATTCGGATCCTCAGAACGGTTAGCAAGCGCATACGGGTTAAGTGTTGCCGCATGCATGTTTATCGACACCATCCTATTCTTCTGGTTTGTGCGAACCGTAAAAAACAAACCATGGTTCATCGTTATCCCCGGTGTCACCTTATTCGTCGTCATCGATTTGGCGCTTCTCATAGCGTGTCTACCCAAAATTGTAACCGGCGGTTGGATGCCTCTCGCAATCGGATCAGTCATATTCTCCCTATTCTGGGTATGGCGTATAGGTAGAGAATACACACGCGCAGAACGTATCCACAAAGAAGGATCCTTGTCCCGGTTCATCAAACGAGTGAACCAGGACCATAACCCCAGACTTCAGGGAACCGCTATATACCTTCACCCTGACGACAGCACCGTCCCCCTTTCCATGCGAACCATGAAAGAACGATTCAACATTCTCCACAAACACGCGATAATCGTATCAGTAGGTACAGAAGATTTGCCACACATCCCACGCACAGCGCGCGCCACCATTCACAACCTAAACTATGATGACGGCATTTTCCACCTACAACTAAAATTCGGGTTCAACGACATCCCTGACGTCCCAACCACCATTCACCAATACTATAATGAAGCACCAAACGTTTTCGAAGGAATAACAGCAACCGAACTAAACGAAGCAACATACTATATTTCACGTTTCGACACCAACAATAGCAAAATACCAGGGTTAGGAAAAATAGGGAACCTCTTATTTCAACGTATGAAAGGTTTGGCTTCAGACCCAATAAAGTTTTTCAAACTACCTTTAGCGCAAACGATCACCGTAGGTGCACACCTATCTGAAACACCCGCTGTTGCCAAAACTTAGTCAACTCGAACCCACGGTCTCCGACACAACAATGTTAAAACCTGGTCGTAACACGAACCAACGTGGCCGACAATATTTCCGTTACCAACACTTCGGACTGTAACTCAACACTAGTGTCAGAAACAGCAGATAATCGTAACGGGGTACCATCCACCGTTTTAACCGCAACCTGCCCCATACTGTTAGCAAGAATCTCTCCCGTCACAACCCCTACCGTTCCAACAACACTGTCCAATGTTGGAGAAGGAGTAGTGTCCGTTCGAGCCAAAACGTTCATCATAGTGCGCGCACCAATTGCCGCTACCACACTTACTGCCAGAACTCCCATTACGGTGAACACGTTAGCAGGGCTCACAATAATGGTAAGGAAACCCGTTAACGCGAGAAACGTTCCCACCGTTACACTGCTTAGCCACCCGTCAAACAAGTCCCAGTCGAAAAAGATCCCGCTCACAAGCATAACGATGCCGACTATCGCAACAGTGAGCGAAAAGACCACTATTTGTCACCCTCTAACCCTGTCTCGTCCACAACATTTTCTTCGTTTTCCACAAGTGCGAGAGCGGGAATAAACGGTTCGACAACCGGTTCGCCAACTAGTTTTCCAGCCCCTGCGAGCCCAGTAACCATTTCCGCTAGATCAATACCGACCGTAGATTTCACCAAAGACTGCAGCTGTACAAAATTGTCAGCCACAGCTTTCGGCAACGCAGAAGCGCCGTCAGTGGACACCACCGTCAGGTTGTCAATAGCGCTCATCGGGGAAGCCAACTCTTTAGCGATAAGAGGTAACGATTTAACCAACATTTCAAGAATAGCGGCCTGATTATACTGCGCATACGCGGCAGCCTTCTGCGTCATAGCAGCAGCCTCCGCAGCGCCAACCGCCGCAATAGCATCCGCCTGCGCAGCACCCTCAGCGCGTACCGCTTGGGCAACCGCCTCACGTTCGGCGCGCTGCGCCTCACCGCGTTTCAAACCCTCAACCGCTTCCGCTTCCGCTAACGCCGACCGTCGTCGCTGCTCACCAACACCAGTCAACTCATCCTGCTTTGCTTTGGCTTCCGCAGCAGCAATCGTTGCCGACGCTCTCGCCTGTGCTTCCAACACCGCAGACGCGCGTGCCGCTTCAGCGTCCACCTCAGTTTTGTATCGAGCAGCATCAGCGGGCTTTCTCACCGTCGTATCCAAATCGCGATCCGTCAACTCTGCCTGGTAAACCGCCACCTTCTGCTGTTCAGCCAAAACGACCTGCTCGCGTTCTGCGGCAGCCAAAGGTCCGGCCGCAGCCGCTTTGGCTTTCGCTGCGTCAGTTTCAGCGCTAATGTCTGCCGTTCGCAAATCCAACGCTCGTTGTGCTTCCAACACTGCCTGTTCCGACTCAATACGTTTCTGTTCCGAAATTTGTCGAGATTCCGCTTCGGCAATCGACGCTTCCTGCGCCGCGCGAGCAGCTTCAGGGCGTTCCAAATCTCGCAAGTAAGCGCCGGGCTGGCTGCCGAAACCCTCATCAATAACATCCTGAATCTGAAACGAGTCAAGCGCTAAACCCGTGCCCGTCAACGACGATTCGGTGACTTCAGCAACCTGAGAAGCGAACGCTACACGGTCGCGCAAAATCTCGTCCACACTCATCGTACCAATGATGCTACGCAAAGCGCCCGCTAAAACTTCAGTAGTGTCCGTGCTTATCGCTTCCTGCTGATTCAAATATCGCGAAGCAACCGCCCTAATGGAACCATCATCTTCCGCATTTACGCGTACCACAGCCACGCCATCCACATTCAACCGAATTCCTTGTTTAGAAACAGCGCTACGCACCGACACTGAAATTCGACGAGCAGACAAATCTAAAATGGATGACGTTTGAATAACCGGCCACACAAACGTTCCCCCAGTCACAACACGTTGGGAAGCACCTTCCGAACCTTTACGCCCTGAAACAATAATGGCTTCGTTAGGTTTTGCCACACGATATCGTGAAATAATCGCAAAAACAAGAAGCATAAAAGTAACAACAATACCGACAACACCAATAATCAACGATTCCATGGTTTCCTAAAAGTAGTGAACAACAACAGTTATAACATTATCGGCAAAACTTTGGGTTCAAATTTTGTTTAAAGGATGGTGAACGGCAACAACACTCCAGCCTCCTTCCGCCGCAGGGTCGACGGTAACTTCCACCGTTGCAAGGTTCCCAACAACACCAACCGGCGACGATTCGCCAACTCCGGCAACTGTCAGTAACGCGAACAATGGCGCCCCGTGGGTAACCACAGCAACATTACTTCCCGCGGGCACCGACAACGCTGCCCGCCTCAACGCATCAACGGTTCGCGCCGCCACAGTCAAAACATGCTCGTGTTGGCCGCTCAAACTCGCATCAAATCGAGGCCAACCGTCCGCTCTCAAAACGTTCGGCATTCGTCTTACAGCGTCACCTAACGGTAACCCAGCAAGGGTGGGTACCGCTAACTCCACCCACCCAGCGTCCAACTCGTCCGCCTCCCTGCCAAACAACAGTATCGCTGTTCGCCGCGCTCGCAACAACGGACTTGAAACTATCCGAGATACTGAACGTTTCTTCCACCATTCCCGCGCGACCCTCGCCTCTCCCACGCCAACAGTAGACAAATCGTAATCGAACCATTCTTGGAAAACTTGTTGCTCATTGCCGACAGTTTTTGCATGCCTTGACACGTAGATTGTTCTGACGCCGGACTTGTCCGCATGTTTAGGGAAAAGAATATTTTGGTTCACAAACATTTTATCGGCACATTTTCACAACAACCTGTCTACCCAAATTTTGGATGTCAAATCCACGTTAAGCCGATAAAATGTTTGTGAAAGCCGTAATTTTGCTTAACGCGAGCAACGAACTTTTGTCTCAAATTAGTTGGCGTCGCGCAGTAACACTTGTCCTCAACGGAGATGCTCACATTGTCGAAGCTCACAATAGCCGTCACATTCGTTCACAAAATGTAACATTACCGGAACCCAAAGTGGTTCAGCTCACCAGATACGTTTATGTTAAATGGGTCGAAAACAAGACACCACTAAAACCTTCGAAAGCTCACGTTTTAGCTCGCGACCAACACGTGTGTGCGTATTGTGGAGAATATGCGCACACCGTAGATCACGTTCAACCGCGTTCTCGTGGCGGGTTGAACACGTGGGAAAATTTGGTGGCTGCTTGTACCCCGTGCAACAATCGGAAAGCCGATAAAACGCTTGGCGAAGCAGGGCTAAAACTTGCTTGGGAACCCGTTTCGGTGAGCTTCTCCTCGTTACGACAGAAATATGGTTCCAAAAAATGGTGACAATGGTATCCCAAAAATTTGGGGGGTGGGAAAACGTTCCGCCGGGCGCGCCCGGCGGAACGTTTAGTGGCGGAGGGTGGATTCGAACCACCGGTCTCTGGGATATGAACCCAGTGAGCTAACCAAACTGCTCCACTCCGCGGTAACATCACCGAAATGATATATCCAAACTATCGGCGGCCAAACAAATTTTAGCATACTCTAAAACGGGGAACTTTCAAACTATCGCAACCGACTAACCGTTTTAGCCGATGCCAACTTTTGAACATTTTGAGATCATCCAGCAGCCGATGAAACTCGTGTCCAAACATATTTCTGAGTTTAATGCCAAAAAATATGGCAAGACTACAGTTAGAATAACAGTTAAACAAGATGGTAACAAGAGTTAGGTAACGTTTTGAAACAGTCAGCCAAGTGGCGAACACCACGCATACGAACCGCGCTAGTTGATGCAACAGTATGGCTTCTCGCTTACGCTTTGTCGGCAATAATATTAAGCGAAATAGTTGGAAGCCTCTCTTGGAATAACGTTGTTGCAAACGCTTTACCGGCAGCCATCCTACAAGTTGCTATAGGTTCCTTATTCCAACTGTATCAGGGACGGTTCAAATTTGGGAGTTTAGATGAAATCCCAGTATTGATGCTTACGGGCGTGGTTCTCACCGCAATGATTCTTACTATCGACCTAGTTTTAACAGTTGTTGCATACGATACGAATCTTGATATTACGGCAGCAGCGTTTGCCATTATTGGTATGATTGGTTGGCGCCTGTTTGTACGCGCCAAATCTCAACGCGATCAAAGGCGAACCCCAGGCATTCCCACATTGATCCTTGGTGCGACCACACGCGGGGAAGAACTTGTTACTAAAATGTTCGAAGACCCAAAAGTGGAATATAAACCTATTGGATTCATCGACGACTATCAATCTGTCAAACGACTACGGATACAAGGAGTTCAAGTTTTGGGAACCACTACACATTTAGAAGATATTATTTACAAAACGGGAGCCAAAGTTCTCGTATCCGCGTTGCCACTCCACGCCGCACAGTTAAAAGAATATGAATCCCGATGCAGGGCACTCAACGTGAAACTTCGTGTTCAACCATCAGCACAAGAAATTGTCGGCGGCGCTATTCGCTTAGGTGACCTTTCAGAAGTTTCCGAAGAAGATTTGCTTGGACGACGCCCCGTAAAAGCCGAAGAAGAAGAAATTCATAAAATGTTACACGGGAAACGAATCCTCATCACGGGCGCAGGCGGCAGTATTGGTTCAGAATGTGCCCGACAAGTTCACTTATATAAACCAGCGTTCCTTGGGATGTTAGACCACGACGAATCAAATCTGCATTCAACACAAATGTCTATAGAAGGTAGAGCGCTTTTAGATACTGACGAACTCATCCTAGCCGACATTCGGGACCGCGAACGAATCTTCGAAATCATGGAACAATTCAAACCCGATGTTATCATCCACGCTGCCGCACTAAAACACGTAACCTTTTTACAGCGCAGCCCAGAAGAAGCGTTCAAAACGAACGTCCACGGAACCCTCAATCTCCTCGAAGCCGCAGCCGCAAACAACGTTTCCACCTTCGTCAACATTTCCACAGATAAAGCAGCAGACCCGAGCAACGCATTAGGCTATTCAAAACATATCGCCGAACGACTAACCGCCGGAATCAACACTAATTCCGCTACCAACAGATACCTTTCGGTACGCTTCGGGAACGTTTTAGGATCCCGTGGCAGCATGCTTCCCGCATTCCGCGCCATGATCGCAGCCGGAGGTCCCGTCACCGTTACCGACCCAGAAGTAACCCGCTACTTCATGACCATCCCAGAAGCAGTACACCTCGTATTACAAGCAGCCACCCTCGGCGAAAACGGTCAAACCCTCATCCTAGACATGGGTGTTCCCGTAAAAATTGCTGACGTAGCACAAGAACTCATCAACCATTCTGGACGAAACATTGACATCGTTTACACAGGGCTTCGAGATGGAGAAAAACTTCACGAAATATTGTCCAGCGAAAACGAACACGCCACACCTTCACGCCACCCACTCATCAACTATGTTATGGCCGAAAAACTAGACTCGAATATCATCCCCAAAAAAACAACACCGGGAAACGCAATCACTCTTCTCAAAACCCTCGCCGCCACAACCAGCACCCCTGACCTCCTCCCCCGTTAGGGAAACATTCCGGAGGAATCCAACACTATGGCTAGCTTCTACAAAGCTACAATGTTGGCGGCGAGGGTTTCACAATGCTCTCCCGGCTGGATTCGAACCAACAACCATCCGATTAACAGTCGGAGACTCTACCATTGAGCTACAGGAGATTAGTTGAACGTGCCCACAAGCTTGTGGGCACGTTCAACTACGAGCGGATGACCAGGATCGAACTGGCATCATCAGTTTGGAAGACTGAGACTCTACCATTGAGCTACATCCGCAAACCCAAACATTCTCGCTGAAAAGAATATTTGATAGCGCGCTTGGAAGGATTCGAACCTTCAACCGTCCGGGTAGAAACCGGATACTCTATCCATTGAGCTACAAGCGCAAACCCTTCCCATGGCAAAACCAGTTGCCCTATATCATTGAACCATAGGAAAGAATTATACCACAATTTTTAACATATGACATCAACATTGTTGCAGAGCCAGGTTTCGCACCTGCCACCAGGGTGGAACCGGGTTATGAGTCCGGCTGGAAAACTATCTCCAACTCTGCACAGAGTGAATACCGCACAACATTAACCATCGTAACGCCAAAACTATGGTTAACTAACGGCACCCATCCAAGGAATCGAACCTTGCGTCCTGGTTTTGGAGACCAGTTAACGCCCAGCGTCGATGGATCAAGATACTTACAATTTTAAAAGTATCGTAGTGCCCCCAGAGAATTTCGAAATCTCGTCCCACCGGTTAAAAGCCGGTTGCTCTGCCTCTGAGCTACAGGGGCCTCCTGCTCAACTCTCTACGAGTTGTTGCGCCTCCAGCGGGATTTGAACCCGCGTTACTACCGTGACAGGGTAGCGTCCTAACCAGCTAGACGATGAAAGCAAACTGTTCATTTTCGAACAGTGGAGCGTAAAGGATTCGAACCTTTTAAGCATAAAGCAACCGGTTTACAGCCGGTCCCAATTCGCCATCATTGGAGACGCTCCCAAACGGAAACGGTTTCTGAACCGCAACCCGCCAACCAACCTTCCCCGCTGACAATACGCGAGAAGAGTGAGATTTGAACCAGCGCTGGTTCAAATAGCTGCCACAAGATGGCAAGCGGTGACACTCTGCCAAACTTCAGCCACTCCGTGAACGTTGCAGGATTCGAACCTGCGACATCCTCCTTGTAAGGGAGGCGCTCTACCACTGAGCTAAACGTCCCCAGCTTCCGGTCAAGGATTCGAACCTCGATCGCCTGAACCAAAATCAGGAGTCTTGCCGTTAGACGAACCGGAAAAGTGGGCCGCATCTCATCACAGTCAATGCAGCCCTGGTGCAAAGGCCAACGCTGTGACGCTGACGTCTGGCCTTCGCTAGTGCCCGAGGCAAGATTCGAACTTGCACACCACATATGGTATTCGCTTTTAAGGCGAACGTGTCTACCATTCCACCACTCGGGCATTGCGCGCTTGGAAGGATTTGAACCTTCAACCTTCCGGTTCGAAGCCGGATGCTCTATCCATTGAGCTACAAACGCCGAGTCGACTCGCCTCGATTCGAACGAGGAACCTTTTCCATATCAGGGAAATGCGCTAACCGATTGCGCCACGAGTCGTGGAGCCTCTTGAAGGAATCGAACCTTCATCCCCTGTTTACAAGACAGACGCACTACCATTGTGCTAAAGAGGCAAACCTTAAACCTTTCTTGGGGTGACCGCCGGGAGTCGAACCCGAATCATCAGGATCACAACCTGACGCTCTACCATTGAGCTACGGCCACAGCGCCTCGTAAAGGATTCGAACCTTCACCCTTCCTATTATACAAACATACCACACCATATGTGGTACGAGGCGAACCTTTAAATGAGAACACGTGTCCCGTGCCGGAGTTGAACCGGCGATCTCCACCTTGAGAGGGTGGCGTCTTAACCAACTCGACTAACGGGACAAAACATTCACACAACAACAGTATACACTACCAACCATTCCGAAACAACCTTCTCATAGAATATTGTTGTACCCGAGGCAGGAGTTGAACCTGCAACATCCAGAACCTAAACCTGGCGCCTCTACCATTTGGGCCACTCGGGTGCGGAGAGTGAGGGATTCGAACCCCCGGTAGAACTTCTCCTACGCCTGTTTTCAAAACAGGTACAATCAACCAAACTCTGCCAACTCTCCAAATGCGAAACCATTTCACACATGGTTCCCAAAATATTACCATGTCTCCAACATATTCTCCTAAAGACACGACAATACTCTTTGTCGGGATGACACGATTCGAACGTGCAATCTTCTGCTCCCAAAGCAGACGGATTACCAAATTTTCCTACATCCCGCTAACCTTCCGCCAACCAACCTTCCCCGCTGAGAATACGCGGGGAGAGTGAGATTTGAACCAGCGCTGGTTCAAATAGCTGCCACAAGATGGCAAGCGGTGACACTCTGCCAAACTTCAGCCACTCCGTGGACGCTGCAGGATTCGAACCTGCGACCTTCCGATTTTCAGTCGGACGCTCGTACCAACTGAGCTAAACGTCCCCAGCTTCCGGTCAAAGATTCGAACCGTTTTCTAACAATATTTTCCAACAGAACCCCTTCCCTTCACCAAACCCCAGTTGCGGAGGTGGGATTCGAACCCACGCATCACTCGCATATAAGACGAACGCCTTCACCAAACTTGGCCACTCCGCACCACAAGTTCAACCTTTCGAAAGAACAATGTGAAGGCGATCTCGGATTCGAACCGAGGTACACAGGGTTGCAACCTGCTGCCTAAACCACTCAGCCAAACGCCCCAACCCCTGCCAACCAACACCGCCAACCAACACCGCCAACCAACACTGCCCCAACCCGTGAGAAGAAACAGTTCGTGGACCCAGCAGGATTCGAACCTGCAACCATCGCCTTGCAAAAGCGTTACTCTACCATTGGAGCTATAGGCCCAACGTGTACGACACCAACCCGAAACCACACACAACACCAAAATGTTACGCACACCCCGAGTTGGGGTTACCACTATTATTCTCGTCCACACCTGACCACAATTGAAGACACATTCGCGGGGTCTGTGTACCATCCACTTTTCACCAAAGTCATACACTTGTCTAATGAAAAATTTCCTTCATGCAGTGTGAACACTATAAAATTATATCCCCATCCCAACCTTAGGCAACAATAGTTAAACAAAGAAGCCCCGGAACCAAATTTTGGTTCCGGGGCTTCTTTGTTAACAGCCAATAAAGCTTGTTAATCCAAAAGCGGAACCTTACCAATACTGGGCTTCCATTGGAAACCTAATATTTGGTTAAGCTGGTTCGTGACATGCCCACGTTTTGGCATAAGAAAATCCACAGAACCGCATACGCGATTCGCATCATACGACGATAACTGTATAGCCACAACCGTATCCTTTCCTAAGACAACAAATGTCATACCACAACCAACAAGGTTCCCAAACCTTATCGGCGGGAACACCCAACACTATTAGTGTACCACACAAAAACACTCCCGTCAAACGGTAAACCCGAACAAAACCTCTAAACTTTACACAAGCCCTGACACGTCCGAACCACATACCATCGCTAAAACCGCCACACCCGCACACTCTAACAGGAGGGTTTGATAAACATTTTGTCAAACCTTTTGTTAAACAAATTTCCGCCGCCGATAACCTTACTGTACGGGAACCCGTTCGGGTTCGGAATATTTCCACCGTACAATTATTCAGTAAAGGACTAATAGTTATGTTACAAAAAATGCGCGAAATGCGTGACGAAAAAGGGTTCACCCTTATTGAGCTGCTCGTAGTTGTCGTAATCTTGGTGGTTTTGGCCGCTGTGGCAGTTCCCATCTTCTTAGGCCAAAAAGGTAAAGCCGAAGACGCTTCCAACCAGAGCACTCTTGGCGCTGTTGCCACCGTGTTGAAAAACGGCGCAGCCGTTGGTTCCAACGTTGGTTACACCGACGCTACAACGACACTAGCTTACACTGGTGACGCTGGCGACCAGAACATCAATCTCAGTGGGGCAAACCTCTATAACTTTGCTGGTGGCGCACAAATTGTTGCCAACCTGACACCTGTTCCCAGCACTTGGTGTATCACCAAAGGTAGTTTTCAGATGACGGCTGCTGACACAACCCCAGTAGCAGGAGACTGTTCGTAAGTCACAAACTGGGTATATTGGTTTGTACCCAGTAAAACTGTTGAGGGCGACACTCTTCTTAGAGTGTCGCCCTCAACAGTTTTACTCTTCGTCACACCCGCATACTCTAACAGGGGGTTTTTAAACTTGTTTGTCAAACCTTTTGTTAAACAAATTTCCACCGCCGATAACCTTACTGTACGGGAACCCGTTCGGGTTCGGAATATTTCCACCGTACAATTATTCAGTAAAGGACTAATAGTTATGTTACAAAAAATGCGCGAAAT
>Ga0105047_10011334_pt1 | contig 14475 bp, 7 predicted proteins | sample MAT04_FD_78384 | JGI IMG/M metagenome (GOLD analysis project Ga0105047, IMG submission 78384) | Freshwater microbial communities from Lake Fryxell liftoff mats and glacier meltwater in Antarctica - MAT-04 (megahit assembly) | ecosystem: Environmental > Aquatic > Freshwater > Ice > Liftoff... | reverse complement strand
TCAATGGCTTCAACCGTTGTGGCATGATAACCCGATTTTGCTTTGGCATAGATTTGTTTTGCCCAAATTTTTCCTTCCGGAGTTTTCACCATTTCTTTATAAAGTGGCGTTAACGAATAGGTTCTGCTATAAGATGTTAAGAATTTTTTAATGGCTGGATAGGCGAATTTGTATTGATGCTTTATAGCTATAATAAACCACTGACGGCGAATCACAAAGTTCCCTCCATTGGTAAAATTGAATTCTGTATCGATATTGGTCATTTCCGGAACCGTTAAATCATTTGGTAGATAATCAATGAAATGTTGTTTTTCGTTAGTTGATTTTATCCTTTGGCCTAAGCCATTAACTCCTGTTTTTCTCCACGTTTTTTGGATGTTGTCAATGTTGATGAAATCTTGTGAAACAGGATTAGTAATATTAGATGGAATTCCGGGTTGGTAAATCCAATCGTTTAGTTTTATTTTATCGGCTAAAGCTTTGTCGCCCTGAATTAGGTTTTCATTGAAATAAGTAACAAAATTTTCAGTTGTGATTGATTGGAACGAATGTGCTTTGAAATATTGGGTGATAAAAGCATCAAATTTTTCGCGACCAACGGCTGCTTCAATAGTCTGCAGGAAAGCATATCCTTTTTCATAAGGAATATCACTAAGTCCTTCATCGGGATTTTTTCCTGAAGTATCTGCCTTAAGTTTAGTATCAGGGCTGTCTTTTCCTACATCTTCTAAACTCATTTCTAAAACTTTTCGGCTTAAAACATCCTGCATTTTTGCTTCTTTAAGTCCAAATACTTCTTCACCAATTCGGTGTTCTACATAAGTGGTAAAACCTTCGTTTAACCAAATATCATCCCAAGTAGCGTTGGTAACTAAATTTCCGCTCCAGCTGTGTCCTAATTCGTGTGCGATTAAACTGGTCAACGAACGATCTCCCGCTATAACCGTAGGCGTAAGGAACGTTAAGTTTGGATTTTCCATTCCGCCAAAAGGAAAACTTGGAGGCAAAACAATGACATCATATCTTCCCCAACGGTAAGGGCCAAATAATTTTTCGGCAGCCGTCATCATTTTTCCTAATTCGGCAAATTCCCATTTGGCTTTATCTATTATTGAATGTTCTGCATAAACTCCGGTTCGTTTATCAATCGATTTGAATTCGACATCTCCAACTGCAATTGCCATCAGATAAGAAGGAATCGCTTTGTCTTGTTTAAAAGTATATGTTCCGGTGCCGTTTTTTTCTTGTGGATTTACGGCACTCATAAGAGCCATCAACTCTTTTGGTACGGTAACTTTTGCGTTGTAAGTGAATCGGACTGATGGTGAATCTTGACACGGAATCCAAGTACGCGACCAAATGCTTTGTCCTTGTGAAAACACGAAAGGATGTTTTTTGTCGGCAGTTTGCTCTGGTTTTAGCCATTGCAAAGCAATGCTTTCTTTGGTTGTGCTATAGTAAATAGTGACTTTCGTTGTATTTGGTTCGATTGTGATGCGAAGTGGTTTTCCGTGGAATTCAGTTGCAGCACCTGATTCGAATTTGGTTTCTTTTTCGTTATCTCCTAAAGTAACTTTGGTAATATTTAATGTGTTTTCATCGAATATAATTTCGTTGCCTTTACTGATATTATCAATCGTCCAAGTAGCTTTTCCGGAAATAGTTTGGGTGTCGAAATCGACCTTAATATCCAAATCTAGATGTTTAGCAACAGCCTCAGCAGGATTTGAATACGAATGTACATCCTTAACAATTTCTTTTTTAGCTATAGTTTCTTTTTTTTGGCAGGATACAATAGAGATAAGAATTATCAGTAAACTTAATTTTTTCATTGTGAGTTTTATTTGCGTCTAAGTTAAAAAGAAAAACCCGTTCTGGAAATCCAAGAACGGGTTTTATTATTAAAGGTCTTCGACGCGCTCAGACTGACAATTTTGATTATGCCAACATCGTAACTGGATTTTCTAAAAATATTTTCAGCGTTTGAAGGAATTGTGCTCCCGTCGCTCCGTCAATAGTTCTATGATCACACGCTAATGATAGCATCATGGTGTTTCCTACTACAATCTGTCCGTCTTTCACTACTGGTTTTTCTACAATTGCTCCAACTGAAAGAATAGCCGAATTAGGTTGGTTGATGATCGAGTTGAATTCGGTTATGCCAAACATTCCGAGGTTAGAAATAGTAAACGTGCTTCCTTCCATTTCTGAAGGCGCTAGCTTTTTGCTTTTTGCTCTTCCTGCAAGATCTCTCACGCTTCCGCCAATTTGGGATAAACTCATACCGTCAGTAAATGGTAAAACTGGAACTACTAATCCATCTTCAACCGCTACAGCTACACCAATATTCACGTGGTAATTGATGGTAATAGCCTCTGCAGACCATTGTGAATTTATTTTTGGATGTTTTTTCAAAGCCATAGCACACGCTTTTATTACCATATCGTTAAATGATACTTTGGTTTCTGCAATGCTATTGATGATCACTCGGGATTTCATTGCTTCATCCATTGTCACTTCGATTACTAAGTTGTAATGCGGTGCAGTAAACAAGGATTCGGCTAAACGTTTCGCAATGATTTTACGCATTTGCGAATTTTTGATTTCTTCTGTTGCGATTTGTCCAGCTGGAACATAAGGTTTTGGAGTGGCTACAATTTCAGATTTTGCTACTTCACTTGCCGTTGCAGCTGCAGTAGCTTGTGGAGTAAAGTTTTCAACGTCACTTTTTGTAATACGCCCGTTTTCACCTGAGCCTTTTACTTGTGATAAATTTATTCCTTTGTCTTTAGCAATTTGTTTGGCTAATGGCGAGGCAAAAATTCTTTCAGATGAAGTTACTGCTGGAGCTTCTTCACTTTTTGTTTCAGGTTTTGCTTCTTCAGCTTTTGGAGCTTCTTCAGTTTTTGTTTCTGGAGCAGAACCTCCTTTTTTATAATTTACAGCAATTTCTGTAACGTCTGTTCCTGCAGGTCCGATGATTGCCAAAACGCTATCTACTGGTGCAGATTCTCCTTCGCTAATTCCGATGAACAATAAAATTCCTGCATTAAAAGATTCAAATTCCATTGTAGCTTTATCCGTTTCGATTTCAGCAAGAATATCGCCTTCTTTTACTTCGTCACCCACTTTTTTCAACCATGTTGCCACGGTTCCTTCTGTCATGGTGTCGCTCAAACGAGGCATCGTTACGACTACAACTCCTTTTGGTAAAGAAGTACTTGTCGTAGCAGCTTTAGTTTCCTTCGCTTGTTCTTTCGTGCTCGGGTCGGCCGGAGTTTCTTCTTTTTTTTCTTCCGATTGTGGTTCGGCTTTTTCTACTGATTTATCGTCAGATGCAGCTGGTGCATCTCCTGATGTTAACGCCGAAATATCTTCACCTTCTTTTCCGATGATGGCTAATAATGAATCTACTGGAGCAGTTTCACCTTCTTTGATCCCGATGTATAATAAAGTACCAGAATTGAAAGATTCAAATTCCATTGTGGCCTTATCCGTTTCAATTTCGGCTAGAATATCACCTTCTTTTATTTCGTCACCTACTTTTTTCAACCATGTTGCAACGGTTCCTTCTGTCATCGTATCGCTCAAGCGCGGCATTGTTATTTTAGTTGCCATAGTTATAGTCTGTGAGGAATGAAAGGATAGTTCTCTTGTTCGTATACCATGTCATACAATTGTTGTATTTCTGGAAAAGCAGATTCTTCGGCAAACGCTACACATTCTTCTACTAAATTTTTCACTCTTTCATCAATAATTTCAATTTCCGCATCGGACGCATACTTGTTTTCTTTGATGATGTCAAGAACTTGTGTAATTGGATCAATTTTTTTGTATTCTTCTACTTCGTCTTTGGTACGGTATAATTGTGCATCCGACATGGAATGTCCTCTGTATCGGTAAGTTTTCATTTCTAAGAAAGTTGGTCCATCGCCACGACGTGCTCTTTCCATCGCTTCATGCATTGCTTCAGCAACTTTTACTGGATTCATTCCATCTACTGGTCCGCAAGGCATTTCATAACCTAAACCTAATTTCCAAATGTCTGTATGATTTGCTGTTCTTTCTACAGAAGTTCCCATGGCATATCCATTATTTTCACAAATAAATACTACTGGTAATTTCCATAACATTGCCATGTTGAAAGCTTCGTGCAATGAACCTTGACGTGCTGCGCCATCACCAAAATAGGTTAATGTTACACCACCAGTTTCAAAATATTTATCGGCGAAAGCCATTCCTGCACCCACTGGAATTTGTGCTCCAACGATTCCGTGACCACCGTAAAAGCCATGTTCTTTTGAGAAAATATGCATCGAGCCACCCATACCTTTTGAAGTTCCAGTTACTTTTCCTAGTAGTTCAGCCATGACTTTTCGTGGGTCTACACCCATTCCGATTGGCTGGACGTGATTACGATAAGCAGTTATCATTTTGTCTTTTCCGCCAAGGTTCATCACGTGTAATGCACCCGCTAATACGGCTTCTTGTCCATTGTATAAGTGAAGAAATCCTCTAACTTTTTGTTGAATATAAAGTGCTGCAAGTTTGTCTTCAAATTTTCTCCAAAGCAGCATGTCTTCGTACCACTTTAAATATACTTCTTTTGTTACTTCTTTCATTTTTTACTTTTTGCTAAAGCGTTGTTAAGGTGTAATTATCTTTCAACGCAAAATAGTTCACTCACTCACAAATTTGCGTTCCGAATGGTCGGAAGGCAAAAGTAGAACATTCCAAGTAAGAAGTAAAATTTAAAATGGTAATTTTTATGTTGCTACAGGAAGTTTTTATCGAAACTTAATGGTAATAAATTTTTAATAGAATCGGACATGTAAATTTCACCAATTTCACCCATAAAATAGATTTCGATGGGTGTGTTTTGTTTGAATTCATATTCAGAAATGGACTGTCTGCAGCCGCCGCATGGTGGAATAGGAGTGTCGGTTTTACTAGTGTCCGACGATGCTGTAATCGCCATTTTAAGAATTTTTGCCTGCGGATAAATAGCGCCCGATTGAAAAATTGCTACCCGTTCCGCACAAAGTCCGGATGGATAGGCCGCATTTTCTTGATTGGAACCCAATACAGTTTTTCCATTGTCTAAAAGCAATGCTGCACCAACTCTAAATTTGGAATAGGGTGCATAGGCATTTTTTCTGACTTCGATAGCTTTTTCCATTAATGACTGGACGTCTTTGGGAAGTTCTGCAAGAGATTGAAATGCGGTGAACGTGGTTTGGATTTCTATTTTGTTCATTTACGTATTGAGGAAAAAAAATCCAAATCTCTTTTTAGAAATTTGGATATTATTTAAATTATTTAGTTGCTGCTAATATTCTTCATATTTGTCACCGAAATTAAACGATAATGAGAAACGAAGTGTATTTTCTAATGGGTTTTTCACTCTAGATGCAGAGAATAAATAGGAAACATCAACTTTAACAATGTTGTATTTGAATCCAGCTCCAAGAGAGAAAAATTTTCGTGCTCCTTTTATGGGGCTTTCGTGAAAATATCCTAAACGGAAAGCAAATGAATCTTGATACAAGTATTCTGTCCCTATAGAGTATGTAAACTCTTTGAGTTCTTCGCTAAATCCTCCTGGAGCATCGCCAAAAGATGAGAAAATTCCAGAAACCCAGTTAATTTTGTTATAGTCTGAGATGTTTTTGTCTCTTAAGTCGATTTCGTCTTGTGTTGTAACTAATCCGTCGCCATCCAAATCAGCACTTTGGGGAGTTGGAACTAAAAGTTTTGCCAATTCAATATTTAGAGATACTTTATTAAAATCATCTAAAATAAATTCATAGCTACCACCAATTCGCATGTTCGCAGGAAGGAAGTTGGCACTATTGTCGTCAGAAGCACCAGCGTCATAATTAATTTTTGGTCCCATGTTTTGGAAATTGAAACCAAGACGTAGGCGACCATTGAAATCAGTGTATGCTGTTTCTTCACCAACATAATACCCGGCAACATCAACTGCAAATGAACTTGCAGGTTCCGAATCTCCAGAATCTCCTGATGGAATTCGTAATGCAGAACGAATGTATCTTCCGGCAACAGCCATCGAAAATTTCTCACTGAGTTGCAGTGCGTATGAACCGTCTAATGCTAATTCATTTGGTTTAACAATTTGAGCAGGATCATCGGCATTTTGTCTTAATTCTATCTCGCCTAAACCAAAATAACGTAAACCTACCGCAAAGGCACTTCTTCCGTCGGCCCCGAATCGGTTGTAATATGTTGCTTGACCTAAGGAAATATCGTTAACCAAGTCAGTTAAATATGGAGTATAACTCGCTGTGAAACCTTGTTTGTCAAGTGCGAAAGCGTATTTTGCAGGATTCCACTGTTGTGAAAACGCATCAGGAGTTGTAGCAACTCCTTGGTCTCCTAAACCTGCAGCACGTGCATCTGCAGCAACTAAAAGAAAAGGAACACCAGTCGTGATTACTCGGCTGTCTTGCTGGGCATTTATGAATTGTGTGGAAAGGAAAATAATTAAGAGTGCAATTTTTTTCATCGTCATTTTAATAAAAGTTAACAAATATAGTATTTTCCTAAAGGATAACAAGTTTTTCTATTTTTTCTGCGGTTTTATTCGATAAAGTGGACTTCACCGTCAATTTGTAGACATAAACGCCTTTTCCAATTCGGTCTCCGAAATCGTCTTTTCCGTCCCAACTTATTTCTCTTGAAAGGAAGCCATCTGTTGTTACAGTTTGGTTTTTTGTCCAAACAATTTTGCCAGTGATTGTCATGACTTGTACCTGAACTTCCAATGGTTCAAAAGGTCTGTTGTGAGAAAACCAAAACTGAGTATAAGACACAAAAGGATTTGGGTAATTTAAAACATGGCTAAGCGTTATGCTTTCATCTCCAACAACTACAAACTGTATTTCGGCAGTTATTGAATTATTGTAAACGTCATAAGCCTTAAACGTAATAGTGTGTAAACCAGGGGATAAATTTCTGAAAGGAAAATATACTCTTCCCATAGTGTAATTATCCAATTCGGTTTGGTAATAATCATTCATGATAAAAGGTTTGGTTTCATCTCCATCAAGAATACCAATGATGTCGTGACCAATTCCGCTTGCTGTATTTATTCCATGCTCGTCTTCTAATACTGCGAGGAAAAAAGGAGATTCATTAGTAATCCCTCCGTTTACAAACGTTTCATCATTCATATACAACTTTACACTGGGTCCAGTATTGTCAGCTACAGCGTTTGTATTGATTCCGCCAATTTTGATGTCCGTGTTATGGCCTGTTTTATCTAGCAAAAGCTGATTTCTTTTGGAATAAAAACTAATTCGTCCGTTTCCAACAGGAATACGGATATCTCTAGGAACTACAAATCCAAATTCAAAATTTCCGTTGGTAACGGAAGCATTTCCTCTAAAGATTGTTTGACCTAAAGCTATAAATGGAAATCTTGGTGCCGTTTGAAGAGGAAAGTCATTTATAATTGCATCATCGCCATCATTCCTTAAGGTTTCTTGATTGATGTTTTTATCAAAAATATTAACTGCTAATTCACCACTGTAATTTGGCAATGGATTGTCATTTTCGTCCCGAACTTCTCCCGTCAACGTGACAAAATCTAATGATTTTAAATCAGCAATAGGTCCTGAAATAGGCACGTTGTTAACTTTTGTCAAAACTATTTTTGGTTTCGGAATAGCTAACATTATAGCTGGATCGCCGATATAGAAAACAACATTTGTTGATGAATTGGGATATGAGTTTTTAGCTAAACGGAGTGCTTCTGCTATGGAAGGATAGGAATTACTGCCGTAAGAAAATAAATATTCTCCAAGTCTATCATTAAAGGTCTGTGCGTTACCTTGTCCGATAGAACGAATGGTTGTTATCATTGAAATTGCTCCACCTCTTGGATTCCAGTACGTATATTCGCCGGCAGTTGGGCGATACGGGTTGTCAAATCGTGAAAAATCGCAGGTAATTGTTATGAATAATGGGTATTTGTAACGGTTGCCTAAATTTTGACCATCTGATTTTTCCCAGATGCGTTCTTCAGACAAACCATCTTCTCCACCATGTCCTAAATAATTGAAAACTAAAGCCCCTTTTTCGAATGCGGCAAAAATTTCTTCCCTTGCTTTTGGGTATCGTTTTCCTCCAGATGAAGTTTGCTGTTGGTACGCATCCATGTGGATTTTTTTAACGTTTATAAACGGCTTTTCAGCCCAAATCCTGTCTGCTAATCTGTTTTGATAATATTGCAGGTATTTGTCGGCAGAATGCTGTGTGTCTGCAGGTGGAGAAGGGTCGTCTGAAATGGCGACATAATTATTTCTCCAACTTCCGTATGACTTCAAATCGTGGTATTCAATTACTTTATTGACCATTTCATCCGCTTGCTGTGCTGAGCTCACAATCATTCTTCCAACTGCAATATCTGTTCCTCCTACATCAAAAAAGGAGCTGCCAAATGTGTCAATTCTTCCTTCATCAGAATCCATCATAGCATAAAAATCATCAGATGCAAAGGAAGCTTCACCTTCAGTATAACTGTTTATAGCTTGATAAATTGGGACTATATTGGTGTTGTTTGGTATTCTATTTTTAAAATCATAAGAGGCATCGCCAAAGAGGTTCAGGTATCTTACCCTTTTGTCAGCTGAAGACGCATTGAAATAAACATATTTTACAAAATTTCTAATTGCACCAATATCTTGTTTGCCTGAAGAAAATTCAATGTAGATAGTCTCAAGGTTGACTACTTTTACCTTTAAATTGGAATAATTTCTGTGAAAAGAGGCTAGTTTTTCAGCTTGGGCGTTTAAATTTTTTGGAGTAATAATTAGGTAATCGATATCTTGAAACTGACCTTGGGCGTTATTAAAAATAGTGCCTTTCAGATTTTGATTGTCGACTTTAGATTTTGATTCTTTAGATGGCGCATAATAATCGGAAATATCAACAGCTACATATTTTTTAACTTCGCCTAAAGTAGCTTTAAATGAAAATGAACTTTGACCTGCATTGTCAGCTTTGGTAATATTATAAATATCGGTAATATCCCAAATTTGTGAAATCGACGAAGCGTTTGCTACTATATATTCTCCAACTTGCATTAGTGAACCCGCTTGGTCAAATTGGAAAGGAAATTGTTTCCCATATCCTTTAAGATTTCTTTTGGCTTTGATATTTATATAATCTAAATATCCTTTAGAGTTTGGAACTCCTCCATTATCATAAGTTATTTTAATGCTAATATCATCCGAAGTAATGTTTACAGAATTGCTAACAGTTCTTTCCAAAATTGCGACATCTGCATTATTACCAGGCAATAAGGCAATAGTACCAACGAGCTGAGAATTGGCTTCGATTTTAAAATTATTGGCGGCCGAAGTGGCCGCTGCGACATGGGTTTGAACCGTAATGGGCAATGTACTTACCAGATTGGGGAATTTAAATTCAAATTCTTGCACATTGTCAACGCTAAAATTTTCTCCAAACCAGATTCGGCCAAGTCTCTCTAAATTCACTTCATCTACTTCGTGGTATTGCGAATCGTCAAAATTGGTAATTGTAGTGGTTGGACTTTCTGTTGGCTGAACCATTTCGGTAATTCTTTTCCCTGTGCCGCCTTGAGCAGTAACATAATAATATGATCTGTCGCCATATATATTAAGAGTAGTTCTGTAATCAGTATTCCACTTGTCCATGCCCTCAGCATAAAAAAGAATATAATCCTGACTGTCAAAAACACCGTCATTTTCGCCAATAAATTGAATTGCGTTTTCAGTCAAATCCACTGGGTAATCATCAGAATTAAGTAGCGGTAACATACGTCCTCCGTTGCCGAAAATTTTTATTTTTCTAGGATCTACATTGGTGTCCAATCCCAAACTGCTGAGGAAACTTTTCGTGACTTTAAAGACTCCTGATTTTTGTACATAAAAACGATACCAGTTTCCAGAACTCAAAACCGAATTTTCGACTGCGTTAATAGCATTTGGCGTTTGCTGAGTTCTTAACGAATTTTGCGTAACAGAATAGTTAAAAGAGATTAGTCTCTTAAATAAATTTCCTTCCTTAATTATAGGGCTGATTGTAATTCTTCCAAAATATAAATCACGGGCAATGTTACTCTTAAAAATGTAGTTAAATGCTGTTGGAATATTTTTTGTAGAAATATCTCCAAGTTCACTTTCTGTAATATTTTCGAATACTGGATTTGTGATTTGAAGCGCATCATCGTTTACAGCAGTGTTTAGTTTTATTGTTAACGAATAATTTACTGTTTTCGAGTACGAATCAAAATGAAAATTTTCCGTATCAAACTGCGGAATTATATAGGAATGATTCCCGTATCCGTAGTGCTTTTTTTCAGTCCATTTCAAAGAAACACTTCCTTGCTCCTGTGAAACGGCAGGGAAGACATTCATAATTAAGATGCAAATGATAAAAATCTTTTTCATAGTTGTAATAGTAAACGGAATTTCTATAAAAATAGTATATAAAGTAAAAAAAAATATTTTTTTCTACAAAATACAATAAAAATAGTATTTTCGCGTTATAAATACAAGCGCTACAGTTGGCGAATTTAGTATTAATTTAAAAATGTTGTTGCAATTAAACGCTAAATACTTATATTGCGACTCGAAATTTATACCTACTATAATATGAAAGTAAACAAAATTATTGCTGTTAGATTATTGCTGTCACTAGTAATAATGGCTGGTTTTACAAGCTGTAGTAAGAAAGGCGACTCAAAGGGTGGTTCTAAAGCTACGGGATGGAAAATCAATGATAAAAAGGGAGGTTTTCAATATGCTTCCAAGTTTAAAAAACAAGCTACAGGACCAGGTTTGGTAATGGTTGAGGGTGGAACATTTACAATGGGAAAAGTTCAGGACGACGTAATGCACGATTGGAATAATACTCCAAATCAGCAACACGTTATGTCGTTTTACATGGACGAAACTGAAGTTACCAATATGATGTACATGGAGTATTTAAGCTGGTTAAAAACAGTTTATCCTCCTGATCAAGATAATTATAAAAATATCTATGAAGGTGCTTCTCCTGATACATTAGTTTGGAGAAATCGATTAGGATATAACGAAACGATGACTGAAAACTATTTGAGACATCCAGCTTATGCTGAGTATCCTGTGGTTGGAGTTAATTGGATTCAAGCAACAGAATTTGCAATATGGAGAACGGATCGTGTAAATGAGAATATTCTTGAGCAACAACGTTATCTGAAAAAAGACGGAAAAGTTACAGATATGACTGCTGACAAAGTTTTCAGTACAAATGCATATCTCGCATCGCCTTCTACTTCAAAAGGTGGTGATGAAAAACTAGTTTTGAAAAAGGGAACAGGAAGAGGCGCTGCGAAACCAGCAAAAGATGCTGCTGCAGGTGCAAACAATACTGGTGGGAATAGTGCTAAAAATGTATATGCGCAAAGAACTTCAGGTTTGATCTTGCCAGAATATAGATTACCAACTGAAGCCGAGTGGGAGTATGCTGCTGCTGCTGATGTAGGACAGAGAGAATACAATCAGTACAAAGGTCAGAAAAAATATCCTTGGTCTGGAAGTTACACTCGTTCAGGGAAAAGACAAGTAAGAGGTGATCAATTGGCTAATTTCAAACAAGGAAAAGGTGATTACGGTGGAATTGCAGGATGGTCTGATGACGGTGCTGATATTACAAACAAAGTTAAATCTTATCCTCCAAACGATTTTGGTTTATATGATATGGCAGGAAATGTGGCAGAATGGGTTGCGGATGTTTACAGACCTATCGTAGATGATGAAGCGAATGACTTCAATTACTACAGAGGTAATGTTTATATGAAAGATAAAATTGGTGAAGACGGAAAAGTAGAATTGGTTACGGCTGAAACTCAAAAATTTGATACTTTATCTAATGGCAGAATTGTTTCAAGAAATTTGCCAGGCCAGATCGCTCAAGTACCTGTTGATGACAAAGAAACTTATTTAAGACAGAACTTTGACAAATCAGATAACAAAAACTATCGAGATGGTGACAAACAATCGACACGATATTTCAAATTTGGTGCTTCTGAAGAGGGAGACGAAAAAGGAAAATTGAGAGATGACCAAAGAATGTATGATTCTCCACAGCACAATGTTTCTACAGATAGTTTAGGAAACATGGTTAAAAAATATGATAAGTCAAACAAAAGAACAACATTGGTAAATGACGACGTAAGAGTTTACAAAGGTGGTTCCTGGAGAGATAGAGCGTACTGGTTAGATCCAGCTCAAAGAAGGTACTTTCCCCAAGATATCGCGACAGACTTCATCGGATTTAGATGTGCCATGTCTAGAGTTGGTCCTAAAGCTGACAAAAAGAAAAGAGCAAGAAACTAATTTTTAGTTTTACGATAAATACCAAAAAAGCCCTAATTTTAAGGGCTTTTTTATTTTAATTATTGTGTCCAATGAACATTCAGAATATTCACGATCTATTTATAAAGTGCAGTACGATTTCGATTGATACACGCAAGATTGAGCCAAATTCGTTTTTTGTCGCTGTTAAAGGCGAAAAATTTGACGCCAATACTTTTGCCAAAGAGGCATTGGAAAAAGGAGCACTTTATGTTGTAATTGATAATGCAGCTTATTTTATAGATGAGAGAACCATTTTAGTAAACGATAGTTTGAAGACGCTTCAAGATTTGGCGAAATTTCACCGACAATTCCTGCAACTTACTATTATTGCATTGACAGGAAGTAACGGAAAAACAACTACTAAAGAATTAATCAATGTGGTACTGTCTAAAAAATTCAAAACAAAAGCAACAATTGGCAACCTGAATAATCACATTGGAGTTCCATTAACCTTGTTGTCATTCAATAAAGAAACGCAAATCGGAATAGTTGAAATGGGTGCCAATCACCAAAAAGAAATAGAATTTTTATGTGATATTGCGCAACCCGATTATGGTTATATAACTAATTTTGGGAAAGCACATCTTGAAGGTTTTGGCGGAGTAGATGGCGTGATAAAAGGCAAAAGCGAAATGTATACTTATTTAAAAGAAAATGACAGCGCTGTCTTTGTAAATCTTGATGATGATATCCAAGAAGAGAAAACCAAACATTTCCACCGCATTACGTTTAGTAAAAAAGATAAAAATGTTAATCTTTTTATCGATGCTGTTACTGCAAATCCATTCGTATCAATAAAAACCTTAGATGTTGAGATCAATTCTCATTTAATTGGATTCTACAATGCAAATAACATAAATGCAGCAATCGCCATCGGTAATCACTTTGAGGTTCCTACCGAAGCTATAAAAGCTGCTATCGAGAGTTATGTTCCCGCGAATAATAGATCGCAACTTTTGACGAAAGGCACGAATGAAATTATTTTAGACGCCTATAACGCAAATCCGAGTAGTATGTTGGTAGCGTTAGAGAATTTTGTAGAATTAGAAAAAGCCAATAAATGCGTTATCATAGGCGATATGTATGAGCTTGGTGAAGAAAGTTCATCCGAACATAAAGGAATTATTGACTACCTAGATTTAAGTGCTGAATTTGAATGCCACTTTGTTGGAAAAGAATTTTTCGCAAATACCATTCAGAAAGCTAACTTTCATTTTTATCCAACGTTTGATGATTTGGCGAACTATTTGTCTTTTACAAAACTGGAGCACAAAACGCTTTTGATAAAAGGATCACGCGGTATGGCTTTAGAACGAACATTAGAATTGTTATAAAAAACTCTAAAGGATTTTAGTTTATAAATTTAAAATTATTACTCAATCAGAAAATATTTTTAATCCCATTAGTAATCCTTTTTTTGCGAAGTAAGGAAGTGTAATTTAGTGATTAATCATGATTGAGAGATTTGTGTTTTTTAGATAGTATTGTAAACAGGCATATTTCCTTGTAGACACATCCTTTTTAGTTTTATAATTAATGTTATAAAGAACTGCCGCTCAAATTAAAGTGGCGGCAGTTATAAATAGTAGGTTTATTATTTTTTTTAATTTTTAATCATTATTTTGTTGCGAAATACAACATCATCAACTGTGCTTTCAAGCAAATATATTCCAGTAGCTAGATTTTGAATATCAATAGAATTGCCTGACTCATATAGAACTTTTCTGCCATTTTGATCAAAAACTGTATTTTGTATTTGAGAAAATCCAAAAGGTATAGAAAGGAATATTTCACCTTTAGCTGGATTTGGGAATGCTACTATTTTTTGCTTATTGAACTCTTCTGCGGATAATGTACTTAAAGGCAGTTGAACAAGATTTCCGCCAGAAGGTAATGCCACCCAAAGTCCAAAAGCAGGACCATTACTATTCAGTGAAGGGTTTAGAAATCCGCTAGCTAATACCGTTATTGCTTCTCCATCAAGTGAAAGCGTTTCTAGAGGCGCTTGATAGCTGGCTACAACAGTTAAACCGTCTGCCGTTGTTACGTTAAGATTATAATCATCATT
>Ga0105047_10011333_pt1 | contig 14475 bp, 14 predicted proteins | sample MAT04_FD_78384 | JGI IMG/M metagenome (GOLD analysis project Ga0105047, IMG submission 78384) | Freshwater microbial communities from Lake Fryxell liftoff mats and glacier meltwater in Antarctica - MAT-04 (megahit assembly) | ecosystem: Environmental > Aquatic > Freshwater > Ice > Liftoff... | reverse complement strand
TTCGGTGATCTGCCCAGGCGTCTGTTCGTGCTCAAGAGTCACCGGGTGAAACGTGACGAGCAGCGGCGCGGGCGATAGCACAATGCCGAAACGCGCTTGGAGTTCGCTGGGGGAAAGCCGCGGCTGGCTTTCCAAATCGTCGAGCGCGGGCGCGCCGCATACTGTCACCCGCCACGGCTCCTCGCCAAGTTGCTCGACGCGGCGCGCATACGTCTCCGTGGCGACGAAATGCAAATGGCTGAGTTTCGTGATCGAATGCCGCAGGGCGTCGTCGATCGCGCCGAAAGTCACCTCGCCACCATGCACATGCGCCACGGGGATCCGAAACGGCAGGGCCGCCAGCGCAGCGGGATACATGTCAAATCGGTCGCCGAGCACCACGAGGAGATCGGGTCGGGAGCGGGCAAAGGCTTGAGAAAAACCGATCACACCCAGACCCATCGCTTTGCCGATGCTCTCCGGCGAATCCGAGGCCAGGAGCGTTTCGATCCGCTCGCAGATCGGGTAACCGTCGGCTTCGATCATCGCGACCGTGGCACCAAACTCCGGCGCAAGGTGCATGCCGGTCACGTAGATCCTCAACTCCAGCCCCGGCTCTGCGGCGAGCGCCCGCAAGAGCGAGCGGTAGATGCCGTAGTCGGAGCGCCCGACGGTGACGACGCCGATGCTTTTCATGCGAGCATCTCCGGGGTGAGCACGGTACCAGGGGGCAGGGCGGCGCGTGCAGTGCGCCCGATGAGCGCGGCGCGCATCGCCGGGGCGAAGCCATGACCGGGGCGCTTGATCGTCAGCGCCTCCGCCGTGAGCACCTCTCCCGCAGCGACTTTGCGGGCGGTGACGACACTCTTACGTGCGACCCGCGCGGTATTCGCCTCCTCCGGCAGCGGCTCCTTGCGACCATCGCCGAGGGCGGCATCGACGAGCCGAATGCCGCGCATCATTTCAGCGAACGCGCCCGGCTCAAGTGAAGCCTGATGGTCGGGGCCCGGCAGCGAGCAATCGAGGGTGAGGTGCTTCTCGATGATACACGCACCAGCCGCGACCGCGGCGACGGCGACCTCCATGCCGAGCGTGTGATCAGAAAACCCGACGGGCACGCCACAGCGCACCGCCAGCGTGGCCATGGCTCGCAGATTCACGACGCGGGGATCGGCCGGATAACAGCTAACACAATGCAGGAGCGCGAGCGGCGGATGGCCGGCGGCACGGATCACGCGCACGGCGTCTTCCACTTCGGCAAGATTCGCCATGCCGGTGGAAAGGATCATCGGCCGGCCAAAGCGTGCCATGCATTCGAGCAACGGGTGGTTGGTCAGGTCCCCGGAGGAAATCTTGAACGCCGCGACGCCCAGATCGGCGAGCAACCGGACACTGCCTTCATCAAAGGGCGTGGAGAGAAACAGGATGCCCTTTCGCCCCGCATACTCCGCAAGCACACGATGATCGTCATGACTCAATTCCAACTTCCGTAGCATCGTGAATTGCGAGTCGCCCGCACCCAGAGCGCGCTCCTGATATTCCGCCATCGGCGCGGACTGCGTGACCAGATCCTCCGCGGAAAACGTCTGGAATTTCACGGCGTCGGCCCCCGCCTCCGCGGCGGCATCGATCAAGCGCCGCGCCAGATCGAGGCTACCGTTGTGGTTCACACCGGCTTCGGCGATCACGAAGCACGGCTGGCCGGCACCGATTCTCCGACCCTGTATCTCAATCTCCATTTTCGCGCAGAAGAAGATCAACGAGGCGCATTTCCCACGGTGTATCGATATCGAGCGAACGCTCGACTGGCATGATGCAAGCAAGCGCGCCGGGCGGCTGGAACGTGCGCTCGGCGCGCAACGTCGCGCTGCGGATGAGGTAGAGGGCGCCGTTGATCACGTAGGCAGGCGGATATTCCTGGCGGGTGGCAGGCTTGGGAGAAATGGGGAGGAAGTCGCTGATCACGCCCTCCGAGGAAACGGTGCGCGCGAGATACGGGTGCGGCGCCGCTTCGCACACCCCGAGCACGGCGTCGGCGTCCTGCGTCGCGGCGAGTTGCATCGCCGCCACGATGTCCGTCGATCGGCGCAGCGGACTGGTCGGCTGGAGCAGGAGCAAATATTCGGGTGTTATTAACTCTTCTTTCTCCAGCCAGTCCAGCGCGTGCAAAGCCACCTCGAGACTGCTCGCGCTGTCGGTGGCCAGTGCCGCAGGGCGGAGGAAAGGGACTTCGGCGCCATGCGCGCGGGCCACTGCCGCGATCTCCGGATCGTCGGTCGAGACCAGGACGCGGGAGACGCCGGGCGCGGCGAGGGCAGCAGCGATCGTCCAGGCGATCAGCGGCTGTCCCCCGGCCAGCAGGACGTTTTTCCGCGGGATGCCTTTGGACCCCCCGCGGGCGGGAATGAGCGCGATAGGGGCCACTATGCCATCCACTCCGCGGCGAGCTTTGGATGCGTCCCGTCGTGCAGCAGCCCTGCCTCGCGGAGGTGCTTTGCAAAATTGAGCAGCAAATAGTCGTTGTAACGACGGGCGAAAATTTGCGCGCCAAAGGGCAAGCCGAGCGGCCCGGTGAAGACCGGCAGACTGATCGCCGGCACGCCGCAGAGGGTCCAGATCAGGCAGTTGTCGAGCCGGTCGTTGGAGGTCAGACCCTTCGGGGCTTCGCCTCCGGTCGAGAGGTCCACGAGAATGTCCCAGCGCTCGGCGAAAAGGTCGTCCAGTTCACTGCTCAGCGCGTGCTGCTCGGCGAGCGCTTTCTTGTATTGGTCGAGGTTGATCCGATTCCCGCGCTCGACGATTTCATACATGATCGGACTGACGAGCGTGTGGGCCGAGAATTCCTCCCGGAAATAGTAGGCCAGCGTCCGGTCGTAAATTGTCGCGTGAATCTCGTGCGCCCGGCCAAAGCTCTCCGGCAGCGTGACGGCCTCGACTTCTACTTCCGGCACACCTGCTAGCCGACGACCGAAGTCCTCCAACGCCTGCTGCGCGTAGGGCTCGGCGTTGTCCCACTTCGGCCCTTTAAGCAGGCCGACGCGCCACGGGCGAGCCCCCTTGTTTTGCCGTGCGGAATCGCTGAACGCCGCCTCACTCAACGGATAGTCACCACCGTGAACCCGGATAACCTCGAAGAGCAACTCAAGGTCCTCGACCGCGCGGGCGAAGACCCCGACCGTGTCCAGCGTATCCGTGGTCTTCAGCATGGCAGTGCGCGGGATCAGGCCGAAGGACGGCTTGAACCCAAGCACCCCGCAATAGCTCGCCGGCCGGATGATCGATCCCGCGGTTTGCGTGCCGAGCGCCAGCGGCAGCATGTACGCCGCGGTGGCCGCCGCGGACCCACTCGATGAAGTGCCCGGCATGTGATCCGGATGGTGGGGATTGCGCGTCGGGCCCGGCGCATGCACGGCAAATTCCGCGGTGACCGTTTTGCCAGGAAGCACTGCATCTGCGAGACGCAGGTAGTGAACAACCCGAGCATCATTGCCCGGCGTGAATCCCTTCCAAATCGGGCTACCCATCTGGGTCGGCATATCGCGCGTGTTGAAGATATCCTTCACGCCCACGGGAACGCCGCAGAGTTTCCCCGCTTGGCCGGCCGCGATTTTGCGGTCCGCCGCTTCGGCCTGCTGGAGCGCGAGTTCGGGGGCGACGTGAATCCACGCCTGAACGGCGGGGTCCAGACGCTCGATCCGATCGAGGCATGCCCGGATCAGTTCCACGGAACTGAAATCCTGCGCCAGCAGGTGGGCGGTGATCTGCGTGGCAGTCAGTTGAAAGAGCTTCATGAATGAATCTCGCTAAGTTTAGGCTTTCGCCTGGCTGGCCCGATAGCTTTCCACTGCCGCCACGAACTTTTCATCCGAGAGCGACGCGATCCCGAGGTTCCGTCGATGCTCTGCCATCACGTTATTAAACTCATCCTCGGAAAAGCCGGTAATCTGCAGGTAGAAGTTCAGCGCGTCCGGGCGTTCGCTGTCGTGTTTCTTCGCCAGTTCGAACGCTTCCTCTCGCGTCAACAGACCCGCGCGAACGTCCGCGCTGGCATGATCGGTGGCGCGCCCAAAGCCGCGTTTGAGAAATTTCGTGTAGTCATGCACTCCCGCCATGCGGCATTCGACACTCTTGTAGCGCTTATAGGTCCCCTCGACCTTATCCTCCCGCCAGTCATAGACATCACGGACAAATTCCATCTGCCGCTCGTCGTCCCAAAAAATATAGTCACCGAGATGAAGGCCCACAATGCCCACCTCCTCACATTGGGCGGCCGTGGCTTGGCGGAACGGAGCCAGCTCGCGCAAACTGATGTTGGGCCCGGTCATGGCCTCAGGATATACTTTTGCGGAAATTTTCGTGAAATATTCCCCGTCGAACTTCATGACGGGATCCCGGAAGCTGGCCCGCCCGGATAACTCCGCCAATGACTCGCCCCAAACTAAAAGCGGGATCTTATATTTGATCGCAATCTGCAGGGGAAAAGCCCCAACGCCGGAATGGCAATGCCAGCACGCATCGCCGATCTTAAACAACGATTCCCGTGCGAGTTTATTTACCAGCACCTTGCTCGGCGTGAACATGATGTGATCGATATCGAACTTATCGAGACAGTTTTGGAGGTTATACTTCCCCGTTTCGGTAAACCACGTGTGGCTAAACGTGGTCGCGAGCACCTTCATGCCATACACCTTCGTCAAAACGTGTAATTGGAAGGTGCTGTCCTTGCCGCCGCTGATCGGCACCATGCAGTCATAGTCGTTGTTCAGCGCTTTGTAGCTATCGAGAACTTTACGTAATTCCTGCTCCCTCTCGACCCAATTGATGCGGATTTTTTCCTCGCCCGCCCGGCAGGCACCACAGATCCCCATCTCATCACAATTATCGCCTTCGTTGGATTCAGGCATGCAGCAGCGGACGCAATACTTCATCTCGCTAAACATGGGTTGACCGTAAGTAGTGCTCTTCATATTCGTTGGTTTTTTTGTGATTAGGCGTCTGATCGATCCGCTTTCAATATCCCATACTCGACGATGTCTTCATAAGCACCATTCTTGAACGCCGCCTGGCGTCGGCGTCCCTCCTCCTTCATACCCAGACTGAGCGCCAGTTTTTGCATTCCACGGTTCGTCGCAAATGTCCCGCATTCGATTCGCTGCAGGTTAAGTGCATCGAAGGCGTGATCGATGAGCAGCTTGGCGGCTTCCAGACCCAAGCCTGTTCCCCAGACGTCGCGCTCCCCGATCAGAATAGAAAGCTCCGCCGAGCGATGGATCGGATGAATGTTCTGAAGCGCAATGTTGCCGACGTGCCGATCGCCGTCCTGAAGCACGATAGCGAGGATTAGGGAACTTCTCGTTTGCAGCGCATCACGAATGTAAGCGCAGGCCGCTTCCCGAGTATAAGGAAACGAGTGATGGGAGTTCCCCCGACACACGTCAGCGCTATTCAGCCACTCGGGATAAACGCCATCGGCATCCGACTCGACCAGACCCCGGAGATAGAGTCTTTTCCCGACCAAAAAAGCGGCGGACAGGTTCGTGCTCATAGGCATAAGTTCGTTTTCCCCGAAAGAATCATCCCGCGGATCAGCGTGAGGATGTTATCCTCGGCCGACGGTGCTTGGGTGGACTCCGGGCTGGGTTGAACGGAGGGCTTGTTGATGAGGAGTTGCTGGAGCACCGGCTGGATTTCGATCGCGTCATAGATCGTATGGATGAACCCAAATCCGCCAGCGGGAAGGGTATCGTGCTGGCGTAGGCCCGGCTGCAGGCTCACGGTCGGGCACCCCAGACAACTCGACTCGATGAGAAACGCGGAGTTCATGCCACTTATCACATCGGCCGCCAGCGCGATTTCGCGACGGTGAAACCGGGAGGAGACGAGGATTTTCATTTTGGACACCGGCATCCAGGTAAAGCTGTCGGCCACCTCCCGCGGATGAGGCCGGATCAGCAGGGTGATTTGGCGTTGCAGGGCGTTCCCAATATTTTCCAGCGCTTCCGTCAGCAGCAGGATAACCGTCCGCTCGGTATAGCCGATGTGATTGGGCGCCGAAGGATCGCTTCCGAGGAGGCTGGAAATCGGCTGCGAACCAAAGACAACGAAAAGATCCGTCTCCGAAATTTCCAAGGCCGAGCGGACCGTTTGGCGAAGATCGCTTGGTGCGGCCTTTTTCCACGACGCAATTTCTTCAAAAGCGGGCTGACCGGTGACAACGAGGCGCACTTCAGCGATGCCTTCGGCGACCATCTCGGTCCTGGCGCGTTCGTCCATCACCGCGACGCGGTCGGCGAGGAAAGCGAGATCGCCAGATTCATTCGAGAAACGGCTCCGATAGTTGGACCACATGTCGAGGACAGCCAACGAAGGAATCCCGGAACTTTTCGCTGCCGAGGTAAACTTTCGTTCGAGATTCACGCCGTTGACCGACGTAGAAATGAGCAATAAATCCGGCTGGTCTTGCCGCAGGATGTTGGCGCATGCCACCTCGTCGGTTTGCTCGGAAAGCGCGGTATAGGACAAACCTCGCGCCGTCCAGACGGCCTGGGCTTGGCGGTAGGCATAAGCCTTGGCAACGGCGTTGTTTGCCTCCAGTGCGGCCAGCACTGGCGCCAGTGCTTCGGCTCCACCCGGATCCCCGCTCACGGCGACGATCTTGATTGCCTTTACCGTCATTGTTTTCTCCTTGGAACATCGCCCGGACTCCCGCAAACGGCAGATCGGCGCACCGCTAAGGCGATTTCCAGCGCCTGAAGCGCGTCGTTCGCCGAGCAAAGGGGGGAGCGTCCCGGTTCATCGAGGCAGGCGACCAGATCTTCGACGGCGTGCAGGGTCAAATCTCTCAAGCTGGGGTTGGGCTCCGGGACGCGCGTCAATTCGCGATAGCCAGGGTGGCGGACACTTTCGCATGCCATGAAGACCTCTGTTTCATGACCCAAGTCCACGATGCGAATGCGTCCCTGTGTGCCCACAATATCCATCTCGAAGATTCCATAGGCGTCTCCATCGCAGCTATGGAGGTAGCCAACGGCACCAGACGTGAACTCCAAACGGGCATCCATCGCCGGGTCTGGAACCGTGCACGGTCCATAACCCCAAACGCGCGTCACCTCGCCGAGGAGGAAGCGAGCTAGATCAAACCAATGGGTGCCATTGTGAATCACGCCTTTGGTATAGAAACCGCTGACCGCCTGAATTCGACCGAGGGAGCCCTCTTTAAGCTTGTCGCGCAACATGCGAAAGCCGGCGGAATAACGGCGCGAATAATTGACCGCAAGCAGGACTCCGCGTTCTTCGGCACGCAAGACGAGGGCAACCGCCTGCTCGGGCTCGAGCGCGAGCGGCTTCTCCATAAGGATGGCTTTGACGCCGACAACATTGAGGGCCGCCATGCCGATGTCGAAGTGGGTTTCATTCGGGGTGCAGATGCTGACGATTTCGGGCGCAACGCCACCGAACAGCTCGTCGACGGAGTCGAAACTCCTCGCAACATGCCAACGCTGCGCGCACCGTTTCGCCATATCCGGATCACGGTCGCAAACGGCTACAAGTTCACTGGATGGGCATTCGGCATATGCTTCGGCGTGGGAATAGATGCCCAACGCCTCCCGACTGTCAGCCACCAGACTACCGATACGGCCGCAACCAATCACCGCTGCTCGATAGGGTGGTCTCACCGGACGTCTTTTTGCTGAATGTCCGCGTTGACCAGCCTCAGTTCGGGTTGCTGGCGAAAGAGCTCAATGATTTCCCTCAAGCCGAAATCAGGATTTAGCGGATACAGGCTTTGATAAATCTGGGTCACGAGTTCGAAGTCCTCGATCGTATCGACCGTGAGCCTCAACTCCGCGGCCTCCGGCGGTCCGGCCGACACCCCCAGCAATCGGTAGCGCTCGGGATGTTCGTAAATGTAGAGCGAAACATGCTCGCGGTCGGCTGGATCATTGGTCAGACGCGCCACTTCCTCCAAAACCGCCGTCGAGAAGACCTGCACGTCCAACCCGCGCGGATACGGCTCCTGCAGGCAATTAGAAGCGTAATCGACTTCAGCGGCCAGGAAGGCGGAGATGGCTTCAGTCGTGAGTTCAGGATCGATGAGCGGGCAATCGGCAGTGAGTTCGACGATGACATCCGCCTGCGCGGAGCGCGCGGCGAACAACACCCGCTCGAGGACGTCGGCCTCGCTGCCGCGAAAACAGCCGACCCCGACGCGTTGCGCCAGCGCCTCGATCGGATCGCAGCTCGGATCGCTGGTCGTGGCGATGACGATCGCGTCGAGTTGCGACACGCGGCGCAGGCGCTCGATCATTAGTTCCAGCATCGGCCGGCCGAGAATGGGCAGGAGCACTTTCCCCGGGAGCCGGGTGGAGTGCATGCGCGCTTCGATGGTGGCGACGATGCGCATCGCTCAGCGGGCGCCGGTGAGGTTCGCGGCGGCCAGCGGCGTGAAGACCTCACGGCGTTCGGGTTCATCGCGAAAGACGTCGCGGAGACGATCCCGATGGGTCACGATTTTTTCGACCGCATTGGCGAAATCATCCATGTCGGCAAGGGTGAGGGGTTCGCGCACGATCGGGCTGAGCAACAACTCCTTTTCGTACATCCGCTCGGCCACCGGACACAACCCCGCCTCGTAGCGGTATTTCACGTCGGGCCGGAAGGTGAAGGGGAAGCCCTGCCGCCCGAGGGCAATCTGCTTTTGATATACCGGACTGAAATAAAGCGGTTTGACGTAGCCTTCGACGAGCGCCGTCGCCTCGACGCCCTTTGGCTTGGGTAGTTCGGCCAACACGGCCTTCACAAAGAGATGCCGCGGCAAGCCCATCACCTCTGCGGAATACCTCAGCGCATAAACGTAGAACGCGTGCGAGCAGCCCGGTGCCGTCACCGGAGGCGTGAGCCCCGGGAACCCGCTGAGCCGAGCGCTAAGATGGGCAGCGAGTTCCTGCCGGGTCGCCAGATAGCCGTCCAGACGCTTCAGCTGTTCTATGCCGATGGCGGCCTGAAGTTCGGTCAGGCGATAGTTGCCGCCGATCGTGTTGGCGATGTCGGCGACCCCATATTGTTCGGTCACATTTTCGCCGTGATTGCGGATCAAACGAGCGCGCAAAGCGAGGTCGTCGTCGTTTGTCACCAGCATCCCACCTTCGCCTGTGTGGATATGTTTGTGAAAGTTTAGGCTGAAACCACCCAGATCCCCCACGGCCCCGACCGGACGACCGCGATAGACCACGCCCGGAGATTGCGCCGCGTCTTCGATGACGCGGAGGCCGTGCCGTCGGGCGATTTCCACAATCGGATCCATGTCCGCTGGGTGTCCAAACAAGTGGACCACAATAATCGCACGGGTGCGCTCGGTGATGCATGCCTCGACGGAGGCAGGGTCGAGGCAAAAGCTCACCGGGTCGATATCCGCGAAGATCGGGATGCCGCCGTAGAACAGCGCGCAGGTCGCGGAAGCAGACATGGTGAACGGTGAGCAGATGACTTCATCCCCGGGTTCGATCCCGGCGGCACCGACGGCCATGATGAGACCCGAGGTCCACGAATTAACGCTGATGGCGTGCTGAAACCCGTACTTCTGCGCCCAAACCTGCTCAAACTCCTGCACCTTCGCTCCGCCGTTGAAATACTGGCCGGGCCCACCGAGGAATGCCGACAACACGTCGGAATCCATAACTTCGAGCACGGCCTTTTTTTCCGCGTCGCCCATGGTCTTCCTTCCGGAAAACGGCTGCGTGCGAATCGGGGCTCCGCCGAGCAGAACGGGTAGTTTGGAATCACTCATGAAGGAAAATTCGGAGGTGTGGTCAGCCAATCAACGCCCAATCGAGCGGCGTACCGCGGGCGATATCGCGGGTGGCTCGACGTCCGAGCACGGTGGGCAGGGCTCTGGGAGGCAGGCCGTCGCCGGGGCGAATCGAACGGACATTGTCCGCGGTGAAAACATCCCCAACGCGCATCTCGGTCACGACGAAAAGCGATCGGTGGTAGCGGCGAATGATCTGCTCCTTGGAAGTCGCCTCGTAACAGACTTCGCCGATCGCTTTTTCAGCCACGCGTATCGCCGTGACCATTTCTTTGAACTCGTGCGGTTCGAGCGAAAAGCTGCTATCCGGGCCGACCAATTCCCGCGAGAGCGTGATGTGTTTTTCGATGATGCAAGCGCCAAGCGCGACCGCAGCGACCGGCACGGCGACCCCCAGCGTGTGATCGGAAAGCCCTGCCGGGACACCGAAAGAAGCGGCGAGATGCGAAATGGTCCGCAGATTCATGTCCTCCGGCGACGCAGGATACGCGCTCGTGCATTTGAGGAGCGCGACACCGCCGCCACCCGCGCCGCGCGCGGCCCGCACGGCCTCATCGATCTCGGCGAGCGTCGCCGTGCCCGTGGACATGATGATCGGCTTACCGGTCCGGGCGACCTTCTCGATGAGCGGGATATCGACCAGTTCGAGCGACGCGATCTTGTACGCGGGAACCTGCATCTCTTCGAGGAAGTCCACCGCCGTGGGATCAAACGGCGTCGAAAACAATTCCAGCCCTAGGTCATGCGCGAGACGCTGCAGCTTCGGCTGCCAATCCCATGGCGTGCTGGCTTCGCGGTAGATGTCATACAGCGTGCGACCCGCCCAGATCGTGCCCTGCCCGACTTGAAATGGCTCGCTGGCGCAATCCAGCGTGAGAGTGTCCGCGGTGTAAGTCTGCAGCTTGACCGCATCCGCCCCGGCGGCGTGCGCGGCCTCGACGATCTTTGCCGCTTGATTGAAGTCCTGGCCGTGATTCGCCGAGATCTCGGCAATGATATACGCGCGATGACCGGAGCCGACCGAGCGGCCGGAGATTTGGAGTTCGCTCATGCTGATTTCTGACTAGGACTGGATCGAAGGATCGTGCGCACAGCGGCGGTGCCTAAATTCATCAGCGCATCGATGGCCGGGAGATGGGAGACGAAGCCCGGCCCTTGCTGCGCGTAAGTCGGATGCGGCCATTCCTGAAATTCGACCCCCACCCCGGCATCGTCGAAGTAGTGGTGATCCTGCTCGATATAGTCGCGTGATCCTGCGTTGGCCAAATAGCGGGTGGCTCCAATTTCGCGGCAAATGCTGGCAACGAGTTCCGCTTTGCTGCCGCGCGCCGTCAACTGCGACGCCCGGATGGTTTTCGGCGACAATCCCAGACACTCGCAGATAAGTTCGATCCCGGAGACATTGGAATCCGCCAGACGCTCCTGCGGCGTCCGTAACCACCGCTCGATGCGTGGAAAAATCTCCTGAAAAAATGGCGCGCGACCGAGTGCGCCTTGAATCGAACGGAGGTGTTTTTCCCGCCAGCGCTGTTCTTGCGGAGCGATCCGCACGTCGAGCAGGAGCGTTTCCAGCGGCTGTTTGGCAATCGGCACGGTCAGCCAGAATGTTTCACCGCTGGCGCTCTTCAGGCGGTTGCGATTTTGCCATGACTGCTTCTCAAACTGGACCGTATCGAGGATCACAAAAACATCGGCCCGCGCGATCTGCTGAAAGTAACCCAGCCACGGCAGATAGGTCGGCTGGGTGATCACTGCGGTGCGTTCGCTCGTCACGGTGTTTTGGAAGTCCGCGGTGCGATGTCGGTCTGATGCACGTAAATCGTGAATTCGTAAGGGACCACCCCCGGCTTGATGCAATAGTCGTGGCGCAGAGTGACGAGCGGGGAGAGTTGGCTTTTGCAGAAGCCGAAAATCCTCTCGGGCTGAAAGTAGTAGAGGCCTTCGTCAAAAAAATCGACGTACGTTGAAAGACCATTGAACGCCAAAGCCTGACGCGTGCAGCCAAAGAGCGGCGTCAAGAGCGCGGTGACCAGCGACCAGTTGTCGGGCAGCCGGTTGTTAAAGGTCCCGCTCACGAACACGAAATCGAACTCCTCGTCGATGCCCTCGGCCAGGACGTCGCGCTGTTCGAAGCGCGCCTCCGGGAATTTCTCCCGTGCCAGCTTGACCATTTCCTCGGACAGATCGTAGCCGACGTATTCACCTGCAAAGTCAAACTCTCGGCGCAGAAAAGTCAGGAGGTGCCCCGTCGCACATCCAAAGTCGAGGATCTTGGCGTGGCGGATATCTCCGACCTGCGCGAGCATCCGCATCCGCTGCTCCTGAGTCGCGCGATCCCGCTGCTGAGCGGCGTGTGCATTATCGCCATGCTCGCGGACGAGGCCGTCGTACAAGCCGGCGATGGACCGCACGGCAGCGGAAAATGGGTGGGATGACTTTTCGTCCATGCAAATGAGTGGTCGGCGGGTGGCTTTCGTCGGGTGGCGTAGAGATAGGCGTTTACCGGAAGGCGGCGAACCAGACAGCAAGGCGATTCATTTCTGGACCGTCACCAGCCAGTTGTTCGATTCGTAGCTTCCGCCTTGGAACGTCGTGATATGCCGATCGATCCAGACCTTTTCGAACCCGGTCGCAAAAAGGCTCTCCACCTCAGCACGGCTATAGCCGTGCAGCCGATATTCGTTCTCCCCCAGAATCCGGCTGTCACAGTCGCTGGCAAAGAGAAACATTCCCTTGCCGCCTTTGTCCAAAAGGCGCGCCGCTTCCGCCACCGCACCCCCGGCGATCGTCGGTCCGGCCGCATCGAGCACGCCGATGCAAATGACGAGGCGGAAACTGGCGGAGGGCAGATCGACGCGGTCGGCGGGGGCGACAAACAGGCGGGCGGAGAGTCCGAGCGAAGCGAGAAACCGCCGGGAATTTTCAATCGCGACTGTGGAGATATCGACCCCGGTTACGGGAAAATTTTCGCCCGCAAGAAAGACGGAATTCACCCCGCTCCCACAGCCGAGGTCGAGCGTTGGCGTCTGCCCACGCACCTCCGCAGGAAAGTGCCGCAGACAAAACTGCACGACCTTTTCGTGCGGATAGTTTGGAGTGCCCGCGGAATTCCATTCGTTCCAAAGTTCGGTGGACATGGCTTTGTTCAATTGAGGGGCAGGCATTCTGTGATCGCTTCCGCAGCGCGCAATGTTGAATCAGCGGGAAAAGTGGCGAGACCCGTCTGAACGAGTCTGGCACGGAGGTCGGCGTCATTCAGAAACTGCCGCAATCCATCCTCCAATTGCGTTGACTCAATCCCCGGTCCCAAACCCAGATCGCAAGCCAGTCCTCGCGCGGAAAAAGCCACCGTCTCCTCCGCTTGTTCGGCCGTTTGAGAAAGGACGGCTCCCGGCACGCCAAGGTAGGCCGCTTCATATTTGGTCAGCCCGCCGCCCGAGATGCAGGCGTCGGCTCGGGAAAATTCTTCCGCCAGATCCTTCTGGTTCGTGACCAATCCCGAGCCCGCTACAAAACTGGAAAGAAGATCCGTCATTTCCCCAACCGCGCCGAACTGGAGCGCCGCAACAACTCGAACAACCAGCCCGGGAGAAACCTTTTGCAAGGCCTGAACGATGCGCAGAGACAGGTTGTGCCGGTCTGTTCCTCCCACCGCGATCAAAATCCGGCGGACGCTGGCCGAACGGGACTCCAGTCGGGAGCGAAGTTGCCGGAGGCGGCGGCGCACGAGGAAATATCCCGGACCGAGCAGGTAGGTGGCGCCGCCCGGCGGATACGGCAGTTGCGGGGCATTGACAGTAAAATTCAAGACAACCGCGCAGGGATACTCTGGGAAACGAGCGAAGTCATCGATCAACACTGCAGATAGACCGCGCCGGCTGACCGCCGCGATGTGCTCCTGGCTGATCGCGTAACTGTCGATGACAATAGCGCGCGCCTGAATCGCATCCGACTGGCCCAGCGTTTCCGAGGACGCATCCGACTCCGCCAAACTGGGAACTTCCTCGAACGGCAGATCGGCTCCTTGCAAAAGCGCGACAGCGCCCGCGGCGTAGCTGCCGGCAAAGGCACACGCACAGCCTAGTTCCTCCAAAGCCTCGGCCAGCGCAAGGCAACGACTCAAGTGCCCCAACCCGGTCGCCACCGTGCCATCGCAACGAAACAGGACCACGCTTCCGCGAGAGGTTCGGCGGTCGGTCGACCCGGACGAGGGACGCGGCGGAGTCAGCATCGTTTTCAGACGACTTTCTGCTGGATGTCGCGGTTGATCTCCTGCCATTCGGGGTGCTGCTCCCAAAGCGCCAGCGCTTCGCGCCACGAAAACGGCGTGTCTTGGAAATGCCGGAAAATCAATTCGGCCACCTGAAAATCTTCCGGCGTATCCACTGTCCAACGGAGGTGCGACAAATCCGGTTCATGCGTCAGCTGGAACAGGCGGTAATCCGAGGGATGGCGATAGATGTGCGCTGTCACGTGCTCGCGCAGGGCCGGGTCGCTAGCCTCACGCCAGGCTCGGTTCAGGGCTCCCGCGCCGATCACTTCGGTATCGAGTCCGCGGGGAAAACCTCCGTTCACTGCGTAGTCGAGAGCGGGTTGGCGCTCCAAAAAAGCAGCAATCGTGTCATCGACCACTCCGGCATCGATGAGCGGACAATCCGAAGTGATCCGCACCACCACATCCGCGGTGC
>Ga0105047_10011331_pt1 | contig 14475 bp, 14 predicted proteins | sample MAT04_FD_78384 | JGI IMG/M metagenome (GOLD analysis project Ga0105047, IMG submission 78384) | Freshwater microbial communities from Lake Fryxell liftoff mats and glacier meltwater in Antarctica - MAT-04 (megahit assembly) | ecosystem: Environmental > Aquatic > Freshwater > Ice > Liftoff... | reverse complement strand
CGCGGTGTCTGCGCGAACGCAGCACCGGTAACCAGCAAGAGCGACAGGCCCGCGACGAGAGATCTCAACTCAGCTACCTTCCTTCGCTTCGAGCTTCTTCTTGTCTTCTTCGCTCATCCGCTTGGTATCCACGTCCTTCAGGTTCTCTTTGATCTGACGGAGCGGCTCGAGCGCGTACTCGGCGAGCGTGCGGCTGCCGACCACCACGTGGGCCTGGCCGACCATGCCCGCGCGCAGCGGCTTCGACTTCCCATCCACCACCACGAAGTCGTCGATCAGCGAGGCCTGCGTGCGCACCGCGCCTTCGCTCGCCGTGGGGCTCACCCACGTCACGGTCGCGCTCTTGGTACCGTAGCGGGTGTACGGGAACGCATCGAGCATGATCTTCACCGGCTGGCCCGGCGTCACGCGACCGGCGTCGAGCTCGGCGATCGGGATCTCGGCCAGCAGGCGCGCTTCCTGGCGAGCGACGCGGCACAAGATCTCTCCGCGCTCGATCAGCGCACCCACGCGGCGCGGGCCCATGTTGGTGACGGTGCCGTCGTACGGCGCGGTCGCGATCGAGCGGCCCCGGCTTGGTCGGCGGGTCGACCACCGATCGCATCGCGACGTCGAGCACCTGAGCCTCCAGCCTGTCGTCGAACAGCAGGTGGTCCACGAGCTCCGCCATCACCTCGGGCATCGGCGCGGGCGTCGCGTTGCGCGCCTCTTGGATCCGCTCGCCGACCAGATCGAGCGACATCACGCGCGAGATGTAGCTGACCAGATCGCTCACCTCGACGTCGTACGCCTGCAGCCACCTCTGCGTGAGCTCGGCCGAGCTGAGCCCGTGCGCGTTGCGCCAGGCGTTCACCTTCGGCGTGAGCTTGGGGCCGTCGAGGCCGGCGTCGGCGGCCTCGAGGAACGCCTCGGCCGCCATCGCGTCGCGGAGCTTCTGGAGCGCGGGCGCGAGCCGACCGGAGATCAGCCCGACCGCCAGGACCGTCCCCATCGACACTGGCTGGCCGTCCAGGTCGAAAGCGGCGCGGTCCAGCTTCATCCCGTCGGGACTACTTCGGAAACTGGATCGGGATCAAGGACGCGGGACGAATCTGTTGCGCCAGCTTCCGCCGGCGATCAGCGCGCATCCATGGACGCCGCTCGCGGGCAAGAGATAGGTCTCGACCGGCGTGCCATCGGCCAGCGTGATCGCGGTCCGGCGGTACCAGTCGGGGTGGTGCTCGAGCGCGTCGAGGCGGGCCAGCGTCTCCGCGTCCACCTCGTAGATCTCGCCCTCGATCGCGGTCGTGCCACCCGCGGCCACCGCGGGGTGGGCGCCGAGATCGTGCAGGCTGTATTCGGGGCGCGTGCGGCCGCTACCCGCGAGCCGCGATCGCGCGAGGAGCGCGTGGTTCTTCTCGCCCGCGAGGAGCGTTCCGTACACGAAAACGAGGATCAAGGAGGCGAGACGCTACCGGAGCGTCTGCATCAGCGCGAGGACGCCGTTCTGGCGATCGACGGTGCTGGGATCATACACCCCGTCGCGCACGTACTTGCCGGAGACGTACTTGTCCGTGCCCGCGTAGACGTACGGGCTCGGCTTGCCTTTGTAGTGGTAGCCGAGTCCGTTGTAGAGCTCGGCGTACGCTGCTTTTGCCGCCGGATCCGTGCTCTGCGCGGTGAGGCCGAGCGCCTTTTGATAGTTGGCCTTCTGGCCGAGCGCGTGGACGGCGGAGTCTTCCCAGTTGTGGAACACCGGGATGTCGCGCGGCACGTGCGTGGCCGGCTTCCCGAGCGGATCGCCCTGGTGCATGTACGTGTTGAAGTTGCCGCTGCCCTCGCGCCAGTGGAGCGCGGCCACCAGATCGGCCGGCATGTTGGTGCGCTGCGCGACCGCCTCGTAGCGCGCGCGGTTCTTCTCGAAGTGCGCCTTGAACGCCGCGGCGTCCGCCTTCTGGCCGGGCTGCGAGAAGGTCGCCTGCGCGGTGGACGCGTGCGGCTTGTGCTTCTCGAGGAGCTGGCCGGGCGTCTTGCCGGCCGACTTCATGTTCGGCTCGAAGCCGACCGGGCCGCCGGGGGTCGTCGCCGGGCGATAGGGCGAGGGCATCGAAGCCTGCGGACGGCGGAAGTTCTCCGGCACGTGCCACGGCTGGGCGCCCGCGCTGCGCGGACCACCGCCGCCGGCCGGGCCGCCGCCCATCTGCTGCTGGAGCGCACCGGGGTTGAGCGCGCCGGCCTGGATGAGCATCTGTACCAGCGCCATCAGGGCGGACTCGTCGAGCTGCCCCATGGCCGCGGTCTGCGTCGGCTTGGGCTGCTGCTGGAAGGCCTTCAGCGCCGCCTGGATCTTGGCCGGGTCCTGGGAGCCGAGCGCCTCCATGATCTGCTCGGCGAGCAAGGTCTCGGGTCCGGGCTGACCACCGGGCAGGATCGCTCCGGCGCCGGTCGTCGCGGCTGGGATGTTGAGGGGGCTCGTCATGGGTGCCACGCCTCACAGCATTGCACTTCGGGCCCCATCCCGAAAGCACAGAGCATTTCAGAACGAAGCGCGGATCCTGGCGACACCTGTTGAGGGATCCTGACAGCAGGCTGATGCCGGCAGTCCTCAGTGCCTCAGCGGAGGAGGCCGAACATCGCCCACACCAGGATGCCGAGGAGCGCGGCGGTGATCGCCAGGACCAGCGAGGGCGGCATCCCGCGGCGGTCGCCGAGCACCGGACCCGGCTCGGTCGGGCCGCGCGGCGACACCACCTGTCCGTCGGTCCGCGCGGACGCGAGTACCTCACCCCGCGCCGCCGATTTCGACGGAGTGGAGGGCACCGGCCGCGAAGGGGTGGGAGCCAGCGGTACAGGCGGGAGCACGGACGGAGAGGCGATCGGCTCGGGCGATCGCGAGATGTGGATCTGCGTCAGCTCGGCGACGACCGCCGTCGCGGTGGCCACCCGCTTCTCGGGGTCCTTGTCGATCAGCCGGCGAATCAAGCTCGCGAACGGCCCCGGCGGGATCTCCGGCATCGTCTCGAGCTGCGCCCGCAGCACCGTCGCCGGGCTGCCGTGGAAGGGCGGGCGCCCGGTCACCATCGCGAGCATCAGCAGGCCCAGGCTGTACAGATCGGCGGTCGGCCCGACGTTGCTCGGCTCGAACACCTGCTCGGGCGCCATCCAGCGCGAGTTGCCCAGCATCAAGCCCGGCGCGGTGAGATGGGTGTGGGGACGATCGTCGATCCAGCGCATGTGGCCGAGGTCGATCAGCATCGCCTTCTCGCGCCCGCCGCTCTCCACGACCATCACGTTCTTCGCGCCGAGATCGCGGTGCACGATCTCGGCGTGGTGGAGCGCGGCGAGCCCCAGCGCGATGTCGCGCGCGAGGCGGCGCGTGCGCGCAAGCGGCAGCGGCCCGCGCATCAGGTTGATCTCGTCGGCCAGCGTGCGGCCCGCGAGCAGCTCCATCGCCAGAAACGGCCGCCCGTCCGGCGTGCGGCCCGAGTCGCGCACGCGCACGAGGTACGGGCTGTCGAGCTTCTTCAGCGCGCCGGCCTCCCGTTCGAAGCGCGCCGGCGCGACCTTGTGATCGCGTCGATCCTCGCGCAGCGTCTTTAGCGCGACGATGTCGCCGGTCGGCTTGTGGCGCGCCCGCACCACCGTCGCGAAGCCGCCCTCGGCGATCGGCTCGAGGATCTCGTAGGCCCACGCCAGCGTCTCCAGGCGGATCGGCTCGTTCTCGTCGGTGGCCAGGCCGCGCGGCGAGTCGCCGGTGGACGAGTCCTCCGACACCTGCGGGCGCGCGGGCGGTCGAGCCTCGGCGAACGCTCGGAGGGGCTCGAGCACGGTGCGCGGCTGGTCGTCGAGCGGCGAGACGACCAGCGTCGGCGCGCCGCCCGTGCTCGATGAGCCGGTGTCGTCGAGATCGCTGCGGCTCGAGGGCGGCACTGTGGCGAGACCGGAGGCGTACGCGTCTTCGCGTCCCGGGTACGCGTCTTCGCGTCCCGGGTACGCGTCTTCGCGTCCCGGGTACGCGTCTTCGGGCAGGCGGGAGAGCGCGGCGAGCGGAGCTACGTTTTGCGGCTCGGGCGCAGGGCGGAGCCGGGCCATCGTCTCGCGCAGCACGAGGCGCCCGTCGATGACCCCTTGCGAGGCGAGCCACCGCGCGCAGTCCTCGGCGAACGCCGCGGCGCTGGGGGTGCGCTTCTGCGGATCCGGCGACGTCGCGCGGGTGATGAGCCGGACCAGATCGCCCGAGAGCGTGCCGCGCATCGGCGCCGGCTCGCCCGCCGCCACCCGCCGCCGCGTCGGCTCGTCGGGCAACAGATCGAGGCCGGTCAGCATGCGGTGGAGCACGCATCCCAGCGCGAACACGTCGGCGCGGGGGTCGGCCGATTCACCGCGCAGGGCCTCGGGCGCGAGGTACTCGAGCTTGCCCTTCACCACGCCGATGCGAGTCGGCTCGCGCGCCTCGAGCGACAGCGCGATGCCGAAGTCGGCCACCTTCACGTCGCCGCTCCACGCGACGAGCACGTTGCTCGGCGTCATGTCGCGGTGCACGAGCCCGAGCGGGCGCCCGGTCTGATCGAGCGCGTGATGGACGTAGTCGAGACCGTGCGCGGCCTCGGCCGCCGCGGCCACCCAGAGCTCGGACCCGACCGGGATCTGAGCCTTTTTCGAGCGTGTCTCGAGGCCGAGGAGATCGACGCCATCGACGAACTCGAGCACCTGGAACGGCAAGCCGTCCATGGTCCCGAAGTCCAGGACGCCGACGACGTTGGCGTGGTGCAGGCGGCTCACCAGCCGCGCCTCGGACTCGAACTCGCGCACCATCGAGGGATCGCGGGCCACGTCGGGCTTCAACCGCTTGATCGCCACCCGGCGCATGAAGCCGCCGAGCCCGACGATCGACGCCTCGAACACCTCGGCCGCGCCGCCGCGCCCGACCAGGCGCTCGATCCGGTAACGGCCGGTGCTCGACACCGCCGCGAACATAGCAGATCTGGTGTCCGTCCTAGAGGCGCCGTATGTTCCCGCGCCGTGGATGCGCTCAGGGCCTGGATCAAAGCGCGATCGGCGATCGAGGCCGGCGACGAGGTCGCCACGCGCGCGGCCGTGCCGGTCGAGCTGATGATCGACGGCGCGGTGGTGCCCGGCGCCCAGATCGTGGCGATGGGCGGCACGTGCGCGCCGGATCGCGCGCAGCTGCTCGGGCAACAGGTCCTCGACGGCCTCCAGGCGAAGGGCGTTCGCGCCGTGTACGGGGTCGCGAGCGCGGAGTGGCCGGCGGAGACGCTCGAGGCGCTCGGCTTCCGCCCGATGCTCGAGCTCTCGCTGCGCAGCTTCTATCTGTCGCTCGGCGTCTTCGGCGACGTGTTCGAGTCAAAGGGCCCGCACCCCTTGCGCGCGGCGGCGGCGTTCGCCCGGCGGCTGCGCCAGAAGATGATCGAGGTCAGCTTCGACGACGGCTGGCTCGAGTCGGCGGCGCGGGTGTCCGAAGCGCGCGGCGAGGCGATGGGCCTCTCGGTGCGCCGGACGCGCGAGTACCTGCGCTGGCGCTACAAGGACGCGCCTTTGCGCCACTACCGCTTGCTGGTGCTGCGCCGGAACGCGGGCGCGGGCATCGACGGCTACGCGGTGGTCGAGCCGTTCGAGCCGGAGCCCGATCGCATCGGCGTGCGCGTCGTCGATCACTGGTCGCGCAGCGATGACCGGGTCGGTGATCCGGGCTTCATGGTCGAGCTCGCCATGTGGTGCCTCGCCGAGCGCGCCTCGGTAGTGCAGGCGCTCGGGGTCCAGGGTTCGAGCCTCGATGGCCTCTTCAAGCGCACCGGAGGGTTCAAGAAAGCCTGGTCGGGGCACCTGTGGTGGCGAGGGTTGGGCGCCGAGCCTCGCATGCCCCGGGCTGATCTGGTCAGCTGGCGCGCCGGTGACTTACTCGATTACTGACGGCGTCCAACAGGGCATGATCGATCGCATGAACCTGAAGATGTTGTTGGTGGGTTGCGCGCTGTCCGCGGCGCCCGCGTTTGCCCAGGAGGACGCGAAGGCGAAGCTCACGGTGCCGAGCGCCGGGGTCACGAACGACGAGGACGCGAACCTCGATCCGCCCTACAAGATCAGCGGCAACGCCAAGACGGTGAAACACGTCTGTGCGAAGGGGAAGAGCTACGTGCAGGTGTCGGGCAACGCGAACAAGGTCACGCTGACCGGCGCGTGCGCGAAGGTCGCGCTCAGCGGCAACACCAACACCGTCACGGTGGAGTCGGTGGGGATCCTGGTGGTGACCGGCAACGCGAACACCGCCGAGTACAAGAACGGCCTCGACGGCAAGCCGCCCAAGATCACCGAGAGCGGCAACGCCAACAAGGTGAGCAAGACCCGTTGACCCGCCTGGACGCGTGCGGCGCGCCTTGATGCATTGCGTCTGAACGTGGGACAACGGACCGCGTGGCGCTCACCTCGGTCCAGATCCTCGAATCCTACTGGCGCGAGCACCCCGCCTGGTTCGGTCGCCCGTACGGCGAGTATCTCCACCTCGGCGCAAACGAAGAGATGCTGCGCCTCGCGCTCGGCGATCTCGCCATCACAAAGGCCTCGCGCGTCCTCGACGTCGGCACCGCCCTCGGCGGCAACGCGCGCTGGTTGACCGGCGTGTACGGCTGCGCGGTCGACGGCGTCGATCGCTTCAAGCCGGCGATCCAGGCCGCGCGACAGCTCTCGAAGGCGCAAGGCCTCGGCGAGCTCAACAAGTTTTTGGTGCAGGAGAGCGCCGAGCTGCCGTACTCGAGCGGCATCTTCGATCTCGCGGTGACGTCGGAGGACGAGCCGGCGTGGCCCGAGGTCGCGCGCGTCGTGAAGACCGGCGGCCACGTGGTGGGATCATCGCTGGCGGTCGAAGGAAGAGACGCGTTCCTCGGCATGCTCGCCGAGGTGGGCCTGGTGCCGCTCGAGGTCCTCGACGTCACCGCCTACGCGCTCGCGTTCTACAAGGCGAAGGAGCAGGAAGCGCACCTCCTGGTCGCAGCCAAGCTGATGCGACCCGAAGATCTGCGCAGCCTGCAGATGTACACGGTCGACGTGTACGAGGCCGGGGGCGCCTCGCACCTCTTGTTCCGCCTTACGCGTCGAGCTTCCTGAGCAACGCCGTCGCGGTCATCGCGTCCTTGCGGGTGAAGACGATGACGCCGCGATCGCGGGCCGCTTCGGCGTCGACGTCCTTGTTCCACACCAACTCGAGCTTGGTCGGGTTCTCGGGGTCGACCTTGCTCTTCGCGACGGTCTTGCCGTCGAGGATGACCACCGCGAACGACGATCCATCCTGCGGCGCGGCGTTCTGGCCCGAGCCGCCGCCGCGATAGACGCAGCCGGTGGTGAAGTCGACGATCAAGCAGATCACGCCGGGGACCAGGCCAGGCAAGAGCCACAGCAGATCGACGACGAACGGTAACGTGTCGATGTTGCCGCTGTTCCCTTTGCGCTCGGGATAGAGCACGTAGCCGCAGGACGCGGTGAATCCGGCGAACGAAGCGGCGCCGAGCTTGAGGAAGTTGCGCCGGCCGACCGGCGTGTCGATGGAGTGAGACATTGCGGGTCGACTGAGCAAGACCCAGACCGTTCTCGCGCGCACGAATGCCGCAGTCGAAGTGTGACGTCTTGCCTCGCGTGGTAATTGTGCGGCGTGACTCGCTACGTTTTGCTCGTCCCGCTGCTGCTCGCTGCTTGCGGGTCGGCTCCCGTCGAGATCAAGGCGCTCACGTACAACGTGGCGGGGCTCCCGGAAGGCATCTCCGGCTCGCATCCCGAGCACAACACGCCGCTCATCAGCCCGCTCTTGAACCCGTACGACCTGGTCGTGGTGCAGGAGGACTTCACGTACCACGACCTGCTCGTCTCGAAGGCGACGCACCCGTATCGCTCGCGGACGAAGACCCCCGCGGTGAAGGTGACCGGCGACGGGCTCAACTTCTTCAGCCGCTACGCGTTCGATCCGGCGGCCGTGTATCGCGAGGAGTGGGTGGTGTGTAACGGCGGCATCGACGGGTCGGGCAGCGACTGCCTCGCCGAGAAGGGCTACGCCAAGGCGACGATCAACTTCAGCGACGACATCGCGGTCGACGTGTTCACGCTGCACTGCGACGCGAGCGGCGGCGACCTCGATCAGGCGGTGCGCGCGCGGCAGGTGGAGCAGCTGATCGCCGCGACCTCGTCATCGTCCAACGCGATCATCGTCGCGGGCGACACGAATTTGCGCCTCTCACGGCCGATGGACGTGATGACGCTGGAGCGGCTGAAGAGCGGCGCTTCGCTCACCGACTCGTGCGCGGCGACGTCGTGCCCGGACGACGACCACATCGATCGCTTCCTCTTCCGGAGCAGCGATCGCGTGCTGATCGAGGCGGTGTCCTGGGGGATCGATGGGGCGATGCTGGACGAGATGGGCGAAGATCTCTCGGATCACCCGGCGATCATAGTGACGTTTCGCTTCACGCCGCGGTGATCAGTCGCGGACGCGCGCGATCAGGGCATCGAACATCGTGCTCAGTGACTCGACATCAGCTGCGTCCCTGGGACGGCCTGCGATGGCTTTCAGCACGACCAGATCCTCGGCCGAGGCCATCGGTGCGTGGGCTCGCCCGAAAGCCTCCGTGCTGCTGTTCACCAGCGCGGCATGCTCGAAAGCCGACCATGCGAGCGACACATCGAGGTCCACGCCCGTCGGAGTGTGCCGCATGAGCAGGACGAGGTTTGCACGCGCGAAGCTCACCGCTTCTTGGATTCGAGGGGCGATGGAATGCTCGGCGAGCACATCGACCAGTCGCTCGATCACGATCGCGTCGCCGCGAACGACGACGTCGATGTCGGTGGTGAAGCGGCGCACCCCGCGCGCGATGATGGCGATGCCGCCGATCACCATCCACGACGCGCCGGACTGGTTCAGTCCGGCGCCCAGGGCGGCGAGCGCGTCCTCGAGGCCGTGCTCACTTCCCTGAAGCTTCTTGGGCACGTCGCTCGATGCGCGCCCATCGGCGGCGCACCTCCTCCTCGGCGCGTTCGCTGACGGGATCACGCGGGGCAGGCCATCGGCCATCGGCGGCGAGCGCGGCTGCCGCCGAGAGCGCTTCGGCGACGGCTTGTTCTGGCCGAGGTCCCTCCGACCGGCGCAGCTCACTCTGGCGCGCCTCGGCCGCTGCGTGGCCGCGGCGCATCCGAGCGATGGGACTGTCCGCCGTCATTGGCGCACAACGTATCACGAATCGTTGGGGTCAGAACGGGATGCAGAGCTGCGCGCCGAAGCACTGGATGCACAACCCGTTGCATCCGGGGCACGTGAACTGCGGCGGCGGCTGCGTCACGACGCACTGGCCCGAGGCCGAGCAGCGGCCCGGGACGTCGACGTCCTGCAGGCCGAAGCAGAGCGAGTACTCGGCCTGGCAGTTGATGTTGGGCACCGCGAGGCAGTTGCCCCCCGAGCAGGAGCCGGTCGGGCAGGTGTTCGAGGCCGTGGTGCACGCGTTGCCCGACGACGGCGTCGCCACGCAGCCCTGAATCGGATCGCAGGAATCGGTCGAGCACGAGTTGCCGTCGTTGCAGGCGAGCGCCCCGGAGGTGACGCACATGCCGCTCTGGCAGCGATCGCCGGTGGTGCACTGGTTGTTGTCGGTGCAGGGGGCGGCGGTGGCCGCGTACCCGCAGACGCCCGCGTTGCAGGTGCCGGCCGCGTTGTAGACCTGGCGATCGGTCGCGCTCGAGCAGTCCGGCGCGGGGGGCGTGTTGCAGACCATCGGCGAGCCGCCGCAGAGCCCGTTGCTGCACATGTCGCTGACCGTGCAGGCGTTGCCGTCGTCGCAGGCGCCGGCGAGGGTCGGGTACTGGCAGACGCCCATCGAGCAGGTGCCCGCGCCCGCGTAGCACTGGCTGTTCGGTGGCGTGTTGCAGATGACGCCGGCACACGGATCGCCGACGCAGCCGCCGGGGGTGCAGCCGAAGTCGCAGCGCTGATCCTGCTGGTTGTACTCGCACGCGCCGTTCGCCGGGTTGCAGGTGCCCTGCGGCATGAAAGCGCGGCGGGTGCTGGCGTCCACACAGAACGCCTCGGGCGCGGTGGTGCAGGTCTTGGTGGTGCCGAGGCAGGTGCCTTCCGCGCAGTGATCGCCGGTGGTGCACGCGCTCGCGTCGTCGCACGCGGCGGCGTTGTTGGTCTCGAAGTGACACGCGCCGGCCATGCACACGCCGTTGGCGAGGTAGCAGCTGTTCGGCGGCGTGGTGCAGGAGAGGCCAGTGCACGGATCGCCGCGGCAGGCGCCGGTGGTGTCGTCGCAGCCGAATACGCAGGCGTCGTCGTTGAAGTTGTGATCGCAGCGGCCGGTCGTCTCATTGCAGATGCCGAGCGGCTCGTAGCGGCGGGTGGTGTCCTGCGAGACGCAGGTCGGGGGCGGCGCGCTGCGGCAGGTGACGCCGTCGCACGGACCCGCGTTGATGCCGATGCCGGTGATCAGCAGCTTCAGATCGGGGCGGTTGCTGCTGTTGTTCGCGATGCTGATGGTGGTCGAGTAGACCTCGGCGTGCGACGGCCGGAAGCGGATCGCCAGCACGACGTCCTTGTCGGGATCGACCGTGAACCCGTCGAGCTGCGCACCGAACACGTCGTTCAAGCTGTCGTAGCGCGGCAATTCCAGCGTCAGCGGGACCTCGCCCTGGTTGATGAGGAAGATCGTGCGTTGATCGCTGGTGCCGACGATGTGCTCGCCGAAGTCGAGGCGATCAGACGACGCGCCGACGTAGGGCGGCACGTAAGCGAGAACTCCGTCGGAGCACCCGGTCGCAAAAAAGAGGGTCAGGACCCCGGCTGAAAACAAGGGTCTACGATTGAGGCGCACGAGTCTCAGAGTAGCGGGAGACCAGGCTCCAAACAGCCGTAGTCTGCCCGATGCTACAAGCTCAGACCGACGGAAATCTCGAGCCCGAGCCTGGTCGTCGCCCGCAGCTCGCCATCGAGCTGCCCCCACAAAAATTCGAGCCGAGGACCGGCGCCCGCCCGTACCCGATCGGCGGGGCGGAGCACGATCGCCGGCGCCAGCGCGGCGCCAAGCCCGCGGAGCGATTGCGCGTCCGCGAAAAAAAGCTCACGGGCCCAGCCGGGCGATCCGGGAGGCGTTGTCGCCCTGTGGCGTGGTCGCGTTGGCGTACGCCTGCACGAAGACGTCGGCGTCGCCGGCCCGGATCTGGTCGTAGGCGCGGCTGCTCAGCGTGAACGAGTAGCGGGTGCCATCGCTCGGCAGCGCCCCGATGGCGGCGCTCGGCACCGTCCCGGCCCCGGCATTCGAGGGGAAGACGCAGGTGACGCTGGTCGAGCCGCTCGGCCCGCCGCTCCCGCCCATCGTGATCACCGCCTCGCCCGAGCCGGCGCCGGTCCAGCGCACCGCGAGATCGCTCCCGCGGACGATGAGGTAGCTGTCCTGCGGCGGCGGCAGCGCGGGCTGGCTCAGCGTGAGGAGCGACGGCGCGGTGAGCGCATGCGCAAACGCCGGGATGCGCCCGCCGCTCGCCGCGAAGTCGATCCGCTCGCCCCCGGTCCAGACCCGTTGCATCACCGTCTGCGGCTGGTAGTAGCCCGTCGCCGCGCTGAACGCGGTCGAGAACGACTGGCCGCTGATGCGCGCGGTGACGAGCCCGGCTTCGGCGGGTGGCGGTGTCGCCGGCTGCGACGCCGGGCAGCGATACGCCGTGCATGCGCCGAACACGAGCGGCGTGCACGGCGAGGGCGACAGCGGCTCGCTGAAGCCCGCGGTGAGTGACGTCACCGCGACCGCTGTGTACGCGGTCTGGCTGACGAACACCGAGCCGTAGTAACGCGCCGTCGCGACCGCGGCGTCGGGGCTCGCGCTGGCGTCGACCTGTGGGACCGCGGTGTCCGCGATCTGCGCATCGAATCGGGGGGCGATCGCGGCATCTTCGAGCGCGTTGGCATCGGGGCTCACGGCGGCGGCGTCGCTCGCGCGTGCGTCGTCGCGCGCGCCTGCGTCGCGCGTCGTCGGCCGCGGATTCACCGGGCCGCTCGGCACGCGGCGCGTGTCATCGCAGGCCATCAGCAGCGCCGACAGGGCCGCGAGAGAGGCGATCCGCATGGAGCGGGATCACTCGCTGAGCCGTGGCGTGTCAACGCGCGGCCCTGCTATACGCGCGGCATGCGAATCGCTGTCACCCTCGGATCGATCCTCCTCCTCACCGCCTGCAAGAGCAGCACGCCCGGACCGCCGGCCGCTGCGGGCGCGACCCAGCCGGCCGCCAGCCCCACCGACGCGCCGATCACGGTCACGCTGCTGGCCAAGAGCGGATCGACCTTGAAGGGCAGCGTGGCGTTCACCGACACCGGCAAGGGCGTGAAGGTCCACCTCGAGGTCGCCGGGATCCCGGCCGGCAAGCACGGCGTGCACATCCACGAGAAGCCGGACTGCAGCTCGGACGACGGGAGCAGCGCCGGCGGGCACTACAACCCGACCAACCACGATCACGCGCTCCCGCCGGGCGAAGGCCACATCGGCGATCTCGGCAACGTCGAGGTCGGCGAGGACGGGAAGGGCACGCTCGAGATCACGATCGAGAAGGCGAACCTGAAGGAAGGCGACGCGGCGTCGTACCGCGCTCGTTCGATCATCGTGCACGCGGCGGGGGATGACGGCGGGCAGCCGACCGGGAACGCCGGCGGCCGGATGGGTTGCGCAGAGATCCGCTAACGGATCGTCACGTACTCGTTGTCGATCAGCGAGATCAGCGCGTTCGCGGTCTCGAAGTCGGTGGACGGCGAGCGATCGAACACCAGCTGCGCGCTGCCGTGGTTCCAGACCAGCTGGAGCACGTCGAGCTCGGCGGGCTTGAGCGCCGAGAGCGGGGCGTCCATCGGTCGCTGCATCGCCAGCGCGGAGCTCGGATCCGGCAGCTTGTCGGCGATGCGACGGAACTCGTCGAGCTGGCGGAGCGCCTCCATCAGCAAGGCCTCGGTCGAGTCCTCGAGCTCGAGGACGAAGCTGGCCTCTTCCTCGGTGCGCCCGAACTCGAACTGACCGTCCTCCCAGCCGACGATGCGGCACAGCGCCTTCATCGGGCCGAGATCATGGTCCTCGTCGATCGACGCGTAGAACACCGCGCCATTGCGCAGGTGGATCTTGCCGTACCCGAGCGTGGAGCGGATGTGCAGGATGCCCGTCCGCTTCGAGGTCGAGAACAGCTGGAGGAGGTCCGGCACCGGCACCTCTTCGAGCGAGCCGCTCATCGAGGTGTTCTTGGCGCCGTCGCCGCCCGGCTTGGCCTTGTCGATCGTCTCCAGCTGCTTCTTCGCCGCGGTCGCGGCGGCCTCGTCGCTGTGCTCGGGGCGCCCGACGACGACCTTGAGGATGGACGTGCCGATCAGGACGCGGTCGCCCTCTTTGAGGCGGGCTTTCTTGATCTTCTCGCCGTTGACGAAGGTGCCGTTGGTGGACCCGAGGTCCTGGATCACCAGCTGCTCGGCGTGCGTCGCGATCTTCGCGTGCTTGCGCGAGACCATGTCCTCGACGAGCACCATGTCGAGGTCGCTCGCGCGCCCGATCACGATCTCGCGATCGGACAGCAGCGGAAACTCGCCGCCCTGATACTTCCCGGAGATGAACTTGAGCGCGTACATCGGCGAAGGCGACGAAACCTATTCCGAACGGGGGCTCGGTTCAAGCATACGCAGATAGGACTCTGCCCGCTCGTGGCCCGGTCTGATCCCTAGAACCGACTGTAACGCCTCTTTTGCCCCGGCCAGGTCACCCGCTCCGTGCAGCATCAGGCCCAGGTGGAGGAGCGCCGGGACGTAGCGCGGATTGTCCATCTGGGCGCGGCGGAGCTCCAGGATAGCCCCCGCCGGATCGCCTGAGTCCTGGAGGCTCTGCGCCAGCCGGAGGCGGATGTCGACGAAGCGCGGCGAGAGCGCCAGCGCGCGGCGGTACTCGATGGCCGCGTCGGCGGGCAGATGCGCGGATCGGTACGCGTCGCCGACCGAGGCGTGGAGGTTCGCGATCTTCGCGCGGGTGAGGGTGTCGTAGCCGCCCTCCGCGTCGCCCTTGGCCGTGCTGAGCACCGCCTGCGCCTCGGCGTAGCGGCCGAGATCGTTGTAGGTGATCGACAAGCTCAGCGCCGCTTCGGAGTAGTGCGGGTTGATGCGGAGCGCGGTCTCGAACGCCGAGCGCGCTTTTCCGTACACCCCCCACGAGTGATAAATGACGCCCAGCAGGTGGTGAATGTCGGCGTAGTCGCCGGCGCCCCGCTCGATCGCGACCGTGAAGCTCTTCTCCGCGACGGTCAGGTCTCCGCGGCGATACGCCTCGCGGCCTTCGGCCAGGAGGGCCTCGAGATCGGCTTCCACGCCGCGGACGCTAGCCCAGTCTATGGGCTCGCGTACAGGCCCGCGAAGATGCGCCAGCTGCCGGCGGAACGACGGAGCGTGAATCTCGCGATCGAGGCGTGCGGGACCTCGTCCAGGGTCAGCGT
>Ga0105047_10011327_pt1 | contig 14477 bp, 17 predicted proteins | sample MAT04_FD_78384 | JGI IMG/M metagenome (GOLD analysis project Ga0105047, IMG submission 78384) | Freshwater microbial communities from Lake Fryxell liftoff mats and glacier meltwater in Antarctica - MAT-04 (megahit assembly) | ecosystem: Environmental > Aquatic > Freshwater > Ice > Liftoff... | reverse complement strand
GGAGTTCCTCATCCCGTTGGAGGTCACCCAGCACCGGCTGGCCGTCTCCATCGGTGTCCCCCCGCGTCGGATCAACGAGATCGTCCACGGCAAGCGCCGGATCACCGCTAACACCGCGCTGCGATTGGCCCGCTACTTCGCGACCACCGACCGGTTCTGGCTCAACCTGCAGACCCGCTACGACCTGGAGATCGAGAAGGACCACCTCGGCGGCTCACTCGACCACATCCAGCCGCTGCAGAGCGCCTGACCCAGAGAACGCACACAACGCGGCATTTAGGATGCTTCCTGCTCGGTCGGTCGCGGTCGGATTGCAGACCCCGATCATCGAAGACGTGGGCTGGATCCCGGACCGGGTTATGCCGAGCCGGCAAAATGCCCTGGGTCCCACCGGATGAGAGTCGGCCCCCGGCTCAGCGCCGTGGCTTCTTGGGTGGGTCCGATCTCGCGAACTCGACGGCTGCGACAACCCAGGGTTCCAGGTCGCTGTCCCCTCGTAGGCGGTTGGCGGGGACGATGACCATGCCGCGCATGGGGCGTCCGGTGAAGTCCATCTCGGTGGCTCCGGCGTTGATGGCCGCGTTGTGGTTGTCCTTGCCGACGCGGACCATCAGGTCATCGTGGACGATGCCGCAGGCCATGTGGGTGTTGACCATGAAGGCCAAGCCGCCGAACATCTTGCGCTCCTCGAAGTCGGTCAGTTCTGCGAGCAGCTCTCGCGTTCGCCCGGCGAGGTCCTCGTCATAGGCCACGATCAGTGTCCTTGGCCGGTATCGAGCAGGTCCTTGAGCCTGTTGAGGTCCTTGGTCGTCGCGCGGCGCATCGCCCGCTCCATCATCGGCGCTGTCAGCTTGGCGAATCCGGCCGGCGTGCCCCGGGTTGCGCAGCGTCATGCGGGTACCTCCGACATCAGCCTGGTGCCACGTGTAGGTGGTCTCCATCGGGAACGGGCCGTCAGCGGTCCTCATCACCAACCGACGGTTCGGTTTGAGCTCGACGACCTCATGGGTGTAGGCCAGAGTGCGGCCCAGCAAGTGCACCACGAAGTCCATCCGCGAGCCGACCGAGACCGGCGGCGCGGTCTGCCAAGAGACCGAGGCGATGTTGGCGTACCACTGTGGCGCGCTGCCCGAGTCTCCCGCGAAGGACGCCACCTCGACGACCGGACTGTCGATGACGACCTCGACCTGGACATCCACGCTCACCAGGTCATCCTCCCGCAGGCGTTCGCCGCCGGGAATCCCCAACCACCACAGGGACCTACTGGGAGCGGGCCGCGGTCAGCTGCTCAGCGAGCTGGTCCAACGCCATCGCCCATCCGACGGCACCGGGTGAGCCCTCGGGGATGCCGATGTGGGTGAGGACCATCCGGGTCCCGCCATCAACGGGCTCGAGCTCCACCCGGACCTCGGTGAGCGCAGCGTGGCCAGCCGGCATCCCCATCTGCTCAGGGGCCACGACGTTGCCGTGCTCGTCGGCCATGGCATCGGTGTACACAAGGAGCTGGTTCTGCACGACCTCGAGGTAGGTGCCGGTGAACCACATCCGGCGCAGACCCTGCGGCGTCTGCACCTCCATGCACAGGAGGCGCTTTCCTCCGACCCGCACGTCCATCTTCGCGACCGGGACCGTGCTGCCCTCGGGTCCGTACCATGAGGCAAAGTGCCCCGGCTGCGTCCACAGCGTCCAGATCGTCTCCGGTGGCGCGGGGAACGTGCGTTCGATCCTCACGTGGTCGGGTGTCTTCGTCGTTGCCATGATGCTCACACGTCCTTGTCGTCTCGTCGGAGCTGCTGCAGGTAGGTGTCCATCCGGTCCAGACGGGCCTCCCACACGGGGCGGTACTGCTCGGCCCACGACGAGACCTCATGCAAGGGACCGGCGTCGAGCGTGCGCGGACGGTACTGCGCCTGCTGCCCGCGCACGACCAGCCCGGCCTTCTCCAGGACCTTCAGGTGCTTGGAGATGGCCGGCAGCGACAGGCTGAACGGTTCGGCCAGCTCGTTGACGGTCGCCTCGCCGTGGGCGAGGCGGGCCAGCATGGCCCGGCGGGTCGTGTTGGCCAGTGCCGCGAACGTCGCGTCCAGCCTTTCCTCGGTTGTTGTCGCCATGACCGCCTTCGTTCGCTACTTGGCTATTTAACCAATAAGTAACGTACGCTCGCGCGAACCTCATGTCAACGCTGGCTGCTGCGCCCTATTCGTTGCCCCTCTGCATCACCGTGGCTCATGCTGAAGGACGAACCTCCGCCAACGGCAGGAGCGGTCAATGACCCGCGCGATCACCATCTCCGAGGTTGCACGCACTCCCAACAGCGCCGGTGAGGTGTGGCACCTCCTCGGGGACTTCGGCCAAGAGCACCTGTGGTCCAGCCAGCTCGCCAGCTGCCGCCGTGACACGGCAGCGGTCGGGATCGGCACTCGCCGCACCTGCGTTCTGGCCAAGCCGCTCATGGGCCGCACCGAGGCCACCGAGGAGCTCACCGAGTACGTGCCGGGAGCGTCTCTCGCCTATCGGCTCTTCGGCAGTGCGGGACCTTTCCGGGTCTCGGAAGGCCGTTGGGTGGTGACGCCGCAGGAGGGCGACACGGTGATCACCGTGTCCGGAAGGTTTGAGCCGCTCAACGCCACCGTCGGACTCCTGGTGGGTCCCCTCGCGAAGTTGGTCGCGGTTCGGGCTGCCCGCAGAGCCTTGACCGATCTGGTGCGCGCGGTGGGAGCGCGCGACGGCAGGGATCAGTGAACCAAGGCACATGGCCTGAGCACCGTCACTCGCAGAATGCGGCGCGGAGCGCGGCCGACCCATCACCGACTGGCTGTTGCGATGGGCTGGGCCCCCGTGACTACCCGGATGTGGCCACCCCTGAGGCGCTGGTGTTCAACCACGTCGTACTCAGCTTCGAGCACGCGCCAGGGGTGCGCGTGGATGTCCGCTCGGCCCGCCCAGCAGGCAGACCTGGCCAGGGGGGCGAACACGGCGGCGGCGCCGTCGGGTAGCGCCATGTCGACGATGGCGGCCTTCGCCTGGGGGTGGGCGGCGGATCGCGCCACCTGCCAGGCCTGGCGCCACGGCTTCATCAGGGAGAGCGAGTAGGTGAACAGGACGGCATCCGGCTCGAGCTCCTGGACTGTCTCCCAGGCCGGGTGCCGGTCGTCGGTGGCGTCGGCACACAGCAGCGTCACGCTGCCGGCGAGGCCCTTGGTGCGGCGTTCGGCGACAGCGAGCATCTGTGGGGAGGCGTCGATGCCGATGACGTGCCCGTCGGGAGCGACCGCATCGGCCAGGAGGGGCAGGCTCAGCCCCGTGCCGCAGCCGACGTCCAGGACGGTGTCGCCCGGCTGCAGCCGGAGGGCTTGGATGCCGGCGACCCGGCCCGCTCGGTAGACCGGCCACTCCAGGGAGAGCACGTCGTAGAACGGCGCGACGGCGCGGTACGGCTCCAGCACGACATTGCTCCTCGAGGTCGACGTCCATGATGGGAACACTTCGAGGCACCCACCGGGTTCCCGGGGCGTGAACGAAGGGCACAACGACGTGGAGTCAGCCAGAGCGCTCGTCTTCCGGGAGCAGGTCGAGCCGGAGATCGAGGTCATGCTGCGTGTCGCCATGTCGCTGACGCGCAACCGGGCCGACGCGGAGGACCTGGTACAGGAGTCGCTGCTGCGGGCCTACCGGGCCCTGGACCGCTTCGACGGGCGCCACCCTCGAGCGTGGCTGCTGACCATCGTCCGGCACACGAACCTGAACATGCAGCGGCGCACACGCCCGGACCCGGTGGGTGACTGGGACCTGGTGCGTGACTCGCGACCCGCGTTCGGTGCGAGCACCCAGCCCAGCGCTGAGGACGCCCACCTGGACGGGGTGCTCAGTGAGCAGCTGTCGACTGCCCTTGCCGAGCTCGACGTCAGGTTTCGAACTGCGGTCATCTTGGTCGACGTCCACGACCTGTCCTACGCCGAGGCGGCAGCCGTGATGGGCGTTCCTGTCGGGACGGTGATGTCCCGGCTGAGCCGAGGACGCGACCGGCTCCGGCGCCGCCTCGGCCCCCAGACCCTCACCCCAGGAAGGTTCGCATGAAGCAGTCAGTGCGGCAGATGATCACCTGCCACTGGTCGGCCCGGCGCATCCAGCGCTACCTCGACGCCGACCCCTCCGCCCCGCTCACTCCCGGTGAGGTGGCCAAGATCGAGGCCCACCTGGCGATGTGCGAGAAGTGCACGCAGACCGCCGAGGAGCACCGCGCCCTGCACCGAGCCCTTTCCCGCTGGCCGGGTGCGCCGGCACCCGACCCCTCGTCGGTGGAACGGTTGCGGGCTTTCGTTGGCAACCTCCCGGACGAGGAGACCCCGTGAGTGTTCTGAAGCCCGCGGCCCGGGACGCTGTCAGCGACGACCCGGTCGACGCCCAAGGCCCGTGGGACCTCGTGGTGGTCGGCGGCGGGACGGCGGGGATCGTCGGGGCCAAGACGGCCGCCCGCCTGGGCGGTCACGTCCTGCTCGTGGAGCGCCACCGCACCGGCGGCGACTGCCTCTGGACGGGGTGCGTGCCGTCCAAGGCTCTCCTCGCGGCTGCTGCGGCAGCCGCCTCGGCCCGCGACGCGGCCCGGCTCGGGGTGACCGTACGCGGGGTCGACGTCGACTTCCCCGCAGTGATGGGCCACGTCCGGGGCGCCATCGCCCACATCGCCCCGGTCGACTCCGCCGAGGCGCTCGAGGCCGAAGGGGTCACTGTCCTGCCGGGTGAGGCCGTCTTCACCGGCCCTGACGCCGTCCGGGTTGACGGCCGCGAGATCCGCTTCGGTCAGGCGATGCTCGCCGCCGGCGCCAGTCCTGCCGTGCCCCCGATCCCGGGTCTGAAGGAGGCCGCCTACCTGACCAGCGACACCATCTGGACGCTGCAGGACCTCCCACAGCGCCTCGTGGTCCTGGGCGGAGGGAGCATCGGATGCGAGCTCGGACAGGCCTTTGCCCGCCTGGGCGCCGACGTGACCGTCGTCGAGGGAGCGGCGCGGATCATGCCGCGCGAGGACGCCGACGCGGCCGCCCTGGTGGCCGACTCGCTCTGCGCGGACGGGGTGCGGGTGCTCGCCGGGCACGGCGTGAGCGCCGTCGTGCCGGGCACGGGCACGGCCGGCGACCTCGAGCTCGAGGACGGCACGAGCGTCCCCTACGGCTGCCTCGTCGTCGCCGTCGGGCGCAGCCCGCGCACCCACGGCCTTGGACTGGCGGCCGCCGGCGTCGACCTCGACGCCCGCGGCTTCGTCACGGTCGACGAGCACCTGCGGACCTCGAACCGGCGCATCTGGGCGGCCGGGGACCTCACCGGACACCCGCAGTTCACGCACGTGGCCGGAGTCCACGGCAGCCTGGCGGCCAGCAACGCCATCCTTGGTCTCTCGCGCAAGGTCCAGCTCACCGCGATACCCCGGGTCACGTTCACCCATCCGGAGGTTGCCGCGGTGGGCCTACCCACCGGGCCGGCCTCGCCCGGGCTGCGGGTGGTGGAGTGGCGGCACGCACACGTCGACCGCGCTGTCGCCGAGGGCGACTCGAGCGGTTTCGCTCGGCTGGCGGTGGACCACAAGGGTCGGATCCTGGGCGCTACGGTCGTCGGGCCGCGAGCCGGGGAGTCCATCGGGGAGCTCACGATGGCCGTCAAGCTGGGGCTGCGCACCCGCGACCTAGCAGGCGTGATCCACCCCTACCCGACGTTCAACGACGGGCCGTGGAACGCCGCGATCGCCGACGTCCGCACCCAGCTCGAGTCGCCGCGCGCAAGGGCGGGGCTACGGGCGCTGGTGCGGCTGCGCCGCTGGCGCACCGATGGCAGCACCTGACGTTCACGGCCCCCGCCTGCACAGCGAGCACACCCGTCGGTCTGAGGTGGCGTCCGAAGGGCTTCTCGATCAGTATGCGGCTGCGCTCGTGCTGTCCGACTTCGACGTCTGCGACGATTGACTGAAGCCCCTACTGCCGCATACGCGCATCGTCCCAGCCGAGGCTGCAAACCCCGATGACCCGCGCGGGCAGAAGATCGTCGCGTGCCAGCTGGAACAAGGCCGGGAACAGCATCTTCTCCGCCAGGTCACCGGTCGCTCCGAACAGCACGATCGCGTCGCTCCGGTCACTCATCACGGCGCCCGCCTGGTCCTGGCCCATCAGACTCCACCGGGGCACAAGCTGCGGGACCGCGACGGTTCTCCAACTGGCTTGGCGAGGCGAATGTCAGCGGGCATCGTGCTCGTGGTGTGGGTCACGGCCAGGACGGTAGCCCCGACTGAACAGGTCCACCGTGAGCACGCACACCCATGGAGGCTTGTCGCGGCGCACGGCATCCGGCCAGCCGTCACCTTGGCCGGCGGCCGAGCCGGCCGGGCGGGCAGTGGTGTCCGTCGCGGCCATCGGCGCCTGCGTCGAGCTGTCCCCGCTGAGCCGGCCCCAGCGGGCCGACGGCGGGCGACCGAGCCTGGGCGGCCGAGCACCGCCTCGGCGACCTCGCTGCCGCTGGGGTTGGTCAGGTGCTGGGAGCCGACCCGGACCGTGGGCACGGTCTCGTTGCCGTTGTTGAGCTCACGCACGATGCCGCGCGCGTCCTCGTCCTGCCAGATGTTGCGCCACTGCGCGGGGATCCCACGTCGGGTGAGGTCGATCCGCAGCGCGGTGCAGAACGGGCAGCCCGGTCGCCAGAAGACCTCGACGCCGGGTTGGGTGGCATCGGGGGCCGGCTCGGTAGTGCTCATGCCAAGGGAACCCGGTGGAGGGTGGCTCCTCATCCCGGCAGCTCGGCACCGTGGACGTCGGCCGGCGCTTGACGCCCCAGGAGCAGGGTGTCGCCCGGCCCGAAGGTGGGGCCGGGGTGCCCGGTGACTCGTTGGATGACCTCACCCGGAACGCCGATGTCGGCGACGTAGAGCACCGCCACGTGCCGGGCTGCGTGCGGCTGGAGCAGGCCGGGTTTGGCGGCGGCAAGGGTGAGCGTGGTGTCCGCGCAGACGGCCGGTCCGGGGGCCAGCCCGGTGTCGACGTCGACACCGGAAGGGGTGTCCAGTGCGAGGACGGCCTCGCGCCCGCAGCCGATCCACCGGATCAGCTGTGCGGCGCTCCCGCGGGCCGGGCCGTCGAGCCCGTAGCCGAGGGTTCCGTCGATGACCAGCTCCCCTCGAGGCAGGGTGGGCACAGCGGACACGTGGAGTACCGGCACCCCCAGGCTCATCAGGGTGCGCAGCTGGTGGCGGACCGCGCCGCGGGTGAGCCCCGCGTTGCTGGTTGTCACGACCACCGGCAGCGCGCCCCAGCCGTGCAGCCGTCGGGCCGCGACCATGGCGCCGCCGCCGTTGCCGCCCGTGCCTGCGGCGACGACGACCCGGCGGCCCTCGACGTGGCCACCGAGCATGGTCCGGGCGAGCGTGGCCAGCGCTAGCCCGGCGTTCTCCATCATCTGCACCAGCGTGATGCCGAGCTCGTCGACCATGACCCGGTCGACCTCGGCCATCTGCGCCCGGGTCACCGACCGCTCGTCCTGCCGTGCGCGCAGGCCGGGCTGCGTCCCCGAGCCCGCCGTCGCCTGGGCACGTGGGCTCATGCGAGCCTGCCGAGGGCGTCCTCGATGCCGCGGTGGAAGGTGGGGTAGGCGTAGATCATCGACGTCAGCTGCTCCACCGGAACCTGGGCGTGCACTGCGACTGCCAGGGCCCCCAGGACCTCCCCGCCGCTGGGTCCCATCGCGGTGGCTCCGACGAGGACACCACGCTCGGCGTCCTCGACCACCTTGATGACGCCCTCGTTGCCGGGCTTGTGGATCCAGCCGCGGGCGGTGCTCGCTACCTCGGTCGAGCCGACGCGGACGCGGTCGAGCTGTTCTCGCGCCTGGGCCTCGGTCAGGCCGACGGCGCCCACCTCGGGGTCGGTGAACGTCACCCGGGGCAGTGCCCGGTAGGACGCCGGCGGGCCGTCCTCGCCGAGGATGTCGCGGATGACGATCCCGGCCTGGTACATCGCCACGTGCGTGAAGGCTCCCTTGCCGGTGACGTCACCCACCGCCCACACCCCCGGTGCGACGCGGCACCGCTCGTCGACCGGCGCGACCCGCGTGTCGGCGGCCACACCGACCGATGTCAGGCCCACCGCCGCCGGGTCGGCCCGACGGCCCGTCGCGACCAGCAGCCGCTCGGCGCGGACGGTGGAGCCGTCGGCCAGGGACACGGCCACCCCGGCGCCGTCGGCCCGAACCTGCTGCGCACCGACCCCAGTGCGCACGTCGACCCCCTCGTGCCTCAGGACGTCGGCGAGGACGGCACCCGCCTCGGGCTCCTCGAGGGCCAGCAGCCGGGGAGCGGCCTCGACCAGGGTCACCTCGACCCCGAACCGCGCCATCACCTGGCTCAGCTCGCAGCCGATCGCCCCGCCACCGAGCACGATGATGGACCGGGGCAGCTCCTTGGCCTCCACGACGTGCCGGTTGGTCCAGTACCCCACGTCGGCCAGCCCAGGGATGGGCGGGATGGCCGGGGTCGTCCCCGTGGCGACGACCACCGCGCGGCGTACGGCATACCTGGTGTCGCCCACGCGCACCTCGATGGGTGAGATGACCTCGCCCGAGCCGCGGACGAAGACGCCGCCCTTTCCGGTGAACCGGTCGACCGCCACTCGGTCATCCCACGTGTCGGTCGCCTCGGCCCGGATACGAGCCGCCACCGGACCCCAGTCCGGCACGACCTGTGCCACGTGCCCGCCCAGGGTCTCCACGCGGCGGGCCTCCGCCAAGGCGTTCCCGGCACGGATCATCATCTTGCTCGGCACGCAACCCCAGTAGGGGCACTCCCCACCGACGAGCTCCCGCTCGATCCCGAGCACGCGCAGCCCGCGCTCGGCGAGCGAGCCGGCGACGTGCTCACCTCCCGGGCCCATCCCGATGACGGCGACGTCGACGGTTTCCATGCGTGGTCCTCTCCGTGGGGGTTGCCGGTGCTGCCCGGCCCTGCCGCGGAAACCCGCCGGCGGCCCGACGGCATTCCGTCGGGAAGGTTCGGTCGGTGTCCCGGGTTCCTCAGCTCACAACCCACGAACGGAAAGACAGGAGCCCACCAATGCGCGCAACGTGGAACGGAACCGTCATCGCCGAGAGCGACGACACGGTTGTGGTGGAGGGCAACCACTACTTCCCACTGGAGTCGGTGCGACCGGACGCGCTGGTCGGGTCCTCGACACAGACCACGTGTCCGTGGAAGGGGCGCGCCTCCTACTACAGCATCGAGGTGGACGGCTCGGTGAACCGGGATGCCGCCTGGTACTACCCGTCGCCGTCCGCCGCGGCGTCGCAGATCCAAGGTCGTGTCGCGTTCTGGAGAGGCGTCGTCGTCTCCCCCTGAGCCCTCGAACCGGCCTTCCGGGCTGCGTAGGGCCAGGGGGCCGGCCTGGTACCGGGTCCGGACAGGTCATGGTCCGTGCAGCAGCGTGTCGGGATGGAAGGCCACCCAGGCGAACCAGAAGGTGTCCAGGAACCGGAACGGGGTGAGCTCGGCTCCCTCCAACGGCCCGCTCGTGGCCCGGCCCAGCACGTCCCACACGCTGCCGGTCTCACGGTCGACGACGTCGTCCCCGCGGGACTCGAAGTGCAGGCGGCGACCGTTCACCACGGGGTCGAAGGCCACGACCGTCCCGATGTCGGCGCCGCCGGCCACGGTCTGCGCGTCGAGGGCCGAGGCCTGACCCGGCCGGTGCCACAGGACCACCTCGCGTCCGCCCACCGTCACCTCGAGCGGTGGCCTGTCGACCAGCGCACTGCGCCTCACGGCCACGGTCTCGGTTTCGTCGTCGAGGCCGACGACGCGCTCCTTGACCGGCAGCCGAGCGTCCGTGTCCCCGGGTAGCTCGAGCAGGAGATCACCATCGGGGTCGTCGTACCCGGTGTAGGGGTTGGTGCCGTAGGGCCGGGAGAAGCCGGTGTCCTGGGACAGCACCAGGGCCGCCGGTTCCGCGGCGGCGAAGTCGCGCCAGGCGACGGTCCCCATGGGGATGGCCTGGAGCTGTGTGCCGGTGAGGACACCGACCGACGCCTGACCGGTCAGCTGGGGCCACAGCGACTCGGTCTGCCGGTCGTACATCACGAGGTTGTCGGCGTACAGCAGCCCGGAGGTGCCGAAGGTGAGGACCCCTTCTCCCGGCACGTCGCGCTGGAACGCCACCCCGGAGTTGCACAGCGGGCAGTACGTCACCGCCACGGGTGCGCCCCCTACGACGTCGTTGACGATCTCGTGCCATGTCATCACCCGAAGCGGGTACGCCCGCGTCTCCTCCCCCACGGTGAGGGACAGGACTGGTTCGGTGTCCTCGAGCCAGTCCACCTCTGCGACCGGCTGGAAGTTGGGGTCGTCGATGGCCGGGATGCCGTCGGGCGGGGGCCCGCCGGCCAGCAGCTGGTCGACGTCGAGCAGCGGGCTCGGGAAGCTGGCGTGGTCGGGGTCGTCCAGCGCGGATGGGACGTCGCGACGCGTGGCGGCCGCCGCCGTCCCGGACGCCCCGGCTTCGCGCTCCGAGTCGCCCAGCGCCCCGGCACCGGAGCATCCCCCGAGCAGGACCATGACCGCGACGAGGAGGAGTGGTCCTGGTCGGCGGCTCATGTCGTTCACCTTTCGTGGGGTCCGCGGGAAGCCCGGGGCCGCCTGGGTGGGTTCCCTGCCAAGGATTCGTGCCGGTGGCGAGCCGTTCCGTAAGCCCGGTCACGGAGTGACCGGGGGACTCACTCGCACACTGGGTCCTCGACGACTGGGAGAGCGCTGTGCGGATGAAGACATGGGCCGGGGTACTGCTGAGCGCGGTGCTGATGATGAGCGGTTGCGTCGCAGCAGGAGAGGACTTGGGTGCCGGGTCGGGTACCTCCCCGGGGACGAGTGCGGCCACCCTCGACTTCACCGGGGAGACGCTGGACGGCTCGGCGTACGAGGGCGTCCAGCTCGCCGGGAAGCCGGCGGTGCTCTGGTTCTGGGCGCCGTGGTGCCCCACCTGTCGCGCCCAGGCCCCCCATGTGGAGACGATCGCCGCGCAGTACGCCGGTCAGGTCAACGTCGTCGGTGTGGGCGGCCTGTCCGACGCCGCTGACATCCGGGAGATCGCACGACAGGTCGAAGGACCGACCCATCTCGTCGACGAGGAGGGCACCATCTGGACGCACTTCGCGGTCACCGCCCAGAGCACGTTCGTGCTCCTGGACGCGCAAGGAGCGGTGGTCAGCGAGGGGTACCTCGACAACGACGTGCTTTCCGCCCGGGTGGCGGAGCTGGTGGGCTGAGGTGCAGACCGCGGGTGCGGCGCTGGCCTTGGGTGCCGGCATGCTGGCAGCCCTCAACCCCTGCGGGTTCGCTCTGCTGCCCGCCTACCTCACGCTGCTGGTCAGCGGGGACCAGCCCACCCGCCTGGTCGCGGTCGGGAGGGCACTGCGAATGACGGTGGCCATGACCGCCGGGTTCACGGCGGTGTTCGCGGTGTTCGGCCTCGTCATCGCCCCGGTCGCGAGCTCGGCCCAGCGATACCTGCCGTGGTTCAGCCTGCTGGTCGGTCTCACCATTGCCGCAGCCGGCATCTGGGTGATGAGTGGGCGCACGATCGCCGTTCCCAAGTGGGGCTCGCGCGGCGCGACACCGGTCACCCGCTCGATGCGGTCGATGTTCGGTTTCGGGATCTCGTACGCCGTGGCCAGCCTGACCTGCACGATCGCACCCTTCCTGGCGGTGGTGGTCTCCGCGTTCCGGGCCGACTCGCCGCTCACCGGGGCCACGTTGTTCCTGCTGTACGCCGCGGGCATGGGACTGGTGGTGGGCACCGCGGCGATCGCCGTGGCGCTGGCGCAGCAGTCCCTCGTCCGGGGAGCGCGGCAGCTGGGGCGGGCGACCCCGATCGCCGGCGGGGCCCTGCTGCTCCTCGTCGGGGCCTACGTCGCGTACTACGGGTGGTGGGAGATCCGGGTCCTGGGTGGGGCTCCGGCCGACGACCCGGTGATCGAGGGCGCCGCCGCCGCCCAGCAGTGGCTCGCCACCTCTGCCGCCGCCATCGGTCCGGCCGGTTTCGCGCTGGTGCTTGCCACCGCCCTGCTCGCGGTCGCAGCCCCCGCACTCGCACGGCGCCTGACCAGGCACTCTGAACAACAGCGGACCCGTGACACCCCGGTATCCGACACCGCCGACGCGCAGGAGGGCCAGTCGTGACCACCCGGGCGGAGCCGGCAGGTCTGGGCGTCGGTCCACGGTCCCGACATGGTCGGTATCCCGGGAGGCGGTCGGTGGCCACGCTGACTGACGGTCCCGAGCCCGGTGCTCCATGAGGGTGTCCGGCGTACCAACCGCCTCGGGCGCGCCGCGCCCGGGCGCGGACCCTGCGACGTACTGTCTGGTGGGACTACTTGGCGAGCTCGACCCAGCCGGCATCCCGCCGTGGGCGCCGGGCCGCCGGGAGGAGCTGGCGGACGTGGAGCGACGGGGAGAAGGTGCCCGGGACCTGTGGTGCATGTCGGAGGTCGACATCTTCGCTGACCTCGAGGACCACGAGATGGCGGCCATCGCCGCAGCGGCGCCGATGCGACAGTTCTCGCCGGGTGAACTGCTCTACTCACCTCCACAACGGATGGAGACGCTCTTCATCCTCAAGGAAGGCCGCGTCAGGATCTTCCGGTTGTCCACCGACGGGCGAGCACTCACCACCGCGATCATCACACCCGGCACGATCTTCGGAGAGATGCTGCTGCTCGGCCAGCAGATGCACGACAACTTCGCCGAGGCCCTCGACGACGTGACCGTGTGCGTGATGAGCAGGTCGGACGTGCAGCGGTTCCTGTTGTCCGACGCCCGGATCGCCGCCCGGATCACCGGCATCCTGGGAAGCCGTGTCTCGCAGCTGGAACGTCGGCTTTCCGACACCGTGTTCAAGTCCGTCCCGCAACGCATCGCGAGCACGTTGTGCTTGCTCGCAGACGACGAGCACCAGGGACTGTTGGGACGCGGGATCCAGATCCAGCTCACCCACGAGCAGGTGGCTGCGCTCGCCGGGACCTCACGCGAGACCACCACCAAGATCCTCAACGAGTACGCCGACCGGGGGCTGGTGCGCCTGGGTCGCGGCCGCATCACCATCACCGACCTCTCCCGGCTGGCCGAGGAGGCCGGCGAACCGTGACTCCTGGTCTGGCGGCCCGTGGTCTGACGTCGCCCAATCTTCCCGTCCCCCTTTGACGACCGCCGCCGACGGCCCCGAGCTGGAGGCCGTGGTCGTGCTTACCTGAGAGACAACGGAATCCCAGCCGTTCGTACCGGGTTCCCAGCGCATGACCACGCCGCGGACCCACCCCATCATCAGCCTCCTCGTGGTGCGTGACTGCCCCAACGAGGCACCCGCCGCCGAGACCCTCCGAGAGTCGCTCGCCCTCGTGGGCCACCCGGGGAGCTTCAGCACGGTCGTCGTCGACGACCTCGATCACGCCCGTCTGGTCGGGTTCACCGGGTCGCCGTCCTTCCACCTCGAGGGGCGTGACCTCCTGCCCACGGGCCAACCCGCGTCACTGGCCTGCCGGCTGTACCCGGGAGTGCTCGGGCGGCTTCAAGGGGTGCCCACGGTCCTGGACCTGACCAGGGCTCTGCTCGCCGCCGACCCAGCGGCACGCGGGCAGCTGGTGGGCGACCGCGGCGCCAGGCCATGACGGCCACCGGCACCGACATCCCGCCGCCGGTCTACATCGGCTCCGAGAAGGTGATGGAGTTCTTGGCCGACCACGGCCGGGAACGGCTGCGCCGCCTGACGTGGCTGCGGGTGCTGGCCCTGGGGATGCTGGCCGGTGCCTTCATCACCACCGGCGCCTACCTGTCGGTCCTGCTGTCCACCGGCGTGGCGTCCGAGGGGCCGGCTCGGCTGCTGCAGGGCCTGGGCTTCAGCGCCGGGTTCTTCTTCGTCATCCTCTCCGGAGCCGTGCTGTTCACCGAGGCCAACGTCGTGCTCCCGGCCGTGGTCCTCGGGCGTCGGGACCGATGGCGGTCGGTGCTGAGGTTCTGGGCCCTGGCCTGGGTCGGCAATCTGGTGGGTGCGGCGGTCACCGGACACCTCATCGCGCTGGCCACGCACCCCAGCCCCGGCACGGTCGAGCAGCTGTCGCGGATGGTCGCCGCGAAGACCTCCACGACCGGGCAGGGCCTGGGGGCGTGGGCCGCCCTGGTGGTCTCGGGTTTCCTGGCGAACTGGCTCGTGGGGATGGCTGCCTTCTTCGCGACGATGGGCCGGACCCTGATCGGGAAGTACATCCCCGTCTTCCTGGCCGTCACGGCGTTCGTCTCGGCCGGGTTCCAGCACAGTCCCGCCAACATGGGGTTCTTCTCGTTGAACCAGGCGTTCGTCGGTGGTTCTGACGTCGGGGCGCTGCTGGCGTGGAACCTCGTGCCGGCAGGCCTGGGCAACATTGCCGGTGGAGCGATCGCCGTCGCCGGCCTCCTCACCTGGGCG
>Ga0105047_10011326_pt1 | contig 14478 bp, 10 predicted proteins | sample MAT04_FD_78384 | JGI IMG/M metagenome (GOLD analysis project Ga0105047, IMG submission 78384) | Freshwater microbial communities from Lake Fryxell liftoff mats and glacier meltwater in Antarctica - MAT-04 (megahit assembly) | ecosystem: Environmental > Aquatic > Freshwater > Ice > Liftoff... | reverse complement strand
TTGAGCGCGCTCATCACAAACTCGCCCAGCGTGCCGGCTGCGGCCGCGATCGCCGCCATCGCCAGCGCCTGCCCGGCCTTGAACGGCGTGATCCAGAACAGCGCCGCGCCCAGCAGGGTGGCGGCCACCGTGCCCAGCGCCCAGGCCCGGTACGAAAACGAGCGGTCGATATGGCGCGCCACCGGGCGCCGCCGCAAGCGCCGGCTGGCCACCGTCTGGGCAATCTTGGCAACAGTCACCACCATCACCAGGAAAAACAGCAAAAAGGCGCCACGGCCCGTGTGTTGCGGAAAGTCCAGCAGCACCAGTGCCGGCGCATGCGACAAACCGTAGACGCAGACCATGATGCCCCACTGGATCTTGGCGTTGCGCTCCAGGAACCGTTCGGGGTCGCCGGCCAGGGCGCTGACCACCGGGATGGCCAGGAAGACATAGACCGGGATGAAGACGGAGAACAGATCGAAGTTGCGGTTGGCCAGCAGCAGGTACTGCAACGGCAGCACCGCGAAAAACGCCAACAACAGGCTGCGGTGGTCACCCCGCCGGGTCTTGAGCAGGGTGATGTACTCGCGCAGCGCCAGAAACGAGATCACCCCGAACAGCAGCGTGGCGCCGCCCGGCCCTGAGATCCAGGCCGCCCAGAACACTACCGCGCCCATCCAGGTGGCGCGAAGCTCACGCTTGAAGCGCTGGTGCGTGTCCTCTTGCAGGCTGTTGCGTTCACGCAGCGCATGCAGCGCCGCGCCTGCACTGACCAGCAACAGCAGGCCGAACAGGGTGACGAACAGCAGTTGAACCTGCTGGTCGGCGCCCAAGCTTTGCAGCCAGAGGATCATGCGGCGGCCACCTCGGGGGTGGCGCCGGGCTGCAGGGCGACCACCGCGTTGCGGGCGCGCGCCAGAAACTGGCGCTTGTCCTCGCCTTCGGTCAGTGAGACGGGCGCGCCAAAGGTCACCGTGCACAGGATGGGCACCGGCACCACCTCGCCCTTGGGCATCACTCGCTGCACGTTGTCGATCCAGGCCGGGATCAGCTGCACCTGCGGAAACTGCTGGGCCAGGTGGTAGAGCCCGCTCTTGAAGGCCTGTGGCGCACCCTTGTTGCTGCGTGTGCCCTCCGGAAAGATCACCAGCGAATCCCCGTTGTTCAGCGCGTCGATCAGCGGCTCCAGCGGGTCCTGGTCTGCGGTGCGGGCGCGGCTGACGTAGACCGCGTTGAACACCTCGCGCGTGATCCAGTGCTTGAAGCGCCCGGCGGTCCAGTAGTCGCGTGCGGCGATCGGCCGGGTGGTGGCACGCAACTCGCGGGGCAGCGCGGCCCAGATCAGCACCCAGTCGAGGTGGCTCTGGTGATTGGCAAAGTAGATGCGCTGCTCGGCCTTGGGCGGGCAGCCCTTCCAGTGGCCTTGGGCGCCGGTGATCAGTCGGGCGATGAAGGCGAGCAACACGCCCATGGCGTCGGCGCGGGTCATGGCTGCAGTTTATGTTGTGCAAGCCCGGCGCCCGGTGGCAATCCGAGGTGGCGCGACTGTCCCCGCTACATCCGCCCCGGCTGTCAAGGTGAAATCGCCGGAAACGCGAGGGGGATCACCAGCCGGACCTAGTCGATGACCTCAAACGGGATCGCGTCCTTCCGCGGGCGGCATTGAATGTCGAGCGCTGCGGGTCGAAGTCGGCAATGGCCCGTTGGCTGGCTATGTCCTGGAGGATGGCCTTGCGGGTCGCATCGGCTTTGATCTGTTTGGTTGTATCGAGACCAGCTAGATTGGCCGCATTGGCGAACTCCTCGGGCCGTCACGGCATGGCCGGCCGCGTCGACGACGGTGAACGATGCCTGTGCCATCGGCGCGCCATAGGCGACCGTGCCGACCAAGTAGGACAGCGAGGCGGGCGGGGAGTCGCTATCGATGCTACTGCCACAGGTGGTAGGCACGACGGCGGGCATTAGCGACAGAGTCCGCGCATGGGTGTGGATAGGGGCACATGACGTCTCCTTGGGGGGCGGTGGGGGTGGAGATCGAAATGGCCGCTGCGCTTTCAGCTGCGGGCCATTTGCAGGCCTTGCTTTTCAGGTGCGCGCCAAGCGGCGATGAGCTGCTGCTTACATTTCAACTGCGCTGCCCGCGAGGCCTGCAGGCCACATTGCGCCGCCTGGGCCATCAGTGCGGGCGATGGCGTCAGCAACATGTCCGGCGGTGCAGAATCGAAGCTGAGCACCAGTGCACTCACAATGCTGTGGTCGCCGTCAAGGCGGCCAGCGCGGCCATTGCACGATCACGATGGCCGATGGGCCGGAACGGAACTGGATGGGGGTTCATCATGGGCTCTTTGGAACAGTCGGTTGGGCTTGGCAGCTGCTGCGCTGCGGGGAACTTCTGGGGTTTCGCTTCCAGCAGGCCAGCGATGAGCCGTCTGTCGATGCCCAGGCACGTCGCCGTACTTCAGTTGCGGGGCCGGCGCCTAAATCTTGCCGAGGTTCATTTCGCCCGGGCCGCCTAGGCCGCCTGAGCGCCAACATTCATCGAGCCTGATGAGCGCCGTCGCTTGCGGCCTGCGCCAGTTCGAGATCGCCGACGGATGCCAGAAAACGAGGCGATGCGTTCTGCTCGACTGCCTGCCGATGGCAAACTTGCTGCCGGGTTGTCGTCGGTCGGGATATACCAACTCTTTGGCATCAGACCGCGCTGCGTGCCGGCCCATGCGCGCCGCTCTTCGCGCTTGAGACATGCTGGCTCGATGGAAGTGCCAGCGATCTTTGCCGAGATTTCGTCCTGCACCTCGAACCACTCGGCGCAGTGTCGATCGTGGTGTCGAGCCAAAGTTGCCTCATCTACGGTGCGGTCAATCAGTTCAACGCCAATACGCGGCCGCCGGTCGGCACGCCGTACTGTGACTTGGAGCAGGGATTGAACTCCCTGCTTTCGACTGATTTCGGCGGTGTCTGCAGGCGCTTCCTTGCCTTCGCGGGCGTCCACTGTGGTCGCCCACTTGTAGCCACAGCCCGCCACGGTAGTGAACGCTGTCTCGCCAAGCACCTTGCGCCATGACGAGACTTGTACCGACAAGTTGTTCGATCCTGCCGCGCCGCAGTGGGTACAGCAATTCGCCCCGGCCCACTTCCCAGTCATGGTGGTCGATCAGCACGTTCAGCAGGTTGAAGGCCAGGGCGGCCAGTGCGACCGGGTGGCCGCTGGCGCATGGCATCCGACGCTCGGTCGGGACTCATTCAAAACGACCGAGGCAGAGGCGGTTTTTCACGGCGAATCTCAGAAGGGAAACAGTGGACGAACTCGCATTCAGAATGCGAGTTCATGTGTGAACGCAGCGACTGCGAGTCCCCGCATGTCCGCTTGCAGCGCGCTGCAGATCGGCGGCAGCCGAGCGATGCGCTGGATCAACTCGGCGACGGTGGGTGCATCAGTCTTGAACCGGATATTGGCAATCTGTGTGCGCACGGTGGTGATCGCCACGCCATGCACTTCGGCAATCTCGGTTGGCTGCAGGCCGTCGCAAAGCAGGTGCAACACTTGGCTCTCGGCGGCGCTCAACCCGTGGTCGCGCGCAAAGCCGTAGGTAGACAAGGGCTGACAGAGCTGGCGACGTGGCAGCATGACCAGCACCCGATTGGCGGTGTGCACTTCGGCATCCAAGCCGCGTGGCCCGGGCACCACGGCCAGCGCCAGCCGGTCGGGCACTGTGCCCACCAGCACCATTTTGCGCAAACCTTGAGACGAGGCCGCACGGATCGCCGCACCCAGTATGTGGGTGTCGCGCAGGCCCGGCAGCACCAGTTCGCGCTGTTCGATGCGCAGCAGCTTTCCTGAATGCAAATGAGTCAGCGCAGCGTTGTTGGCGTACAGCAGTTTGCTTTGAGCGCTCAGCACGAAGATGCCATAGTCGATCTCGTCGAGCAACTGAAAGCGCCAGTCCCTGTTACCGTCGGTTGAGCAGCGTCGGTCGGGGCCCTGCCAATCGGCGGCCGGCACCGGCATATGCTGCGGGTTGGCCACCGGATTGCCGGGGCTGCCAGAGCGAAATTTGTCTTGAAACATGGGTGTACCTCTTGGGTGCGGATGGACTGGCGCCGCCAGGAATCTGACAAACTGTTGGCAAGCGGTGTCCTGGGAAGGGATGTGGTGCCCAGTCGGCCAAATGGCGGAGGACTAGGCAATTGACTGGTCAGAGCATTCGTCGGTACATGCTCGACTCCCTGAGGAGTGAATCGGTGGGGCTTGGGTCCGTGCAGTTCGAACAGGCCGCACTTGATGGGGCGTATGGTCGCCCGATCGTGCTGATGGCGGTACTACGCAGCCAGGTGGGAGAGAGCTTGGCTGCCACCCGTTCGGGTGCTGTGGCCGTTCTTGTGGCGTCGCTCGCTCCAAGACGACAACTGGCCAGAGCAGACGGCCGCGGTGATCGGTACGGTGCAGGTGGCGCGTTGACATTGGCGATGCAGCAGAGCAGCGGCTTGCCGGGTCGGGCAGGCAGGAGCGCGCCGGCAACCTCTGTGGGGATGGGTATCCGTATGCGCTGTCTTTGTCCCACTGGCTTGTTCCCTTCGCAATGAACCACCAGCCTACTGATCGCGACGTCGATGCGCATGGTGAGCGCCGCCGATTGACGCTGCTGTTCACTGACTTGGTCGGATCCAGCGCGCTTGGTCGCGCACTGGAGGCGGAGTTGTATCGCGCGTTTTTGATGGTGTTGCGGGAGTTGTGGCACGAAGTGGCGGCTCGTCATAGAGGCCGGGTGGTAATGGCGCAGGGTGATGGCGCATTGATCGTGTTCGGGCTTGATGGCAGCAGTGAGGACGATGGGCGGCTGGCCGTCGATGTAGCGCTGGAATTGCACAAGCGCTGCAGCGAGTTGCGGGTCGACGGGGTACCGGCCCGCCTAATGCCGATGCGACTGCACTCGGGCATCCACGCCGGAACCTTGCTGGTAGGTAAGGGCGACATCGAACTGGGCTTGTTTGACCTCGCTGGCGATGCCACCAACATGGCCGCCAGGCTTTCCGAACTGGCAGGGCCAGGTCAGATCCTGGCGAGCCTGGCCGCACTGGGGCCACGCACACACCATTTCAGGCTGGAGGAGCCGGCGCCACATCAGCTTGCGATTGGCGACCCCGCGCTGGCGCGGCAGCTTCGCTTGGTGACCGGCCTCGGCCCGCTGCCGACCGCGCTTGCTGCTGGTGCGCTGACCGCCTTTGTTGGTCGGGCTGAGGCGCTGGCAGTCGTGGCCGAATTTGTCCAAACCATGGCGTCGCATCGCTGCATCGTGATCCAGGGCAACGCCGGGCTGGGCAAGACGCGGTTCATTGAACAACTGCTTCAGCACGCCGCATTGGCGGACTGCACCGTGCTGCGCGGTGCCTGCGACAACTACCTGGGCGCGCAGCCGCTACAGCCCTTCATGCAGATGCTGGCGTCGATGCGCGACGATGGCGGCGCGCGGTTCGCTGCCGACGTTCCGTCGGGCGCGGCGTTGCAGGCCTTGCGGCAATTGCCGGCCGACGGCCTGGCCGATAGGATGCCGCCCCTGTTGGCGTCGGCAGCAGCGGGCACGCGGCTCGTGCTGATCATCGACGACTGGCAATGGGCTGACGACGCCAGCCGCAAGCTGCTGCAATCGGTGCTCGGCCAATCCTCAGGCGGCGCAGCGTCGGGTGGGCAGGGGGGTGTCAGCGCCATTGTGGTCAGCCGCGCACGCGACGATGGCGAGGGCTGGATCGCGGGTGCGCAGCACCTGACCCTGCAACCCTTCAGTGCCGCCGAGACTGCGGCCGTGGTGCAAGAGCTCTTGCCCTGGTCGGGGCCGTTTCTGGTGGCACGGATACACGACTACGCGGGCGGCATACCTCTGTACATCGAGGAACTGTGCCATTCGTTCTCAGCTGATCGCACCGACCCCCTGCTGCATGCGCTGGACCGCCAGGGCCCGGCCCAAGGCTGGCTGGCCACCTTGGTGGTGTCCCGCCTGGGTCGCCTGCCGGCGCAGCACGCGGCTTTGGTGCGCGCAGCTTCGGTGGTGGGCAACAAGGTGCCACTCTCTTTGCTGACCGCCGCGCTGGGCGCCGCGCCCGCCGCCGATGAGCTGCAGGCGCTGGCGGCTGCCGATTTTTTGCACCCGGAGACGCGGGCCGGCGTCCTGCGCTTCAAGCACGGCATCACGCGAGACGCGGTTTACGACTCGATCAGGCTGCGCGAGCGAACCGCCCTGCACCAGCGAATAGGCACAGCGCTGCACGACGATGCCGACCTGGCGGCGCGGGACGATGCGCTTGAACTGAGGGCCTATCACGCACGGGGTGCCTGCCACTGGGCCCCTGCTGCGCAACTGGCCGAACAGGCGGGTGACCGGGCCATGGCAGCCTTTGCGATCGACCGTGCCCGCGCCCACTACCTGGCGGCCATGGATGCCGTTGACCGGCTGCCCGACCGCGGCCCCACCGAAGCCGCCCGCTGGTGTCTGTTGACCAACAAGCTGGGGATGGCCTGCATTTTCGACGTGTTGGCGATGCCCGATGCCTTGCCGATCTTCGAGCGTGCACTGCTGCGTTCGCGGGAGGCCGCTGACGAGGGTGTCACCGCACGGGCGCACTATTGGCTGGGCTACATGTGCTTCGGCCATGGCCGCCTGCGCCGCGCCGCCGAGCATTGCCGCGAGGCTTTGCACATCGTCCGCGTCATCGGTGACCGGCGACTGGCCGCGCAAGTAGAGGCCACGCTGGGCCAGGTGTTGGGCGCGGCCAGCCAGTATGACGAGGCGTTGGCGCTGTTGGGCCGCGCGCTGAACGCCAAGCAAGGCCATGTGCGCAGTGGCAGCAGCCTGGCGGTGGGCTCGGCATTCACGCTGGCTTGCCGTGGTGGTGCGCTGGGCGACCGCGGCGAGTTCACCGCTGCCCACGCGGCTTTTGAAGAGGCCCAGGCACTGATAGGCCCCACCCCCCACCCGGTAGCCAATTCCGTACTGAACTGGATGCACATGGTGTTGCTGTGGCAGGGCCGTTGGCAAGAGGCGCTGGAAACCGCAGAACGCAGCGCGCAGATGGCCGAGAACACGCGTGCGCTGCTGCCACTGGCGCTGGCGCGCGTGGCCGGTGGCCAGGCCCGCTGGATGGGCCTGGGCGCGGTGGAGGGGTTCGAGCAGATGGTCGAAGCGGTTCACTGGCTGGAACAGCGCCAGGTGCCATATTTCATTTCGATGTGCTACGGCTGGCTGGTCGAAGCCTGCGTCGAATTGGGCCGCTTGGCGCAGGCGCGGCGTTATGCGGCGCGCCTGTTCCGCCGTGCCCGCCAGGGAGAGATTCTGGGCCGCGCCGCTGGCTGCCGCGGCCTGGCACTGGCCATGTCGCGCGCCGGCAATGTCACGCGCGCACAACACTACCTGGCGAGCGCAGAGGCCTGCGCCGCACTGCGTGGGTCTCGCCGCGAGCAGGCGCTCAACCTGCTGTGCCAGGCACAGATGCTGGCCTGCCAGGGTGATGCAGCAGCCTCGGCAGCCGTGGCTGCCCAGGCCCGCACCCAGCTTCACGCGCTGGGGATGGACTGGCATGCGCAACACAGCACCACGCTGGGCTGAGGCATGCCGGATGGCCTGCGGCTGAGCCATGCTTAGGCGGGGATAAACCTGTGCAAGACCTCTGCCAGCTCGCCGTAGCCTGACTCGGTCGGGTGCAACTCATTCAGCCAGTCCTGCCTGTAGTCATTTGCTTTCAGCGTGCCGGTCAACCGGGCGTGAATCACGCCTCGGTCCGCGAACTTCGTCGTTGCCAGTTCGGCCATCATCACGTTCAGCTTGTCGATCAGGGCCGTCATGATGTCCCGGCCATCGGGGTCACAGGCGTGGCCGTGTTGCAGAGTGATGATGCTGTTCAGCCACGAGTCTTCTGGATCCAACGACGCAGGGTTGACGCCGTCCGGAATTGGATAGTCATAGCCGTGGAGAACGATAGGAATCCGACTCCCTAGGTCTTGCATCAATTTCAGCAGCTTGTCGAGCAGGCGGATCAGGTCGTTCCGCAGTCGCCCAACGACAAAGCTTGTCAATTTCGCGTCGTCGATGATCGGCTGCACACCTTGAGGCTGCACGATCACGGCCAATGGTGACTTTGGTGGCAGGCCGTAGTTGTTGACTTTCACGTGGATGTCGTTTCCTGAAACGCTGACCAACAGCGCCTTGGGCAGTTTGGAGGGGTCGCCACCGGCATCGTCGATGGCTTTTTTCAGTGCCCGGTAGATGGTTGGACTTGCAACATCGATGGGCAACGCCGCCAGTTCGCGCAAGGTGATGCCCTCTCGGCCGTACCGAAGCTCCGATGTGTCGTAGCCCAGCGAGTGGAGCGCGCGCTTGAAGTCTGACGTGCCTTCAATCATCGTGTTGTTGATCCAGGAGTCGCCGACGCCCAGCAATACGCCCAACGAGGGTGCGGCGGCCGGTGTTTCTGCAAACCCTGTGCCGGTCGCAGGCGTCGTGCCGGTGTTGTCAATGTCGCCGGTGGCAAGTTCGCCTTGGGTGGGGGACGTCATCAGATTCTCCAAGTGCGGGTGGGGGGGGTTGGGATGGGCGAGTCCATAGGGCCCTCGAACGACAGCACACTCGGGCCTGGTCCCGGCCGTAGCACCTCGCGGCGTGCCAGCACCGAGTACAACAGCCCGGCTATTGCGCCGATGGCCGCTGCGTAGGCCGGGCAAGCGTGGGTGGGTGACGGCGGGTCGTCCTGGCGTCGGCCCCCGAACACTGGCGAGACATCGGGTTCGCCGCCGGCTTCAGCGCCCTGGTGCGTGGCCGACCCCAGACCCAGGATCAGCATGTCACCGGCCTCGACGCGCACGGCGTTGGCACCCGCGCCGAGCAAATGCTGCTGCACCGCAGTGCGCCAGATCAGGTCCGGCACCGGCCGCGCCTGCATCGTGCGGAGCATGGGCAACTTGACCAGCTCGAGCGCTTCCTCCAAAGCCTCGCCACTGCAGGCCGCGCGAAGCACCCAAAAACTGCCATCGCCCATCCATTCGACGAAGACGCGGCGCATGTTGCCGGCTGTGGCGGGCAGAAAGCCCATCATCCCGCCGATCAAGGTACGTGCTGCTAGATCGTTCGAGGGTGGCGGAGCCTGATCCAGCAGGGCCCGAGCCACAGGTGCTGCCAATTTCGTCCCGAACTGGTTCAGAAATGCCGTCATGGCCCGCCGCAGCCCCTGCCCGTGCCGTTGCGCGAGTTGCTCGACCATCGGACCAGGCATCGGCTGGAAGGTGCAGCGTGACGGCGAGGTGAACCAGCCCGGGTACAACGGCCGGCTCGAGGGGTCGGTGTCGCCAAACCAGCGCAGACTGCCGCGCTGGAAATGGTTGCCGGCTTGGCTGATGCCCATCCAGGCCTCGGACAGATCGGCCAGCACCGCATCGATCAGCTCGCGAATATCGAGGTTCAGCTCCCAACGCTTGTCATTCCGGAATTTGGCGTTGTCCCGGGCCTTTGTGATGAAGTCATTCAGCCTCAAATCGGCACTCTCGCACGACGCCTTGAAAGCGGCATTCATCTTGATCGCCTGCAACGCCCGGTTGTAGATCGCCGATTGCCGTTGATATTCACCGCCTGCGTCATCGTCCAGACCTAAAAAGATCGGCCCAATACTGTGCTGAAGCCGCTGCTGGTAGCCGGCCACTGTGTAGCGGCGCCGCGGGTCCAGCAGCAACTCGTCGACCAGGCCGCGGCTGGCTACCAGCACGCCGTACGGTATGCGCAGCAGCCCGCCGTGCTGGGCCCGGATCGCAGCCCAGACCGAGGCGCTGGTGTAGTGGTCCATCGCGTCCGGGTCTTCCAGCGCGGCTTTCCAGGCCAATGCCCCGGCTTCGCGGCCCTGGGCCGCTTCCACCGCGCGCAGGCGGGTGATCTCGGCGGAGCCCTTGGCCACCGTCCAGGGCAGGGTCATGCGCCCGGCCGCTGCGGCCTGGGCTTGCTGCTGCAGGTAATCCAGGCCATCGAGCGAGGGCACCAACAGGTAGGCACCCCACTGCAGCTCCACGATAGGCCGGGGTTCGTCGCCGAGTTTATCGTTGCCGTCCAGCCACAGGCGGTGCACCACCTGGTCGTTTTCGAAGCGGAAGAAGCGTTTGCGCCCCGATTCCGGCACGCCCATGAACGGATCGGACTCGCCCGAAAAGCCACCGGCGCTGTTGCCGCCCGCAAGCCAACGCTGCACCACCTCGAACTGCTCGGCGATGCTGGAACCGTAGGCCATGAACACCAACCCGCGGTCGGCGACGTCGAGGCTTGGGGCAGTTGCGCCATTCGCCGGGTCGGGCCTGGGCCAGCCCGGCAGCCGCTTGCCGTAAGGCATGCTTTGACGCACCAGCCGCGGTGGCCGCGCACCGGGTACGTCGATCACCGTGGTGGATTCCACAGTTTTCAGCACCGGTGCCTGCCGCGGATTGGCGCGGCGGATGTGCGCGGCAAACGGGCAGTTCTGGGCCTTTGGATCGTCCTTGTAGTCGAAATCATTGCGGTCGCCGGGTGGCGTCGACAGCAAGGGATAGCCGGGCTTGACGCTCCGTGCCGGCCAGCGACCCATCATCTTGGCCAGCACCACATCGGCGTCGAGTCCCGGGGTCACCCGGTCTACAGCCTCCTTCAGCACATCGACATTCTGCCGCAGCTTGCGGATGGTCATGAAGCTGCCGTTGAACAACAAGCGGCCACGCTCGCCAGTGCGATCCGCGTTCAGCGATGCATCGGTGTCGGCGGCATTGGGGTGGCCGATCAAGGCCTCGCCGAGGTGCACCTGGTTGGGGTAAGTCGGCCACGCCGTCTTGGGCTCGGCGAAATTCGGCTGCGACTGCCCGTCGATGAAGCCAAAGTGGTCAGCCGGCTCGAGGCCGCCATCACGTTCCATCCACTGCAATGAAAGGGGGCGCACGCCCGACTCGCGCAGGCCATCGAACAGCGTTTGCAGAAAAGCCACGATAGGCGCGCTGCCAGCGGTGAGCGGCGGGTCGGAGTCGATCAGGCGAACCTGCAACACCGCATGCACCGCATCCATCGCGATGCGCGGACAGTCTTCTCTTGCGGTCCAAGCGGGATCGAGCGCGTCGGGCCAGTTCAGCAGCGGCAGCTTCCAGCGCCGCGGGTGGTTGCCTCGCACGTCGCCGAGCAGGCCGGCGCGCGCCTCCATGCCCTGGCGAAACTCGAGGGGTAGGCCATCGAGCTGCTGATCGCCCAGACCGCAGGCGCGCAGGCCTTCGCCTGTGAACGCCAGGTTGCGCGTCAGCTCACCCGGCACCGGGCGCTTGTTGGCGGTGTCGGCTTCGGTGGTGATGCCACCCGCGGCCTTCAGCCCATCAAGAAGGCTGACCACCGCAGCCGCATGGTCGAAGGCCAGCAGGCACAGGCAACCCTGGGTTACCGGCTTGTAGGAACTGAGGATGCCGCCCTGTATCTGCTCATCGTAGGCAAGCGTGCGGTCAGCTGGCAGCCCTGGTGGCCGGCGCGTGACCGGCGTGTCGGGCAGGTCGACATCCTTCTTCAGCCAGGCCAGCGCTTCTTCAAAGCGGCCGCCAGAGGCGACATTGATGTTCCTTGCAAAGTCGACCTGCAGGCGGATGAACTCAGGCATCAGTTCGTGTGCCGCACGGTGCAAGACGACACCATCGCGGGTGCCGGGCGGGTAGATATCAGCCAGCCGGTACAGCCCCGCCAGCGTCTGCAGCCCCTGCCGAACGCTGGCATGTACGCCGGTGAGGCTCGCAGCCTCAGGCTTGCCTGGCGTGCTGGTGGGGTCGAATGAGTTCATGACGATGTCCAAGGCAATGCGCTCCGCGCTGGGCACCGCAAGCCGAGTGACCAGCAGATCGGCGGCGCGCGCCGCGTCGCCCGGGGCGCCGCCCGCGGCATCGTCCACGAGGTCGCTGCGACGGTACGCACGCTCCTGCATGCGCAGCAACTGGCCGTCCTGCATCGTCCGGTCGGGCGCCGCATAGAAAAACGGTACTTCGAGCTGGACTGATCGCAGCCATTGGCTCCACTCGGCAAAACTGTGGTCCCAGCCGGTGGGGTAGTCCACCGTGTTGCAGAAGATCAGGTCCAGCAGCCGCGACGCCTTCTGCCAGATCACCCGCACATAGGCCTCAAAAGCGCCGTCAAAATTGACCGACAGCAGGATCTTGTCTTCAGGCTCGACCACCGCCACGCGCAGCGTGTGGATGACGCCCACGCGTTCGGTTGCATCGGACAGCGCCCGAAACAGCTGGTATTCGTGCTGTCCGCGCCGGCCGCTGTGCAGTGTCTTCAACAGCCATTTGGCACGTGTCTTGTACGTCACCGAATCCAGCGATGGCACAAAGCCGGGCTTGATCGGCGCCAGCACCGTCAGTTCGCTGCCCTGGCCCAGGCTGGGGGTGTTGATCTTGAGCTCGTTGCGCATGGCTGTTCCTCCTGGGCTGCATCTTGTTTGAGCGGCTCCACCTGCAGCGCAGATGCTTGCGCGCCGGCATGGCTTGGACTGCGGTGTTGCTGCCGCCGCCATGGCGGTTATGTTTGCTAGGTCTGGGAAAACGCTCCGGCAGCGGTGCTCAGCACCCTGGCAATCGCACTGCGGTCATGCACGTTCAGTCGCCCAAACACTTGTTTGGCGTGGTAGCTGGCGGTATTGGTGCTGATGCCCATGTGCCTTGCGATCTCGGTATTGCTGTGGCCCTTGGCCATCAGCACGGCAACTTCTCGCTGTTGTGGCGACAGGTCCATCGCCCCAGCACCTTTGGTCAGCAGCAAAGGCTCGGCCGCCAAACGCGATACCGAAATGGCCACCGCTTCAGCGCCACAGGCCGAGGTCATCGCGTGCTTTCTGAATGCGAACTGGCCCCAGCCGGTTCGGACCGTGTGGATGGCATGGGGCGTGCTCATAGCGACGGCGAGCATGGCCGCCACAAAGCGAGGCAAGGTTTCCCGCTCGGCCAGCGCCGTCGCTGGCGTGATGGCATTGCCGTGGGCCAGGCGTACAAGCCGGGGCCAGTTGGCATCGGCATAGATTTCCCGGCCCTGGGTGTCGAATAAAGCCAGGCCGTCCTCGACCGCCTCGTCCTGCAGACCGTGCAGCACGCCGGGTGATGGCACTGAAAGACCGTCGCCGAGGTAGTGCAGGACACTGTTCATCGACTGCTCGTCTTCATGACTGAAGGCGCACTCGTCGACGCCGCGGTAGAGGCTGAGCTGCCCCAACACATGGCCGTTGTGGCGCACGATGCAATAGAGAAAATGCTCGATCCCCAAGGCGACGAGCACGTCTCGGTAGTAGCCGCCCATGCGCTCGTCAGCGCTGACGCTGCGGCGCTGCAAGGGGTTGGCGGCAGCGACGCGCTCCAGATACTGCCTGCGGAACTGGTGGTCGCTGTGCTCGTCGTGGTACGCGGCCATGGCGCTGGGCGGCAGCATGCGCTCTGCATACAGGTTGACGATGCCGCCACTCTCGTCGCAAAAGAAGAAGCCGGCATGGCTGGCTGGCACCAACTCGCGCAGAACCGGCAGCAAAGATGGCAGCAACAGCGGCGCCGGCAAACCCAGGTGACAAAGCTGCCGCAGGGTGACGCGGGAAGAGTTGGCGTTCATTGCCGTGGGCCGTCTTTCAGCCAGGTCAGCACACGCCAAGTGCCAGCGCACTTCTGGTGCAAATCAAAGGATCGAGGTACCACCTGACCGTCTCCGTCGTGTGCTTTCATCCAGGACCGCAAGATAGCGTACGACAACCCAGTCGAACAAGCGGGAAAGGCCTTGCGCGTTCGTCCGAGATCCGGCGTGATGCGTCGTCGAAGCTTAGCCGCACCTCTTTGGGCGAACACTACCTGGTTATGTGGGTGTGGCTGGCGGTGTCCTCATTGCTGATGAACCTTGATTGGCGACAGCACCGGATGGAACATGCAACTCGGGCTTGAGGGCGGTGCCGTTGTCGACGGCCTGTGGCCAAGCATCCGCGCCCTCGAGGATGGCGCGTCTGTGGCTGCACGCCTACAGCTTGGGCGCTCTGCTGGCCGAGCGCTGAGCGCAGTACAGCGCCGCGGCGATGCCCCGCGCCTGCACCGTCAACGTTTCGCCAAACCCGTTGCGCACCTGCGCCTGTATTCCTGTATTCCTGTACTCCTGTACTCCTGTACTCCTGTACTCCTGTACGTCACGGCGCTTTGACGTCGGGCCGCACCAACGCCCGATAGTTGCGTGGCGCCAGATCAGCCGGCATCAGCAGGCTGATCTGGCGCCGTCCACCGAGGCCATGGTCGGGTCGGCCTTGGTTGTTGTGGCCACGGCCGGCGAGAATCGGGTGCCGTCACTTGACAGGCCGCTGCGAAGGCTGGCGTTTTGTTACCCGTGTGGCGTTTCTGCGATCAGCCCTCGCACCAGATTGTTGTCTTCCCCAGGGGAATCTTCATGTCCTTGTCCACTTGGCTTGTCTACGTCGCGGCGGTGCTGGTCCTGACGGTCACGCCGGGCCCCA
>Ga0105047_10011325_pt1 | contig 14479 bp, 6 predicted proteins | sample MAT04_FD_78384 | JGI IMG/M metagenome (GOLD analysis project Ga0105047, IMG submission 78384) | Freshwater microbial communities from Lake Fryxell liftoff mats and glacier meltwater in Antarctica - MAT-04 (megahit assembly) | ecosystem: Environmental > Aquatic > Freshwater > Ice > Liftoff... | reverse complement strand
TGCCGCGAGCTCGAGCGCGGTCGCCGGGCCGGCATTCACCATGTAGTCGGCGCTGGCGGTCAATCCGTCCCCATCGGTTGCTGTGAGCGTCTGGTCGCCCGAACGGCCGGCGGTGAGCGTGCCCGCGTACTCGCCCGGCGTGAGCGGGTCGGGCGTGAGCAGTGCGGGCGCAGCGGCGAGCGGGTCGCTCGCGGTGATCGTCAGCGTCTCGGCGTAGTCCTCGATCGTGTTGCCATATTCGTCCTGGGCAGTGACGCTGAAAGGGACCTCGTCGCCGGCCGTGACCACTGCGGCGATGTCGACCTGCAGGCGGTCGAACGCGGCGGCTGCGACGGCGATGGTGACGTCGCTCGCGATGGCGCCGCTCGTCGCGGTCAGGGTCTCGTCGCCCGCGGTCTCGAGCACGATGCCACCGAACGAACGGCGGCCGGCGTCGGCGGCGGTGAACGTATAGCTACCGGGCAGGCTCGCGGCCGGGTCGCTGCTGCGGAACGAGACGGTGCCGGTGAAGTCTTCGAACACGTTGCCACTGGCGTCGCGCGCGACCAGCTCGAAGTCGATAGCCGTGCCGGCGACGACGCTGGCAGGGATCCCGTCGAACGTGAACTGGGAGGCGACGTTCGCGATCGCGTCGAACGACGGCGTGCGCGCGCCGGCGAGATCGCCGCTGGCCGCCGTCAGCACGAGGTTGTCGGCCGCGACGTCGATGACGAGGTCAGCAAAGACCGCGAGGCCTTCGGCATTGGCGGCCTGGCTCAGCGTGCCGCCGAGTGACGCGCCGTCGCCGTCGAGCGCCAAAACGACCGTGCCCTTGAACTGCGGCAACGGTGCGCCGCTCTCGTTCTTCGGGGCAAGGCCGACCGTCACGCCGAACGGGGCGCCCGCGGCGACCTCGTTGGGGCTCGTCACGAAGACGAGCGTGTAGTCATTCGTGCAGTCGTTGCCGATGCCGTCCTCATCGCCGTCGGCCTGCGCGGGGTTCGACGCGTCCGGGCAGTTGTCGACGGCATCAGCCGTGTCGTCGTTGTCCCAGTCGACGTCGACACAATCGGCGGCGCCGTCGTTGTCCCGGTCGGGGAAGCCGTCGTCGATCGCACCGTCGCAGTTCTGGTCGATGCCGTCGCAGGTCGGCTCGGGATCGCCGTAGCCGACGACCGCGCCGTAGACGCAGCGCGCGGTCCCGGTCGAGCACTCGACCTGCATCACGCCGCGCTGACCCTGGCAGACGCCGGCGACGCTGCACACGACCGCGAGCATCGGCGACAGATCCGAGTCGGCGGTGGTGTTGCGCGCATCGTACTGGTCCGGGATGCAGTCGTCGTCCGCGTCGAGGGTCGCGCTCTCGATGATGTCGGCGAGCCCGTCGGCGTCGGTGTCGACGTTGACGACCACGTCGACCTCTTCGCCGTCGGGGATCCCGTCAGCGTCGGTGTCCGGGTCGATCGGGTTCGACCCGAGCTCGGCCTCGACGCCGTTGGTGATGCCGTCGAGGTCGTCGTCGGCGTCCGGGTCGAGGCAGGTCGAGCCCGAGCACAGGCCCGATACGCAGTCCGAGTCGGTGTCGCAGCTACCGCCGAGCGGGCGCTTCGCGTCGTCCGGGCAACCTGCGAGCATGAGGCTCGCGAGCATGGCCAATGGCCCGTAGGCGGCACGGAGGGTGGTGGGGCGTGTCATCGGCGTCTCCAGGCGTGGTGCGTCGACCGTCGGTGGCGCGTGCCCGATGCTTGGGAACGAACTCTCCCCCAACAGTCATCCGAACCGTTCCTAGACCAGATCGCGGGCCTCGATTCAAGCGCTAAAAGATGACCTTGCGGTCATCTCGCGTCCCCTTGATCACGGCCATGGAACTGCCGGCGCGTGTGTCGCCTCGTTTTCGGCGATGGCCTGTGCAACAACCCCCAGGACTCTCATCTCCGGAGCCGCGATGACCTCGCCCGAGAACCTGCCGACCACCGCCGAGCTGCTCGACTTCGCGACCCACCTCGCCTGGACCGGCGGCCGTCGCACCCTCGCGTACTTCAATTGCGAAGTGTCGGCCGAAGAAAAGGCCGACGGCTCGCCCGTGACGATCGCCGATAAGGAGGCCGAGGCGACGATGCGCGCGCTCCTGGCGGCCCGCGTTCCCGACCACGGCATCATCGGCGAAGAGCATGGCGAGGTCATTGGCAAGGCGCCGATCCGCTGGATTATCGACCCTATCGATGGCACGCGCACCTTCCTGCGTGGCGTCCCATTCTATGGAACGCTGGTCGGTGTCGAGGTCCACGGGGAGCCGACTGTCGGCGTCATCTACATCCCCGCGTTGGACGAGATGGTCGCCGCCGGGCGCGGCCTCGGCTGCCGCTGGAACGGTCGCCCATGCAGGGTCGCAGCGACGCGCACGTTGAAACAGTCGCTGGTCGTCGCGACCGACGAGACCGCGGTGCGGCGGCGCCTCGGGCCGGCTGGGCACGACGCGCTGGTGGCCGCGACCGCGATGCAGCGCACCTGGGCGGACTGCTATGGGTATGTGCTGGTCGCGACCGGACGCTCCGAAATCGCCATGGATGCGGTGATGGCGCTCTGGGACAATGCCGCGTTATTGCCGGTCATCGAGGAAGCGGGCGGCCGCTTCACGAGCTGGCGAGGAGAGCGGCGCATCGATGGCGGCGACGCGGTCGCGACCAACGGCGTGCTGCACGATGAGGTGCTGGCGCTTCTCTCGGACGCGCCGTAGTCCGACGACGGGACGGTCTCAGGGAGGGCCCTCTAAACAGTGTCACCTGGCTTCAGCTTCGGATCCGAACCGCGATGCAGCGTCGCTCCTTCGGTCGCTTGTGCGCCGTACGACGAGTACGGCTCCGCGCTTCCAGCAGTCGCTCCTTGCCTCACGATTCGTCTCCTTCGCCTATGCGACACTTTTTAGAATTCGATTTCGCCGACGACGAACTCCTCCTTGGAGTCCGTGAGGCGTAGCGTCATCGACTGGCGCTTCTCGTTCGGGCGCCCCCAGTTCGTGAACACGTCGACCTGCAGCGTGACGGCGCCGATGAGGTTGGCGGCGCTGCTGCCGTAGAACTTGGTCTTCACCTTGTAGGTACCGTGCATCGCGCGTCGCAGGCCATAGATCTCGGGGCCATAGCCCTGCGTGAAGTCGCGCGAGACCTTGCCGCCGATGGTCGTCAGGTTGTGGCTGTAGTCGGCCTCCTCGTTGCTCGGCTCGATCACATGCAGATCCATGTCGGTCGCGTCCGCGTCCCAGGTCATCACGATGCGCGCGTCGAGCTCCATCGGGTAGACGAAGCGTGCGTCCAGCGGCAGCGTGGCGCCCGCCGGCTGGGCCAGCGTCCAGATGCGATTGAGCTCGTGCAGCGCGATGATCTCGATCGCCTCGAAGCGATCCCAGCGCCGCTTCACAACCGCCGCGAGGTGGTCGAGCGCGCCCTGCCAATCGGCCTTCGCGGCGACGGTCGACTTCTGTTTGGCAGCGCGCAGCCCGAGCACCAGCGCCAGGTCGCGATGTGACTGCGGCTCCTCCGGGCGAAGGCGCAGCACTTCCTCAAAGATGGTGGCCGCCGTCGCGAGCTGCCCGAGCTGGGCCAGGCGATGTGCCAGCACCCGCAGGAGCGGCGGGTCATCGAGCTTCAGCTCGGCGATGTTCGACAGTACCTGCAGCGCCATCGGCTCGTCCTTCACTTTGAGGAAGAAGTCGGCGCAGTCGAGGTAGAACGATGGGGCCGTGCCATGGGTCGCGCGCTGCGCCAGATAGACGCGCACGCGCTCGTCCGGGGCGGCGGCCTTGAGCGCCGTGGTCCACGGGGTCGTCGGGTCCCACGGGGTGAGCGACACGCCCGGCTCGGGCGCGTTGTCCTTGCCGGCCTCGGGCTTCGCGTCGAGCTTCGCCGGAGACGGCGCTGGCGGGGGTGCTGGTTCCGATTTCAGGCCCTCGATGATGCCGTCGCTGCCCCGGTCCTCGCTGGCCGGCGATGACGGCGCACGGCGCGACTCCGCGCTCTTCTTGTCGGACTCGCTCCGGAAACGGAAGTTCTCGGGGTAGTCGAAGCGCCGCTCGTACCAGGCGATCTCGCCCTTCCACATGGCCTGCACCTCGTCGAGCCGCTGGGCCTCGGTGCGCTGCGCGGCCACGTGCTGGTTTTCGATTTCACGATCCCAATCCGCGCGCATCTCGGGCCACGTCGCTGGCGGTCGCACGCGATGCTCGAGGTACTGCGCGAGGGTCTCTAGTACGAGCAGCGACGTGCCCGGCGTCACGATCCCCTGCGCCTTGCCGAGGTCCACGATGAGGTCCGCGTTCTTCGTCGGCTGTGACATCAGGTCGGCCAGCCGCTTGTGCGCCCACGCGAAGCGCAGCACCTCGGTCTTGTTGCCCGCTGTCGGGCGCGTGATCTCGAAGCGCTTCACCACGCTCGCCGCCTGACCCGGCACGCCCCACGACAGGCGCACGACCGCCCGCTCCGACGTGAGCACACCCGCGACCAGGCTCGCCGTCGGCGCGGGCTCGGCACCCGCCGGCAGGAGTGCCTCGACCTTGCCGTCCTCGACCACCGCCGACAGGAGGCTCCACACCGGGCGACCTATCTGCGCCAGCGCCGCATCGTCACCGACGCGTCCGAGGTCGAGGTAAACGCCGCCATTGTCAGCCGCCAGGCGGCGCAACGTGTCGTGCGCAGCCGCGGCACTCGACGAGACGAACCAGGCCGGCGCCCCGAGCGGCTTCGGGCTGTCGTCACCGAACGTCGAGAGCCCATCGCTGAACACCAGGATGAGGTCGACCGCGGCCGCGCCCGGACCCGGTGACAAACGCGCGAGCTGCGTGCCGCCGTCGTTGGGCAACGCTGTGAGCCAGGCCACGAGCGCCTCGGTCTCGGCCGGGATGGCAAACTTCCTTGGCGCCTGAGCCTCGTTGCGCACGACGACCAGCTCGACCTCGGCGCCTGCGGCGAGCGTGCCGAGGTACTTGCGCAGGAGTTCGAGCTCACGCCCACGGTCGGACGATTCGCGCGACAACGACGCGTCCCACAAGACGCGCAGCCGCTTCGGGGTGATCCTCCGCAGGTCGGTCGCCGGCGGCACCCAATCACGCACGGTGAAGTAGTGGCGTCCATCGACCGATCGCTCGACCTGTACGGGGCGCCGGCTCACGTCGGGGATTACGATCTTCAGGTCCTGAACAACCGCCTGGTTCGCGAGCTTCACCTCGGCCACGAGCCGCTCGTCGAATGTCAGCGCAAGAGATCCAGCGCCCGTCACCTTGGGGCGCTCCTTGCCGCGCACGATCTCGATGCGCAGCGACAGCTCCGCGAGCTTCTGGTCGAACGCGAGTGGCAGCGCGTAGGTCGCGCCCGCGTCGCCCCCTTCGAGCGGCGCCACCCAGCTCAGGCGCACCGTGCGTGAGCCGTTCGCCGGGATCGGGAACACCCGTGTCTTGAAGACGTTGCCGCGCGTCCACTCGACGAGCCCCGGGTCGACACCCTTGCGGACCTCCTTTTCGAAGATGCGGCGCGCCTCGTCCTTCGGCACGACGACGCCATCGACCATGCGCCCAGCGACATCCAGCGCATAGCCGGACACCGTCGCATCGGGCGGCAGCGGCACGTACAGGTCGCCGGCGCGTGCGCGCGGGGTCGTGTTGCCAAACGTCAGCGTCATGCGCGTCTCGGCGAGGTTGCCGAGGATCGTCGTCTCGATGGCGACGCGTGTGATGCCGAGCCGCTCGCTCGTGCCCTCGAAGAAGAGTGCTGGCGGCAGGCGCGTGACCGAGGCGACCTGGGGCTGCGCCAAGGCGACCGATGTCGCCGTGGCGAGTCCGACGAAGGCGATGAGCACGGAGCGGGCGAATGTCACGGGGACCTCCGGATGAGTTGGCCGAGTGAAAGACGCATGACCCGAAGAAAGGACCTTGGCAAGTCGTGCCCCGTGGCACGCACTACAAGCGCGGATGAGCGCAGACTACGCAACAGATGCCAGCGACGTGTCCGACGATCGATGCGACCGAGGTAGGTCGGGCGCTCGGGTCGCCCCGCAACTTCCAGTGCACGCAGCCCTGAGATTCACCGCAAAATTGCCAGGTCGCCGACCTCGTTTCACTGCGTGACGCCCAGCTCACGGGGCGCAGCCTCGCCGCCAAGTGGCTCGGTTCGAACGACGCTGTTACCGGCAGCGATGGCATCGCGCTGTGGGAGTCGAAGTAGGGCGTCGCGCTGACCGCACTGTGTAGTATGCTGCGCCCCGTGAAGCACGGATTCACATCGCCGCTCGCCAGGCTACGGTTGCTCGTGCTGCTGGTGCTCGTGTCTTTCGCCCTGCCGGCGAGGGCCGCGCCGAGCCGCTATTGCCCAGGCACCTGTGACGGCACCGGGGCCGCGTGTGGCAACGACGCCGATTGCGATGACGGCACCTGTACGTTCGCCGACACCTGCCTGCCGGGCCTCGCCCGCCTCGTCGCCGAGGTGCTGCCCGAAGGCCCGGGCGGGTTGAACGACGCGGCCAACGGCTGGACCTGCGGGCTCCTCGATTGTGCCGCGGACATCGATCACCTCTCGTTCAAGAGCGACTACGGCATCACCGCGATCGCCACCAAGGACCTCGCGCTGAAGCCCGGCAAGCGCTACCTGGCGGTCGCCGAGATGCGCGCCGATGCGGGCTCCTGGGGCTACTTCGACCTGGCCGGTGATGCCTTCGGCGGTGTCTCGGACGAGGCGGTCGATCCCGCCTGGCGGCGCGTCACCGCCTTCGTCACGGTACCGGCCAACGCCGGCGGTGCAAGCGGGCACGCGGCCCAGACCCTGTTCCGGCTGCACGCGGACGGCCCGGGCTTTGTCGGGATCCGCAACATCGCAATCCTCGAGCTGCGCGATTACGGGGTCTTCCTGCGCTTCGCGCTGATCCGGCCGGCCGAGCTCGCACGCTTCGAAGCCGGCTTCATCTTGCGGCATGCCGGCGACGGTCCGGGCTACTACCCGGTTGCCTGCGCCGCCGACCAGATCCCCGACGCGAGCTGTGTCGACCCGGCGCTCTTGTCGGTCGTCGCACCCGCTGGCGAGGCAAGCCCGTGGATCGAGGTCAGCCGCATGTTCGGGCCGAACCCCGCGGGCTGGCGCGTGACGATCCCATGGCAGGTGAGCGATCCGATAGATGGCCAGCCGATCGATGGTGCCCGGGTCGCGGTCGAAGTTGCGTTCGCGCCCGACGACAGCGGGCTCTCCAATGTGTGGGTCGGCGAGCGTGACCTCGTGCGTGACCGCGTCGGCATCGTCCTGCCCGAGGGGGTGCCGAGCCCGGTCGAGCTGCTCGCAACCCCTGGCTTCGTCGCCGACGGGATCGCTGCTGATCGCGCCGCGTTTACGCCCGCAAGCGCCCAGCCGAACGTCTTCAAGGTCGGGACCTTCGTCAATACAATCGACATCTTCGATGCACCCTCGACGATCGCGCTCGATGGACTGGCGCTACTCGCGGAGCTCGGGCTCAACACGGTCGACTACTTCACTGACGTACCGGCCACGGCCGAGCGCGAGAAGGCCAAGACCCTCGGCCTGGTCAATCGTTTCCTGCACGCCGAGGGCGTGCTCGGCACTGCCGGCGATAGCGACATCGACTTCGATCCTGCGGCGATCGACCTGGTCATCCAGAGCGTGCTCGATGCGCCGTACTGGGCGCGCGAGATCGGCGAAGCGGCGGACGCGGGCACCCGCTTTGCGATCCTTGGGGATGAGCTCCACCCCCGGGGCGAGCCAGGGCGAGCAGCCGGGGGTAGCGCCGCAAGCGCTGGGGGTAGCGCCGCAGGCGCTGGGGGTGAAGTCGGCGGCCTTTCCTTCGCGGGGCCACTTTATCGTGCGGCCTATGTCGACTGGCTCGAGACCGAAGGGGTGAGCGCGGACGAGCTCGGTGTCGCGACACTCTCTGATGCGTTGCCGCTCGAGTCGTTTGGTTGGTGGCAGGTCCCCGCCGTGCGCCCGGTCGACCCGGCCGCGGACGTCGCCGCCGCGCGCCGCTATTACTATGCGTTGCGCTTTTGGAACGAGGCGACTGCAGAGGTCTACGCGATCGCGCGCAAGGCACTGGTCGCGCGCTTTGGCGAGGTGCCCGCCGCGCACAATGCCGGCACCCCACTCGGCGGGCTCTCCTTCCAGTTGGCACTCGGTTCGGATTTTCAGGCGATGGCGCGCCACCGCGCGGTCACCGGCTTTTTCGGCGAAGGCTTCTTATCGTATCAGGACGACTGCCTCGCGTGGCAGCTCGGCGCCTACGCCGACTATGTCGCCGGCGTCACCGAGCCGTGGCGTGAAGCGGCGGCAGCGCGTGGCGAGACGTTCCCGCTCGCGAGCTACCTGCATGCCTATCGCGGCGATCTCGGCGCCAAGATGCTCGAGCTCTCAGTGCGCGGCTTCGAGTGGTTCAACCACTACGCCTATGGCCCCTACGACCTGTCGACCGGCGATGGCGCGGGCGGCCTGGGCGAGCTCTCGCGGCCCTGGCTCGAGCGTGTGCGCGCTGGCAGCGAGCTGCTCGCGCGGGCCGAGCCGTGGCTCGCGGGTGCCAAGCGCGAGCCGGCGTCGATCGTCATGCTCGCGTCGCAGGTCGACAACGTCTGGAGCGACCGCGACGGGCTCACATCCGAGGAGTTGGGCTGGCATATTGCTCTCACGCAGGCGCATCACCCGGTCGACTTCATGCTCGAGGACGAGATCGCCAGTGGCCTCCTGTCGAACCCGCTGGTGTCGCGCAAGGTGTTGATCGTCATGCGCAAGTACGTCTCCGTCGCCGCCTGGAGTGCCATCGAGCGATGGGTCGACGCGGGCGGCACGCTCATCCTCGGTGGTGAGCTCGCGACCCATGACGAGCTCGGGCAATATGACCAGGCACGCGCCGAGTGGACGCTGTTCTTCGCGGATCCGGGTGGTGCCGCCGGCAGCGAGACGATCCGCTGGGCGACGACGCGCGGAAGCTCGAGCTTCGCGTATGCAGGTGCCTGGAGCGAGCTTGTGTCGGTGGTCGGCAGCCCGATCGGCTCCTCCGACGACGAGCGCGCGGTGGCTCTCCGGATCCCGCGCGGCCGTGGGCGCATCTACGCGCTCGGTCTGGCGCTCGGCGCGCAATATCGCCTGCCGGAAACGACCTGCGACGGCACGCGCCCGGCGGCTCTCGCGCAGCGGCCGACCGGCTTCTCCGCCGTCACGCGCGAGGTGATGAGCGATCTCGTCGAGGCGGTCGGCGCCATCGCACCGCTGCGGTCGGACACCGCGACGGTCGCGCTGCATCGCCTGACGAGCGCCACGGGCGCGCCCCTGGTGCTGGCGATCCCCTGGGACAATGGGCCGCTCGCGATGACGTTGACGATCTCCGACCTCGTGCGCTGCCAGCGGGTGACCGAGGTGCTCGCGGACTTCGACCTGCCCGTCACGTTCGGGTCGCTCCTGACCACGCTCGACGGGCCCGCCCTCTTCACCTGGAACGCGGCCGACTGCGCCCCGCCGATCGACAACGAGCTGACCCCGGAGGTCGTCGAGCCGAGGCCCACCGACTCCGAGGGTGGCTGCGCCGGCTCGACGTCTCCTGGTCTCGCGGGGCTGCTGCTATCGCTCGCCTGGCGCGCACACGAGCGAAGTCGGCCGACCCGCACACGACCGCTTTAGATCTCCCCTTGGGTGCCTTCTCGCTTGAGGACCACGTGCTTCGAGATCACCACGAAGTCGGACGGCTTGGGCGTGGCCGAGTCCTCCTCGGCGGTGACCTGCACGAACACCTGATCGTTGGGCGTCGTCGCCCGCAGCGTGCCGACGCGCGACTGCTCGTCATAGGTGAGGCGGCCGGCCCGGATAGGGGTTCCGTCGGTCGCGGTTATCCACACGACGAACGCCTTCTTCGACTTCTCGTGCCGCTCGGGCGGCGGCAGGTTCACGAGCTCGACCGAGACGACGTTGACGTCCTCGGACTGCGGTTGGATCGTGATCATCCCGTCGACGCCGACCGAGCGATCGGTGCCGCGCACGAGATATTGGTTGTTCTGGGCGCACGCGGGAACGAGGCCCGCGGTCGCGATGAGTCCGGCGATGAGATGCTGGCGCATTGGGATTGTGCCTCCTACCACAACGCTAGAACGCGCCTCGGGGATGCGCCAATTTTTCACTGGGTCGTGGGTCTGGCCGGACCTGGGCGGACCTCAGGTCTGACAGCCGGGACACCAGTAGGTCATGCGCGCCATGAGCCCCTGCAGGCGACTCGACACCGGGCGGCCGCAGCGGCGGCACGGCCGGTTGGCGCGCCGGTACACCCAATAGCGCTGGCCCCCATGCACGCGGTCGCCGGCCGCGCCGCTGCGTGGTGTGGTCATCCGCCAGCCGCCACGCTCGAGGTTCTCGCGCATCAGCGCCTGCGCTCGCTGGTAGATCGCGACGAGCTGCACATCGCTGACCGAGGCCGTCGCGCGCCAGGGGTCGAGCCGCTCCAGGAACAGCGTCTCGGACTTGTAGACGTTGCCGATGCCGCACGCGACCGTCTGCGTCAGCAACAAGTCACCGAGGTCGAGCTCGACCCGGCGCGCCCGCGCGACGATCTCGCTCATATAATAGATGTGTGGTTCGGCGGCCAACAGGTCCGGCCCGAGGTGACTCGCTTTGGGTCGCAGGCCGACCTCGACCTCCTTGGGCCCAAAGCACACGAACAGCCAGTCGCTCGTCGCGAGCACGAGCCGCCGGCTGTTCGGGTTGCGTTGCCACGCCTCAGCCGGTCGGTAGCGATGCCAACTGCCCTTCATGCCGAGGTGCACCCGCACGAAGCGCTGTCCGAGGGCGGTCTCGAAGTGCACGTATAGGTGCTTGCCGACCGCTTCGCAGGCCGTCACGAGCGCACCCGGACCCCACGGCACCGGCCGCTGATGCGCTTCCAGCAGTGTCAGTCGGCGGCCGACCAACTCAGGCTTCAGCGCCCGCGCAACCGCATGGATCGTGTCGCCTTCCGGCATCTGCTCCCGGTCCTTTACATCGTCTGGACGCTTCCCTATGGTCCGCGCCCTTTACGTTCGCGAAGGCCGCGCGGCGGCTGTCCTCGAACCTCTGGCCTCTGCACTACAAAGGAGGCGCAATGTCACGGATTTCCTATATGCAACGCGGTCCGGCACGGGTCATCCCGGCCCTCACGATGGTCATCTTCGCGTCGCTTGCCGCGTGCTCCGATGCGCCCCGCCAGACCATCTCACAGGTCGACACGCCGACCCATCTGGACGACCTGTGCCCACCCGGCCTCGAGGCGTGTGGCGACGAAGGCACGACCCGCTGCAACAACGGCCAGGTCGCGACCTGCCGCGAGGTCGCGCCCGGTTGCCTTGGATGGAGCGAGCCAGCCGCCTGCCCACTCAATCAGGCCTGCCTCGCGTCGGCCTGCGAAGCGGCCTGCCCCAACGCCGCCTGCGACGTACCCGAGTCGCGTCGCTGCGCGCCAACCGCGTCCCATCGCGTCGAGCGTTGCGCCGACGGCGACGGCGACGGCTGCCTCGACTGGGTGCCGGTGACGGTCTGCGATAGCGCCGAGGTCTGCAGCCAGGGCGCGTGCAGTTCGGGCTGCGTCGACGAGTGCGACGCCGATGGGGCGCGCTGCGAAGAGGGCGGGGTGGTGACGTGCGCCGATCACGACGGCGATGGTTGCCTCGAATGGGGCCCAAGGACCCCGTGCGATGGGGCCTGCGTGCTCGGCGCGTGTGGCGCCGAGTGCCGCGATGAATGTGGCGAAGCGGGTCTCGCGCGCTGCGATGGGCTCGCGGTCGAGGTGTGCGAGCGCGGCGCCGGGGGCTGTCTTCAGTGGGGCTTGCCGAGCTCGTGTCCGCTCGGCACGACCTGTTCGCTCGGGACGTGCGGGACCGACTGTGCCGACGAGTGCGAGCCGGGCAAGACCTCGTGCGAGGCCGGTGGGCGCGTGCGCTGCGGTCAATATGACAGCGACGCCTGTGCCGATCGTGGGCTGCCGCAAGCCTGCCCGGCCGGCGAGAGCTGCAGTGGTGGGGCCTGTGGCAGCGGCTGCAACAACGAGTGCACGACCATCGGCGCACGCTCGTGCGACGCGCTCGGACGCGTGATTCGCGAGTGCCGCCAGGCTGACGCCGACGAATGCCTTGAGTGGGTGATCGTCGCCGTGTGCTCGACCGCGCTCGCTGAGACCTGCTCGAACGGGGAATGCGCGGCCGAGTGCGTCGACGAGTGCGACGCGGTCGCCAGCCGGTGTGCGTCTGGCAGCGCGACCCAGGTCGAGCGCTGCCGCGATGTCGACGCCGACAGCTGCCTCGAGTGGGCCGCCGACGTCGACTGCGCGGCGGGCAACCAGGTCTGCGCCGAGGGTCGCTGCGCTGCCGATTGCAGTGACGAGTGCACGGGCGCGACCTGCGATGGTGGCGCGGTCGTCGCCTGCGGCGAGTTCGATGGGGATGGATGCAAGGACCGCGGCACGCCGGTCGCGTGTTCGCCAGGCACGGTCTGCGCCGGTGGCGTCTGCCAGTCGGCGCCGGCCCCGGTCGGCGTCAAGATCGCCGAGGTGCTCTACCAGTCGGAGGGCCCGGACCAGGACGTGTTCATCGAGGTCGGCGGGCCGCCGGGAACGCGGTTGACCGGCTTCTCGCTGGTCGCCGTGAACGGCGCCGACGGGGTCGAGAGCGGGCGTTATGCGCTGTCGGGCAGCCTCGATGGGGCGGGCCGTTGGGTCGTCGCCCACCCGGCGGCCGAGCCGGCGATAGCGGACTGGGCCGACGCGACGTCGCCGTTCTGCGATTTGCAGAATGGGCCTGACAACCTCCTCCTCGTCTGGGGCACGACGACGGTCGACGCGCTCGGCTATGGCGTGTTCCTGGCCCAGAACGCGTTCCGCGGCGAAGGCGAGCCGGCGCCCGGCGCGGACGCGGGGCTGAGCCTCGCGCGCGTTGGGCTCCTGCAGGACAGCAACGACAATGCCCGCGACTTCATCGTGACCGAGGTGCCGACCCCGGGGCGGCCGATCGCGGCGGCGCTGCGTCCGGCGCGCGAGGGGGACCTGATCATCACCGAGCTGCAGGTCGATCCGAACGCGATGTCGGACGCGACCGGCGAGTGGGTCGAGCTCTGGAACCCGAGCGAGACGCTGACCTGGGAGCTCGGTGGCTGTGTCCTCGAGAGCGACCCCGACGAGCGCCATGTGATCGCTGGCTCCTTGCTGGTGCCGCCGTTGCATCGCATGGTTGCGGCGCGCGCGCAGAGCCCCGGCTTTACACCCGACTATGTGTGGAGCGGGATCTCGCTCGCGAACGACAACGATGCCTTGGCGCTCCTGTGTGACGACAACTTCATCGACCTCGTAACGTGGAGTGGCGCGACGCAAGGGCGCAGCTGGAGCCTCGAGCCGGGGCTGACCGACGCGCAAGCAAACGACGACGAGGACGCGTGGTGCCCAGCCCCGGTCCAGGGCGTCAACGGCGCCGACGCCGGCACCCCCGGTGAAGCGAACCCGCCCTGCGAGAACCAGAGCGGCACCTATCAAGAGGTGGCGCTCGACTCCGATTGGGGCAGCTGCGAGCCAGGTCTCGACTGGCAGACGTTCGCGTTCGACGCCGCCCCCGCGGCCGATGGCGACGCCACGCTGTCGTTCCAGTGGTGGGCCGTCTACTGCGACCTGTTCGCGGACGAGACCACCATCGAGGTCGAGCTCCGGATCGGCGCCAACTGGACCCGCATCGGTGACGCCGCCTTCTCGAACGCCGACGCGGCGTGCGAGTGGCACGACGAGAGCTTCGTCATCGACGCAAGGGACATCGACAACGCCCGCGCGAATAATGGCACCCTGCAGGCCCGTTTCCGTATCGATGGTGGCTGCCCACCCGGGGTCGGCTGCGGCGTCCTCGGACAGACGGTGCCGTACAACTGCGCGCGCGTCTTCACGCTCGAGTATCCGTACTGACAGGGCGGCGCCGTCGGACGTGCGTCGGTCGGACCGCTTCAATAGTTTCCAGCCCATGCTCAAGACCTTCGCCATCGCCCTGGTACTGCCGTTCGTCGCCTGCGGCGCGGACACAACCGACATCGGCCCGCTGCCGGCGGACGACCCGTCGCTGCGCTTCGCCCTGGCCGGCTCGATCCAGATCATCGAGAGCTGGTCCGACGGCGCCGGCGAGGTCACCGGCTCGTGGGTTTATGCCGACCTGAAGGACAAGGTCACCCCGCTGACCTATGCCGCCCAGGCGGAAGCCGGCGCGTGCAAGGTCTGGACGAGCGCCAACAGCGCGTGCGACCCGCAGTGCGTCGAAGGCGAGACGTGTGCCGCCGACGCGACGTGTGTGCAAGAGGCGAATCCGACCTCGGCGGGCGACCTCACGATCAGCGGCCTCGTCGTCTCGCCGATCACCGCGACGGCCGGTGCGTTCGGTTACGTATTCTCGCCCGAAGCGCCCAGCGACGGCCTCTTCGATGCCGGCGACGCGATCACCATCACCGCCAAAGGTGATGCGGCTGGCTTGCCGGCCTTCAGC